>Ga0265297_10001726_pt1 | contig 48878 bp, 30 predicted proteins | sample Munlanlwell13791_FD_192502 | JGI IMG/M metagenome (GOLD analysis project Ga0265297, IMG submission 192502) | Leachate microbial communities from a municipal landfill in Southern Ontario, Canada - Leachate well 137-91 | ecosystem: Engineered > Solid waste > Landfill > Unclassified | place...
AAATGAATCTGGCATGAGGGAAAAGGTGGAAAAAAAGACAGCCACCTTCCAATTTAAAAGCAATCTGAAATTAGGCAGCCAGGGGACGGAAGTGAAAGAACTCCAGAAATGTCTGGCCCGTTTTCCAGAGATATATCCCGAAGGAGAAATCACCGGCATCTTTGGAGACAAAACCAAGGCAGCCGTTATCCTATTCCAGGAAAAATACAGGGAAGAAATATTGGTTCCCAATGATTTGGATCAAGGAAACGGTGAGATTATGGGGTCTACCAGAAAGAAGCTGAACGAAGTCTGCTTTGACCAGGGAGATAAGACAATCCCTCTTAAAATCGTCCTTTCCACTGTTGATCAGCCTCAGTTGGTAGAAGTCGCCAATATCTTGAAAGAACAGTGGAAGTCCTTGGGAGTGGATCTGGAAGTAAAAACGTTTGATATCGCTTCTTTGGAAAGGGACGTCATTAGATACAGGGATTACGAAGCCATTCTCTTTGGTGAAATCCTGGGAATAATTCCCGATCCCTTCCCTTTCTGGCATTCTTCCCAGAAAAAAGATCCGGGTTTAAACCTGTCTGAATATGAAAACAAAGATTGTGATAAACTTTTGGAAACGGCCAGACAAAGTCTGGATGAAATTGAGAGAGAGACCAGTCTAGAAAAATTTCAGAACTTATTACTAAAAGACGCTCCGGCAGTATTCTTGTACACGCCCGACTACCTATACTTTGTCGCAAAAGAGATAAAAGGCGTAGATCAAAAAACTTTGGCTGACCCGTCAAAAAGATTCTCAAATGTTGAAAACTGGTATATAGAAACTAAAAGGGCATGGAAGTAAGAAGGTTAAACGAAATGAAAAAAGTCCTCTTCGATAAAAACTGGGCAAAAACAGCCCCTAATTTAAAGCTGTACTATATGTACCGCGGAGTAGAGAAAAAAGACGGCTTAAGACGCGACGTCACCGTGATCCCTGCCCGTATGTTAGGAAAGGAATTCGTAAAAACCAAGGGGCATGGCCATGAAAAAAATTATGCAGAGGTCTATACGGTATTGAAAGGTAAAGCCCTTTATCTTCTCCAAAAAAGTAAAAAAAATAAAATCCTGGATGTTTACGCTATAAAGGCTAAAAAAGGAGAAAGCATAGTTATCCCTTCAGGCTACAGCCATATCACAATAAACCCTGCCGGCGGCGAGCTTAAAGAAGAGAACTGGCTAGTAGAAAGATGTGAAAACGTTTACGACATTTTTGAGAAAATGCACGGCGCCTGCTACTACTACACCAAATCAGGCTGGACTAAAAATAAAAACTATGTTACAGTACCAGCACTACGGTATAAAAAACCTCTCAAAAAATTACCCAAGAATTTAGATTTTCTCTATGGCAAAAATAACTAAAGTGGTTATTCCTGCTGCCGGCTGGGGGACAAGATTCTTGCCCCAGACAAAAGCCGTCCCAAAGGAGATGCTGCCGATTATAGACAAACCGGTCATTCAATACGTGGTTGAAGAAGCCGTAGCTTCGGGGATGAAAGACGTGATTATCGTCACTAATGAACAAAAAAAAGCTATTAAAGATCACTTTGGCAAGTCTCTTGGATTGGAGAACCAGCTGAAATCTCAAGGAAAAACCAAAGAGCTGGAAGAAATAGAAAGGATATCTAGTTTAGCTAACTTCATATATGTAAAACAGGAGGGGGAGATCTACGGAAACGCAATACCAGTTCTGGCCAGCGAGCCTGTTGTCGGGAACGAACCTTTTGCGGTTTTATGGGGAGACGAATTCATTATGGCCAACCCCCCAAGACTGTCTCAAATGCTGAAAGCCTATGAGAAGTATAAAGGAGTTATAATATCCGGAGTCAGAATAGAAACAGACGACCAGCTATCAAGATACGGCATAGGAGATTTAGAAAAGGTTGAGGGCAACATCTTCAAAATCAAAAAAATAGTCGAGAAACCAGGACTGGCTTTGGCTCCTTCACGCCTGGCAGTACACGGCGCCTATATCCTTCCCCCGGAAATATTTGATATCATCAGAAATTTAAAGCCCGGTAAAGGAGGAGAAATCTGGCTGGTGGATGCCATAAATGAACTCATAAATAGGGACTATCCCGTTTATGCCTGCGAAATAGAAAATGCTAAATATTACGATACCGGAAACAAAATAGAATATCTGAAAACGGTTGTTGATTTTGCAATCCAACATCCCGATCTCGGAGAAGAATTTAAAAAATATCTGAAAAATTTAAAACTGAACTAAAGATAAGCGGACGTGGTGGAATTGGTATACACCTTGGTCTCAGGAACCAAGGGGCGAAAGCCCGTGAGAGTTCGACTCTCTCCGTCCGCACTATGAAAAAATACTATACTCATAGACAGAGACCTGCCCATGCGCAGCACCCTGTCCACACACAACATACTGCTCAAAGCCAGCAGCAAAGCGTTAGAATTATTCCTTTGGGAGGACTTGGAGAAGTCGGCCGGAACATGATGATTCTGGAATACCAAAGAAAGATTATAATACTTGATATGGGCTTTAGAATGCCGGAGGAAGACATGCCGGGCATTGATTTTATCATTCCTAATATCTCCTATCTGCAAGACAGGAAAAAAGATATTCTGGGGATTGTCTTCACCCACGGCCACTACGACCATATAGGAGCCTTTCCTTATCTGATTGAAAAGATTTGGAACCCCAGCTTGAGGATCTTCGCCTCTCCCCTGACAAGAGGGATAATACTTAAAAGACAGGACGATTTTTCAAATCAACCCAAGATCAACATCGAAGAAGCTAAAGACGGATTTAAAGTTCAGCTAGGACCTTTTAAGGTTGAATTTTTCAGGCAGAATCATAATATTCCGGATAACCTCGGGCTGTTTATTGAAACGCCTGTTGGGAATATTATAGACACCTCTGATTTCAAATTTGACCCTACTCCCATAAACGACCTCCCTACCAATTTTCAGAAACTCAGGGATTTTGGGCAAAAAGGCGTTCTGCTGCTGATGTCAGACTCCACTGGAGCCGAAGAAGAAAACCATTCCTTATCGGAAAAAACTATCGAAAAGAATCTGGCTGAAATATTCGAAAAAGCTCAGGGCAGGATAATTGCCGCCACTTTCGCTTCTCTGGTTAACAGAGTCCAGCAGATTATGGCTCTTTCGGAAAAATACGAAAGAAGGGTTTGTCTCGAAGGATATTCAATGAAAAACAATGTTGAAATAGCAAAAGCCTTGGGATATCTCAAGACCAAGAAAGGGACCATAATTTCCAGCAAAGAATCGGGAAGCCATCATGATTCAAAAGTTACAATTCTATGCACTGGAGCTCAGGGAGAATCAGAAGCCGCTTTAATGAGAATAGCCTTGAAAATCCATCCTTTCATAAAACTGAAAAAAGGAGACACGGTCATCTTTTCCTCTTCGGTCATCCCAGGGAACGAAAGAACCGTCCAGATAATGAAAGACGAAATCTTGCGCCAAGGGGCCAAAGTTTTTCATTATAAAATGATGGATATTCATGCCGGAGGCCACGGCCAGAAAGAAGAATTAAAGGAGATGATAGAACTAACTCGCCCGAAATTCTTTATGCCTATTCACGGGCAATATTCAATGCTGGCTTCGCATGCAGAATTAGCCAGAGAAACAGGAGTTCCTGAAAAGAATGTGCTTTTGGCTGAAAACGGCAATATTATAAACCTGAGCCAGAAAAACATTTTCGTTGAAAAAGAAAAAGCCCAGGTAAACTACATAATGGTTGACGGCCTAGGCGTGGGAGATGTAGGCGAAGTCGTTTTACGTGACAGGCAGATGCTGTCACGAGACGGAATGTTCGTCATCGTGGCGGTTGTTGACAAAACAACTGGCAAAGTTAAGGGTTCTCCTGATATAATATCAAGAGGATTCGTCTATCTCAGAGAATCAAAAGATCTGCTGAAAGAAACCAGAAAAAAGGTGGTAGGGATCGTCGACAATGCGGTGTCAGCAGGAGGGGCTGTTAACTGGATATTTATTAAAGACGAAATAAGAAATAAAATAGGTCAATTCCTGTTTTCGAAAACCCAGAGAAGGCCGATTATTCTTCCTGTGGTTATTGAAGTCTAATATGCGTATTTTTTCAGGCATACAACCTACCGGATCTCTCCATATAGGCAACTACGTGGGGGCTATCCGCCAGTGGCTAGAACTCCAAGAAAAAAATGAGTGTCTTTTTTGTATTGTCGATCTGCATGCCATTACCTCCCCTTTTGACCCGAGAAGCTTGCAGGAATCAATAATGGAAAAAGCTGTTGTTTACCTGGCCTCGGGAATAGATCCTGCCAAATCCACAATCTTTATCCAATCCCAGGTTAAAGAGCATTCGGAGTTAGCCTGGATTTTAAATACCGTAACTCCTGTAGGCGACCTGACAAGAATGACTCAATATAAGGAGAAATCAAAGAAATTTGAAAAAAATCTCAATGCCGGACTCTTAAACTATCCTATTTTAATGGCAGCCGATATTCTTCTTTACCAGACAGAGTTGGTTCCTGTCGGCGAGGATCAGCAACAGCATGTGGAACTTGCCAGAACAATCGCCAGGAGATTTAACCAGAAATTCGGCGAAACCTTTAAGATCCCCGAAGCTAAAATATCAAAACTCGGAGCAAGGATAATGAGCTTAAAAGAGCCTTTAAAGAAAATGTCCAAGACCGACTCCCCAGAAAGCTACATTGGAATTTTTGATGAACCAGGAGATATAAAAAAGAAAATAATGTCTGCTGTAACCGACACGGGAAAGCAGATTAAATACGATCCGATTAAAAAAGCAGGCCTATCCAATCTTCTGACTATTTATTCTTCTTTTTCCGGAAAAACCGTAAAAGAGATAGAAAATAAATTCAAAAACAAAGGATACGCTGAATTAAAAAAATCTCTGGCAGAATTACTGACCGATTCTCTGGAGCCTTTCCGCAAGAAAAGAAAAGAACTCCTCACGAGAGAAGTCTATGTCAACGAGATTCTGGAACAAGGCAGGAAAAAGGCTCAGATTATTGCCGAATCAACCATGTCCAGTGTCAAGAAAAAAATGGGTTTAGCTTAATTGAAAGACTCCAAATTGACGTTTATTTTGGAATCCCAATCAATTTCTTCGTAACTTTTCAATAGGTTTTTGATATATCCCTTCAATTCATCGTATTTTGCCTCCTTCTTTGCTTCAAATTTAACCGTCAGATAAGGACCGTTCTGGGAATAGCGGACAACAAACATCCCATCAGCAAGATCCATCCTCACGCCGTCTCCTGCCCTCTCGTCATCAATAACCTTAGCTTCCGAAAAATCTTTCTTCAGCACCAGGCTGATTTTTTTTACCAGTTCAACTTTTTTTTCATCAGCACAATACACTTTTATTTCCGGACTTGATATATATTTGGGGATCAACTCTACGGCCTCATACAGAGACTGGCCGGTTTCAACCAGATGATGGAGCAGTCTGAGAGTCGAATAAAGACCGTCGTCATGGTTATAAAAATCTGACGAGAAAAAGAAGTGCCCGGATAATTCCCCGATAAAAGCAGCTTTAACCTCCTGATTTTTTTTCTTTAAAAAAGAATGACCCGTCCTCCACATGAATGGCTTGCCGCCGTATTTCAAAATTGTTTCTTCAACGGCTCTTGAACAGAGAGTATTATACATTATTGTAGCTCCCGGATGCTCTCTCAGAACATCAATGGCAAAAATAGACAGTAAAACATCGTTCCAGACGACATTTCCCCCGTTGTCGACTATTCCTATTCTGTCTCCGTCTGAGTCATAAGAGAATCCGGCATCAGCTTTTTCTTTTAACACCCTACTCCTCAATCTCATGGCAAAATTAATTTCAGTCGGATCAGGAGCTCCCAGAGGAAAGGAAGGATCCAATTTGCAATTACTTTCAATTACCTTGCAGCCCGCTTTTTTCAATAATTGAGGCGCTATTTCCCCTGCCGTTGAGAACCCGGGGTCGACAACCACCTTGAATTCTTTATCAACGGGGAGTCTTTTCAATAAATCTTTAAAATACTCTTTTCTGATATCCTTTCTCGTCACTTTGCCGGGCTTCTCTCCCTTTTCAAAATCATCCCTTTCAACCATCTGTCTCAACCCAGTCATATCTTCTGACACCAAGGTTTCTGAAAAACCACTGGCAAGCTTGAAGCCATTGTACTCTGCCGGATTATGGGAGGCTGTGACAAAAACTCCGCCTTCGCAATCCAAATAGTATTGAGACCAATAAAAAGTCCCTATAAGATTCATCCCAATATCAATAATATCAACCCCTGCCCAGCTTAAACCTTTAATAACGGCCTGGCTGAAAGCAGGACTGGTCGCTCTTGAGTCTCGGCTGACCACGGCTTTTTTGATACCGCGCCTTTTCAAAAAGGTGCCGTAGGCCTTGCCGATAACTTCCACGATTTCCGAGGTCAGATCCTGACCGACTCTACCGCGGAGATCGTATCCGCGGAACATATAAGGATTGACTTTCATAATGTTATTATATCATATTTAGGTTGACCGCTTAATTTTTAACTGCTATAATGCTTTTATCCTATGAAAAATTACGAATTATCCTATCTGGTGTCGTCAAATATTTCTGAAGAAGAGATAAAGGCTCTTCAGGAAAGCGTCAATTCCTTGATCCAAAAAGAGGAAGGAATTTTACTTGAAACGGATTACCCAATCAAAAAAGAAGGTTTTTCTCTTCTTTCTTTGAAGTTCCAGACCAATCCAGAAAAGATTCAAGGGTTAGACAAAAGCTTGAAATCAGATTCCAGGATATTCCGCCATATAATCTTGATAAAACACCCTATGAAAGAAGCTAAAAAAATGAGAAAACCGATGAAAGTATCTCCGAAAAAAACCGAGAAATCAAAGGTCGAACTAAAAGAAATCGAAACAAGATTAGAGGAAATACTAGGCGAATAAACCATGAATTTAAATAAAGCGATCATTGTCGGCCGTCTAACCCAGGATCCTCAGGCAAAAACCCTGCCTTCAGGCCAGCAAGTCTGTTCTTTCAGCATGGCCACCAACAGGGTTTTCACCGATAAAGCCGGTCAGAAACAGGAACAAACGGAATTTCATAATATTGTTTTATTTGGCAGACTGGCAGACATTGCCTCCCAGTATTTAACAAAAGGGGCTTTGGCTCTAATTGAAGGCAGACTGCAGACAAGAAGCTGGCAGGATTCCTCTGGAGTCAAAAAGTACAGAACCGAGATTGTCGGCCAAACACTGCAATTAGGCCCGAGGTCAGCCGGAAAATCAGCTCCCAAAGAAAGGGAAGAAAAGCCAGAAACGGAAGAAATACCGGTCATTGAAGAGGAAGGCGAGATAGACGTAAAAGACATTCCGTTCTAAAGTTAAAATATATTAACCGAGCATCAAAACTATGGCATGCTTTTTTTGTCAAAGAAATATACAGGAAGTCGATTTCAAAGACGTAGATCTCTTAAAGAGGTTTACTTCTGGTTCGGCAAAGATAAGAGGAAAAAAAAGAACTGGTACTTGTTCTAAGCACCAGCGAAAGATAACCAGAGCTATAAAGAGGGCGAGAGTCTTAGGGTTGCTTCCCCACACTGTTTAACAATTCCTTTCTGATCTTTTCCGCTATTTCCGGATTTTCCTTCAAGAAGGCCTTACCAGCCTCCATCCCTTGTCCGACTTTTGTCTCTCCATACTGAAGCCAAGAGCCGGCTTTTTTTATTACTCCCAGTTTTATACCAGTATTTAAAATATCTGCCGTCCTCGATATGCCTTCGTTGTAATAAATATCGAACTCAGTAACTTTAAAAGGGGCGGCCACCTTATTTTTTACGATTTTGGCTTTTACCCTGTTGCCAATAATCTCTTCCCCGTGCTTTATCTGGGCTATTCTTCTCAAATCAATCCTGACAGAAGCATAAAACTTAAGAGCCATGCCCCCTGGAGTCGTCTCAGGGTTGCCAAACATTATGCCTATCTTCATTCTGGTCTGATTTATAAATATCACTACCGTTTTTGTTTTCGAAATGATACCTGAAAGTTTTCTCAAGGCCTGGCTCATTAATCTTGCCTGAAGGCCTATCTGGAACTCTCCCATCTCACCGTTAATTTCGGCTTGAGGAACTAAGGCGGCTACCGAATCAACCACGATTACATCGATTCCCCCTGATTTTACCAAAGTCTCAACTATTTGAAGGGCCTGCTCTCCTGAATCGGGTTGAGAGATCAACAAATCATCAATATTTACTCCTATCCTTTTTGCATAATCCGGATCTAAAGCATGCTCTGCGTCAACAAAAGCGCCTACTCCTCCCTGCTTCTGAGCTTCGGCTATAATATGCAAAGCTAGAGAAGTTTTACCAGAGCTTTCCGGTCCGAAAATTTCAACTACTCTTCCTCGGGGAACTCCTCCTACTCCCAAAGCTAAATCTATAGAAATGGAACCTGTAGGAATAACGTCAACATCAACAGCCCTCACTTCTCTTAATTTCATAATCGTGCCGTCTCCAAACCGCTGCTTTATCTCATCAACCGCATCGTCCAGATCTTTTTTTTCTGCTTCCTCTGCCGAATTTTTTACTTTACTTTTTACCATATTTTGATTATATCACATTATACTTTTTTCCATTCGTCGTCTTCCTCATCAGACTCTTCCTCTTCAGGTTTGTTGTCCTCAAAAGGCGGGGCCTTGAAGGATTGTGAGCCGGCCAAATACACCTCCCTGGGCTTAGCCCCTTCTCCCGGGCCTATTACCCCTTTTTCCTCAAGCATATCAAGAAGCCTGGCCGCTCTGGCATACCCTATTCTCAACCTTCTCTGTAAAAGAGAGGCTGAAGCTTTCTTAGACTCAGTCACAACTCTTTTTGCCTCTTCGTACATGGGATCGTCTCCCCCCGCTCCGTAAAAAGAATCCGTTCCCGTATCTGGCATTTCCAAAGTTTTCTCAAGGTCCTGAGCCAATCCGTTTTCAAATATCTCCTCTCCGTATTTTTCCGTTTCTAATTTAGGATTATTGACCTTTATGAAATTAATTACTCTCTTTACTTCTTTGTCAGAGACGTAGGCACCCTGAATTCTTTTGGGCTTGGTAACTTCAGCTGAAATAAACAGAGAATCCCCAGCTCCCAAAAGTTTTTCGGCGCCTGCCATATCCAAAACAGTTCTTGAATCAACCTGAGAAGCAACCTGAAAAGTGACACGGGCAGTGACATTAGCTTTTATCAAACCGGTGATGACTTCTACTGAAGGTCTTTGAGTTGCCAAAACCAAGTGAATTCCTACGGCTCTAGCCATCTGAGCCAATCTCACGATTCCTGCTTCCATATCTTTGCCCCGGGCAGCCATTAAATCAGCCAATTCATCAACAACTAAAAGAATGTAAGGTAGGAGAGGCTCTTCATTCTTTGAAGCATTTTCATTAAAACTCTTTATATCCCTGGCTTTGGCTGCAGCCAAAACTCCGAATCTTCTTTCCATTTCCGAGACCAGCCACTTTAAAGAGTTGACCGCTTTTTGGGGATCAAAAATGACCGGGGCTAAAAGGTGGGGAATATCCTGATAAACAGGGAATTCCACTCTTTTTGGATCTATCAAAATGAATCTCAGGATTTCCGGAGAATTCCTGTAAAGAAGGGACGTTATAAGATTGTTCAAAAATATTGTCTTTCCGGTACCGGTGGAACCAGCCACCAGTATGTGAGGCATTCTGGCTAAATCCGCATAAATGGGATTTCCGGAAACATCTTTACCCAAAGGAATGGTTAAATTAGGAGAGGTTTGAAATTTAGAGCCTGAAATCAATTCTTTTAATCTCACCTGGGCTCTGACTTTATTGGGGACCTCAACTCCAACCAAAGGTTTGCCAGGTATTGGAGCTTCTATTCTTATTGGATGAGCGGACAAAGCCAAAGCCAAGTCATTGGATAAAACCGTAATCTTTGCAAGCTTGATCCCGTCAGCCGGCTTCAAAGCATATTGGGTAACGGTGGGGCCGATATTTATTTCTGACATCTCAACTGGAATATCAAAATTCTCCAAAGTCTTTTTAATAATCGCCGAACTCTGTCTGATATCTCCAGCGGAAGGTACCGACCTGTCTCCGTCCAGCAAATCCAAGGTGGGCCTTATATAAGGGATGGCTCCAATAGGAAGAGCCGCTGGCTTTATTTTCTGCTCCGGAATCTTTGCCGGCATCATTTCTTTTTCAACAGAGCCTGACTCTATTTCTTTCACCTTAAAACTGGGGGCAAATATTCTTTTTATTAAAGACTGTTTTTCCTCTTCGCCTTTGGCAAAAGAAGGCTTTTTTTCCTCCTTGTCCAGAGAAGGTGGCTTTCTCAGCAAATGCCAGAATATTAAACCTCCTATAGCTGATACTCCCAAAAATATGACCCGAGTTACCCAAAAATCAAAAAATTTAAGGAAAGGGTACGTCACCAGATATCCGATCCATCCTCCGCGCTTCGGGTCAGCATCGAAAGAGCTGATAATGCCCGAGATTCCAAATATTAGAAGAAGAGTCGAAAGCAGTACTGGCCATCCTAATTTTTCATAACGGGCGTTCAAAAAAGCCAAGCCTCCTAAGACCAAAATGAGGGGAAGTAAGAAGAGAGATTCTCCTATTAAAAAACGCAGGCCGGAGAAAAGAGCTTCGCCGGCTACTCCTGCTTTTTCAAAAAAACTTAGAGCAACTATTAAGGCAAAAATAAAAACCGTTATTCCCCAGACATACTTTTTAGCCCCTTCGGGTAAGGAAAGTTTTAACGGTTTTTTCTCTCTCCTGATAGAGTTTTTTATTTTCTTTTCTTTTTTCTTCTTAGCCACAAAAGAAAATTTAATGGTTATACATTATTCATTATATCACATTCTGTAAAATTTTAAGGGAACCTGACCGAAAACTACTTCTTCAAGTCCTTTCTGACAAAGCCGGTGCCAGCCGGAATCAATTTGCCGATAATGACGTTCTCTTTCAACCCCAGCAATTTATCTTCTTTACCTTCGATTGCGGCTTTAATTAAAACCCTGGAAGTTTCCTGGAAGGAAGCTGCCGACAAAAATGAGTCCGAAGTCAGGGCAACCCTTGAAATACCAAGCAAAACAGAGACAGCTTTAGCCTGGTCCTTTTTCTCTTTCTTTAATCTTTGATTTTCTTCAAGAAATCTTGATTTCTCAATTATCTCGCCGTTTGAGAACAAGCTGGCCCCACGATCCTTTATCTTCACCCTGGAAAACATCTGACGGGTAATAACCTCTATATGTTTGTCGTGTATCTGAGCTCCCTGGGAAGCATATATCTTCTGAATCTGATTGATAATATAGCGCTGAGCGGTTTCCTTGTCAGTGAGTTTAAACAATTCTCCGATATCCAGGCTTCCCTCAGAAAGCTGCTGGCCTTTTTTAACATCCTGGCCAACCTGGACCCAGATAGCTGTTTTTGGCAGAATTTGATATTCAATAACTTCTGATTTTTTGCCTCCTTCAGTCGGCTTTATCTTGACTATCCTGTCTTGAGTTATTTCCAAAACCTTACCATCGGTCTTTGAAACCTCTCCTCTGCCCAAAGGGCTTCTGCCTTCAAACACTTCCTGGACACGGGGGAGACCTGAAGTAATATCTCCGCCTGAAGCTACTCCACCAGTATGGAAAGTTCTCATTGTCAGCTGAGTGCCTGGCTCTCCGATAGCCTGGGCAGCTACAACTCCTACCGCCTCTCCCAATTCAATCATCTTATTGTTCCCTAACCCCCAGCCATAACACTTCTGACATACCCCCCTCATAGACTTACAGCTCAAAGGAGAACGCACTCTTAGTTTCTTTACCCCGTTTTCAATAATTTTTTCAGCCACCTCCCAATTAATAATATCCCCTTCCTTACAGATTCCTTTGATAGCTTCGGCAGCTATTCTACCGACTATTTTGAAAAGGAAATTCTGGCCGACTTCCTCGGCGTCCTGAGCCAAAACCTCAATACCTTCTGCGTCTCCGCAATCTTCTTCTTGGACAACTATCTCATGAGAAACGTCAACCAGTCTGCGGGTCAGATATCCGGCAGTTGAAGTACGAAGGGCCGTATCTGCGGTTCCTTTTCTGGCTCCATGGGTGGAAATAAAATATTCCAAAACGTCAAAACCCTCTTTGTAAGAGTTTTTTACAGGTAACTCAATAATCTGTCCTACAGGATTTATCACCAGCCCTTTCATTCCTGTCATCTGAACAGGCTGGCCCCAAGAACCTTTAGCTCCGGCTTCAATGATCTGAAACACGGGATTAGTTTTGGGAAGGGTTTTGGGAACTAAAGCCTCGATCTTTGATTTGACCGAAGACCAAATCCCTATAACCTTTGAAGCTTTTTCTTCTTTCGACAAAAACCCTCTCTTGAAATGCTCTTCAACTTGTTTTACCTCTTTCTCAGCTTCCTCCAAAATCTTCTTTTTTTCAGGAGGAATAATCAGATCATCCATGCCCCAGGTGACTCCAGAAAGAGTTGAATATTCAAACCCAAGATTTTTGATCTTATCCAAAGTTTCTTCCACGACTTCTGAGGAGTAGCCCTGTATGGTTTTAGCAACAAGTTTCTCTAAATTCTTGGATTTTATAACATTGTTTTGAAAAGAAAATCCCTCTGGCAGAGCTTCGTTAAAAATCACCCTCCCTAAAGAAGTTTCAATAAAATCTTTTTTCAGCCGTATCTTTATTTTGGCCTTCATACTGAGCTCCCCGAATTCGTAAGCTAAAATCGCTTCCTCTTTCGAACCATATATTCTTCCTTCTCCCTTCTGGCCCTCCCAGATATCGGTCAGCCAGTAGCATCCCAAAGCAATATCTTGGTTAAGAGAACAAATGGGGGTGCCGGTAGCGGGTTTTAACAAATTAACCGCTGACAGCATCCTCTCTCTGGCTTCTTTTTGGGCTAAATCGGATAGAGGCAAGTGGACGGCCATCTGGTCTCCGTCAAAATCAGCATTAAAAGCTTTGCAGACCATAGGATGAATTTTCAAAGATTCTCCCTCAATTAAAATAGGATAAAAAGCCTGAATACCCAGTCTGTGCAAGGTTGGAGCGCGATTTAGCAAAACCACCTTGTCTTTAACCACTTCTTCCAAAATGGCCCAGACCTCATCTGTCTGTTCGTCAATCAGCCTTGAGGCTCCCCTGACATTGTAAGCCAGCTCTTTATCTAAAATTCTTTTAATGACAAAAGGTTTAAAAAGTTCTAAAGCCATTTTCTTTGGTAATCCCACCTGGTCAAGTCTGAGTTCAGGGCCGACAACTATAACGGACCTGCCGGAATAATCCACTCTTTTACCTAAAAGATTCTGCCTGAACCTTCCCTGTTTCCCTTTTAGTATGTCTGCCAAGGATTTTAACAGTCTCTTTCCGCCAGTTGTGGCCAAGGTCATGGTTCCCTTTCTCATACTGTTATCAATCAAAGCGTCAACCGCCTCCTGAAGCATTCTTTTTTCATTTCTGACAATTACTTCTGGAGCATGTATCTCCAATAAATATTTCAAACGATTATTCCTGTTAATCACCCTTCTATATAAATCGTTAAGATCTGACGAGGCATACCTTCCTCCATCCAACTGAACCATTGGTCTTAAATCAGGAGGAATAACGGGTAATACCGTCAAAAACATCCATTCAGGCCTGATGCCGGAATGAGACATACCCTGGAATATCTTTAGTCTTGCCATTATCTTTCTTTTTTCCATCGGAGGCTTTTCCTCCAGGTCCTTATTTATCCTTTCAATCTCCTTTTTCAAATCAAGGTCTTCGCAAATCTTTCTTACGGTTTCAGCTCCGGTGCCAGCCGAAAAGACCTCTCCGTATTTCAAAGAAAGGTCATGGTATTCAATCTCAGACAGAATTTTCAAAGGTTTTAACCCCAGAACCTCATCCCTTGCCTTGTCTCTGGCGGCTTTTAGCTCGGTCAGCTTGATTTTCTTTTCTTTCTTCTGTTTCCCTCCTTTCTTTACTTTTCCGGACTTTGGAGAGTCGGGTAACTGAGGTTTTGATTTGCTCTTAAATTCTTTTTCAATTTCGTCTAAAGTGTTCTTTTTAGCCACTTCGTTAACACTGGTGATAATATATGAAGCAAAATATATAACTTTTTCCAACTGTTGCATGGGCAAATCCAAAATCACTCCCATTCTTGAAGGGACTCCTCTCAAAAACCAGATATGGGAAACCGGGCTGGCCAGTTTGATGTGCCCCATTCTGTCTCTTCTCACCTGGCTTTTTGTCACTTCCACTCCGCAACGGTCGCAAACCATACCCTTGTATCTTATCCCTTTGTATTTTCCGCAATAACATTCGTAGTCCTTGGTCGGGCCGAAAATCTTTTCACAAAACAAACCGTCTTTCTCAGATCTCTGAGTTCTATAGTTTATAGTTTCGGGCTTGGTAATCTCGCCGTGGCTCCAATTCAAAATCTCTTCAGGGGAGGCGAGCTTTATGCGGATTGCTTCTAAATCTATTACTCTCATAAATTTATCTGTTTTTGTCTTCTCTTATCTCTTTTACCTTTTCCTTTACTTCAATACTTAAAGCCAAAGCTTTCAATTCGTTGACCAACAGATTGAAAGCAGCCGGAATATTCGGCTCTTTGATCTGTTCTCCTTTTAATATGGCCTCATAAGTGGCGGCTCTTCCGGCTACATCATCTGATTTTATAGTCAGCATTTCCTGCAAAATATGGGCTGCTCCGTAGCTTTCCAGAGCCCAGACTTCCATTTCCCCGAATCTCTGTCCCCCAAACTGGGCTTTTCCTCCCAAAGGCTGCTGAGTAATCAAAGAGTAAGGGCCTATGCTCCTCATATGGATTTTGTCTTCTACCATATGTATGAGCTTTATCATATATATGTATCCCACCGTAATTTTACCCGGAAAAGCGATTCCCGTTCTGCCGTCAAATAATTTAACTTTGCCGTCTTCTGCAAACCCGGCTTTTTTCAGTTCCTCCTTAATGTCTTTTTCGTTAGCTCCAGAAAGAGAAGGGGTTATCGCATGGTATCCCAAACTTTTCGCAGCTAAACCCAAATGGGTTTCTAAAATCTGACCTAGGTTCATTCTGGAAGCAACGGTCAAAGGATTCAAAACGATATCTACCGGAGTACCGTCTTCCAAAAACGGCATTTCTTCTACTGTTAAAACTTTTGAAATCACTCCTTTGTTTCCGTGACGTCCGGATAATTTATCTCCGGCCTGGATTTTTCTTATCTCAGCCACGTCAACCTCAATTCTCTTAATGATGCCTGGCTCCAATTTATGGCCAAGTTCTCTGGCAAAAATCCTCACCCCTACCACTCTGCCTTTCTTTCCATGTTCCATTCTTAAAGAGGTATCTTTCACCTCTTTTGCTTTTTCCCCGAAAATAGCTCTTAACAATCTCTCTTCGGCAGTCAGATCGGTTTCCCCTTTGGGAGAAATCTTTCCGACCAGAATGTCATTCGGACCGACTTCAGCTCCGACTCTGACGACCCCAGACTCATCTAGGTCTTTTAATTTCTCTTCAGAGACGTTAGGTATGTCGCAGGTAGTGACTTCCGGCCCTAATTTTGTCTCTCTGACATCGCACCCGAAATTCTCAATATGTATTGAAGTATATTTGTCGTCCTGGACTATTCTTTCTGAAATCAAAATGGCATCTTCAAAATTCCCTCCTCTCCAGGGGGTAAAAGCGACAAGGATATTGTGGCCCAAAGCCAGCCTTCCTTGATTTATCGCCCCTCCATCAGCTAAGATATCTCCTTTTTTAATCTTTTGGCCTTTTTTGACAACAGGCTTCTGATGGAAACATGTATACTGGTTGGTTCTGATAAAAGTCCTTAAACTGTATTCTTTGGGCTTCTGGCCGACAGATTTTACTATAACTCGCTGGGCGTCAGCTTCAGTCACTATACCGTCTTCTAAAGCAATGACTTCCTGGCCTGAATCTCTGGCCACTCTTTCTTCCACTCCTGTCATTACCAAAGGAGCCTCGGGTTTTACCAAAGGAACGGCCTGACGTTGCATATTAGAACCCATTAAAGCTCTGTTGGCATCATCATTCTGCAGGAAAGGAATACAGGAAGTGGCAACCGAAATAAATTGTTCCGGAGACACGTCAACGAAATCAATCTTCTCTTTCTCAATTATGCCCGGCTCTCCTTTTATTCTGGCTTCAACCATCGGAGGGATAATCTCTCCGCTGTCTTTTATGGCTATGGAGCCTGAAGCAATATTGTATCTTTCCTCTTCGTAAGCATTAAAATAATGTATTTCGGATGTCACTTTCCCTTTTTCAACTTTGTAATACGGCGTTTCCAAAAAGCCGTAAGGATTTACTCTGGCATAAGCTGCCATATGTCCCACCAATCCGATGTTGGGTCCTTCTGGAGTTTCAATAGGGCAGATACGGCCGTAGTGGGAAGGCTGTACGTCTCTCACCTCAAACCCTGCCCTTTCTCTGGTCAATCCCCCGGGGCCCGTGGCAGAAAGCCTTCTTTTGTGTTCCAGCTCAGCCAAAGGATTTTCATTATCCATAAACTGACTCATCTGAGAAGAAGTGAAAAATTCTTTCACTACCGCCATTACCGGACGGGGATTGAGTAATTGCAAAGGAGTTAAAGTGTAGACATCCAAAGTAGACATTCTGTCTTTAATAATCCTGGACATTCTCATAAACCCTACTCTTACTCTGTTTATTAATAACTCAGAAAGAGTTCTTATCCTTCTGTTTCCTAAGTGATCTATCTGGTCAGGTTTGGCGTCGGGAGTATTGTTCAACCTGATAATTTCTCTCATCACGGCAACAACGTCTTCTAATTTTAAAACTCTGTCCTGAACCGTTATTTGATCATGGGTTTTGGACTTTTTACCTTGGGATAACTCTGGCAGTCTCTGGCTCATTCTCCATCTGCCCACCTTGGAAATGTCATATCTTTCAAAATTAAAGAACATATTCCAGATGAGTTCCTTGGCGGTGTCAGCCGTAGCTAAATCTCCGGGCCTTAATCTCTGATAAACCTCGACCAAGGCTTCAGGCTGGCTGTGGGTCAAATCTCTTTTTAAGGTTTCCTCAATATAATTTATCTCTCCCTTGTTGACGTCCTGGAATTTCTCCTTAATATCGTTATCGTTATTAATCCCGAAAGCCCGCAAAAGAGCGGTGGCTGCTATCTTCCTTTTTCTGTCTATTTTTACTCCGATAAAACCGGAAGACTCTGTTTCAAATTCCAGCCAAGCGCCCCTGTTTGGGATAATCTTTGCTCCAAAATAGCTTTTGCCGGCTGATTTCTGAGAAGTAAAAAAGGCTCCGGGTGAACGTATAAGCTGGGCAATAGCCACTCTTTCCACTCCGTTTACAATAAAAGTTCCCCTTTCTGTCATGAGGGGAAAATCGCACAAGAAAACTTCCTGTTCTTTAATTTCTTTTGTTTTTAAATTAACCAGCTTTGTTTTGACCTTCAAAACAGCTTCGTAAGAATCGTTGTTCTGTCTGGCATCCAAATCGTCCTTATATTTCGGCTCTTCCAGTTTGAAATCCAAAAACCAAAGCTCCATTTCCTTTCCGGTATAATCTCTTATGGGAGAAACCTCCATTAACAGTTCTTTGAAATCTACTTCCCAGAACCTCCGCCAGCTGTCTTTTTCCAAACCCAAAAGATAGGGAAGTTTGAAAGAAATTTTCGCTTTTCCAAAATTTTTAGTTTTAATATCGGAGGACATAATAAAACAAATTAAAATACCCTAAACTTAAAGCTAATTAGGGTAAGAGAATTATTTAGTTTTAATTACAAAAAAATAGCGGAAAACAAGGGTTTTTACAAATTTGAAATCTGAAGCAAGTAAAGTTAATTCTATCTTATCTTATAAAACCTGTCAATAGCCTAACTCTTTTAGCCTATTGATCACGTCCTGGTTGCCAGGGTTCAACTCCAGGACCCTTTGAAAAGCAGCTGCGGCCTCCTGAGTCTTGCCCTGTCTAAGATAAGCTATTCCCAAGGAATAAAGAGCATTTGAATGGTTTGGGGACAGCTCAAGTACTTTATTAAACTGAGAAATGGCTTTGCTTATCTGGCCGTCGTTGTAATAAATTCTGCCTAGCTGGAAAAGCATCTCAATATTTGACGGATACTTCGAAGAAAACTCTTCTAATTTATTTATTAGGGCCTCTGGCTTTTGTTCTTTCTCGTAAATAGCCATATCCTGAGTTAAAGCTTCCGTATAATCCGGCTTAAGCTCAATGGCTTTTTCAAATAATTCTATGGCTTTTTGGCTGTCGTTTTTAATAACATATAATTTCCCAAGCTCTGTATACAAAACAGGGTTTGTCGGCTCTAATTTGATCGCCACTTCAAATGTTTTGATCCCCCATCCCAAAAGACTCTCTGCCAAATCGCCCGTAGTCAGAAGCCTTACGTCACGATAAACCGCCCCCATCGTCTCTTGAGTCGCTACATTGCTTGGAGAAAGATCGGTAGCGCTCTTAGCCTGGTTTATAGATTGAGTTACAGCGCTCAAAATCTTTTTTGTATCCCGCTGAGCGATAGGTTTTACCGCTTCATTCAACGCTTCCTGCAAATAAGCCTTGGCCAGAACTATCCTATACTGGGCCATTGAAGGGTTGAGCGTTACCGCTCCTTCTGTCTGCTGGATATTTTGAAATCTAGCGAATAACACGTCTGCGTAATAAAAATCCTTGGCAAACCAGAAACAAACAATCAAGGCTAAGCCTATAACTATTAAGAAGATGTTAAAAACAAGGCCTATCTCGGGAGTTTCCTTAAAACGGAAAGATATCTCTTCTGATCTCTGGCCTTGGAAGCTGGATACTAAAAGGGCTAGAAACAGCCAAAAGGCAAAAGCCAGAGTAATATTCTGATAATAGACAAACTGACCTATAACAAGAGCTACAAAAGTCATCAGCAAAGGAAGATGTTTCTTTGCGTCGGGCTTTGAAAGAACGAAATAGGCAATCAACCCGAATATCCCCAAAAGGGCCAGATAGGAAATTAATCCCAAAAATCCCATTGTCCCCAAAACTTCTGAAATATGGCTGGCCGGCCTGTCGTATCTTATCTGCCAAAGCAGGGACTGATTGAATTGAGCCGGTTTAAATTTAGAGAAATCATAGTGATAGGTTCCTATGCCAGACCCCAAGAATCCGCTCTTTACGTTTTCAACCGAAGCCTTAAAAGTTGTCTGCCACGAGATTCCCTGGCTTAAAACTTGCTCTTTAGGTAAATAGGAAAAATATTTGTCGTTTACAAAGTTTGAAAAAAGAAACACTATTGAGATGATTATCAGGACTATGGGGATGTCGAGTTTGTTCACATTCTCCGTAAAAAACCTTTTCCATATGGCAATACCTGAAAACAAAACTAAGGTAACCAGTAAAATAATCCAAGCTGCTTTAAACCCTATTATCATCATTAGTGCCAAGCTGGCAATCAGCAAAAGAGAGCAAACGGTCAAAAATACCTTCCCTTTTTGGTTTTCTTTTGCTGTCATCAAAAGACCTGTCAGTAAAACCACGACTACAGATAGAAAAACTGCCAGTCCTTCCAATGATCCGGAAACCGGATTGAAGGTCCATAAAAGCATGAAGGACGGCAGGCCAAAGTGCAGAGTTTGGGCCGTAAAATTAGAAATCCCAGACCATAGTCCAAAAATTGAGAAAAAGGCGGTCAGGATGATAAACACAGTCGACGCCAGAAACGTATTTATTATGCCGTTTAAATTAACAAACTGCTTTTCTTTTACCGCCTTATCCGTTGATATGTTATTTATCACCAGGAAATAGAACATCATTAAAGAAAGAAGCGGGATCAATCCATTAGAAAACCTGCCGTAAAACCCAAAAAGACTTGAGTTTTTATCAACCGAGAATATGGCGCTCAGAATGGCTACAAAAAGAAAAACCAACACTAAAAGGTTGATTGGAGATTTCTTAAATCTGACTTCCTTGTCGTAGAAAATCATCTTTGCAAACCAAGCGAAAAAACCGATGATAGCTACGAAGAAAAGGAGATACTCCTTATTGAATTCAAATACCTCGAAAGTAAATGGCAGCCAGAAAATCGGCAGCAGAAATGTTAGTAAATAGATGCTACCTTTAACGATTTTCTGTAATATATTTTCCATATACGTTTTTTAAATTATTGTTATTTTATCGATATTTTGATTTTTTTTACAAAAGACGTCTCAAGAAGATCTCAATGCTTAAAGATCAGAAGGATCGCCAAAGAAAAATAGGGCTGATACCTATTTCCTCTATTTTACAACCCTTCGTCTAGTATTTTCTTTGCTTTATCAGCAATCACTTCTTTAATCTTATTCCATTCGATATCCTGTATCACAACCGGTGCTGGCTCGCTTTCGGCATCGTCAAAATAGCTAAAACTTTTTAAAATATGAAGTTTATTATACTCAACGTTCTTATATTTATTCTCGAAAAAACCTATAAGTTCTGCCAAAGAGTATTTTTTTAAAAGGAAATAAAGATCAATGAAATCTTTTTTACTGCCACGCGAAGATATTGCATCAATTTTCATGGCTGCGATGTCCCGTTCATCGGCTAAATCAATACTTTTAAATTTAATCAGGGGGAAAAGTAAATCATATCCGTAATGGAAAAAACTCACCCGGATTTCATCTAAAATACCTTGAATTGTATCCTTTTCTTCGCTAAGTAATTTGAAATTACCGAGCAAGGCAAGGTCTTTCTTTATTTTTTCGTTTGAAAAATTCTGCCTGGAAAACCAATCAAGGTCAACTGATTGTCTATGGCCAAGCTGAAGCGCTAAAGCGGTGCCACCAGCCAAATAAAAGTCTTTAGCAAGAGAGCTGTCCCCTATTTTTTCCAAAATATATTTTGTTTTTTTATCAATTGATTCTGGATACATTTTAAATGCCCGAGATTAAAATATTGACACCAAAAAGATGTTGATTTTCTATCAAGCGACCTGCTTTTGAGAAAGCATTCCTTTATCTTTTCTTTGCCATAGAAACCGACCGCCCAGCTAAAGTCATTTTCGTCGCCGAAGGCCAAAATTCTTTCAATGATAAACCTGGCATGTTTTTGCGGGTCAAGATCTCTAACGTCCCAGAAAAGAGAAACTTTTTGAAGCGTTTCCATGAATTCATTTTACCATAAAATCGCTGTATTTTCTACTATATTTCTGGAGAGCTTACGCATATTTTTAAAAAATCTGACGATAACGAGATGCGGCGGGATGTTCCGATAAACTCATACAAAATTACTGCCCGAGGACACACCTGACATAACGGTTGTAAGTTTTGTCGTTAATATTCACTAAACCCGTGCTAAAGTACACAACCCAGGCATTTGCCGTAGGATATTCCGTGGAGGACCAGTAATAACTAGACTGAGAACTCGCATCCCAAGCTGTCGGTGCACAAGGATAGCTTCCGCAGGCATCCAATCCGAATTGATATAACGTGCAGTTTGAATCCTTGGTTTGGCTTGTACATGCAGGCAGCTCCCAATCAGTAGCGTTAGCGTAGGTCAAACCGCTACATTGGGTTAATGCATCTAGCCATGTGTAAGATCCGGATCTGGTTGGCGTCCATAATCGGCCATGCTCATCACAATAGACAATGTCTCCACCTATTGTGGAACTGGTGTCGGGAGTAACCCCGCTGCTGCAGGCATAGGAGCTTCCAGTACAATTACCCGTTGTGCATCCTGTCGCTTCGCAATCAGAATCAGGATCCTGGGAACTGCTGTTAACATAGCCGCAAGTACCTACTCCACCTGACGAGTATACACCGCATGTCTGGCAGGTGCTTCCTGTACAGGTGCTGTTACAGCAATAGCCGTCAACGCAAAAAGATGAAGCGCATTCGCTACCTGAAGCACAAGTTGACCCGTTTGGTTTATTATCCTCGCCGCCCCCTCCTCCTCCCATGCTGCAGTTACCAACATCTCCGCAGCATTCTGTGCAGTCAGAAGCTCCGGAGATTCCACCTGTGGTACAAGTATAGCCGCTTGAGCAACATGTTCCTCCTTTTTCACTACAGGTCTGAGTACCTCCCCCAGCGCTGCAGTTATCAATATCTCCGCAACATTCCGTACAGTCAGAAGCTCCGGAAATTTTCCCGCTGGAACAAGTATCTCCGCCAGCACAACACGTTCCTCCTTTTTCACTACAGGTCTGAGTGACTCCGCCTCCTAAATCTTCCCAGCAAGCACAACCGTCCGTGGGAGTGGCATCCAATAATTTTGAACCTTTTTCAGAAACAGCAAAATATTTCCCAGACTCAAGTAACGTATAAATACAAAAAGACTGGTCACAGGAAGTGTTATCCAGCCATGTATAATGTTTGTCTGTTTGAGGGTCGTCTATAGATCCTAAAAAAGTACCTATTGCAGGAATTCCTTCTGTGGTCCCAGTGGCCATATAACTCTCGTGGTCGCTATAGTACATCTCCTGAGCATTAAGTACCTGGCTGACATCTGATTGCCTTCTGGCATCCCTGGCTTTGCTTCTTGCGTTTCCCATATACGCCAAGACAATGGCGGCCAAAATACCAATAATGGCTATAACGACTAATAATTCTACCAGCGTGAAACCTTTTTTCTTTGCAAATATTCGCATATTAATTATAACTTTATACTATTCTACTACTATTTAAACATTTTGTTAACATCTAATTCAACCTCTATTTGCTAACTACAGGAAAGAGATGGGAGGGATGGCTGACTCAAAAGAGCCCGAAGTGGGCTCAGATTAAAAAAACTGAAGCTAAATTACTACTACTGAGATTGAACCTCAATAATTTTTTTCTAAATTGATCTAATATTTTTTATTCTTCGCTCCCAAAACTGTTCCAAGTCGGCTCATTAGAACTGGCCCATTTCCTGACAGCAATGAAATCGCAATGGCCGTGGTATCCCGTATAATATCCAAGGTGTACCATTGGATATAATGCACTGAGTGCGGTGGCGCCGGCTGGAGAATTCACGGTATAGGTCGAGCCTCCATAGGTAAATATACCGTAGGTAATCTTCGCGGTATTATCAATCTTTGAGGTAATGCGAACCCAATTACTCCCCCATAATGGTATAGAGCCAGAGTTCCCTGTTTGTGATGCAGAGTCATATAGAGATATTAACCTCTGAGAAACACCGCTGTATGTATACAAATTTGATGCAGCTTTATCATTCCAATAGCCATAATAAGTGGTCTCCTGCACTCTTTTGTCTGTAAGACCTGTAGATAACCCAGAGTAACCTGCTTCGGATGGATCAAGCTCCCACGCTACGTATGACTCCACAGCATAGTTGCCAGCAGATAGCGCAGATTTAGAGACAACGCCGGTTCCAGCGTATGTACTGCCAACAAGGTTCATTGTTAATATTGAACTTGCGACAGTAAGACTACCCGTTCCAAATATAGCAGTATCCCACTTAGCAGTGTCTAAGGATGCACCCTCAAAATGATCAAAGAATGGAAACGTATTTACTCCATTACTAGTAGCCGAGGCTCCTGCATTACCATAATACATATAGATAGTAGTATTACCAGATGCAGCAATGGTGGGGACTTCAATCCAGACGGTTGCGAGGTAAGTACCCGTAATAGATTCTATCCAATAATCAATATTTGTTGAACCATCAGAAGTAGTAAACCGTAAATCATTAAAAGTGCTAAGCGCATGGGAGTTACAGTCAACTTGCCCGCCATCGGCAGAGTCGTAACCAACTAAAAGTTTGAGCTGATAGTTAGTTTGTGCGCTACCGGCGTTTGCTATAACTATTGATTTCCGGTAAGACCACCCTGCCAAAGGGAAAGAACAGACGGCGCTAGTACACTGACCGTTCCCACCACTGGCCACTCTTACATTTGTTGCCCGGGTGCAAGTACCTGCCGAGGTATTGGTACTTACACAACTGCCAGAACTGCAATAACTGGCACAGGTGCCAGAGCAGTCGGTGGCGGCACTATCTGTTTGTACGCACGACGCCGAAGCATCGCATGCGAGCCCTGTCCGTATTGCATACCCCGTTCCGCAAGCATAAGTGGCGGGGCAGGCGTTGACTCCGGAGGTATAGCATACTTCACCTACTGTATCATAACTAGCTTTAGCCGCGCCTGCAGTACAAACTGAAGCCTTTTGACAACCTGCCGATCCGCAAGTGGCAGTGCCGGATGTAGCGCCTACGCCAGTACACGAATCTGTGACAGCGGTATAGCAGGTTCCATCACTTTTACACATCCCGTTATGAGTCGTAGTTGCTGCATACAAAGCACAATTAAGCCCATTCCATCCATATATATAATTCGTACAGGTAATTGTATCGCAATAACCTCCCGGATCAGTGTTAACGGTGGCTAAACCACATGTTCCGTCTGTCTTGTTCTCCGTGCAAGCACCGTTACACGCTGTTCCCGGATAAACCGAAGCTGAAGCATCGTTATAGTCGAAAGTAAGAGCTGACGTATAAGTAAAGTTAGTCAGATTCATTCTCCTTTTGCCGCCGGCCGGCTGGCTATTCTGAGCTACTGCAACTGCCGTCGAAGGATAACCGTCATTGTCTAAATCCGTCAGCCATATATACGCCTTTTTTAATTGCCCGGAACTCCCCGGGTTTGTCTTGTCAATGACAAGAGATCCGTTAATAACAAGACTATAGTTTGGACTCCAAACAATCGTCTGCCCTTCAGAAACAGTCAAAGTCTGGCCAGCATTTACGGTGATGTTTCCATTATCTGCTCCGTCAACCGTTCCTGAAAAAGTGCAACTACTGGACACCGTATAGCTTCCTCCGACAGGGACGTTAGTACAATAAGCCTGGGCCTCCACAGCTCCAAAAAATAACAAGGGAGCCAAAAACAAAACCGCCCAATATATTTTTAAATTTAGTTTCCCCATATATTTAAAAGTTATATTAATTTACCTAAATGATAAATCTATTGAATGATTGTCTCCGTCCCTCTCTGCTACTACATTCATCGTATACGTAAAAGAATGCGAATCCCCGCATACCCAAGAGCCCTGCCAAGTGGTGACAGTGCTTGTCGCAGGGCCTTCAGCTTTTTTAAGCAAAAAGGAGAACGGAGTAGACGTATTATCCTGATGAACTATGGCTTTAACATTGTTCTCTTTTGTAATCGGGCTGTTTTCTGTATCTTCCACCACGACTGTAACTATTTGAGTCTCTCCTCTTTTAACATCAAGGGGATCGATATCCACCTGCGTTATTTTAAAAGCTTTTGAGCTGTCCGTTATAACCTCATACGTTCTCTTTCCTTGAGCCAAAGGAGCAACGTCAAGAGAACCAAGGTCGGGCTTTTCATTTATCTCAATTTTCTCCGTAAAAGAAACCTTTGACGCTAAAATTACAATAAAAAAAGCAATGATAGCGAAAACGACTAATAGGGATAAGCTCAGCCAGAGAGGCCTGGGCTTTTTCCAAAATGAAGCATTATTCATAGTCATTATATTATTATAACCTATTTAAAAGCTAGCTCAACGCTCGACTCGCCGGAAGCGGAGGTAGCTGTGATCCTTAACATATACGTATTGCAATAAGTGTCTAAGTTTGTCCAAGAACCCTGCCAAGTGCCGTTTATATCCGTACCGCTAACCAGAGAAAAGGAAAAAGGGAAAGAATTATTGTCTAGAAAGGCTATACCTGATACCTCGGTAATGGAGGCTTCATTTGTTTCCTGGATACTTACTCTTACCGTCTGGCTGGAAAACTTCGCAACATCGAGAGGATTTATAACCACTTGGGTCATCTTTGGATTAGCTTTTGTAGAAACACTGTAAGTTCTTGTCCCAGAAGCAACAGGATTACATATAACTGGCGGGGGCTCTGGTTCTGGTTCAGGTTCAGATACCACAGGAGTAGTATCTTCTCCAAGTCCTCCTCCTGTCGTAACAATTTCTGTTGTCGTAGCTCCTGAAGCAACTTCTTCAGTAGTAGAAGCTGTGGTGGTCGCTTCAGCCGAAGTAGTCGTAGCCTCAGTTGTGGTAGCTGTTGTCGTAGCCAACTCCTCGGCAACTTTGAAAGGATAAAGCCCGTCTAAAATTATGTCAGGTATTGTCTGATGGAGAGTTAAGCCATACATCCTCACCCTTTCCATAAGATCCTCTTTTTCCGCTATCTCTTTTTTAAGACTTTTTATCTCTATCCCTATTTTTATTTCCTCTATCTGAATCCTGATTTTAGCAATCTGCTCTTGGAGCTGAAGCAATTTTGCCCCAGATACAGTGGCGGCCAGGGATATCTGATCTTTGGTGAGAAATAAAACCGAAAACAGGATAAGAATGATTGAAACAACTAAAACTGGACGAGATTTCTTTTCCATTATAACTATTTTAAAAATTTTCTGTTATTTGAGCAATAGCCAGCCCGACGAACCTTGATAATACTATTTGTTTTGACAGTATTAAGGCATTAACGCTACCCCGAGGTAAAAACTCGGGGGTTGTTTTATTCTCCCTGACAAGAACCTTTCGCCTTCTGCCACTCTCCCTGCTCAATCCAAGTGCAATATAATTCGCCGGTAGCCTGGTCACGAATCTGAATCTTGCCTCCAATTTCAATATTGTCTGTTTTAATCACGCTAGAAACCAATTCTTTAACTTTAATAATCCCTTCCTCAAGAGATGAACCAACATCTGACAAAAACTCCTCTGCTTTTTGCAAAAATCCTTGTTCAGAAGCTAAAACATATCCGTCGTTTATAGATTCCCCGATTTCAAAGCCAGCCTTTCCGTCTTCAGACACGTTTAACCAACTCTGCCAGTCAAACCTAGGAGCAGTTAAACGATAGGAAACAGAATTATCTCCGTAAAGGACAATCTGATTTTCAGACAGATTCTTTTCATACCATACTTTCCCGTCTCCCTCTCCCGACAGAAGAACAGCCAATTTGTCCCAACCTTGCCCAAAATCAGTAACATTATAAAAAACCCAGAGATCAGAGCCTGTTTCCAAATTATTAAAATCAATAACATATTTTCCGTCAATCAACGAAACGACTCCCGTTGTTTCTTCTTTGACTCCGGTCATACCGGACATATATGTAGCATATTTCCCGTCTTCAATGCTATAAACCGGGTCAATAGTCCCTACGGTAAGTTTGCCTGACCCGCCACTGCCCACTGTCAAATCCCCGGTAACGCCTACCTTTCCGCTGAAATATCCTGCATACCCAGAACCCGATTGTTCAGCATATAAAGCAGAGTTTGCAGAGTTTGCGTAAGCTCCGACGGCGTCTCCTGAGGCAACACTAACCGTCTGTTTTGCTGTCCAGGCATTGGCTTTACCAAGATTCAAAGAAGCCACCACTGCCCCGGTAGTCGGAGAAATAGTCAAAGTGCCGTTTGAATTAGAAACAGAATTAACCCCTCCTGACGGAGCATCGGCAGTACAGTTAATCACAGTTCCGTTAGTAGTACACCACTTACCGCTGGCTCCCAGAGTCCCAACCTGAGGATCTGTTTCGGAAGTACACTGCAGCAGTCCGTTAGAATCTGTTTTTACACCCTCGCAACTGGTAAGCCCTGCCAAGATTAAATTACCAGTAATGCCAACCTTGCCACCGAAATATCCTGCGTATCCAGAACCCGATTGTTCAGCATACAAGGCAGAGTTTGCAGAGTTGGCGTAAGCTGCAACAGTATCTCCTGAACTGCCAGCTCCTCCCACTCCCAACAGGGCGGCAGGCGCCGTACTGCCTATTCCCACCCTGCCTGTTGTAGGATTGATACAAAAATTAGTATCGCATTCCAACTCAGCCGAAGAATGGCCAGGGTTGGGTTTAGCTTGAACCATCAGAGAAAAAGCAACTCCGACAAATAACACTACGACTAATAAATGAATTTTTTTCATATTTTTGTTGATTATTAATTATAACATTTTTGCGACTTTTTAAATTTTATTAAATTATGGACAAACGTTGGCGCAGCAGACTTTCGTTGAATAGATACTGCTGCTGCATTCTCCAATATGAGCGTTCGTATCTCCGGAAATTGAAGCCAGACAGGTATACAGAGAACCCAGAGAGGAACAATCGCTGGCGTAATTGCATTTTATCGTGCTGGAGTAAGGAGTTTCAGTCCCATAAGTTGTTGACAAACAGGCAGAGTTGGTATAGTTACCCTCTGCATCTTTCTCAACGTGGGCATTGGTTTGTTCTGACAATTTTAAGAAAGCATCATATTTACCCTGGCAGGTGTTCCCCAGGTTATTCCCGCTGCAACAGATATAGTGATCGTAGAAAGTTTGACTTGGCAATTCAGCATGGGCATTGTCCGTATCTGATATTTTTAAAACAACAGTTTCTCCGGAAAGACAACTTGCTCTAGCAGAACAGCTTAAAGCAGTTCCTCCGGGATCACTGCCAGATCCTTTGCCCTGGCACAGACCCAACAGGGTGGTGAAGGTGCGTTCGTCTCCGTAAGCAGGGCCGTTGGAGTTATAGGCATAGGCGCGGACATGGTAGTCGGTACCTGGAGAAAGACCTGTCATATGGCTTACAAAAGAGCCAGCTCCCGTTCCGTCAAAAGTACAATGGTCAACTCCGTATACCGGAGTGCCTGAAGTATTCCAGCAAACTCCCCTGGCCGTTATAGGAGGATTACGATCATCGCTGACTACGCTTCCCCCTGAATCTGCAGAACTGTAGTTTATGTTTGAAAGGTCGTTGGTAGTAACCACTATCTGGCTGTTATAGGTGACGAAACTTTTTTGGTCCCCGCAAGAAATTCCTGCAGAATTGTTGGCGCAAGCCCTGTAGTAATAAATTTGTTCAAAATCTAAATCAGTTAGGTCAAATGAGAAAACACCAAAGCCTCCCACCCCGAGAGATATGTCTTCGTACTCGTAAGCTCCGGTTTTACCCCATTCAAAGTATCTGGTCGGGTTTGCCACCCCTATACAGGTAATTTCTCCTCGAATAGTGGCAGTATCGCTGTTTACATCAATGGCAGCCAGGGTTTTGGCAGTAGGCTTCATAGCCTGAAGAAGGAATTCTTTTTCTTCGCCATAGCCCACCCCAACATCATTTCTGGCATAAGCCCTGATAAAGTAGGTGACTCCTCCTTCAAGATTAGTTGCATTGCTGATAAAAGCTCCTGTTCCCGAACCGTCAACAGTCCTGTTGTTTAAAATGGTAGCGCCAGAAGAAGTGGCCCAGACTATACCTCTTTCAAAAACTGCTGAACCACCGTCTGATGTAACATTTCCTCCTGATTCTGCAGAATCGCAGGTTGTGTTAATCTCGTCTGCCGTATCCACGGTGGGGATATACAGGATGCCGTATTCTTCAGGTCCGGCAGAAAGTTCCTTTTCTCCCTTTACATATATCAGGGTCACGTTCTTTGAATAAGGATTCTGCCATATCTGGTATTTGGTATCCTCGGCGCTTCCCTCTGCAGGATCGAAAAGCTCAGAACTTAAATAAGTAGGGACCAAACATTTGTAAAGATCGTAAAAGTTAGGGTCATCTTTTGTCCCTATGGTTTTAAAAAGAGGGTTTTCGTTTTCATCCATTTCCTGGGGTAGATCTTCGCAAGGAGCGGGCCATCCCTTTTCCACGGTTTCTCTCATTTCTATTGCCGAAAGTATGCTCTGCAAATGTATCTCTCTTTGCATATCCCTTGCCTGCTCAAATCTCTTGGCGGGATTTACGACAATGATAACAGCGCTTGCCAAAACCGCAGTTATTGCCGTCACTATCAGCACCTCAACGAAGGTAAAACCCTTTTTGCCGTTCATCATATTCATTCTACTAAAATATGGAGAATTAAACTACTTTTCAACCTCAATAAAAATATTAATATTATTCAAACTCGGATATATTTCAGGCCCGCCCGAGAAAAAAGCTTTTGTCTGAATGCGGGCTATATTCAAATCAGTGCCGTGAGCCAACCCCGGAATTTCTCTTCCGTTTGTGGCCGTTTGCCAGTCAGTCCATATCTCGCCGTTATAGAATCTCGTCTCAATAACTATTGAAGCTTGAGAGCGTGTGTTTGCCTGCCAGAAAATCTGGGAATCTTTTACCTTCCCAGAGCCTGAGAGATCCAGTTCTGAAGAAATGCGATACCCTTCCGTCTCTGCCGGATTTACCTCTCTTTCTGTCACGGTCTCTGTCAAGCTATGGAGACTGGGAGTAAAACTTATATCGTTTGTCTTTAATTCCTGTTTCACCCAAAGCCAACGGTTTGTCAGATCTGAGGATTCTTCTATTTCGGGAATTGGCCCTCCGTTTGCGGCTGTATTCCAGGTTCCAGGAATCTCAGAAGGAGCGCCTTCGCTTTCTACTACTTTCGTATGTATGCTTATTTCCGTGTCTGTGGCAATGGTCTCTGACCACTCTATTTTACTGCTGCCTGAATGCTTTACATCGTTTAAAGAAAGAGGGCCGGATATACGGTAGCCAGAAGTTAGTCCTTCTTCCAAAACTAAATCATCTCCGTCAGTTCTCAATCCTGTCATATAGCTTCCAGCCTGCCACTCTGCTTCAGTGTCTGTCATCCTAACTACCGCTTCTGTTTCTTCTCCTTCTGCCAGTTTCTCAAGCAAAACCAAAGAATCTCCCGAAATTCCCAGATTCTCTATAAAACAGCTCTCGCACATCCAGTCCCCGGCTGTTGATTCCACGGCATATCTCACTTCTTCTTCGGCTCTCTTGATGTAAGAGGGAGAGCCGACTCTGGCAAGGGCTGATATCTTTTTGGTGTGTTCGCCCAAGTCTTCTACAGGATTTATGGAACAGCTCATTCCATTTACATCGACAGACTCGTCTCCGGTATAGGAGATATTCCCTTTTAATTTTGAAAATGCTTCTCTTAAACAGGTTTCTGCCAGAGAAGAAGCCTCCTCTCCGCTGTCATACGAGGCGCTCATTGACTGGTCCGTCAAAGAAGCGTGAAACATGCTTATACCCAAAACCAAAATCAAGGCGTTGATTATTAAAACAGACGTAATTGCTATAAACCCTTCTTGTTTTTTTATTCCTCTGGCCATTATTTTTTAATAACCGGCAGCGTATAATAATTTATGTCTCCCAAAAATAATGAGGCTATTTCGTTTCCTGACAAGGCATTATTATAAATCCTGACATCATCGATCAGCCCCTTATACTTGTTTTCGCCTCCTGGCTTCTGTCCTATGTAAAGATTTGAGTCTGTCCCGCTGTCAGCCAAAGTGGAGAATATAACGTCGTTGATTTTATTGTTATCCACGTAAAGACTTCTGCTTACCCCATCGAAGACAGCAGTAATATGTTGCCATTCTCCGGCTATTGCGGTGTTTGTTGATTTTACATAATCCAAGGTTTCAGGCCTTCCCTGAGAAACTGCCCAGCCATAGCCCTTGTCGTCCTTATCAAATAAAAGAATAAACGAATAATCTTCTGAACCTTCTGCCCGTTTGTATAATATTGTCCCGCTGCTGTCAGGAAGGGGGTCAGGAAGCTTTACCCAGGCAGATACGGAAATTTCATTTCCGATTTGCAAGGAAGAACTGTCGGGAATAACGACGAGGTCGTTCATTCCGTCAAACTCCAGCGCCCTAACCTGCTTTCCATATCTGTCCTCTATAAAGTTAGGAGAAATTGAGTCGCAGTCAGGCCCGAGTTTGCCGTGATTATTGTTTCCGCTGTTATCGTTAACAATGCATCTTTCTCCTTCGTTAAAATTCCAGTATCCTGCAAGTCCCTCTGTGGGATCTTTGATTTTTAGGTACCTGTCGTATTTATCGCTATAGACGCCAAAGAGTCCCGAAATTTCATTGGAGGTCAAAGCTCTGTTATAAATCCTGACATCGGAAATAGATCCCTCCCAAAAGTTTTTACGACTAGCGTCTGTGCCGACAAAAAAATCAATATCAGGCACCCTGTTAATGGAAGAAATATTCACGGTGGTAGAGGCTTTTAATTCTCCGTTAACATACAAGTCAAGAGAAGGTTTGCCAGGATCATAAACGCCTACAACATGTTCCCAGGGAAGATTGTCACCTGTTGCAGATATACTGGTCTCTCCCTCAGGCCCGGCTATCTGGAAGCTATAATAGGAATCTGTTTTAGAAAGAAGATAAGCTCCTCTTACCTCATCAGTATTGTATCTTCCGGCTATATATCTCTGGCCTTGGCCTGTTCCTAAAACCCAGGCAGAAATGGTGAGAGGACCCGTTATCTGAAGAGAGAAGGCATATTCTGTCTTCATATAGCTGGTATTCCCGTTAAACCTTCCTGCGTTGTAATTCTGGTTTTTCCTGTCTATGCCAAAACTCAGATCGTTTGCGATTCCGTTGTTTCCATAGCCGCTCAGGTCAGAAGCATCATTTGACAGTAAAAAATGCCCGGCTAACCCCGCCCTCGGAATCAAAACCCACTGGTTGTTTTTATTAACCCCCACATCATATTCTCCCGGGGTCAAATCGTCCTTGTCAGAGCTGGCAATGGAGTTTGCCGCTTCCAAAGCCTTGACTGAGGAAAAAAAAGCGTTAGTCCTGTCCAGACTGAAAGCAGCTCCCTTGGTGGCGTTCACGAACAAAGCAAAAATGGTCATTGCGCCTATTGCAAAAATGGCCATGGCAGCAAGAAGCTCCACCAAGATAAACCCTTTCTGGCTGACGAATGTTTTCTTAAGGTTTTTTGCCATTAGTCAATTACATCTACCTTGCCCTGAGAATTAATGATTATGTATCTTCTGTTTTCCCCGAACTTTAAACCGACGGCCACATCGTCTTTTCTGGCCATATAATCGGTTTTTACGTCTTCTCCGGAAAAGGCGTAGTTATAGATACGGATATCGTCCATTTTTCCGGACAATCCTTGTCCGAGGATCAAATTATCTTCTGAAGATCCGATTGCGCCGCTGAAAGACTTTGTTTCTGGCTGAAGCTCCCCATTGATATACTGCTTTAAAGTCTGACCGTCCCAGACCGCAACAAGATGAGTCCATTCTCCCAATAATTCCGAACTGTAATTGTTACTTATAACTTCGGCCGAAGTTCCGTTACCCAAAGAAAAGACAACGGATCCATCTTCAGAGATAGAAAGACCATATCCTGTGCCTTGTACGGGATTACCTTTGGCAACAATCTTTATCAGGCCCACCGAAGAGATGTTCAACCAGGCAGATATTGTGATTTCTTCTTCAGGATTTAAATTTTGAGAGTTTAATATATTTACGTAAGTATTCCCGCCAAATTCCAAAGAAAGGCCTTCTTTACCTTCTGTTCTGGCGTATGTACCCAAAACCGTTCCATTATTCTGATCAAAAGGACGAGAAGAGTCATAAACGACATCTCCCGTTTCCTCATTAAACTCCCAATGACCGATCATACCCGGGAAAACGGGCGATCCTGTTGTCTTTTGAAAAACAACTTCTCTCGCCCCAGAAACGAAAACCGCGACAGGAAAAAAGAGAGTCATATCTTTCTCGCTTCTCCTGGATTCATAAGACTCCCCCTCAAAAACAGTATAGCTTGCCCGGGAAAACCTTATTCCAGAGCTGCTGTCGCCCTTGCCGGTAATGGCGGACGACTGGGCGTTTCTGAGAGAACTCTCTATATTTCTGGCCTGGTCTCTTGTCGCTGATTCCCGAAAAAAATTATAGGTTATGGGAAGAGTAAGGCTTGAGGATATCAAGATTAAAGTAATAACAACCATTAACTCAATGAACGTAAAACCTTTTTTCATTGTGCCTTTTAATCAGATTAATTTTAGTTTATTATATTATAATCAAATCAGACAGATATTGCCAGCAAAATTGAGGCAATTGGTTTTTTAAATTTAGCTTTATATATGGTATACTTAAGAATATTAAAGGATTTAATGCCGTATTTTGATTTATTCACGGAAATAGACGGCTGAATAACGTGAATCTGAGACAATAAATTATTTTATGACGGAAGAAAATAGAATTAAACCAGGCGAGGAAAAAGAGACTGTTCAAACAGTAGAAAAGGAAACAATCCCCGCAAAAAAAGAGCCTAAAAGGGTCTCTACGGAAAAAACCGGGGAGCAAAGACTGGCTGATATTGACAGAAAAATCAGGAATATTGACCGAGAGATAAAATCAAAGAGTAAAGAAAAAAAACAATTTCTCAAAAAAGTTGAAAGTTTTAAAATTAAACTGGAGTCTACCTTAAAAAAAGAGGCTACCATTGAAAATAAGATTGAGGAAACCGAAAAATTAGAAAAGACCTCCTCCCCCGAGAAAAAAGACCGGATAGAAAAGAAAAGATGGAAAATGGATGCCAAGAGGAAAAAGATTGAAAAAACGAAGTGGCTGATCAAAGGAAAAATAAAAAAAGGAGAAGAAAAAATTAAAGATATCAACAAGAAAGAACCTGAGCTTTTAGCAAAGAAGGACAAGCTGGTGAAAGAAAGGGATGGTATTCTCCAGACAAAGAAAGAAGAAAACGGAAAAAAATTAGAGGAAAATGAAAAACTCAAAGAAGAAGATACAAAGAAAAGAAACGAAGAAAAGGAAAAACTAGAAAAAGAACAAAAAGAAAAAGAAGAGCAAAAACGGAAACTAGAAGAAGAGACAAAAAGAACAGAAGAACTGAAAAAGAAGCGGGAAGAAGAGAAACGCCAGCTTCTTTTGCCTCCGGCAGTCAAGCCGCCTGACGAAATAAAGATAGAGAGGGTTAAAGAACTTATTCAAAAACCTGAAATCAAAATTATTGAACCGGAGAGGAAAAAAACCCCTCCGGACGGACTTCTGAATATAATTCCGCCCCAAGCTAAAACCGAAAAGCAGAAATTCATTGAAGAAAAAAAGAAAATAGAAGTTATAAGAGAGGCTGAAAGAACGCAAAAGCAAGGAGGAGAACTAAAAAAGAGATACGAAGAAGAACTAAAAAGAAGAAGGGAAGAAAAGCTTTCTTATCTTTTTGATATAGCATTTGACCATTACAAGAAGGGCGACTTTTCTATTGCGATAGATCTACTTAAAGACCTTCTGGAAGAAACTAAAAAAGAAGAGCTAAAAAAGACAATAGGCTTTTTCGAGAGAATGAGGAAGATTTCTCCCCTGTCCCGGAAAGCGAAACGGCTTTTACGTACGCTTAGGGAAGAAGAGGCAAAGAAAAGGACTGAAAAGGGTGCAGAAGAGGAAAAATTAAATAAGAGGAAGGAGGAAGTGGCAAAACAATATGAAGAAGAACCGATAAAAAGAAGACAGGAAGAAGAGATAAAGATAATAAAGGAAAAGTACATACCCTACATGCCGGAAGAAATGATAAAACAGCTCGGCAAAGACGAGGAAGAATTAAGGCAGCGGCACAAAAAAGAGCTGGAAAGACAGGCGGAAGAGATAAAAAAAAGACAGGAAGAAGAGATGAAAAAACAGGAAGAAAGATGGAGAGCAGAACAGGAAGAGCTTAAAAAACAGAGAGAGGAGCTGACTAGACGACGCAAGGAAGAGTTGGAACACAAGGAGCCCGAAAGAAAAAGTCAGGAGGTAAAGATAATAAAGGAAAAATATATCCCTTATATACCCGAGGGAATATCAAAACAGCAGGGAACTGCAAGGCAGTTTGGCAAAGAAGAGATAAGAATAGCTGGCTATGAAGAACAAAGCAAGAGGGCCCCGGAGAGGAGTAAAACTTTTAGAGAAGAGGAAATAGTATTAACAAAAGAGCAGGAAGAAAAAAAACAAAAAGAGCTTGAAGGCAGAAGAAAAGAGATAGAAGAAAGAATTAAAAAAATAGAGGAGGAGGAATTGAGAAGACAGGGATTAGAGAAAATAAAACAGGAAGAAAAAATAAGAAGAGAAAAAGAAGAAGCTGAAAGCAAAGGAAAAGCAGAAAAGCCGACAACAGAAATAAAGAAAAACGAAACAGTAAGATATGCTGGAGAAGAGCCGGTGAAAGAAAAATCTGTGAACGAGAAGGAAACAAAAGAAAGGGAGCAAAAAGAAAAAGAACTCCTGCCCGTTTTTAATCTAGCCGTGAATAATTACAAGAAAAAAGAATTCGATAAGGCCAGTGAACTGTTTACCAAAGTAAAAGACCAGACCATGGAGCCGGAAAAAGAACCGGGGGTTATAGCTAAACTTTTTAATAGACTGCCTCTTTACATTAAAACCGAAAATTATCTGAGGATGATAGAAAAGCAAAAAGCTATAAAAGAAAAAAGGGTCGTCAAAACAATAAAGGGGAAAGCCGAAAAAGAATCTAAGGAGAAGAAAAAAGAGGAAAAGGGACACGAGGAAGAAGGACAAAAACAGCCTTTCAGCAGCAGAATTTTTGATTTCTTCAGGATAAAAACCATATTTTATCGCCCGATCATCGGTATTGATATAAGCGACCATTCGATTGAGATATTGTACTTAAGCAAACAAAGATCAATCTTAGCTTACAGCCGAACGACAATTGAGGAAGGAATTGTCCGGGAAGGAGAAATAATAAACCAAAAAGATCTTACTCAGGCTCTCAGGCTCACTTCTCAGAGAGCGGGATTTCAACCTTTTGACCCGAGAAAAGGAGCTTTAATCAAAGCGATTGTCAGCCTTCCCGAATCTAAAACCTATGTTCAAGTGTTTACCTTTGACTCTAAAATAAACCTTCTTGAAAAGATAAAAGAAAAGATAGTAAATACTATTCCTTTCCCAATCGATGATCTTTATTGGAGCTACGTTGAATCCCTGGACGAAAATTCAGGCAAAGTTAAAGTACTCTGCGCAGCCGTGCTGAAAGACATAGTAAACGGACAAATCCACTTTTTGAAAGCTTCCGGGATCAGTCCTATTGCCTTTGATATTGAAGCGGCATCCATAGGCAGGGCATTAATTCCCGAACAAGAATCAAAGGGAGGCACAATAATTCTGGATATCGGAGCTTACACGACCAATCTTAATATCTTCGATAAAAACGGATTCATCAGTCTTTCAGCTACAATCCGCTATGCCGGACTTGATTTTGCAGCCAAAATAGCTGACCGTCTTGGAGTTTCGAAGGAAAAAGCCGAAACGATGATGGGAGAAAAAGGGTTCAAAAAGGAAGATAATACTCTACTGCCTATTTTAGAAGAGGAAGCAGAAAAAATATTAGAAGAGGTGCGCCAATCTATAGATTATTATCAAGGGAAATCCGGAGAAAAGATAGAAAAGATAATTTTAGCTGGCGGGTCTTCTCTTCTCCCCGGCATAACTGATTTTTTCCAAAAACATTTCGTAGGAATAGGAATAGAAATAGGAAATCCTCTTCTAAAAATCAAAAGAAAAGGAGGGATGAAAGAAGAAAGAGCCATTCTTTACTCCAATGTGATAGGACTTGCCTTGAGGAGTATTTCCAAAAATCCTGTTAAAGACGGAATTAATTTGTTGCCCGAATAAATAAAGATTAGGATAAAATAACGGGGCTGGGGAAAGCGGCAGTTAGACAATCTTTTTGGGATTATGCTATAATTAATAATCTGTGAATTTAAACCAATTTTAAAAAGGTCGACGACTTATTATCAAAATGTTAAATTGTCAATCCAAAAAACTTATGAATAAAAAAAGAAAGGGGTTCACCCTGATGGAGCTGATTATCGTTGTTGCCATTATCGCCATACTTGCCTCGGCAGCAATTATTGCCATCAATCCGGCGAAAAACCTAAGGCAGGCAAGAAATTCAACAAGATGGAGTCAAATGAATTCCATCGCCAACGGAATCTATGCCTATGTAGTTGACCAGAAAGGAAATTATCCTAGTTGTCTTTCTACTACTACTGGCCGCATAATATATGATCCACTAGCGTCTACTACCGATTGGAATCTGGTTAGTATTTCAGAGTGCGAAGGGGAATTGGTACCTACTTATTTGCCCAAGCTTCCGGAAGAGCCGCAAGGGAAAGATTACGTAGTCGGCTATATGTCAGAAGCTACCACTTCGGATAGAATTATTATAAGATGCACGGCTCAGGAGGCTATTGACGAAAACTTATTAGTTGTCCAATAGTTTTACTCGAGTCGGAGGAAAATGCTAGAGAGATCTAAAATCAAGCTAATCACCATGGCTGTCATTGGCGGCGTTGTTCTTACTATCATTTTAGGAATTGCTTTGGCGGTAAAACCTATAGTATTGCTGCAAAAGGCCAGAGAAACGACAAGAGCCAGCCATATGGAAACGATTCTGAGCGCAGTATACGTATACACAATCGACAACCAGGGATTCTTTCCTCCATGTATTCCAGACCCCGGACAGGGAGCAGTTGATGTCGTTTCTTGCACAGAACTCCTCCCCTACCTATATAGAAGCCAATTCCCGGTAGATCCAGACCCCGATGCAAAATACATGATTGAACATCTGGCCGGGACTGAGAACAAAATTAGAATTTTCTCTACTGCTCCCGAAGCAAAGGGAACGGAAGTAATCCGTTAATACTGAGAGAGACTTATTTACCCTTAACGGTAAAAGCGCCTACAAAGAAATTCTCGAAGTCGTATTCGGGAAGTTCTTTTTGGTTATTGAAAGAAATATCCATTTCTATCCTAACGGAATCAAGCCCGGACGAGGATACTCTGCCGAACTTTAAGTCTTTAACATCAACTTCAGAGGAAGTTAAGTCAACATACCCTCTGTTTCCCTCTTTTATTCTTAAAACTGAACCTGAAACATCAAAAATGGTCGGGTTTTTATCCGCTTCGGAAAATTCAAGAACTAAAACTCCTCCCTCTGTTTCTGGCGACAAAACAGCAGAGGCTGATTTGACGGCCTGGCCTATTCTTTGCATGGCAAACCTACCGTTATGAGCCACTTCCTGAATGGCATCCGTTCTTGCTCCCACCTTGAACACGTTTAAAGCGACGCCTCCCATCGCGTTAACGGCTATCGCCAAGATGGAGATATAGACCAGAAATTCAATAATAGTAAAACCATTGTTTATCGGTTTTTTCATCTGAAAGAATTTTTTAGTAAAACCCCTGAGTCACCTGGTATATGGGCAGAATAATGGCGCTGGCAATAAAAGCGACAAAAGCCCCGATGACTATAAGAATAACCGGCTCCAATATCACCGGAAGCTGTTTATTCTTTTCCGAAAGCTTTGTAGAGAAGAAATCCGCCAGATAGGCAAAGGACTCTGTAAAAGATCCCGTCGCCTCCCCGGTGGTGAGAATATTGAGATATATATCGGGATAAAGATTGGGAAAATCGTTTATGGCTGAGGAAAAAGTGTCACCCCTTATTATCCTTTTTTTGATATGCTCAAGCGATTTCTTATAAGAGTAGTTGGAAGTAGATTCTGCAGCAACATCTAAAATTTTCGTTATAACAAGACCGCTGCCAAAAAGGACAGAGATAAGTTGGGATATGATCGTCAGCTGATGAAGGCGCACGAACTCTCCCACTATCGGCATTCTCAAAACTATCTTATCAAAAAGTATTCTCACCGCCTTTATCCTGCTCAGCGCGTAGAAAAAGGCAACGACAACAGCAATGCCCAACAAAAGTACCAATCCGTGTTTTTGCACGAAGTTGGAAGAATAAAGAAGAATTCTTGAAGTAAGCGGAAGGTTCGTATTTAAGGCTTCGAAAATCAAAGTCAATTTTGGCAAAACAAAAAATGCAAGACCGCCGCTGAGCAATATGGCGAAGATTAAGACGATCTTCGGGTAAAGAGTGGCCGAGCTTATTTCTCTTTCAAGATTGTGTTTCCTTTCAAGCCATCCGACCAGGAATTTCAAGCTCTGGTCTAGAGTACCCGACTCTTCTCCGGCCCTGATAAAACTGGAAAATGCTATTTCGAAATTAGGGTCGTCTTCAAAAACCTGGTAAATCGGAGTTCCTTTTTCCGTCCTTTCTTTCGCTTTCTCAAAAACCTTTTTTAAAGCCGGAGATCTCGTTTGTTTGGACAAAAGATCAAAAGCCTCGTTAATCGGAATGCCGCTTTTAATAAGGAGCATTAAAGCTCCGACGAAATCTTTCTTTTCCGAGGTACTTATTTTTTTGAATAAAGACATAAAATTAATTACATTTTTGCTGCTCTTCTCACCTCCTCAAGGGTGGTGATCCCCATCAAAGCTTTGGTTATTCCATCATAAACCATTGTTGTCATTCCCTGCTCTACGGCTTTTTTTCTGATAGCATCCATGGAAGCTTCGTCGGTCACCAAACCACGAAGCTCCTCCGTCAGTTCCAACACCTCAAAGATAGCTGTTCTGTCTCCGTATCCGGTATTATCGCAGAATTTACAGCCTTGGCCCTGGTAAAATTTAACCGCAGAAAGTTTATTTTTTCCGGAAATTTCCTTGACATATTTGACCAGCAACGGTTCTTCTTCTAAGGAAGCTATTTCCTCTTCAGAGAGAAAATACCCTTTTTTGCATTCTTTGCAAATTGTTTGAACCAGTCTTTGGGCGATAATGGTGTTGACAGATGAAGCTACAAGGTAGGGTTTGGCTCCCATTTCTGAAAATCTGGAAAAGGCAGTAGGAGCGTCGTTAGCATGCATGGTGGAAAGAACCAAATGTCCGGTCAAAGCCGAGTTAATGGCGGTATCTATTGTTTCTTTGTCACGCATTTCTCCAACCATGATGACGTCCGGATCCTGACGTACGATCGATCTGAGACCCTGTGCAAAAGTAATGCCTTTTGCCGGATTGACCTGTATTTGCCGCACTCTCTCAATATTATATTCAACCGGATCTTCAATGGTCATGATATTGACCTCGGGTTTGTTAATGGTTTGGAGTATCGCATACAAAGTGGTGGTCTTCCCGCAGCCGGTGGGGCCTACCACCACAATCATACCGTACGGCTTTTCAGTGTCTGCTTTTAACTTTTTAAGATCAGATTCCAAAAGCCCGAGCTCTGTCATTTCAAATCTTCTGCCTCTTTGCATTAAAAGCCTCATTACCACGTTTTCGCCTTGGGTGGTGGGCATGACCGAGACGCGGAAATCAATTGTCGCTCCCCGTATTTTATATTCAAACCCACCATCTTGCGGGGCTACTCTTTCATCAATCCTTAGCCTGGCCAGAATTTTAATCCTGGAAACAATTCTTATGTGGAATTCTTTTGGATATTCAATTACTTTGTGCAGTATTCCGTCAATCCTGTATCTTATTATCGTAGTTTTTACCAAAGGCTCTATATGGATATCCGAAGCAAGATTAATGTAGGAATATTCCAAAATCAAATCCACCAATTTCACTATATTCTCCTCGCTCTTTTTGGGATTCTGTTTCAATTCTTCTATCAATCTGTTGGCTTCCGTCCTGACATCTCCCTTATACTTTTTTAAAGCCTGCTCCACGTTAAAAGGAGTGCCGTAAAAAGTCTTTATCTTCTTTCCTGTTTTTTTCTCCAGTATGTTAAAGAAACCGTAATTATTCGGATTGGTGGTGAGGACCTTAAGTAATTCTCCTTCCTTTTCAAAAACAATCGCCTCCTGAGAAAAGGCGACTGCCTCCGGTATATAATTCAAAAGTTCGGGAGTGATTTCTTCAATATTGGCTTTCTTCAGATTAATAAAAGGGAAACCCGTAGCGTCGGCAATCAGTTTCCCTATGACCTCGTCGTTGATCAATCCTTTCTCAACCAGTATCCTGTCCAGAGATACTCCCTCTTCGGCAGCCAGCTTTCTGGCCGTGTCAAAATCTGTCTTTACAATATATCCCGGCTCCACCAATATTTTCTCCAATTTTTCTTCAGAAATAAACATAATTAAATTCTACTATTTTTAACCATAAATCAAATTAAAATAAATTTAAAGGGGACAACTTAACTCAATCACTCCCCGCTTGGCGCTTCTGCAGGGGTTTCCGACCCTGCCGGAGCCGGGGATTCCGTGACAACTGGCGTTGCCGCAGGTTCTGTTTGGATCTCCGCTGGCGCTTCCTCTATTACTGGCTCTTCAACAGAAGGCTGAGATTCCTCCACTGCTGGAACTTCCTGGGTGGTTGGTATCTCGGGAGTTTGTGCTTCCTCAGCAGGCGGCGATGTTTCCTCCGGAACCGACGATTCTTCTGCTGGAACTTCTGTTGGTGTTACGGGCCCAACGGGAGTTGTTGTAATCACAGGCGATTCAGAAGACGACCCTTGAGGCGAAACGGTATTATCGCACTCTCCTTTTATTTTTTGCCATTCTCCGTTTTCAACCCATGTGCAGTAAATATCGCCTGTAGTTTGGTCAACCATTTCTATCTTATCTAATCTGGCTTTTTTCGCCGTAAGAGTTTCGGTAACTATTTCCTTTAAACTGGCAATTCCGTTTTCAATAGAAAGCCCTAGGGAAGCCAACGCATTTTTTATTCTTTGCACAAATTCGCCTAGCAAACCATCTTCTACCTGAGAGCCCTCTTGCCCATCAGTGCTTGTGCTTTGAGCATACTGGTCGTTTATAATCCCGTCGACTTCTAAACCTCCCACTACCCCGCTCCCAGCCACATTCAGCCATTTTTGCCAGTCAAATCTCGGAGCAGTCAAACGATAAGAAACAGAGCTGGCGGTATCGCTGTAAATAACCAGTTGTCGGTTTGTCGGATCTTTTCTGTACCAGACTCCGTCTGACCCGTCAGACGACAAAAGGACTGTAAGCTTTCCCCAATTTTCCCCAAAGTCCGTAACCCTATAAAATATCCAGAGATCGGAGCCCTCTTCCAAATTTTTAAAATCAATAATATATTCTCCTCCTACCAATTGAATAACGCCCGTTGTTTCTTCTTTAACGCCGGTCATACCGGACATATATGTAGCGTATTTATCGCCAAAAATATTAAACACAGGGTCAACAGTTCCAACCGTAAGTTTTCCATTATCGTTTCCTATAGTCACCGCATCTGTTGAACTTGCACCAAGCCTGATAACGCTCCCTCCTGCACTGTATACGTCAAATAAATAAGCCGGTGTTGATGTTCCGATACCAACTCTTCCTCCAGCGGTTGCCAAAGTTGTGGTTCCTGAAACCGACAAAGTAGTTAAAGTGCCTATAGACGTCAAAGAGGAAAGCGTTGTTACTCCCGTTGTGGCTACATCGGTTCCCACACTTAAAACCTGACCTACGGTTCCTGAAGCAGTTACCGTCAAAAGATTAGATGTTCCCCACAGGGTTTGAGCTCCGGTGTTGCCGTTTAAAGATGCTACTACTACTCCTGTCGTAGCATTGTTGGCAATAGTGATTGTGTCCGGGACCTGAGCGTCAGTTACAGCTCCGGCAAAAGAACTGAGAGCCGTACCTGTTGTCGCATTATCTGGAACATTAAAGACAAGACCTGCGGTTCCTGATGCCGTAACAGTAAGGATACTGTCTGTTCCCCACAAGGTTTGAGCTCCGGTGTTGCCGTTTAAAGATGCCACCACTACTCCTGTGGTAGCATTGTTAGCATCGTAGGCTTGAACATCAGTACCAATAGCCAACCCTAAATTAGTCCTTGCTGTGGAAGTATTGTTAAGATCGGACAAATCATTTGCCACTTTCAGCCAGGTGGAAGAAGCCAAAACCGCACTGTCTCCTAAGCCCAGGGAAGTCCTGCCTGTGGCTGCCACCAGGTCTGTACTTCCTCCGTCCCATTTCAGTCTGTCATCATATGCAGTATTCCAATTGGCAAAGTTTGTTGAAGAAGCTGTCCAGACTGGATCTGATTCTGTGTATCCAAAGATTAGACCCTCTGTGCCCGATGCTGTAACGGTCAGAGTAGAAGTTCCCCATAAGGTCAGAGCTCCATTTAAAGTGTTTAAAGAAGTAACTCCTCCTGATCCTGCAAAGGTAGAGGAAGCTACCTGGACCATGTTGCCTGCTCCGTCGCCCCACCATAAATTCTGGAATTCTAGGGCAGTCGAAGTTCCCGTTCCGCCCTGAACTATGCCAAGAATTCCTGTGGTGGAAGATATGGCTAGGGTTCCAGAAAAAGAGCTTAGGGCTGTTCCTGTGGTGGCGTTGTTGACATCATATGGCTGCACACTGACCCCTAATGTTCCAGTAGCAAGATAATCAGTTGAAGGATAAGTTGCTATTGAACCCAACCCTAAATTAGTCCTTGCTGTGGAAGTATTGTTAAGATCGGACAAATCATTTGCCACTTTCAGCCAGGTGGAAGAAGCCAAAACCGCACTGTCTCCTAAGCCCAGGGAAGTCCTGCCTGTGGCTGCCACCAGGTCTGTACTTCCTCCGTCCCATTTCAGTCTGTCATCATATGCAGTATTCCAATTGGCAAAGTTTGTTGAAGAAGCTGTCCAGACCGGATCTGATTCTGTGTAGGCTAAAACTAAACCTGCGGTACCTGAAGCTGAAACAGTTAAAGGTGACGTTCCCCATAGGGTTAATCCTCCTGTCAGGGTATTCAATGAAGTGACCGCTCCTCCGCCTGCAAAGGTAGAAGAAGCTACCTGGACTAATCCTCCAGTTCCGTCACCCCACCATAGGTATTGGCTTTGTAAAGCAGTGGAAGTTCCTGTGCCGCCTTGGGTGTATCCAAGAATTCCTGTGGTGGAAGATATGGCTAGGGTTCCAGAAAAAGAGCTTAGGGCTGTTCCTGTGGTGGCGTATCCTGCTAAAGCATGGTCGCCCCAGCCGTAAGCCAAATCCCAGTTGGAAGAAGACGCGTTGACTGTGGCGTAGACTGAATCCCAGTTGGAAGAATTGTCTGTGGTGGTTGACCAGGTTCCTCCTATTGCCCTTAACAATCCTGTCCAAGAGGAAGTATCCTGGCCTGTTCCTCCTCTACTAGCTTCTACCGTTCCCGTGGTGCTGGCAAAAGACAAAGTTCCTGTGAGATCAGTGATGGCCCTGTTTGTTATCTGAGTGATGTTGGTAAGAGTGATGTCGTTTGCTACATAATTGTCAGCTATGGCAGTTCCTTGCCAAATGCCCGAGGTCACTGTTCCCAAAGTTGAAGTTCCTGACACATCTAATATGGATGCTGTTGCTGTTCCCGCTATGACCAAGTTGCCAGATCCATATATGTTACCCACTACAGACAATGTTTCTTGAGGAGTAGTAGTTCCGATGCCAAAGTTTCCTCCAAAAAAAGTAGAAGTTCCATAAACGGTCAAAGTTGTGGTTGGAGTACTGGTTCCAATACCTACATAATCTGATCCGGTTGTTAATCTGATTGCAGTGCCGTCATCAGTCCATCCTCCTCCAGAGGAAGCGGCAAAACTGCTGAAGGCAGTGCAGTCGTTTGAATACTCTAATTGATTTAATGCTCCGTTATATCTTAAACATCCCTTATTGGTAGCGTCTGTATCATTATCAACTCTCAAGTTTCCTATAACGTGAACTGCATCTTCCGGAGAGGCTGTTCCGAATCCTACGCTTCCAGAAAAAATTGAAGTGGAAACCGCTCTTAGTGTTCCATTAACATCTAACATATATGAAGAGGTGGCTGTGGTTCCGATAAGGACATTGTCTACCGTGTCTGTGGCATACATTGTGTTTCCCGAAACAGTCCAACTGGTATTGGTAGCCACTCCTCCTGTTGAAGTTGCCCATCCGGGCTTGCCTGCGATTACTGTTAAGACATGGTTTTCCGATCCTATCGGCAGTTTATAAAGTTCGTTTGTAGTTGTGGCAAATAATATATCTCCTGCAGTATATGAATCAAAACCAGTGCCGCCATATGCTGCTGTAATCGTAGCTGCCTGCCAAGTGCCCGAAGCTACGGTCCCTAAAGTTGAAGTGCCTGTGACAGCCAGTATGGTGGTGGTGGCGTTAACGGTTATCATGTTCTGTATTGTCTGGCTGCTTGCGACAAGACTGCCTGAGATATTGAGGTTTCCGGTCAGGAAGGCGTTACCTGTGTGCTCTATGTAGAATTTTGAGGTTGAACTTGATTGAACGTCTAAAAGGTTGCCCCCAAAGTCTTCTCTTGAGTTAATAACTAAGCCGTCTGTTATATACACATTCGGGTTTTGGCTGTCGGTTGAGTCAATAATCACCTGGCTGCCGGAGATATTAACGCCGTTTCCTGCCGAAAGTATGACATTCCCCATACCTGCTGCCTGGAACACTATATCTCCGTCTTGCTGATAGAACTTAGGGGAGGAAACAGGCTGGGTCATATACACCTGCTGGGTGATTACGCCTCCTGGCGCATAAAGACGATCTCTTAACCCTTGCTGAAGATCTGTGATATTGGCCCTTATTTGGATCAGAGAAGCATCTTCTATCTTGGTTACTTCTCTAGTTATTTCTTTGATTGGAATTATCTGAGTGACGCTGGAAACTTCTTTGACTGTTTCTTTGGCGGCTGTTGTTTTTACAATTTCCGCTAAAGAGTTAACGTCACTTTGAAGTTTTGTAATTTCATCTTTCAGTAAAGACTCTTCTACTGTCGCCAGCGGGGCTTCTTCTTCTGGGATTTGTTGTTGCGACGGAGTTTTTATAAAATACGCTACCACCTGACTGATTTTATCTTCTATAGAATTGTTGAGAGCAGAATATTTTTGAAAAAATACTTGAACATACTTTGAAAATCCGCTGTTTGCTGACGCTTGATTCTGATTTCCAAAAATCGCCCCAGCGATTTCTCCACCGATATCAGAAAAAGACCTGCTCATGCTGGCGACATAAGGATCAACTGTTTCAAAACCATACTTCAGAGAATCTTTTCCAAAAGCCAACTCGGCTATCAATAAAATAAAAACCAACGCGAAGACAAAAGAAAATTTTATTTTCGGCGTTGGTTTCAAAAACAAACGATGAGTATTTATTTCAACTGGTAAATTTTCTGGCGGATATATTTTTTGGGATTTTCTGTTTTTTGTAAACTTAGCGAAAGAAGAAACCAGCTTTGATACCGGCTCTTCATAACTATTGCTTACATGATTTTTATATTCTTCTGCTTTTGCCAAATATTCATCCAGCCATTCCTTTTTAGTCACCCAATTTCTGCCAAACTTCATCGCTTTCAATTTTCCCTGTCTCGATCGCAAAGATAAATACTCCTGCGAGTGACCGCAATACTCCGTCGCCTCTTGCAAAGAAATAAATTGACTCGACTTGCTATCGCTATCCATAAAATTTACCGCTTGACAAAACCCTTTGAAAGATGTAAATTATACCAGAAAGTCCAAGCAAAAAACGCTTTAAGATATTTCGACCATCTTTGGCGTAATTGTGCGGGGCTTTCTTTGTTTTCTACGGCAAATCCGCAGATTAATACATTATCCAGTTATAGGAAGCCCCTGTCAAGAGAAAATTGTGAATAAATATCGGACATCCAATACGGCTTGGATTAAGACTGAATCTTTATGTTTTGCAAGATGCCTAATCCGATAAAGAAGGCTAATAAACCGCTCCCACCATAGCTTACAAGCGGTAATGAGATGCCAATTATTGGCAAAATACCGATATTCATACCGATATTAATAAAAATCTGAGAAATAAGAATAATTGTAAGTCCAGAGGAAAAAAGACGGACAAAATTATTTTCAGCCTCAAAAGAAATATTCATAATTCTCCAAATAAGAAGAGAGAATAGAAGCAAAAGTATAAATACGCCCAATAGTCCGAATTCTTCGGCAATAGAAGAGAAAATAAAGTCATTTTGGTTCTCCGGCAGGAATCCATACTGGGTTTGAGAGCCCTTCAGAAATCCCTGTCCAAAAAATCCACCTGAACCGATCGCGATCTTTGCTTGATTTTGATTCCAAGACATACCAAGTGGGTCTATCGGGTTCAAAAAGCTCATAATTCTTTCCTTTTGGTAGTCTTTCAGGAAAAAATTCCAACCCAAAACAAAGATTAAGACAAAACAAAGGGCCAAAATCAGAAAATGGCGAAGTTTTATACCTGAGATTATCAATATACCCACCCAAAGGGCTATTAGAATCAGCACTGACCCTAGGTTTGGCTGCCGAAATACCAAGACAGAGGGGATAAAAACATAGAGACCCGATAGGATAATATGACGGATCCGATACATCTCTACGTGTCTCATAGAAAAATATTTTGCTAATAGAATGAGTAAAACAATTTTAACCAGTTCTACTGGGTCAATTGATACTCCTCCTATCCTATACCAAGACCTTGTCCCCCTTATTTCCGGCGCAAAGGAGAATAAACCTATCAAACCGACTAGACAGATACAGTAAAGAGCCAGCACGAGATAGGGGGATTCTCTGAATATCCTCCAATCTAAAAACGACATCATCACCATAAGGAGAAGACCTATTATTAAAAAAACGACCTGTTTTTCAAAACTAGAGAAGTCTCCTTTCCCATAGGAACTGCTATACAAAGACACCAGCCCAATGACTGCTAATAAAATGGCGCTGATAATCAGCACCCAATCCATTTTTTTAAAACGCGCTATAATTTCTCCCATAATCTATTTAATTAATTTAAGAAATTCTTTTTCGTCTATTATTTTTATTCCTAACTTTTTTGCTTTTTCAAACTTTGAACCGGGATCTTTACCAGCTAATACATACCCTGTGTTTTTAGAAACGGACTCAGAGACTTCTCCTCCCAGGAAACGGATTTTTTCTTTTGCCTTTTCCCTGGACATAGTTTCCAAACTCCCCGTCAAAACAAAAGTTGATCCACTCAACTTGTCTGACCGGATAATATTTTTGACAGATTCTATTTTTATACCAGCTTTATTTAATTTATTTAAAAATTCCAGATTCTTCTTTGATTTAAAGTAATCACTAATTGATTTGGCGACTACGGGACCTATATCCATTATTCTTTGAAGATCTCCCAAAGAAGACTTTTTTAATTTATCCAATGAACCGAAATGTTTTGCCAAGTCTTGGGCAGTTTCTTCGCCAACATTTCTGATGCCCAGCGCCAAGATAAATCTTGGTAGGGAGACGCTCTTTCTAGAGTTAATGGAATCAACCAAATTCTTGGCAGACCTTTCAGCAAACCTCTCTACGGGGAGCATGTCCCCTACTTCCAGCCAGAACAGGTCGCTGGGATCGTGGACCAAGCCTTCATCAATCAATCTATCTATAATTCTTGGGCCGA
>Ga0265297_10001727_pt1 | contig 48863 bp, 47 predicted proteins | sample Munlanlwell13791_FD_192502 | JGI IMG/M metagenome (GOLD analysis project Ga0265297, IMG submission 192502) | Leachate microbial communities from a municipal landfill in Southern Ontario, Canada - Leachate well 137-91 | ecosystem: Engineered > Solid waste > Landfill > Unclassified | place...
ATGTGGAGGAGGACAAAGGCAGTGACGAGATTGTAAGCATGGGGTTTGAAAAGGGGCTTGTAAACAAAGTACTGTCTATGGTAGATAAGAGCGAGTATAAGCGCAGACAGTCTCCGCCGGGAATCAAGATCACCCCTAAAGCTTTCGGCAAAGACCGCAGGATGCCGATAACAAATAAATACCGTTAGCGTATTTTCATGCATTATCTTGTTGAATTGATCTTGCTTTCATGTTAATATGCTAGAAATAGCGGGGCAGAGATAAAGAAGCTCGCCTGGCACCTTTAATGATGTAAGGTAGGCTTTTTTTTATTTTTTGTTACTAAATATATTGGGAAATCACGCAAAAGATGATGAACGAGGCTTGTCTTTTATCGGCTGTTTTTGTTCCTGTGGCCGGGGCGTTCTTAACGCCTCTTGCAGCCATGCTTTCGGCCAGGCTCAGGAACTACCTCTCATTAATATTCGTTTCCGTATCCCTATTCTGTTCTATCGCGATGATACCGGCCATCCTGGCCGGCAAAGCAATCACTATAAGCCTCCAACTCCCTATAGGATTTAATTTCATACTTAACGCGGACGGCCTGGCTGTCTTTATGGCCATAGTATCCTCGTTCATAGGGGCTATCATCGTTCTATATTCATTTGGATATATAAGCCATTACCCGAACCAGAACGAATACTACTTTATGGTAGTGCTCTTCCTGGGCTCAATGACGGGCCTCGTCTACTCGGCGAACCTGATACTTTTGTATATATTCTGGGAATTGACCGCCCTTACAAGCTGGAGGCTGATAGGATTTTTCAGGCAAAAACAGCACGTCCTGCGCGCGGATAAAGCTTTCCTGGTGACTGTATTCGGAGCGCTCGCGATGCTATTGGGCTTCATATTTATTTACCAGAAGACCGGCTCATTCGACCTGGCCGTCATTAAAAGCGCGTTAGGGACACTACCGCTGCCCGACATTGCCGTTGCGCTCATACTTATAGGTATACTCTCCAAATCTGCGACATTGCCGTTTCACACATGGCTGCCGGACGCCGGCGTAGCCCCATCCCCGGTAACGGCGCTTCTTCATGCCGCGGTCCTTGTCAAAATAGGCGTATATGTATACGCCAGGCTTTTCATAGCTACATTCGCCATCGGCGATATATGGCATACCATAGTGCCTGCCATAGCTGCGGCAAGCGCACTCGTTTCAGCAGGCGCAGCCCTGATCGAAACGGACATGAAGCGGATAATTGCGTATTCTACGGTCAGCCAGATCGCATTCATATTCCTGGGGTTTAGTGTCGGGAGCTCTATCGGAATAGCCGGGGCGCTCCTTTTCATACTGATGCACGGACTCGCCAAAGGAGGGTTATTCCTCTGCGCCGGTATCGTGGAGCAGAACGCGAAGACAAAAGATATAACAAAGATGGGCGGGTTGATGAGCACCATGCCCGTAACCGCGATCTCTTTTCTGGCCTGCTCTTTCTCTATTATGGGGTTGCCGCCGTTCGGAGGCTTCTTCAGCAAATACCTTGTATTCTCAGGTACGTTAGCATCAAGCCATAATTATATAGCAATGACATTTTTCGTAGGGGCTGTCCTGACAATACTTTATCTATTGAGGATATTCAACATGGTCTTTCTCGGCGAAAGCCGATTGGGAAGCGTAAGGGAAGGGTCGCGCATAATGGTTGTATCCGTCGCGGCTCTTGCAACGCTCTCGCTTCTGGCCGGTATTTACATAAAATACCCGTCCGACTTCGTGCAGATGACCGTAAAACAGATGCTGGGGATGTAGTTTATGGCAGACACTATATTATTGCCGATCCTGATACCGATAATAGCCGGGTTAATAGTCCTGGCAGTACCGGACAGGCTGCGGTGGGTGAAAGAAGCCATCGCTTTAATAGCCGCTTCGGCTAATCTGCTTACCACCATCTTGCTATTTAATGCTAACATGGCCTACATCGCTTCGTGGGCCGGTTTTGGTATAGAGTTCGCGTTAAGGCTTTACCACTTCAGCGCTTTTATCATCCTCGCTGCCGCCGCTTTCGGGTTCCTCGTGATCCTGTATTCAATGGCATTCCTGTCCGGCAAGAAGTACGCGAAACTATTCTACGCATACCTTTTAATAACGCTCGGCTTTATAGCAGGCGCCGTGTTGTCAGACCACCTGGTGTCCATGTTCTTCTTCTGGGAAGGTTCGCTTATCATGCTTTCCGTCTTGATAGCAATAGGGTCAAAGACGGCATTCAAGACCGCCATGAAGGCCTTCATAATACTCGGGATAAGCGACCTGGCCATGATGATCGGTATAGCGCTCTTCGGCCATCTATCGGGAACACTTATGATATCCGGCGCCAGGATACCGGCAACCGGGCTTGGCGGGGCGGCTTTCTTGTTATTGATGATTGGAGCGATATCAAAATCCGGGTCGATGCCTTTTCACAGCTGGATACCTGATGCTGCCATCGACGCGCCGCTGCCGTTCATGGCAGTAATACCCGCGGCTATCGAAAAACTTCTCGGCATATATTTCCTGACCAGGATATGCCTCGACATGTTCACGCTTGAGCCCAATTCATCCTTAAGTTATCTGCTTATGACGATAGGAGCCATTACCATAATACTGGCTGTAATGATGGCGCTCGTACAGAAAGATTACAAGAGGCTACTTTCATACCACGCTATAAGCCAGGTCGGTTATATGATATTGGGTATCGGCACCTTAGTGCCTGCGGGTATAATCGGCGGGCTCTTCCACATGTTGAACAATGCCATGTATAAAAGCTGCCTGTTCCTGACGGGAGGAGCGGTAGAAAAACAGGCGGGAACCACAGACCTTAATAAACTTGGGGGCATCTCGTCGAAGATGCCGATAACGTTCGCCTGTTATATAATAACAGCTCTTTCGATATCGGGCGTCCCGCCGTTCAACGGATTTTTTTCCAAAGAACTTGTTTATGACGGCGCGCTGGAGAGAGGCTGGATATTCTACGCAGCGGCCGCGATAGGGTCGTTCTTCACCGCGGCCTCGTTCCTGAAGCTGGGGCATGCCGCGTTCCTTAAAAGGCGGGGGGAAGCCGTAAAGAACGTCAAAGAAGCTCCGGTCGTAATGCTTGTTCCGATGGTGATTATCGCTCTCGGCTGCATACTATTCGGTGTCTGCAGTTATATACCGATAAATAACTTTATACAGCCTGTGCTCGGCGCGCATATGTCTGAAGGACATAATTTTTCTGCCTTCCCGGCAAACACGATGCTCGTTGTCATAACGATCATTGTCTTGATCGCTGCGTTGCTCAACCACATATACGGCGTCAAGAGATCCGGAAGCGGTTTGGGTGCAGTCGATCACATACACTATGCGCCCGTCCTTTCTACTATATACGATAAGGCGCAGAAGGGGTTGTTCGACCCTTATAATATGGGCGTTTGGGTTTCGAACATATTTTCCAGGGCGGCCGCGTTATGCGACTCCGGCATAGATTGGACATACAACATATTTACGGTAAGGACTGCCGACTCGATATCGGGACTAATAAGAAAGTCCCACGACGGGAATTTCGGTTCATACATAATATGGTCGCTATCGGCTACAGTAATCATCTTAATATTTTTCTTAATATAGGGGTTTGTGAATGGTCGCGCTTCTGATCTTAATACCGCTCATAGGAATAATAATCCTTAATATGCTGCCCAGGGAGACAGCCAAACGGACCGCATTCTGGTTCGCTATGGCGATATTCATGGCTCAGATATTTATTGCGCTTTCACAGCATACTCTCTTCTCCGGCCGCGAGGCTGTGGAGTTCTATCTTGTGCATGGCACTGCGCTTGCAATAGACTCTCTGGGCGTAATAATGCTGCTATCCATAGGAATAGTGGCTCTTCCAAGTCTTATTGTCGGACAATGCATGTTATCGGACAGGAACGAGCTATTCAGGTTCATCAACCTCCTGATAATCACTACCATAGGCATGACCGGAATAATCATCGTAAGGGACATATTTACCCTGTACGTATTCCTGGAGATAACGGCAGTCGCATCGTTCGTATTGATAGCATTCCGCAAGGACATAAACGGGTTGGAAGGAGCGTTTAAATACTTGATGCTTTCCGCTATCGCGACGGTCCTTATCCTGACCTCCATTGCGTTAATCCTCATATCATCATGCGGCACATCGTTCGCGGCGATCCATGAAGCATTGGCTCAATCCGGCTCCAATCCTTTGATCGTCTTCGCCATAGTTATATTTATCTGCGGCCTCCTGATCAAGGGAGGACTCGTGCCGTTCCACGGATGGCTTCCGGACGCGTATATGGCCGCGCCCGCGCCGGTATCCATTCTGCTGGGGGGCATAGTCACCAAAGCCGCCGGGATATACACCCTGATCAGGATGGCGGCGTCCGTATTCATATTTGACGAACGCATAAGAACGATGTTGATGCTCCTTGGTACTATCTCGATCCTGGCAGGCGCCTTTGCCGCTCTGGGGCAGAAAAATTTTAAACGCATGCTGGCCTATTCGAGCATAAGCCAGATAGGATATATAGTTTTAGGGTTCGGCACGGGAACTGCTCTCGGTATCGCCGGAGCCGTATTCCATCTATTCAACCACGCCATATTCAAATCGCTTCTATTCGTAAATGCAGCCGCAGTGGAAAAACAGGTCGGCACCAACGATATGCAAAAAATGGGAGGGCTCTCTTCCAGGATGCCTGTCACTGGAGCCACTTCTGTGATAGGTATGCTCTCTACATCCGGAATACCTCCGTTTGCCGGCTTCTGGTCAAAATTGATCATAATAATAGCGCTGTGGCAAAGCGCCTATTATTCATACGCGGCCATAGCTATTATGGCAAGCGTCGTGACGCTGGCCTACTTCCTGTATATGCAGAGGACCGTATTCTTTGGGGAGCTGGCGGTCGGGCTTGAAAACATTAAAGAGGCGAATTTCGGCTTCGTCCTGACATCTTCAATACTCGCGGCAATAACGATAGGGGTAGGATTGTTCTTCCCGATAATATTCAACATTTTTTTTATGCCGGTGAAGGAGATACTGGTTAAATAATATGATAAACGATATGAACATAAATTTACTCCTCCTGGTACTTATGACGATAGCCACGATGTGGACTGTCATGGGAAGGAGCCTGCTTAAAGCCACTATAGGCCTGGCAGTCACCAGCGCGGTCCTGACTATACTCATGTTCAGGCTGAACTCGCCGCTTGCCGCGGTATTCGAGCTTTCGGTCTGTACGGGGCTCATAACGGTCGTCTTCGTAAGCACTATAAGCCTGACAAAACCTCTGACCCATAAAGAGATAATAGAGAGGTCAAAAGCCAGGCATAAAAGGTTTGGTTATCTTCCTTTCGTAATGATCCTCGCAGGAGTTGCGCTATACTTTCTTAAGATACCAAATGATTTTGCCGGCATGGCCGACAAATACATCGCGGCGCAGGCAGCCGCGCCCGATCCCAGGAGGGTCATCTGGGATGTAAGGCAGCTCGACCTGTTCGGTCAGATAATATTGATGATAGCGGGCGCATTAGGCGTCGTAATACTGTTCGTGGAGGGGAAGGATAAAGATGAACGTTGAAGCCTGGCAGGGGTTCCTGACATTCGGTTTTTTTGTCGCTCTATTGTCGGTCGCGGGATTTTACTGCCTGCTCGTTACGCGCAGCCTTATACGCGCGATAATAGGCCTGGAGCTTTTAATAAAAGCGGCGACGCTTCTTGTCATAGCCGCGGGGTATTTTACAGGTATGACCGCTCTTACACAGAGCCTTGTCGTAACCATAATAGTGATCGAAGTAGTCATCGTGGTAGTAGCGGGAGGCATTGCTCTCCGGGTCTTCAGGCATAACGATGACCTGGACATAAGACGACTGAACAACCTCAAAGGGTAGGATATGGATAAGATATTACTTTCTCCTCCGGTAGCATTCCTGATAATCCTGGCAGTGACGCTCGGGTGCGTACGTCTCATGTCAGGCCTGGCATTCAAAAGACATGGAGATATAGGCGGCCAGGAGAAGTCTTATGCTTGCGGGGAGGACGTCTCTACCAATTTGATGCAGCCGGACTATAGCCAATTCTTCCCGTTCGCGTTTTTCTTCACCATCCTTCACGTCGTTACATTGATGGTGACAACTGCGCCTATAGAGACAACCGGATCGCTCATCATCGCTGTCATTTATCTTTTGGGCGCGGCTGTGGCATTATTAACATTATTCAGGAGATAGCAGTGAAGCTTATACAAAAAGTAGTAACCTGGGCGCGTATAAAATCCCCTTGGATACTGCATTTTAATACCGGGGCATGCAACGCCTGCGACATAGAGATCATCGCCGCTCTTACACCGCGCTATGATCTCGAACGTTTCGGCGTTATATTAAAAGGGACTCCCAGGCACGCCGATGTGCTGGTATGCTCAGGTCCCGTCACCAAACAGATAAAATGCAGGCTTAAAAGAATATATGATCAGATGCCCGAACCGAAATTTGTCGTCGCAGTAGGCAGCTGCGCGTGCTCCGGCGGAGTCTTCGACGGATGCTACAACGTAGAGTCGGGCATCGATAGACTCATCCCGGTATCCGCGTATATACCGGGCTGCCCCGCAAGCCCAAAAGCCATAATAGACGGCGTAGTCAAATTATTGACAAGTCTGGAAGAGAAAGAAACGAAATGACCGCTGAAGATACGATCATAAACGAGTTAACTAAAAAATTCAGCTTCCTGGAGAACAGGATAATACCGCAGAGAGCAAGGCGCATAACCGCCGATGTTGACATGCAGAACCTGGGCGGTGTATTGCAATTTGCGGTGGATATGCTCGGTTTTTCGATCCTCTGCACCATAACCGGGCTTGATGAGGGCAATACTTTCGGATTAATCTACCATGTAGGAAGGCAGGACGGGATTGTATTGAACCTGAAGACGCATATATCTAAAGAGAACCCGAAGATCTCTACAATAACAAGTTCTTTTCCTCAGGCGGATATTTACGAAAGGGAGATAGCCGACTTATTGGGAATCAAGATCGAGGGGCTCGCAGAAGGCAAGCGATATCCCTTGCCGGACGATTGGCCGGCCGACGAATTCCCGCTGCGTAAAGACTGGAAAGCGAAAAAGGGAGACATTAAAGATGCATAAAGTCATTATTCCTATAGGCCCGCAACACCCAATGCTCAAAGAGCCTGAAAGTTTCTCGGTGACATTAAGCGGCGAGAAGATAATGAAGTTCAGCGCAAGGCTCGGATATAACCACCGGGGAATCGAGAAGGCTTGCGAAGAGCGGACGTATGTTCAGGACGTGTATCTCACAGAGAGAATTTGCGGCATATGTTCACACTCCCATTCAACGTGTTTCGTCCAGGCCGTCGAGGAAATCGCGAAACTGGAAGTGCCGAAACGCGCGCTCTACATCCGTACGCTGGTAGCAGAGTTGGAAAGGATACATAGTCACCTGCTTTGGCTCGGGGTCGCGGGACACGAGGTAGGCTTCGACACGCTCCTTATGTATTCCTGGCGCGACCGTGAGATTGTCATGGATATATTGGCAAGCCTTACAGGCAACCGGGTAAACTACGGGCTAAACGCAATAGGCGGCGTCAGGCGGGATGTCTCCGCAGAACAGATTAAGGATGTCCTTAAAGCAGTAGATGCCCTGGAGGAGAGGACAAAATATTATATACAGATCGCGACGCAGGAGACGACTCTTATAAACAGGTTGTCCGGCGTCGGGATACTTTCGCCAAAAGACGCTATTAAGCTGGGAGCGGTGGGCCCTACAGCGCGCGCGTCCGGAGTCGATAGGGATGTCCGCAGGGACGATCCATATGCGGCGTATGCGGACCTGAAGTTCAAGGTCATAACCGACGATCATAATGACGTGTACGGAAGGACACTCGTCCGGATGGGTGAGCTGATTGAATCGTACAGTATGATACGCCAACTCGCAAAGAAGATGCCCGAAGGTCCTATAGCCGTAAAAGCACCGCGCAAGATACCGGCGGGCGAAGCCACAAGCCGATATGAAGCGCCGAGAGGCGAAGACGTCCACTATGTCAGGTCCAACGGGACCGACAAGCCGGACAGGGTAAAAGTAAGAGCTCCGACGCTTGCAAATATACAAACGGTCGCCAAGATGCTTGAGGACAGGCAGCTTGCGGACCTGCCTATAGTTATAGCGGCGATAGATCCGTGCTTCTCATGCACGGACAGGGTAACTATGGTAAGAGAAGCGGATAAGCGCTCAAAAAAGCTCATGGAGTGGGAAGAGCTCCACTCTTACAGTATACATTGGTACAAGCATCACGGGATCGATTTCTCAGACCTAAACAAAAAGATGCGAAAGAAACTGGGATGAACATTATAGGATCATTGTTTAACATGCTGATATTCCCCGGGCTGGCCTTCCTGATGATATTCGGATGGGCCGCGGAATATATAGACCGTAAATTGAACGCCAGACTGCAGAACAGGATAGGGCCGCCGTGGTTTCAGCCTGTAGCGGATTTTATAAAACTCATATCGAAAGAAGATATAATACCGGAAGAAGCGAACCCGTCGATGTTCAGGGCAATGCCGGTATTCGCGCTGTCAGCCACCGTGACCGCTATAATGTATATCCCGCTATGGGGCACCGAAGCCTTATACTCTTTCAAGGGCGACCTCATAGTTGTACTATACCTGTTGACCATACCGACCCTGACATACTTTTTAGGAGGGTGGTACTCCACATCGCTCTATTCAAAGATAGGAGCGGTCCGCGCCCTTACGCAGCTCTTTGCGTACGAAGTTCCGCTCCTCATGAGCATCCTTGCGCCGGCGCTTCTTGCCGACACATGGTCGCTAAGCAGGATGGCCGTATTCTATAATACTCATCCGTGGTACTGGCTCTTCAACCTGATCGGTTTCGCCATATCGATAATCGCTCTCCTGGGCAAACTTGAAAAAGTTCCGTTTGACATCCCGGAAGCAGAAACAGAGATAGTCGCGGGAACTTTTACGGAATACAGCGGCAGGCTGCTGGGGCTCTTCAGATTATCGATCGATATAGAGGTAATAGTGGGCTCCGCTCTCCTTGCGGCCGTTTTCCTGCCGTTCGGGCTGTCACTGCCTCCGGCCTTAGGATTCTTGTTATTCGTTGTAAAAGTGTTATCGATAGTAGTCATACTTGCTCTGGCGCGGACGGTATTCGCGCGCCTAAGGATAGACCAGATGATGGTATTCTGCTGGAAATATGTATCGCCGTTCGCTTTCCTACAGATCGCCATAAATCTAGTCCTGAAGGGGATATTGATAAGATGATACGCCCTGGAAAGATGATTAAACAGGTGCTGGCGTCGATATTCAAGAAGCCGGCAACTATGTTGTATCCATTCGTGAAATCGGAGATGCCGAAGAATTTCAGGGGCAAACTACTTTTTCATCCGGAAAAGTGCATTGGATGCATGATGTGCATGCGCGATTGTCCTTCAAACGCCATAAAGATAAGGAAGGTGGGGGATAAGAAATTTGAGGCCGACATAGACCTGGGGAAATGCATATATTGTGCGCAATGCGTCGACTCATGCGTAAAAAAAGCGCTGGAAGCTACAAGGGAATTCGAACTAGCCGCATTAGACCGCAAAAACTTACGGGTGACATTCAATGCCGGGCCTGAAGACGTTCCTAAGGGATAGATTTGCCGGCGCTAAAAGAGTAGCCGTGCTCGGCATCGGTTCCGACCTAAGGGCCGATGATGCGGCGGGCATACTCGTTGCCGCCGAACTGGATAAGAGGCCTAAGAAGAGGGCCGGGAGAGCGAAGCTTAAAATATTTTTCGGGGAGACCGCTCCCGAGAACCTCACAGGCGTAATAAAAGAATTTGGCCCTACTCACCTGGTTATTATAGACGCTATTGAGATGAAGCAAAAGCCGGGCACGATAATAGTCCTCACTCCCGATAAGATCGGCGCCGGCGTTTCCTTTTCAACCCATAAGATGCCCGCCGAAGTCCTTGCAAGCTACCTTTCGAGCTCTATAAATTGCGACATAGTGATCATCGGTATCCAGCCAAAATCCATAATGTTCGGCATCATGCCGTCCAAGAGCGTCAAAGATTCGGCGAAAGAGGTCGCCGCGGCGATAATACACGCTATTCCCGCAAGGTAAACTTTCATCCGTTACGGTCTAAAAAATATACAGGAGGCTTATGCAATATACAAAAGGCAGGATAGGTCGAATATTTCTCTTAAAATTCAACAATAACGACATCCTGATAGATGAATTGGATAAATTTGCCCGCAGTGAGAAGCTGCAAGCGGCAGTCATAGTTTTCCTGGGTGCCCTGAACAAGGGGGACCTTGTGACAGGACCCAAATTGCCTGTAATACCGCCTGTACCTAACTGGGTCTCTTTCGACAAGGCCTGGGAGACTATGGGCATAGGGACGATATTTACTAACAAGTCGGCTCCGCAGATACACATACATGTATCGATGGGCAAAAAGCTGAAGACTCTTACCGGCTGCGTCAGGAAGAAGTCGAAGGTCTTCCTTGTGATAGAGGCGGTAGTATTCGAACTTAAAGGCGTAAATGCTACGAAAGAGATCGACCCAAAGACAGGCCTGAACCTGTTAAAAATACTCTAATACGAATGAAGTTTAAACTTATAATATTCGACATAGACGGGACAATAACCAGGCACATAAGCTCATGGCGCTATATCCATGAGAAGCTGGGGCTATGGTCCAACAGGGCGTTCAGGTATCAGGAGGAATTTTTCGCGGGCAAGATAAACTACAGGAAGTTCTGCGAACTGGACGCGGCGCATTGGAAAGGCATGCCGGATCGCCGTATAAGGAAGATATTCGGATCGGTCCGATATTCCCAAAATGCCGCCTCTTCGATAAGGGACCTGAAGAAGCGCGGCTTCAAGCTCGTAGCGATATCGACCGGGCTTCAATACATGGGCGACCGGATAAAAAGAGAGATGGGCTTTCACTACGCTCTGTCAAACCGCCTTCTATCCAGGAACGGCAAACTGACCGGCGGGGTAAAAATAAACCTGGCGCACGGAGCCAAGGACAAGATACTTTTACATATATTCAAGACCTTCAAGGTAAAATCTCATGAAATCATATCTGTCGGGGACAGCGAAGGCGACATACCGCTGGCAAAAAGGTGCGGCTATTCCATAGCCTTCAACTCCTCAAGCCCTGAACTGTCGAGAATGGCCGACTACAACTGCAGGACAAAGGATTTCAGGAAAGTCTACAGGAAGATACTGTCTATAGCATATGAATAAAAATTTCCTGCCGATATCGAAGAAAGATATGGATGACCGGGGATGGCATGAAGTCGATGTCATCCTTGTCACGGGCGACGCTTACGTCGACCATCCTTCTTACGGGGCCGCTGTAATAGGGAGAGTCCTCGAGAGCGCGGGATTCAGAGTAGGCGTCATCGCGCAGCCGGATTGGCGAAAGAGCGACGACTTTTTAAGGCTCGGCCGGCCGAAATTGTTTTTCGGCATCACGGCAGGGAACCTCGATTCGATGCTCGCCAAATACACGGCCAGCATGAAGATAAGGTCAGGCGATGATTATTCTCACGGCGGCAGATCGGGCCTCCGGCCGGACAGAGCCGGCATCATCTACACGAACAAAGTGAAGGAGCTATTCCCGGGCGTACCTGTCGTGCTCGGCGGTCTCGAGGCGAGCATGAGGAGGCTTGCTCACTACGATTACTGGTCCGATAAAGTGCGCCGTTCTATACTATTAGATTCAAAGGCGGACATACTGGTATACGGGATGGGGGAGAGACAAATCCTTGAAATAGCATCCAGACTGAAAGACTCCGGAAGCACAAGCACGCTTTTTAACATCAGGGGTACCGTCATAGCAAGAAATAGCGCAAGCGGCGTAGGGGAGAGTGCTGCTATACCATCGTTTGAAGAGATAGTTGGCGACAACAAGAAATTCAATGATTCTTTCAAAATTATATACTTAGAAACCGATCCGTTCAGGGGAAAGACCGTAATTCAGAAACACGGCGATAGACATGTTATTCAATTCCCTCCTGCCGTGCCTATGACAATAGATGAATTAGACAAGATATATTCCCTCGACTATGCGCGCGCCTGGCATCCTTCATACGACAAGGCGGGGGGTGTTCCGGGTTTTGAGACTGTACGGTTTTCCGTGACATCGCATCGGGGCTGCCCGGGCGCATGCAATTTCTGCTCGCTCTATCTTCATCAGGGGAGGATCGTCCAGTCCAGGAGCCAGGGCTCCATATTATCGGAGATAAGGCATATCGCTTCCAGGAGCGATTTTAAAGGCACCATAACAGATATAGGGGGCCCTACCGCAAATCTGTATAGGTCATACTGCGAACTCTGGAAAGGAAAAGGCTCATGCAGCCAGAAGATGTGCCTGACGCCCGCGAAATGCTCATCACTGAAGCTGGGGTATCCGGAAACATTAAAATTGTGGCACGAGGCGCTGAAGATACCAAAGGTCAAACATATATTCATAGGCAGCGGCGTTCGTTATGATCTTCTATTAGATAAACAGTCGGATGAATACCTAAAGGCGCTTTGCAAAGACCACATAAGCGGATATCTTAAGGTGGCGCCTGAACACAGCAACCTCAATCTCCTGAAACTGATGAACAAGCCCTCTTTCGGCCAATATAAAAAATTCGTCGACAGGTTCAATGAGACGAACGCCCTCTTAAAGAAGAAGCAGTATCTTGTCAACTACCTCATAAGCGGCCATCCCGGCGCAGGATTAGATACCGCGCTTGAGCTCAGCATCTCTCTGCAAAAGATGCATATCCACCCGGAGCAGATACAGGATTTCATACCTCTGCCTATGACAATGTCGGGATGCATGTATCATGCAGGGCTTGATCCGCTTACCGGAAAGACGATATATGTCGCTAAGGGCTTGAGAGAGCGCAAGCTCCAGCGCTCACTTGTCCAGTATGCGCAGCTGCAGAACAGGAAATATATTATAGAGGCCTTGCGAAAGCTGGACAGGATGGAATTGATGGATCAACTCAAGCCTGGACATACATATAAAAGGAGCGCAACAGACAATGCGAAGGGGAAGACTGAAGCTGCTGGTTTCGAATAAAAAAGGGGATATATTCAGCCACGACCGTCTTGAAGCATCCGGCATGAAGGCCGGAACATTTGTCAAGCTGGAACCGGCTAATCTGATAAAACTGCCCCCCGGAAGCCGGTTATTCATGCTGCCTGACAGGAGGCCGGTCGGGTACGACCCCGAGACGGCCTATTTTACGCCAACCATAAGCAATTTTGGCGTAGCCGCGTTCCTTCCGCCCGGATACACAGTGACCTACAATAGTCCTTATAGTGAGATTGGCCGCCCGAGACCGCTTCCGCTCTTCGCTTATGCCGCCGCAGCATTATATAAGGGGACATTTCATGTCGCGGCATTCAGAGTAGATAAGGATCGCCGCCACGATACGAGATTCATCAACATATACCTTGTGAGAAAAAATATCCGCGCATTCAAGAAGCTTTTTCCGGATAACAGACTGATATCTCACCTGGAGTCATGTGCCATGGACTACGGATGCCCGGGAGCTCAGAACTTCTTCCTGCACAGATACGAAGGGCCGCTGCCCTCATCGCCGACCTGTAATGCAGTCTGCTTAGGCTGTATCTCGTACCAGGTAAGGACAAAGTGCCCCGAAACACAGCCGCGTATAAAATTCGCTCCTTCATCCGAAGAGATCGCCGAAGTAGCCATATTCCATATCGAGAACGTCAAAGATACTGTCGTCAGTTTTGGGCAGGGCTGCGACGGCGAGCCGCTGATGGCGGGGGAACAGATAGAGCGCGCAATAAAACTGATAAGAAAGAAGACGGAAAAAGGCCTTATCAATATGAATACCAACGGCAGCATGCCGCGTATATTAGAAAGGCTATTCGACGCAGGACTCGACAGCATCAGGGTGAGCATGAACAGCGCAAGGCCCGAATATTATACAGCATACTATAAGCCGGCAGGTTATAACTTTAATGACGTGATCCGGTCCATTGATATTGCGAAAAAAAAGAACCACTTTGTCTCTATAAATTACCTGACTATGCCGGGATTCAGTGACTCTAATGATGAATTTCAGGCATTAAAAAGACTTATAAAGACTTATTGCATCGACATGATACAGTGGAGGAACCTGAACTTTGACCCGATCTTTTATTTCAGGAAAATGAAGATAAAGACGGACGCGTCACGCCTTATAGGAATTAAAGAAGAGGTCGAAACGCTAAAAAACGACTTTCCCGGCCTGATGATGGGATATTTCAACCCGACTGAATCATCGGTAAAAAAGATCAGCTTTCACGCAGCTGCTTCTCGGCGTCAATAATATCGCGGTTTATGAACGATATCGCTTTTCTTATACGATCACTTAAGGCGGGGGAGATGGGCGCATCCTCGATCTCCCTCAATATCTGTATCGCCATCCGGAAATAACGTATGACCTCGCCTTCGTCCGTATCCGTGAACTGGAGCATCCTTGAAAATTTCATGCCGCCCATCCAGCATTCCATGGCCTTGGCCAGGTTAAAGTGCGGGATCTTGCTGAACGGCCGTATCGCGTATCTCGCTTCCTTATGCCTGATCCTGTCGTGGAATTTTTCGGCCAGTATCTGCATATTCTGCGCGGACTTGGATAGTCCCGCAACACGCTGGTTCTTGCGAGGCTCAAATACCGTAGCCACTGCCATGACGCCCAACGCGTTCTCATCCAGATCCTCGAATACCCCGGCGTCGTAAAACTCGGCAAGCAGAAGTTCATATCCATATACGGCTTTTGCGAACAACCCTTTAGGCGTAAGAGAACCTTCATTAATATGGCCGAATTCTTTTAGTATTTTAAGTTTATTCTCCATGAGGCGCAGGGCATCTGCTTTTTTCTGCTGTCTCTCCTGGAAATAGTGGAGCGACAGCGGATAGATACCGAAGAGATCCTCCTTATATTTCTCGTAAAGGTTAAGGATTGTGGCGTATGACGCGTTAAACTGGCTCCTGACATCTTCCGGCGTGCCGTATATTATCCTCTTCACCTCATCGTACCGCACCCTGTGAAGATTTATTCTGGTATAGACAAAACCTTCCCTGTCTATGCCGCGCCTTCCTGCGCGGCCGGCCATCTGGTAAAAATCGCGCGTCTTGAGCGTCCTGACGTAGGTGCCGTAAAATTTCATCAATTCGTCGAATATCACCGAACGGCTCGGCATATTTATCCCCAAAGCAAAGGTCTCCGTAGTAAATATGACCTTCAACAGCCTGCTCGTGAAAAGCCTTTCTATAGCTTCTTTAAGGGTCGGAAGCATGCCTGCATGATGGAACGCGATACCCCGCTCTATTAACGGAAGCATGGATACCGCGCTCTTCTCATGTTTCAGGTCAAAACGGTCGCAGAGCGAGTCATACAATGACATGATTTTGGAGCGTTCCGATTCATCTAGAAAATTGTAGTTATACAGCTCAGAGGCGAGATATTCCGCCCTCTTCCTGCTGAAGACAAAATATATACAGGGTAGCCCGCCTTTGTCCTTGACGTACTTTATAAGCGCATGTGTCTTGTTGGGTTGGTACCTGCCGCGCGCCTTCGCGACATCGTGAAGAGACTCTACAACCCTGTTATGGATCTGGTAGAGAAAATGAAGGGGCACAGGCCTCTTGGCCTCTATCACTACTTTTATCTCTTTTTTATGGACAGATTCTATCCACTTTGCGAACTGCGTTATATTGGGTATGGTGGCGGAAAGACAGAGGATGTTCATGTGCGGCGGCATAAAGATAAGCGACTCTTCCCAGACGGTACCCCTTTCCGGATTGTCTATGTAGTGGACCTCGTCAAATATGACCCATGAGTATTTTTTCAGTGACTGCGGCTGGTCAAGTATCTTATTACGGAATATCTCTGTGGTCATTATGAGGACGGGCGCGTCGGGGTTCAGCGAAACATCGCCGGTCAATATGCCGATACTGTCCTTGTAATTGACCTGGAAATCGCGGAACTTCTGGTTGGATAGGGCTTTTATGGGCGCCGTGTATATGACGGCTCGGCCCTGCTGCAGGCAGGTCTCTATCACGTGTTCGGCTATGGCAGTCTTCCCGGCGCCCGTCGGAGCCGATACTATGACTGAATAACCCTGGTTTATGAAATCGATGGCTTCATTCTGGAATCTGTCGTATACCATACGTTTATTATATCTTAATATGTTGATTTATCCAATAGAATGTGTAAAATACGAAGTATATGGGATATGAGCAGACGATTGGAAAAGCCTGGAATGACCTATCGGGCCTGTCGTCCGAAAAGAGGCTGTCGGCAAAACTTCTTTCAGACATTTACGATATCGACGTCGACAAGAAGACAGTGTCCTCAAACTCATGCAATGTGCCGGCAAAAGATTATGTGGTAATAATAATACTGCACTACCTGATACGAAAACTTAAACTAAAAGCATTGCCCGTGGCTTCCGGCGAGTGGATAGACTTCAACCAGATAGAAGGCGGGCAGGGTTATTACCCGGCGTTCAAAAAGAGGACGATAGACCGGGTCGTAAAGAAGTACGGATACGCGCCTGAAGCGATACTGAAAATAGGTGACCGCCTGCCTGCAAAGAGGTATAATAAAGGCGACGCGGGGATTGTAATATACCCGTTCGATGAAGTCCCGGTACTCATAACTATATGGAAAGAGGATGATGAGTTCGGCCCGGAAGCGAATATACTGTTCGACAGGAACATCTCAAGCATATTCTGCGCGGAAGATATCGTTGTATTGACAGAAATGATAGCGCATTCTATCTGAAGACACATATTTTAGGAGCGTATTATGGCAAATTTATTCAATGCTGCCGAAGTAATAGACATGGGGATAGAGAAGGAGAAGAAGCGGCGCGATTTTTACGGCCTTGTAGCCGCAAAGTTTAAAGAACAGGAGATGATAGAGCTATTTTCAAAGCTGAGAGATTGGGAAGAAGAGCATATCAAAAAGTTCACGCAAATAAGGGATAGTGTTGAGGAATCAGAAGCCACGGAATCTTACGAGGGGGAGCTGGGGGCATATATGAAAGCGGTCATCGATGACATGCTCTATAAGCAGGTATCCGGGGCAGCGTTCAGCAAACACGTAAAAGACCCCTTGACAGCCATTAGATATGGCATAACATTTGAAAAAGACGCCATCCTTTTCTTCAACGAAATACTCCGTTATATGATTCCCCACAACAGAGAATCGGTCCAGAAACTTATTGACGAAGAGAAGGGGCATATTATATACTTAAGTGAGCTTAAACGGAAATATGAATAGTGTAAAAAATCGCCGAGGGAGGTGAGAATTATGGCAAGAACAGCGAGGTCGGATTCGTCTTGGGGTACGGCAAGCGCTTCCGCTAACCAGAGCCAGCTTACAGATATGATCCGTAAAAAAGCCTATGAGCTTTTCGAGAAGAGAGGCAAAAAAACGGGTCATGCTATGGAGGATTGGCTAGAGGCGGAAAGGATCATAAAGAGGAAAGCTTTTTAACCTTGGCTTACAAGGGATAAAAAAAGACGGTTGTCGCAGACCGTCTTTTTTTATACGGGTTTAACGAAATTTGACAAGGCTCGGGTGCTCATGTATACTATAAGCTAATTATTATATATGGCAGACACGATCGACTACACAAAACTCTGGTCTCCCGTTTTCGACAATATGAAGGAGTTCATCTTCTTCATAGATAAAGATTTTAATATAAGGCTCGTCAATAAAAGCTTCGCCGATTTCACCGGAAAACAGAAATCCTACTTCATCGGAAAAAAATGCTACGAAGTAATGCACGCCGCTAAAGAACCCATCAAGATATGTCCGCACAGAAAATCGATGGTTAACGGAAAATTTGCGAATGAGGAATTTTTTGAGCCCAGCATCAATAAGTGGCTGTGGGTAGCAGTCACTCCCGTATTTGATGAACTCGGTAACATACTTGGCTCTCTTCATGTAACCACCGATATGACTGAATACAAAAAGTCATCACTGGCTGCCAGCCGGCTATCTTTCATCGTCGAATCCTCTGATGACGCCATTATAGGTAAGACGCTCGACGGAACGATAACGAGCTGGAATAAAGGGGCGGAGAAGATGTACGGTTACTCAGCCGATGAGGTCGTCGGTAAACCCGTATCTATCCTCATCCCGTCTGATAAAAGAGATGAGATGTCCGACCTTTTTGAGAAGATTAAACATGGCGAGAGTGTAACGCATTTCGAGACTCAACGTATAAGAAAAAACGGACAGAAGATAGTTGTTTCTGTTACGATCTCACCGATAAAGGACGATAGCGGGACGATTGTCGGGGCCTCAACCATTGCGCGCGACATAACCGAGCAAAGAGCGATACAGACTGAACTTAAAAAAAAGATATCGTCTCTTGAGCGCTTTCAGCGAGTCACGGTAGACAGAGAGCTCAGAATGAAAGAACTAAAGACCAGGATCGCGGAACTCGAAGCAAAACTGGGCAAGGATAAAGCGTAACGATAAAAGTTAAGCAAAAAAGAGCTTATGGGACAAACAGGAAAAATAAAGACGGGTATAAGGCGCAAGGTAGCTCTCATCATATGCTTGTCCATAATTATCTGCGGAATAATAGGAATTTCCATAGGATACATCTTTGGAACACGGCTTTTGCTTGAAACGATCGGTACGTATAATAAATGCCTTGCTGAAACGCTGGCTGCTTTTGTAGCCGATGGAATAGGAGAAGAAGTTGAGGACATACAATCCTACGCAACAAGGCCCCTATGGATAGATATAGTTAAATCGGCAAACCTGAAATACCCGGAGATGGTTCCGGCTTCCAGAGATCTCTATTTTGCGGACATGGATAGGAAGTGGGCGTCCGCCGACAATGACAGTCTCCTGCCGAAAGAATACACCGGAAACAGGATAAGCCTCAGCATGAAAGATATTCTTAAGCTGAGGAACAATATCGTTGAACTATTTATAACTGATAAATTTGGAGGGTTAGTTGCGGCATCCGGCAAGACAACCGATTTCTATCAGGCCGATGAAGAGTGGTGGCAAAGGTCGTACGATGAAGGTAAGGGCGCGGTATTCGTCGGGGGGGTCGAGTTTGACCGGTCGAGCGGTTACTGGTCTATCACGATCGCCGCTCCTATAAGAGATGAGAGCGGAGGCGTGATCGGCATATGCAAGAACGTTATCTCGCTTACAAGGCTTTTCAAACCTCTGGAAAGCATAAATATAGGCAAAACCGGCCACCCGGTATTATTAGATAGGGAGGGGCGCATATTATTTCACCACGCCTCTTCCGCTATATATGACAAAGCATTTGAGGATGGGGTTGTTTTGCCTGTCTCATCCGGCAAAGACCAGTTTTCGATTAAATCGCACGTTCATCCCGGCAAAGGCTTGGTGATCACGACATTTGCCCAGATAACCTCTACCTATCTTACTGATAATGGAATTACCTGGACAGTCTTTATCGAGCAGGATAAGGCCGAGATAATGGCTCCGCTTTACCGGCTCACCATTCTCCTCGTCGTTATAATGGCTGTTCTGCTTATTATTATGTTTCCTCTAGGATCTAGCTTGGGAAGAATATTTTCAGCCCCTATCCACGCGCTCCACATTGCGACCGAACGCGTTATCGAAGGCGACTGGGACACCAAGATAGAGGTAAAGACAGGCGACGAAATCGAACAGTTCGCCAATACGTTCCAATTGATGATTAAAGACATAAAAAGCAAGAGGCAGGAACTGGTCGTCGCGAACGCGGCCTTGCAGGATATATCCAAAAACCTTGAAACTAAGGTCAATGACCGCACAAAAGAACTGCGTGACGCCCAGGAAGCGACGCTGAATATACTCGAGGACATAACAGACGTAAAGAATAAGCTGGAAGAAGCGCTGAAAATAAGGTTTATGTTTACGTCAACCGTTTCTCATGAACTACGCACGCCTCTTGCGGCGATCAAAGAAAGTCTTTCGATAGTGCTGGACGGCATTGCGGGCGGGATCAGCGACCAGCAGAAAGAGTTCCTTGATATGGCCAAGAGGAATGTCGACCGCCTCGCGCGCCTGATCAATGACATCCTGGACTTCCATAAACTGGAATCCGGAAAGATGTCGTTAACGATGGTCTTGAACGACATCAACAAAACTGTCGAAGAAGTGGCCTCGGCCATGAATCCGTTAATAAAGTCCAAAGGGTTGTCTATCTCTATGGAGCTTGCCGGCAACCTCCCCGAAATAATGTTCGACAAGGATAAGATAGTACAGGTATTGACCAATATTATCGATAATGCCGTTAAATTTACCGAGCGCGGAGAAATTACAATTCGGACAAAACAAGGCGATAATTTCATACAGGTCTCGGTCCAGGACACAGGCAGAGGGATCAAGCAGGAAAATATGTCAAGGCTCTTCATGCAATTTGAGCAGCTTCAGGAAAGCGGCGAGAGAAAAGTCGGCGGCACAGGGTTGGGTATGGCCATTTCTAAAGAAATAATATCAAAGCATAAGGGAAAGATATGGGCCGAGTCGGAAGCAGGAATAGGCACTACGTTCAACTTTATACTGCCTGTCGGGGAAAGGAGGCGCTAGCATAATGAAAAAAATACTATTCGTTGATGACGAACCCGACATGCTCAAGATCGTGTCTTTAAGATTGAATGTGTTGGGTTACGACGTCACTACAGCCTCAAACGGCCGGGAAGCGCTCGACATAATACAAAAAATGACACCGGACCTGGTCCTTCTGGACTTACGCATGCCCCTGGCAAGCGGATATGACGTATACAAATATATTAAAACAAACGAAAAATTCAGATCTATACCCGTCATCCTGTTCACGACAAGCTTCGCGCACGACCTGTCGCTAAAAGCTAAAGAGCTCGGGGCTGATGATTACATAACCAAACCTTTTGATCCGCCGCTTTTAGCCGGCAAAATAGGGAAGTTAATTGGAAATTAATGACATACGGGCATCCATAACATAAGGAGCGGTAGAATGACAAAGACGACTGTTTTGATCGTAGATGACGAATTGGACTTCCTGGATCTTATGAGAACAAGGATAGAAAGTTGGGGCTACGGCCTCGCGACAGCCACAAATGGAAAAGAGGCAATAGAGGCGGTCCGCAAGATAAAACCCGACATTCTTATCCTGGATTACATGCTTCCAGACACGGACGGCATAGCCACATTGAAAGAGATACGCAAAACGGACGACAAACTGCCTGTGATAATGTTCACCGCTTATCCCGACGCCAAAGCGATGAAAGGCTCCGAAGAACTGAAGGTGAGCGCATTCATACCAAAACTGAGCGTCTACGCCGATGTGGAGGCTTCTCTGAAAGCCGCTCTGGCCATGGCCACAAAGAAGATATCGACGAAGGAGAGATGATGAGGCAAAAATTCAACTTTAACGAGGAAGACATACCGAAACAATGGTATAACATAGCCTCGGACCTCCCGAGAGCGCCCCAACCTCCGATAGGCCCGGATGGAAAACCGATAACGCCGGATATGCCGGCCACGGTATTTCCAATGAACCTGATAGAGCAGGAGGTAAGCCTCGAACGGTGGATAGACATACCGGAAGAGGTGCTTGAAATACTATATATGTGGCGGCCGGCGCCTCTTCGCAGAACCCTCTTTCTCGAAAAACACCTGAAGACGCCCGCGGGCCAGCGGGGAAGCGCGCTGGCGTTCGCCTGTAACCTGCTCGGCCTCGAATGCAAGGTCTTCATGGTCAGGATCAGCTTCGATCAGAAACCTTTTCGCAAGACCATGATGCAGATATGGGGCGCGAATCGCATCGCAAGTCCCAGTAAAGAGACGAATACCGGATACACCGGAAAGCCTAGGTATAGCTATAAGCGAGGCAATTGAGGCTACGCCGGCGGCGGGAGTAATTTCGCGGGACTGGCTTTCTCGTTCGTCTGCGACAAGATATACGGCGAAAAGATTCGGGTCACAGCGGTCGAGGCGTCAAGCTTTCCGAAAATGACCAGAGGGCCTTTCACGTACGACTTCGGGGATACGGCGCGCATGACGCCGCCACTTCTCATGTTCACGCTCGGCCACGCATTCACCCCGGCTCCTATCCATGCGGGAGGGGCTGAGATATCACGGTATGGCGCCTTTGGTCAGCCAATGCATAGTCGAGGGACTCGTCGAGCCGCGCGCTTACGGACAGCTGAAATGCTACGAGGCCGCGATGACATGGGCAAAGAAGGCAAAGACCGGCAAATGGTAGCCAATGAGAATATCTGTCAGGGTTAAGACAAATTCAAAGAAGGATTCAGTCGAAGAAGCGGGGGAGAACAGCTTTATAGTGCGCGTAAAAGCTCCGGCTGTCGAGGGCAGGGCCAACGAGGCAGTGATAGATGTCCTCAGCGATCATTTTAAGCGGCCTAAACGGATGATAGCGATCGTGAGAGGCTTAAGCTCCAAGAACAAGGTCATCGACATCCTTTAGGTATTTAGCCGCTGATGTATAAAAAAATTCTTGACTTAATTTTGTTTTTTGATATACTGGACTTCAATTTAGGATGAATAACAAAATAGCGCGGACAAAGACGTCCTTCATAAAAGGGGCGTCTTTTTTTATACATGGCGCTGCACATAAAATAGGCAAACATGAAAATATTATCAAAAAAAACACTTTCCGAAGCTGGTGATGTCAAAGTCATTTCCATAGACGTCCTCGCTCCCCATGTAGCCGGCGCGGCTAAGCCGGGCCAATTCGTAGTTCTTATGGTATCAGAAGAGGGGGAGAGGATCCCCCTGACGATCGTCGGAGCGGACAAGGCCAAAGGCTCTATTACGTTAATATTTCAGGAAGCGGGCCTCACTACAAAACTACTGGGAAAGCTTTCTGCGGGGGATTCCCTATATGCGGTTACAGGGCCTTTAGGCCATGCCACGGAGATGTCCAATTATGGTAAAGTAATTCTCGTAGGCGGAGGCGTGGGTATTGCCGAGATATTTCCCGTCGCGCGAGCCATGAAGAACGCCGGCAACAATGTCACATCGATAATAGGCTCACGCACAAAGGGACTTCTTATTTTAGAAAATGAATTGAAAGCGGCTTCGGATGCGTTCTACGTAACTACCGACGACGGGTCTTACGGCAGAAAAGGTTTTACCACGGATGTATTGAAAGAACTGCTATCAAACGGCGGGTATGGTCTTGTCTATGCGGTAGGACCCATTCCCATGATGAACAAAGTGGCCAATACGGCCAAGGGATTTGGAGTCAAAACGATTGTATCCCTTAATGCGCTCATGATTGACGCGACAGGGATGTGCGGATGCTGCAGGGTCACGGTAGGCGGCAAGGTGAAGTTCTCTTGCGTAGATGGCCCGGAGTTCGACGCTAATATGGTGGATTGGGATGAACTGGTAAAGAGGAATAGAATCTATTGCGACAAAGAGAAGCATATCTGCAACCTTAACAAACTATGACTGCAAAATCAAAAGAAGCGGTGAAGGCAGGCGAAATACCAGCGGCAAAACGGTCCGCCAATTTCGATGAGGTCGTACTCGGCTACAATGAGGACGATGCATTATTGGAAGCTGCCCGCTGTCTCCAGTGCAAAAATCCTACATGCATATCTGGATGTCCGGTAGGCATAGACATTAAGACTTTCATCCGCAAGATTACCGAGAAAGACTATGAGGGCGCCTACCAGACCATAAGAGAGAAGAACAATTTCCCGTCCATATGCGGAAGGGTCTGCCCGGCTGAATATCAGTGCCGCAAGGCATGCGTCCTGACCAAAAAAGGTTCGTCTTACGCAACGCCCAATACGATAAATATACATTTCCTCGAAAGGTTCGCGGGGGATTTCGGCATGAAGAACAAGCTGGGATCCGGCGCCATATACAATAAGGATCTTTCGCGCTTCAAGGTAGCGGTCGTCGGCTCCGGCCCTGCGGGATTATGCTGCGCGGGAGAACTTGCTAGGGCAGGAATTAAAGTCACTGTATTCGAAAGCCTTCACAAAACGGGCGGCGTCCTGCAATACGGAATACCTCCATTCAGACTGCCGAGGGATATATTGGACTTTGAGATAGACTCCCTGAGGGAGATGGGGGTCAAGTTCGTCCCGAATTACATCATAGGAAGATCCAAGACGATCCAGGAGCTATTCACGGAAGGATTTTCAGCCATATTCCTCGGGCTTGGGGCCGGCATACCTTCTTTTCTCGGTATTTCCGGAGAGAACCTGTGTAATATATACTCAGCTAATGAATTCCTTACGCGCGTCAACCTTATGTCTGCATATAAGTTCCCGGCCTTCCACACTCCTGTAAATATCGGGCATCATGTTATTGTCATAGGAGGCGGAAACACGGCGATGGACGCGGCCAGGGCCGCGCTGCGCATACAGAAGATGAACGGCATTGAGCCCGACACATCCATATTCTACCGGCGTACGGAGGTCGAGATGCCGGCAAGGAGGCTGGAGATAGAGCACGCCCGTGAAGAGGGGGTAGAATTAGAATTCCTTGTAAAACCATTATTTTTCTCCGGAAATGACAAGGGTTTTGTTGAAAATATAGAGTGTTTGAGATGCCAACTTGGAGATCCCGATAGTTCAGGCAGGAGACGTCCGGTCGATATAAAAGGGAGCGATTTCACAAAACCATGCGATTTGGCGATAATAGCCGTAGGACTGCAGGCAAACCAAATTTTGACTAAGGTGACTCCAGACCTTAAAATCGACAAGTATGGAGATGTCGTCGTGGACAAGGATACCATGGAGACATCTATAAAAGGAGTTTATGCCGGCGGAGATATCGTCGGAGGTGAAGGCACTGTGATAGAAGCAATGGGCATGGCCAAGAAGGCCGCTCAGTCTATCAAAAATCGACTTCTGGAACAATGAGGTTTCGGGGGGACATCAACATATTCTGGAACAATGAGGTTTCGGGGTAATAGCAAGAAAAGGAGGAGTTAAGAAATGTCTAAGAGAATTGATGAATTTATGGTAAAATTAATACAAAAGAACCCTGGAGAAAGCGAATTCCATCAGGCTGTTCGGGAGGTTGCTGAATCCGTATTGCCTTACATGGAAAAGAACCCGAAATATCAGGAAGCAAAGATACTCGAAAGGATGGTGGAACCGGAGAGAGTTATAATGTTCCGCGTTCCATGGCTCGATGACAGAGGAGACATCCAGGTAAATAGAGGATTCCGCATACAGATGTCGAGCGCCATCGGTCCGTATAAAGGCGGCATACGTCTGCATCCTAGCGTAAACCTGGGCATCCTGAAATTCCTTGCTTTCGAGCAGGTCTTCAAGAACAGCCTGACGACGTTGCCGATGGGAGGCGCAAAAGGCGGGTCTGATTTCGACCCCAAGGGGAAATCGGACAATGAGGTCATGAGGTTCTGCCAGAGTTTTATGACAGAGCTCTGTAAATATATAGGACCCGACACCGATGTGCCGGCCGGAGATATAAGCACGGGTGGCCGCGAAATAGGGTATATGTTCGGGCAATATAAAAGGATTCGCAATAAATTCACAGGAGTCCTTACCGGAAAAGCCCTTAACTGGGGCGGCAGTCTTATAAGGCCGGAGGCGACGGGTTACGGATGCGTATATTTCGTCGAGGAGATGCTGAAGGCCAACGGTAAGTCGATAAAAGGAAAAGTCGCCGCGGTCTCCGGATCCGGTAACGTAGCGCAGTATACGGTTGAAAAACTGATGCAATTAGGAGCGAAGGTAGTCACGCTATCCGACTCGAACGGTTTCATACACGACGAGGGAGGTATCGATAAGAAGGAACTTGACTGCGTAATGCAGCTTAAGAACGTAAAACGCGGCCGCATAAAAGACTGCGTCAAAGATTTCAAATGTAAATACTACGAGAACAAAAGGCCTTGGGGAGTAAAATGCGACCTGGCGTTCCCGAGCGCAACGCAGAACGAGATAAGCGCCGAAGACGCCAAGACGTTGGTCAAAAACGGATGCATAGCCATAGGAGAGGGCGCAAATATGCCGACCACGCCGGAAGGTATTAAGATATTCCAGAAAGCGAAGATCATGTACGCTCCCGGAAAAGCGGCAAACGCCGGAGGCGTCGCCACGTCCGGGCTGGAGATGAGCCAGAACAGCATGAGACTATCGTGGACTAGAGAAGAAGTTGACGAAAGACTGCACAATATCATGATAGCTATACATGAATCGTGCGTGAAATACGGTAAACAGGGCGGCTACATCAACTACGTGGACGGGGCAAACATCGCGGGATTTGTAAAAGTAGCAGATGCGATGATCGATCAGGGCCTGGTATAAGCTCACTGCGCAAAGAAAGAAGGTAGATGTATAAAAGGCGTTTTTTAAGCCGGCAGTTGGTTTAGAGAACGCCTTTTTTACAAAATATTTATGGGCGACGCGATACTGGCATTAGAAGACGGGAAGATCTATAAGGGTGTTTCTTTCGGCGCCACCGGTGAAAGATACGGTGAAGTCGTATTTAATACAGCATGACCGGATATCAAGAAGTGCTGACAGACCCCTCATACAAAGGCCAGATCGTCACGATGACATACCCCTTGGTCGGGAATTACGGCGTAAATGATGAAGACGCCGAATCGCGTAAACCGTTCGTCGAAGGGTTTGTCGTTAAGGAGTGCAGCAAGATAGCGAGCAACTGGCGCAGCAAAAAAACGCTCGACGATTACCTGAAAGAGAACGATATTGTCGGGGTGGAGGGCATAGATACGAGAGACCTGACCTTGCATATACGCGAGGTTGGAACTATGAAGGCTGTTCTGTCCACAGTAGATACGGACGAGGAGAATCTTGTAAGGAAGGCACAAAAATCCCCCGGCCTTTTAGGAAGGGACCTCGTTAAAGAGGTAATAGCAGCAAAAGAATACGAATGGAACGATAAAGGCAGATATAAGGTCGTGGTTCTGGATTGCGGCGTAAAATTGAACACCCTCAGAGAACTCGCCAAGAACAATTGCAGGGTGGTCGTAGTTCCGGCGACGACCGGCCCCGAAGAGATACTTGCAATTGGCCCCGATGGGATTCTTCTTTCAAACGGCCCCGGAGATCCCGCGGCGCTGCCGTATATCGTAAAGACGACTCAAGGCCTTATCGGAAAAGTGCCCATATTCGGTATCTGCCTCGGCCACCAAATACTCGGCCAGGCTTTCGGCGGCAAGACTTATAAGCTCAAGTTCGGACATCACGGCGGCAATCAACCTGTGAAAGATGTAAAAACGGGAAAGGTCGCCATAAGCGTCCAGAATCACGGATTTTGTGTAGATATTGACACTCTGAATAAGCGGGAAATAGAGTTGACGCATCTTAACCTTAACGACCAAACGCTCGAAGGTATGCGCCACAAGAAACTTCCCATATTCTCCGTGCAGTTCCATCCCGAAGCGGCGCCCGGACCGCGCGACGCCGAGTATCTATTTGGGAAGTTTGCAGAATTAATGAAAAAGGAAAAAGTGAAAAGGTAAAAGTTATGAGTCGCTTCGCGACTTTTTATAATTCAAGTCTGAAAGACACAAAACTTTTTACTTTTGAGTTTTAACTTTTGAGTTAAAAAAATATGCCGAAGAGGAAAGACATAAAAAAGATATTGATAATAGGCTCAGGCCCTATTGTGATCGGACAGGCTTGCGAATTCGACTACTCCGGATCACAGGCATGCAAGGTCCTTAAACAGGATGGGTATAAGGTCATCCTTGTCAATTCAAACCCCGCGACCATAATGACCGATCCTGAACTGGCGCATCGGACCTATATCGAGCCTATAACTGTCGAGGCTATATCAAAGATCATCGAGAAAGAGAGACCTGACGCCCTTCTTCCGACACTCGGCGGGCAGACCGCCTTAAATACAACGGTCAATCTTGACAAAGCCGGCGTATTAAAGAAATATAAAGTCGAGGTTATAGGAGCGGACATAAAAGCCATTAAGAAAGCCGAAGACAGGCTTCTGTTCAAAAAAGCGATGATGAAGATAGGGCTGGATCTGCCCAAAAGCGGACTCGCGTATAACCTGAAAGAAGCTTTCAAGGTCGCCGAGAACATAGGGTTCCCGGCCATAATCAGGCCCAGCTTCACGCTTGGCGGGACCGGCGGAAACGTTGCCTATAATCTGGAGGAATTCAAGAGTAAGGCAAAGCTCGGCCTGGAATCGAGCATGATAAGCGAGATATTGATTGAGGAATCGGTAATAGGCTGGAAAGAATATGAACTGGAAGTCATGAGGGACCTTAAGGATAACGTCGTCATAATATGCTCCATAGAGAACTTCGACCCAATGGGAGTGCACACCGGGGACAGCATAACGGTGGCGCCGGCCCAGACATTAACTGACAGGGAATACCAGGCTATGCGGGACGCCGCAATAGCCTGCATACGCGAGATAGGCGTTGAAACGGGTGGCTCCAATATCCAGTTTGCCGTCAACCCCGATACGGGCAGGATGGTCGTGATCGAGATGAACCCGAGAGTCTCGAGAAGCTCCTCCCTTGCCTCAAAGGCGACAGGATTCCCGATAGCCAAGATAGCCGCAAAACTGGCTGTCGGATATACTCTCGACGAGATACCGAACGACATAACCGAAAAGACGCCTGCCTGCTTTGAGCCGTCAATAGATTACTGCGTCGTCAAGATCCCGCGGTTCACATTCGAAAAGTTCCCGGCGGCGGACCCTACGCTTTCGATATCAATGAAATCTGTCGGCGAGGCCATGTCGATAGGCAGGACATTCAAGGAGGCACTCCAGAAAGGGCTACGTTCTTTAGAGATAAAGAAGTCGGGCCTGGAAACTATTTTATTCAAAGAGAGCCTTAACGACATAAGGCCCGAAGAAGATACTATAGAGCTCATATATGATAAATTAAGGACCCCGAACGCGGACAGGATATTCTATATAGGCGATGCCATACGTGCGGGCATAGGTATAGATGAGATATTCGAAGCCACGAAGATTGACCGCTGGTTTCTGCATAACATTAAGGAGATCATAGACCTTGAGCGCGAGATTATAAACAGCAGCGGCGTTATCTCAGCTTCATTATTAACCAAAGCTAAGCAGTACGGCTTCAGCGATAAGCAGCTGGCTACCATTACAAACACAGAAGAAGAGGAAATCCTGGAACTTCGTAGGAGCAATAACATTGTGCCTGACTTTAAAATCGTAGATACCTGCGCTGCTGAATTTAAAGCTCTTACACCTTATTATTATTCTACTTATGATCATGGACAGACATGATCCTGTTAACAATAAAAAGGTTAAACCGAAATTTTATTGATTACCCCCGGCTTTCCTGCTAAAATGCTCCTATCAAAAAATAGGAGACCACAATGGGTAAGGATAATTTTTCTTTCGACATAGTTTCCGAAGTCAATCTTCAGGAAGTTGATAATGCAGTCAATCAGGCGCAGAAAGAACTTTCCCAAAGGTTCGATTTTAAGAATACCAATTCTTCTATCGATTACAAAAAAGAAGAGAAGAAGATAATCCTCGTCTCCAGCGACGATTTCAAACTGCGCTCCCTCGCGGATATACTGTCCTCGAAGATGGTGAAGAGGGGAGTCTCGCTAAAATCCCTTACCTTCAAAGATGCGGAGAAGGTTTTCGGGGGAAATCTCCAGCAGACGGTCGAGCTGGCGTCAGGCATATCAAAGGAGAAGGCCAAGGAGCTCGTCAAGATCATCAAAGACCTCGGATTAAAAGCGCAAACCCAGATCGAAGGCGAAAAGATAAGGGTATTCTCGCCCAAGAAGGACGACCTCCAGGCTGTCATCGCACATTTGCGGAAGATCGATTTCCCGCTGGCGCTCAGTTTCATCAACTACCGCTAATGGTCACGATAGGTTCTACCAGGATCGACACTAATATATTCCTCGCGCCTTTGTCCGGATGTTCAGACCTCGCGTTCAGGCTGATCGCCCGCGAACATGGCGCAAAATTTTGCTTCTTCGAGATGGTAGATTCAAACTCTATAGTCTACGGCGGCCACCGCAAGAGCCTATCCATCCTCGACACAAACGGACAGGATACGCCGATAGCCGCCCAGGTCCTCGGCGAGGACCCATCCTCCGTGCTTCGCGCGGCGACTACGATGCTGGAACGCTCCAAAGCCTCTTTCATGGACATTAACGCGGCCTGCCCGGTAAAGAAGGTCATCAAAAAAGGAGCGGGGGCATATCTGCTGAAAAATAGCGGAACCCTGTGCAAGATAATAAAGAAGCTCGCCCTGGCGCTCCCGATACCGGTCACAGTCAAGATACGGTCAGGGTTTGAGGTGTCCGACATAAAATTGATCACGGGAATAGCCAAAAAATGCGAATCGAGCGGTGCTTCCGCGATATTCATCCATGGAAGGAGCCGCGCTCAGGGGTATGCGGGCGAAGTGGACTACAAGGCCATAAAGGCGGTAAAGGAATCTGTGAAGATACCGGTATTCGGCACAGGCAACATATTCTCAGGAGAATCGGCCAAAAGGATGTTCGATGAGACAGGATGCGACGGCATATCTGTCGCCAGGGGGGCGCTCGGCAACCCATGGATATTCCAAGAGATCGAGAGTCACCTCAAAAGCGGCGCGCCTTCGCAGCCGGTGCCGCTTGAAACGAGAAAGGCCGTCCTGAAAAAGCATCTATCATATGTCCACAGATATAGGCGGTCGGGTTCACCCGGGATAATCGGCTTCATGCGAAAGATAGCGCTATGGTACCTCAAGGGGTTCCCGAACGCCGCGAAAATGCGGCATCAGATATCTGTTGTAAATGACTACGAAAAAATGTTAGAATTAATTGATTCTTAAATGAGAGGCAATTTTATGAGAGACTTTTCAATACGCTTTGCGATCAATATTATCGCGCTTTTTGCGGTCATCTATATAGCAGGCGGGGTCAGCGCCGACAGCTGGCAATCGATAGTAGCAGCCGGCCTTGTCCTGGGCCTCTTGAACGCATTTTTAAAGCCGATCATCCTCCTCCTGACGCTTCCATTGAACATTGTTTCGCTCGGATTATTTACGCTTATCGTAAACGGATTCCTTTTTTACATGACCTCAAAATTTGTAAAGGGTTTTAACATAGTCGATTTCTGGAGCGCCTTCTGGGCCGCGCTATTATTCAGCGCGATAAGTTTCTTCCTGAATATGCTGCTGCTTCCAAAGATAAGCATACGCAGCCGGCCTGACGACGCTTATTATTCGGAAGAGCCGAAATACGACGATGTCATCGACGTAGAAGGCGAGGTCGATGAAGCCAAAGAGGATAACGGAGAGAAAGATGAATAAAAAGATGAAGATAGCCGTAATTGCCATACTTGCCGTCGCCGCATTGTATTTTATTTGCAGGCATATCTGTATAAGAGTGGTAAATTATGAGATAGCCGGTATGCAGATACCGTCAAGATACAATATCATAACAGGAAAGATAACGCCTCTCGCCAGTTACAATAAAAAGGGCGATCTGAAAACTGTCCAAAAGTTCAATACCAGAAAACTGGGGCTATCCGAAGACCAGGTTACGATCGCCAAATTCAGGTGGGCCATATTTGAAGAGTGGGCCAACTCGCGCCCGGAATACAAGGGGTGGCAGGATAACGAAGAACTGTTCAAAAAAGCGAACGACGCTTTCAAAAATCAGATAAGCGGAAAGAGATAATGCGGCAGACGATGGTAAAAAACGGCTTTGACAACGATAAGTACCTCAGAGAACAGACAGCCGCTATCACCGACCGTGTAAAGAAATTCGGGAACAAACTATACCTGGAATTCGGGGGGAAGCTCTGCTTCGATTACCACGCCGCGAGAGTCCTGCCCGGATATGATCCCAACGTCAAGATAAGACTGCTGCAGTTATTAAAAGACAAGCTGGATATCGTCCTGGCCATCTACGCCGGAGACATTGAAAAAGGCAGGGTGCGCGGCGACTTCGGCATAACGTACGATGCGGCCACATTCAAGCTCATAGACGACCTTAGGAAATGGGGCCTCGACATAGTTGCAGTGGTTATTACGCGGTTCCAGGAACAGCCCGCCGCCGTCATATTCAAGAACAAACTGGAACGCAGAGGAGTAAAGGTATATCTTCATTATCCGATCCCCAGGTATCCCGCTGACATAGATTTCGTAGCAAGCGAACAGGGTTTCGGCAAGAACCAGTATATAGAAACTACGAAGCCGATAGTAGTTGTAACCGCTCCCGGGCCGAACAGCGGTAAGCTTTCCACATGCCTTTCACAACTGTACCATGAACATAAACGCGGGATCAACGCAGGATACGCCAAATTTGAGACATTTCCGATATGGAACATACCGCTGAAACACCCTGTGAACGTCGCTTATGAGGCCGCCACAGCCGATATTATGGACTTCAACCTGGTCGACCCGTTCCATCTGTCCCAGTATAAAGAGACTGCGATAAATTACAACAGGGACGTCGAGAGTTTCCCGATATTGAAATTGATGCTGACAAAGATCCTTGATAGAAGCGCTAACCTCCCGATGTATAATTCTCCCACAGATATGGGCGTAAACCGCGCCGGATTCGGCATAATTGACGATAAGGTAGTCCAGGAAGCGGCAAAACAGGAATTAATACGGAGATTCTTCAGATACAATACCGAATACGTGCTCGGCATAGAGAAGATAGACACGGTCGACAGAGTCGCCCTGCTTATGGAAGGGATGGGCGTAAAAGTCATTGACAGGCCTGTCGTAGAATCGGCGCGCAAATCGGCTGATGAGGCGGAAAAGAACGGCAAGGGCTTTGCCGGTATCTTTTGCGGCGCGGCTATCCAGCTTAAAGACGGCCGCATAGTAACCGGAAAGAACTCCAAGCTTATGCACGGCGCGTCGAGCCTTACGCTCAATGCGGTGAAGATATTAGCCAACATACCGGATGAGATACTGCTCCTTTCGCCCCATATAATCAACCAGATATCGAAGCTCAAGGAAGGCGTCCTCAACGCTGAGCCGGAATCACTGGACCTGGAAGAGACCCTGATAGCCTTATCGATAAGCGCAACCACAAATCACACCGCGGAAATAGCGATGATTAAGCTGAAAGAGCTGCGGGGCTGCGAAGTTCACATGACCCACATACCCACCCCCGGGGATGAAGTCGGTCTGAAGATGCTGGGGGTAAACCTCACTACGGACGGTAAGTTCTCCTCCCGAAATTTATTCGTCGTATAGGCCTTGCCGCATGCCATATTGCCCTTGACATAAGCTCATTATGCGTGTTATAATTTTTTATTAATAGAAAGCGCACATTCTAAAGAATGTGAATTTATATATGGAAAATTATATGGCTATGGATATTCTGAATGTTCATCAAAAAGGGGTGTACACCATACAAGGCGAGTAAGTTATTACCGCAATGTCGGAGAATTGTGGCCAGGGGGACTATCGTCTCTGCTGGCCTTTTTTATTTGCTGTAGGTTCGTAAGTAAACAATTTGCCGACGCCGAACTTCTCCGATAAACATTCATAGACGCAGGTATATAGAAAATTGATTATGATAACTAATCAGATAAAAGAGGATAAGCCATCCCGCCGGAAAAAGGTTCTGATATTAGGCGGAGGCCCAAACAGGATAGGGCAAGGCATAGAATTCGATTACTGCTGCTGCCACGCCTCGTACGCCCTTAAGGAAGAGGGAATAGAGAGCATAATGATAAACTGTAACCCTGAGACGGTATCAACGGACTATGATACTTCCGACAAGCTCTATTTCGAACCTCTCACCGTTGAGGATGTAATGAATATCGTTGACCTGGAAAAACCTATAGGCGCCATCGTCCAATTCGGCGGACAGACGCCTCTTAATATATCCGGCGCGCTTGCAAAAGCCGGATTGGGTATTCTCGGAACGAGCCCCGACTCGATAGATATCGCCGAGGACAGAAAAAGGTTCCAGCATATGCTGAAGAAACTAAAACTCATCCAACCCGAGAACGGGACCGCTACCTCAATCCACGAAGCCAAGGAAGTCGCCGCGAAGATCAGTTATCCTGTAGTGGTCAGGCCGTCTTTTGTCCTGGGCGGAAGAGCGATGGAGATCGTGTATGATGAAAGAGCCCTGGAAGACTACATGGCTAAGGCGGTTGAGGCCTCGCCGGAACGGCCCATACTGATAGATAAATTCCTCGAAGACGCCATAGAGGTCGATGTCGACGCCATCGCGGACGGAACGACGTGCGTAATAGGCGGAATAATGGAGCATATTGAAGAAGCCGGGATTCACTCCGGCGACAGCGCGATGGTCCTTCCGCCGCATACTCTCGCCAAGGAGATCATTGAAACTATAAAGAAGAACACTTATGCCATGGCCAAAGAACTGAAAGTAAAAGGCCTGATGAATGTCCAGTTTGCGGTAAAGAACAATACCGTGTATGTCCTTGAGGTAAACCCAAGGGCCAGCCGGACCATTCCTTTTGTAAGTAAGGCTGTAGGCGTTCCGCTGGCAAAACTCGCCACAAAGATAATGCTGGGAAAGACGCTGAAAGAACTCGGTTTCACAAAAGAGAAAAATATTAACTATGTGGCGGTCAAAGAATCGGTCTTTCCGTTTATCCGCTTCCCGGGCGTAGACGCTATTCTTGGGCCGGAGATGAAGTCTACGGGCGAGGTAATGGGCATAGATACGACCTTTGCGTCGGCATACTTAAAGAGCCAGATCGCTTCCGGCCAGAAATTGCCGACAAAAGGCACCGTCTTTATCAGCGTCAAGAACCAGGACAAAAGGAACATAGTATTCATAGCGAAGAAGCTGGCAGATCTCGGGTTTGACATAATGGCAACGGCCGGCACGGCGATGGCCCTCAACAGTAACGACATAGAGGTCCAGGTTTTGCCTAAATTGCACGAGGGAAGGCCTAATATAATTGATTATATAAAGGACAACAAGGTATCGCTGATAATCAATACGGCTCTGGGTAAATCAACAAAGGCTGACGACGCAAAGATCAGGTCTCAGGCGATACTTTATAACATACCGCTCATAACAACCCTTTCAGGGGCGCAGGCATCAGTGAACGGTATAGAGAGTATGATAAAAAAACCTAAAATATCGGTCACATCTCTGCAAGAGTACCATAAAAAACTGAAGTTAAAGAAATAGGGGGCAAATGAAGGATTACTGCGGCGTAGTAGGAATATACGGCAATAAGAACGCCTCCCAGCTGGCGTATCTCGCGCTGTATGCTTTGCAGCATAGGGGAGAAGAGTCGTCGGGAATAGCGACCTTTGACGGAAAAAAAGTATATCTGCACAAAGGCATGGGGCTCGTCGGGGATGTATTCAATGAGAACAACCTGAAAAAACTGAAAGGTGACCTTGCTGTGGGCCATGTAAGATACTCCACGACCGGTTCCAGCACCGTGAAGAATATCCAGCCTCTTTTGATAAACCACAAAAAAGGGTTCATCGCAGTAGCCCATAACGGCAATCTTACCAATTCGGTAGAACTGAAAAATGAACTGGAGGATTCCGGCTCCATACTGCAGACGACCATGGATTCGGAGCTTATTGTCCACTTCCTGGTCAAAGACCACCTTAACAATTACAGAGAGAAGATCGCCCCAATAGCCGCGCGGCTCGACGGAGCATATTCTTTCGTCCTGATGATAAATGACACCATGTATGCCATAAGGGATCCTCACGGGTTCAGGCCGCTCTGTATAGGAAAATTGGAAGGGGGGTATGTCGTCGCAAGCGAGACCTGCGCCCTCGACATGATCCAGGCTACTTATATAAGGGACGTTGAGCCCGGAGAGATCATAATAATAGATAAAAAGGGCATCACGTCCGTCAAGATACCGGCGGTGAAAAAACACGCCTTTTGCATATTCGAATATATATATTTCTCGCGGCCGGACAGCAACATATTCACAAAAAGCGTATACCTTACGAGGAAGAACCTGGGCAGGACGCTTGCGAAAGAGCATCCGGTCGATGCGGACATCGTCATGCCTATACCCGACTCCGGGACCTTTGCCACGTTGGGATATGCCGAAGAGTCGCATATACCTCTGGAAATGGCTTTCGTAAGGAACCACTATATAGGCCGGACATTCATACAACCAAGCCAGATGATAAGGGACTTCAAGGTTAAGGTCAAGTTAAATCCGGTCAGGGACGCGTTAAAAGGAAAGCGCGTGATCATAGTAGAGGACTCCATAGTGCGCGGAACGACCTCGAGGGGCAGGGTAAGGGCGCTCAGGCAGGCCGGAGCAAGCGAGATACATATGCGCGTAAGCTGCCCCCCGCTGGTATCTCCGTGTTTTTACGGCATAGATTTCCCTACGAAAAAAGAGCTGATAGCGTCGAACCATACTATCGAAGAGGTGGGGCGGTTCATCGGCGTAGACAGCTTAAAGTATTTGAGCCTGGAAGGAATGCTGGATTCCATGATGCTGCCCAAAGAAGAATTCTGCACGGCATGCTTCACGGGAGATTATCCGACCAAGGTATGTAAGCCGCCGTCAAAAAAATCGCTTGAAAAAAAGTGTTGCGCGGGTATCGTAGACAAAAAGAAGGGTTAGGAAGTATAATTGGCAAGAGAAAAGATCGTAATAATAGACTTCGGCTCACAGTATAACCAGCTCATCGCCAGGAAGGTGCGGGAGCTGAACGTATTCTGCGAGATAGTCCCTCCGGACATATCCCCGGATTCATTAGACCTGCGGCAGGTTAAAGGCATAATACTTTCGGGCGGCCCGGCAAGCGTTTACTCCCATAACGCGCCCTCTTGCGATAAGCGCCTTTTTTCTCTCGGAATACCCGTGCTTGGCATATGCTACGGAATGCAGCTGATGGCAAAGCTCCTTGGGGGAAACGTAGAACGCTCGAATTCCAGGGAATATGGGCGCGCGGTATTTACGGCCACAAGCCGCCATTCTCTCTTCGCGGGCATCCCCAAGAAGAGCACTTCGTGGATGAGCCACGGGGATCAGGTAAGAAAGATGCCCGCCGGATTCAGAAAAATCGGATCTTCAAAGAATACGCCGATAGCCGCTTTTGCGAATATTGAGCTTAGCCTGTCAGGCGTCCAGTTCCACCCGGAAGTGGCACACACTAAATACGGCAAGACTATCCTCAAGAATTTCGTCAAAGATATCTGCGGCGCGGCCGGCGACTGGTCCATGAGATCGTTTGTCAAGGAAACCATATCCGACATCAGGAAAACGGCAGGGAAAGAAAAGGTCATATTAGGACTGTCCGGCGGCGTCGATTCATCGGTCGCAGCTGTCCTGATAAATATGGCTATCGGTCATAAGCTCACATGCATATTCATCGACAACGGACTGCTGAGAAAGAACGAAGCTCGCCTTGTGCGCGAGGTCTTTCAAAAACATTTCAAGATAAACCTGCGTGCAGTAGATGCTTCGGACCTGTTCCTGGAAGCCCTGAAGGGAGTGACAAACCCTGAACGAAAAAGAAAGATCATTGGAAAGACATTCATCAGTATATTCGACATTGAAGCAAAGAAGATCGGCGGGGTCAGATTCCTCGCTCAGGGCACATTATATCCTGACCTGATAGAATCTCGTTCCGCGTTCGGAGGCCCCAGCGCCACAATCAAGACGCATCATAATGTCGGAGGCTTACCGAAGAAGATGCGGCTCAAGCTTATAGAACCTCTAAAATACCTGTTCAAGGACGAGGTAAGGATGGTGGGCAGGGAATTGGGCATACCGCAGGAAGTTTTGGGACGCCACCCATTCCCGGGACCCGGCCTTGCAGTACGCATACTCGGCGAAGTTACAAAGGACAGGTGCGACATACTGCGCGAAGTAGACGACAGGTTCATCTCGACGCTGATAAAGGACGGGCTCTACGATAAGATATGGCAGGCCTTCGCTGTTTTGTTGCCGATAAAATCCGTAGGCGTCATGGGAGATGAGAGGACGTACGAAAACGTCGTGGCGATAAGGGCGGTAACGAGCGTTGACGGCATGACGGCGGATTGGGCCCGGATACCTTACGAGGTCCTGGCAAGGATATCGAACAGGATAATCAACGAGGTAAAAGGCGTTAACAGGGTGGCATACGACATAAGCTCTAAACCGCCTTCTACAATAGAATGGGAATAGCCGCATAATGGTATATAGAATCGAGGTTTCAGAAAAAGAAGGCTTTGCGGATCCTGTCGGTTTAGGAGTTAAAAAGGACATAGAGGACCTGGGATTAAAAGGCCGGATAAAGGATGTAAAGACCGTCCAGGTCTACCTCCTGGAGGGCGAGCTCACCGATCTTGACATAGACCGCATATGCGCGAACCTTCTCATCGATCCGGTCACACAGAGGTTCAGTTATAACCGGAATATACCGAGGGAGGAGAAATTCAAGGTAGTCGAGGTCGCGCATAATCCCGGCGTCATGGATCCTGTAGAAGAGAGCGCAAAAAAAGCTATCGCCGATATGGGGATAAATGGCGTCCGTACCGTAAGGACCGCCCGGAAATACCTCATTGACGGGAGATTGTCTTACCCGGAGATCCATTCCATTGCTAAAAAAATCCTTTATAATAAGGTCATCCAGCACATAGTCAAAGGCCAATCACAGATCCATGCCGAAATAGAACCGTACCGGTTCAAGCTTACACATATAAAGTTATTGAAGGCGAACGCGCGCCAATTATTGAAGATATCGAAGGAAGGGCAATTGTTCCTGAGCCTCGTCGAGATGAAGACGATACAAAAATATTTCAGGTCCTTAAAGAGGGATCCCACCGACTGCGAGCTCGAAACGATCGCCCAAACATGGTCGGAGCACTGCAAACATAAGACATTCCGCGGAAATATAGAATTCGACGGTAAGATAATACGCAATCTTTTAAAGAACACGGTCATGAAAGTCACCAAAGAGCTCAATAAGCCATGGTGTGTATCGGTATTCCAGGATAACTCAGGCATAATACGGTTCGACGAAAAACACAATGTCTGTTTTAAGGTAGAGACCCACAACCATCCGTCGGCTCTTGAGCCTTACGGAGGAGCCGGCACCGGAACAGGCGGCGTAATACGCGACCCGCTGGGTACCGGACTGGGAGCCAAACCAATAATCAACACAGATATATTCTGCTTCGGACGACCGGATTACCCTTATAGTAAGCTGCCAAAAGGCGCCCTGCATCCAAAAAGGATCATGAAAGGGGTAGTGGCAGGCGTGCGGGATTATGGGAACAGGATGGGGATACCGACATCGAACGGCGCGGTCCTTTTTGACGATAATTTCGTCGGCAATCCGCTCGTATTTTGCGGGAACGTCGGTATAATGCCTAAGAACAAATCGTTTAAAAAAGTAAACACAGGAGATCTTATAGTCGTGGCAGGGGGAAGAACCGGCAGAGACGGGATACACGGAGCGACATTCTCTTCAGGAGAGCTGACGCATAAGTCTGAAGAGATGTCGGGGTCGGCGGTCCAGATAGGTAACCCTATACAGGAGAAGAAATTAACGGACGCCATCCTGCGCTCGCGCGACATGGGCCTGTATAACGCCATAACCGATTGCGGCGCAGGAGGATTGTCCAGCGCGGTCGGAGAGATGGGTGAAAAGTTAGGTGCGGAGGTCTATCTTGAAAAGGTTCCGTTGAAATACAAGGGGCTCACCTACGACGAAATATGGATATCGGAAGCGCAGGAGAGGATGGTAATGGCCGTAGACCGTAATAAAATGGAGGCTCTTTTAAAAGTCTTCGAACGCGAGAACGTGGAAGCTGCAGTCATAGGAAGATTCACGGGAGACGGTAATTTAAAGCTACTATATGACGGAAATGTCGTATGTGACATGAAAATGAAATTCATACATGACGGCCTCCCGGAAATCACAAGAAAAGCCGCATGGAATAGGATTGTCTTTAAAGAACCGCGCGCCGATACTAAAAAAACGGATTTCACCAAAGATCTGCTTGCCCTACTATCCACCCTGAACATAGCCAGCAAAGAATGGATCATCAGGCAATATGACCATGAGGTACAGGGCGGGAGTGTATTAAAGCCTTTACAGGGAGTGGGAGGAGGCGGGCCCGGAGACGCCTGCGTGACCCGCCCGATCTTAGATTCAAAAAGAGGCATTATCCTGTCATGCGGTATAAACCCTGATTACGGCAAGATAGACCCTTACTGGATGGCGGCAAGCGTAATAGACGAGGCATTAAGGCAGGTCGTTGCGGTTGGCGGGGATATAAAAAGATCCGCCATACTGGATAACTTCTGTTGGGGCAACACGAATAAGCCGGATAGGTTAGGCGCTCTTGTCCGCGCGTCGCAGGCTTGTTACGACATAGCGAAGGCATACGGCGTTCCTTTTATTTCAGGGAAGGATAGCCTTAATAACGAATATTCCTCCGGAAATAAGACAATATCCATACCTCATACGCTTTTAATCTCATGCATCTCGGTAATGGAGGATATTTCAAAGGCCGTGACGATGGACGCTAAAAAACCGGGCAACAGCGTTTATCTTGTAGGACTTACACACGATGAGCTCGGCGGATCGCAGTATTACAAGATGAGGGGATTCACCGGGAATTCCGTCCCCAAAGTCGATGTCACACACGGAAAAGGCTTAATGGCCGCGCTGACCAGCGCGATCCACAAAGGCTGTATAGCTTCCTGCCATGACTGCTCTGAAGGCGGACTGGCCGTCGCCCTCTCTGAAATGGCTTTTGCAGGAGGGCTGGGCATGTCTGTCAACCTGTCTGAGTCGGCACAGCCTGCATCGCAGAAGGGTCTACGCAATGAAGTCCTGCTCTTCTCGGAATCGAATACGCGTTTCATCGTGGAAGTCTCCAATGAAAAAAAGTTCAGCGTCGCCATGAAAAAAATACCGGTATGTAAGCTGGGCTGCGTTACTGAAGACGGGTCTTTCAAGATAGCCGATGGATCCGGAAGAACGATAATCTCAACAGATATTGAAAAACTAAAGAGCGCATGGCAAAACCCGTTTAGGGATCTCTAAACCATGAAAAATATAAAAGTCGCGGTCCTAAGGACTGCCGGCACAAATTGTGACAATGAAACGGCATTCGCTTTCGAAGCGGCCGGCGCCGAGGCCGAATTTGTGCATGTAAACGACTTCGCGAAAAAAGAAAATGGATTTTCTGAATATCATATCCTCGCCTTACCGGGAGGCTTCACCTACGGCGATGATATAGCAAGCGGGAAAATACTTGCAAATGAGTTGAAATTTAAGCTTGTGGATGAGTTGCAGAAATTCATTAATGAAGGGAAGCTTATCATCGGAATATGCAACGGCTTCCAGATACTTGTAAAAGCGGGACTGCTGCCGAACCTGTCCGGCGATTTCCGGTTTATAGAAGCGACTCTGACGTTGAATGACTCTAATAAATTTGAAGACAGGTGGGTATATTTAAAAAAAGTCAAAAATCGAAAGGCAAAAAACAAATGTATATGGGTTGAGGGGATCGAAGATACCATATATCTGCCCGTCGCGCATGGTGAGGGAAAATTTATCCCTAAAGACAGAAAAGTGCTGGATCGGATCAAAGAAAACGATTTGATCGTTTTTGAATACGTTGACGAGAAAGGGGTGAGGAAAGGGTATCCGCATAACCCGAACGGTTCCATAGAGAGCATAGCCGGGATATGCGATAAAACCGGCAGGATCTTCGGGCTGATGCCGCATCCTGAGAGACATATAAGCCCATACCAGCATCCTGCGTGGACCAGGCGCGGGAAGAGGCCTGAGTATTCAGGAGATGGTTTTAAGATATTTAAAAATGGGGTTGATTTCGCAAAAAAACGATTGTAAATTCCTTCTATTTGGTATATATTCATAAAAAAGGAGATGGGCTATGAAAAAGATTTCGATAGCAAATCAAAAAGGTGGTTGCGGTAAGACGACAACGGCCATTAACCTATCGAGCGCTCTTGCCGCGTCCGGCAAGAAAATTCTTTTAATAGACCTGGATCCGCAGGCTCATGCCTCTTTCGGGCTAGGGGTAAACACTAAATCCGCAGACAGATATATATATAATGTCCTGACCGATCTGACTGAAAAACAGCATCCCATAGACGAGTGCATATCGAACGTATGCCAGAACCTGGACATAGTCCCGTCCAACATACTGCTGAGCACATTGGAGCAGGAATTAAAAGACAAGGAGGACGCGGTCTCGCGCCTTCATCAAATATTAACGGCGTCCGGACTTAACTACGATTACGTCGTAATGGACTGCCCGCCAAGCCTCGGCTTCCTGACATTCAACGCCCTCAGGGCATCGGACCTCGTCATCGTCCCGATAGACATGAGCGCGTTTTCGCTTATGGGGGTAGGAAAATTGTTAGGTATGCTGGAACTGATAAATATAAAGATAAATCATGCCCCTACGGTGAACGCGCTTGCCACGATCTTCGACAGAAGGACAAAATATTCCCAGACGATGCTCGACGAGATAAAATCCTTCTTCAAGCACCAGATGCTTGAAACGGTCATACGTATGAATGTGGCCCTCAAAAAAGCGGTTGCCCAGGGTATATCGGTCATACAGTTCGATAAAGATTCTAATGGGGCGCAGGATTACATGGCTCTTGCCGGGGAGATTCTCAAGGCCGATGAAGAGACCGTCAAATCCGAAAATACGGACCCCGCCGAAACAGAGGCAGCTGTATCTGTCGGCCAACAATTGGACAATGTAATGACCGCGGCGTCCCAGGCCATAGCCAAGAATATAGAACAGGCGTTCAGGGAGGTGCAATTTAAGATAAACGCGCCGAACGCAAAAGATATCTATATAGTCGGCGACTTCAATCACTGGAAGATATGCGAAGAGAATAAACTCTCAAGGATTGAGGACGGAAGCTGGCAAAAGAAGTTTGAGCTTTCTCCCGGAAGGTATAAATACAAGTTTGTCATTGACGGCGAATGGACGCTCGATTCGGCAAACCAGGAGCGCATACAGAACGCGTACGGGACATTCGATTCCGTTTTGTCGCTCTAAAGGGAGAAGCCACGGGACCTTCAGCGCATGCCGTCGTATCCGGCCTTGTCAGCATAGGAGTAGGGTATTACTTCGGATCTATAAATTGTGCGGCCATATCCTTCGCCTCGGGAATACTTATAGATATTGACCATCCGATAGATTATTTTTTCACGCATAGCAAGATCCTTGATGTAAAGGACATGTTCAGGGAGTATCGCCTGATGGAGCCGAAGAAAGTTTTCGTAGCGCTCCACTCATATGAACTGATAACGCTTTTATGGGTAGCCATAAGCGTTTTTTCATTATCTGACGCCTGGGTAGCGCTGGCAATAGGTTTAACACAACATCTCATATTTGACCAGTTCACAAATCCCGTCAAGTTGTTCGGATATTTTTTCACGTACAGGGCATTGAATCATTTTGACCCGCGAAAATTACTTTTCGCAAGTAGAAAGGTTAACGGATGGCAACATTAAAAGGTGATTTCACAAAAGAAGACCCATGGCGCATATTCAGGATAATGAGTGAATTCGTAGACGGTTTCGAGGAACTTTCCGATGTAAATAACGCGGTAACTATCTTCGGCTCGGCCAAATCAGACCCGTCAAGCAAGTTCTATAAAAGCGCTGAGACAACTGCCGCATTACTGGTAGAGCACGGCTATTCCGTAATAACGGGAGCCGGACCCGGTATAATGGAAGCGGCGAACAAAGGGGCCAAAAAAGCAGGGGGCGAATCTATAGGCCTGAACATACTGATACCGACCCAGCAGAAACCAAACAAGCACATAACGCGTGTCGTAGAATTCAAATATTTCTTCTGCAGAAAAGTGATGTTCCTGAAATATGCAAAAGCGCTTGTTGCCTTCCCCGGCGGCTTCGGGACCCTTGATGAATTCTTCGAAGCGATAACGTTGGTCCAGACGAACAGGATAGACTCTTTTCCGATAATAGTTGTGGATAAGAAATACTGGAAAGGGCTGATTAGCTGGATGGAAGATACATTACTATCCAACAAGATGATAGATAAACCTGACCTCGGGATATTCAAAGTAGTGGACACGCCGCGGGAAGTAGTCAGCTTAATAAACGACTTCTACAAGAGGAACAAGCCTTCCCCCAAGAGACTCCTCTGATATTACCAATCCTCCATAAATAAAAAGGATGGCAACAGCACTGTGTAGGTAACTTGTACCTTAAGGCCCGAGAACGGGTCACTCTAAGCTGTTGTCATCCATATATAGTATACCTCAAGTTTTTAAAAAAGGCAAGGTGATAGAAACGAATTTATCCTGCGCCGTATTTAGGACTTTGAAATATCCGGAAACCATGTTAAAATAGCATCATAACGTAACCACTTACAGGATAGAATGTTATGAGCAAAGAATATGATGTAATTGTAGTAGGCGGAGGCCATGCCGGATGCGAGGCAAGCCTGGCGGCATCAAAGCTGGGCTGCAAGACGCTCCTCTTGACCATGAATATGGATACTATTGGGCTTATGTCCTGCAACCCTGCCATCGGAGGGCTTGCCAAAGGCCAGCTTGTAAAAGAGATAGACGCACTTGGAGGCCAGATGGCCAGAGCAACCGATGCCACAACTATCCAATTCAGGCTTCTTAACACAAAAAAAGGCCCGGCCGTAAGATCTTCCAGGGCTCAGGTAGACAGGCAGGCATACAGGCTATACATGAGATCCGCGATGGAAGCTCAGAGCTGCCTGGATATTAAAGAGGGGATGGTAGAAGAGATATCAGTAAAGAGCGGCAGGATGTCCGGCGTCAAGACTTCCTTAAATGAGACGTATGTCACAAAATCCCTCATAGTGACTCCGGGAACATTTTTAAACGGGCTTATCCATATAGGCCTTGAACATACCCAGGGTGGGCGGATAGGCGAAAAAAATTCTACCGGGTTATCGAGCGCATTAAATAGGCTCGGATTAAAGCTTGGACGGCTTAAGACAGGCACTTGCGCTCGCCTTGATGGAAAGACCATCGACTTCTCCCGGCTCACACCTCAATATGGAGACGACCCGATAACTCCCTTCTCATTCCAGACCGCAAGGATCCCGAGGGAACAGCTACCCTGCTATATTACATATACCAACAAAAATACCCATGATATCATAAGGGAAAACCTCGACAGGTCGCCGCTGTTTACAGGCATAATAAAAGGTACGGGTGTCCGCTATTGCCCGTCGATAGAAGACAAGATATACCGTTTTCCGGACCGGGACAGGCACCATATTTTTCTGGAGCCCGAAGGATTAAATACAACAGAGTATTATCCAAACGGTATTTCAACAAGCCTGCCCATCGATGCTCAGGAAAAGCTGGTAAATTCGATAGAGGGGCTGGAGAACGCCAGGATCACAAAGCCGGGTTACGGGATAGAATATGATTATATAGAGCCTACACAGCTATATCCCACAATGGAAACAAAAGAGATATCGGGCCTGTATCTGGCCGGACAGATCAACGGGACCACAGGATATGAAGAAGCTGCCGGTCTCGGTCTTATGGCAGGCATCAACGCCGCCTTAAAAATAAAAGAAGAGCAGCCGCTCATTCTGAAACGATCTCAGGCTTATATAGGAGTCCTCATAGACGATCTTGTGACAAAAGGCACCAGCGAACCGTACCGCATGTTCACTTCTCGCGTCGAATACAGACTTCTGCTCAGGGAAGACAACGCCGATTCGAGACTTACGCCCGTTGGTCACGGCATCGGCCTCGTCAATGACAAGCAATATGAGAGAGCCATGACAAAGAAGGGGAAGGTGGACAAAGCGATAGCAAGGCTTAAAGGCTCACGCATGGAGAAGGCATTGCGCCGGCCGGGCGCATCGTATAACGATACCATCTGTTTGCTGGAAGGAGCTTCTAGAGAGGCCATGGAACTTTTCCCGGAAGAGATAAAAGAAGTCGAGATAGAAGTAAAATACGAAGGCTTTATCAAGAGACAGCTCAGCGAGGTAGCGCGTCTTGATAAGATCGAAAGGATCAAGGTGCCTGCCGGCATACAGTATAAGGAGATACACGGCCTGTCTTCGGAAATAAAGGAAAAATTATTAACGGCCCGGCCGACAGATCTGGGGCAGGCATCGAGGATCTCAGGCGTAACCCCGGCAGCCATATCCATACTTATGGTATATATTGAGAAAACGAGAAGACGTGAAGCTTTATAACGATTACAATTCATACCTCAAAGAAAAATTCGGACAAAAAGTATACAGGATAGGTCTGGACGCCGGATTTTCCTGCCCAAACCGCGACGGCACTAAAGGTTACGGCGGATGCGCCTACTGCAATGAGACCGGCTCCAGGTCATCTTATACCGAACCGGGGAGGCCTGTAGCAGAACAACTGAAGCAAAGGATACAATATTTAAAAACCAATAAAGGGGCTCAAAAATTCATCGCATATTTTCAGGCCTTTACCAACACTTACGCTCACCCGGAAGTTTTAAAAAGGACGTATGACAACGTCCTGGGTTTCGAAGAGATAGTCGGTATCTCCATAGGAACGAGGCCCGATGCGATCGATCGCGATAAACTTGAAATCATCTCTTCTTATAAGAAGAGATACGATGTATGGATAGAATACGGAGCGCAATCAACGCATGACAGGACGCTCGCCGGCATTAACAGGGGGCATAAGTTTTGCGATTTCGTCGATGCGGTCGGCGTTACAAAAGAATTCGGCATATCCATATGCGCCCATATAATAGTAGGCCTGCCGGGCGAGTCCAGGAATGATATCATAGACACAGCGAAAAAACTCTCTTCACTCAAAATTAACGGCGTAAAAATACATCTGCTGCACATACTTAAAGGGAGTAAATACGAACAATTGTATCGCGAAGGCAAGATAAAAGTGATGGGACAGGGCGAGTACTCCGAGGCAGTCTGCGACTTTTTGGAACACCTGTCTCGAGATATAATAATCCAGAGGCTGACGGGACAGGGGGCAAAACAGTATCACGCGGCGCCTGATTGGGCGCACGATAAAACAGCTACTATAAGGCAAATAGAAGAAACGCTTAAAACAAGAAAAAGTTTTCAGGGCAAGCTGTCAGATCTTAGTCCCGTCCTTTAAGACGGCATTTTTCGGGACTATCACGATCCCATCCCGGATAAAATAGTTTCCGCAATCGGCATTCTTTAATTTCTTGGAATTCGCTATTACCACATTCTTTCCTATCCTGGCGTTCTTATCTACAATGGCTTTTTCGATATGCGAGTTATCGCCGATCCCGACCCTCGCCGGTCCGGAATTGACAGACTCTTCATAATAATCTGCGCCCATTATAACAGTATCCGCTATCCTGCAGCCCTTTCCCACAATAGACCTTAATCCCACAATAGAGTTGGTTATCTCGGCGTCGTTTATAATAGAGCCTTCCGCTATAAGCGAATGTTCGACCCTGCATTTGTAGACCCGCGCGGTGGGTAAGAACCTGGGCCTTGTGAATACAAGCCCCTCATAAAAAAAGGAGAAGTGCGACTTGGATGACGCCATATCCATGTTCGCGTCATAAAAAGACTCGATGGTACCTACATCTTTCCAGTATCCATTAAAAACATAGCCGACGCCTTTAAGGTTTTTTATTGAGTGGGGGATGACCTCTTTCCCAAAATCCGCGCCGCTCTGTTCAAGGGCCTTCGCGAGCGCCTTAGCCTTATAAACATAAACACCCATGGACGCAAGATAAGGATATCCGGCAGGCGAGTGCACCTTAGCGCGGGCTTTCCCTGAGATAGCAAAGTCTTTCACCTCGGCCCCTGTTGCCGGTTTCTCTTTAAATCCCGTTATCCTGCCGCTGGACGACATCTTAAGTATGCCGTATTCGCTCACCTCATCACTTTTAACAGGCGCTACCGACACGGTAAAATCCGCGCCTTTCTCCCTATGGTAATCGACCATATAAGTGTAGTCCATATTATAGAGGTGGTCTCCGGACAATATCAAAATATCTTCGTCGCCCTTAAGATCGAGATGAAAAAGATTTTTCTTTACAGCATCGGCTGTACCCTGAAACCAGTTGGTGCTATCGATCGTCTGTTCGGCTGCCAGTATCCTTACGAATGCCCTGGAGAAATAATCGAACCTGTACGTGTTGTTTATGTGGTTATTAAGCGACTCTGAATTGAACTGGGTAAGCACATAGATGTCTTTTAAGCCAGAATGCAAACAATTAGATATCGGTATGTCTATCAGTCGGTATTTCCCCCCTATGGGAACCGCCGGCTTCGAGCGATACATAGTCAAAGGGTATAACCTTTTACCCTGTCCGCCGCCCAAAATCAATGTTATGACCTTTTCCATATATTTTCTCTCCTTTAATATAGTTAGATTATATCATAAGTATCATCAAAGACAAGGGCGCAACCAATATTTCACCCGATACCCCTTGACAGACAATCTCCCTGACCATATAATAGCGGTAATAAAAAGGGAGGGGAACGATGAAGAAGATAGGACTTATAGCAATGGCTTTTTTTGCGGCATCACTCTTTTTTCAATCAGGCTGCTTGGCAGAAGAGGACAACAAATGGACCAGGCTTGTGGAAGAATCCGGCAGGGTCTTGTACGATATACAACAGATGCCGGACCAGAACATTCCTGACGACCTCATGAGAAGTTGTTCGGCAATAGCCATATTCCCGAATACCATATCAGCCGGCATCGGGATCGGCGGAAAATACGGCCAGGGCATAATCATGGTACGCAATGAAAAGGGAGGAGATTGGTCCCCGCCGGCAATATTTACCATAGCAGGGGGGAGCCTGGGCTGGCAATTAGGCGGACAGGCCACCGACTTCGTGCTTCTTATTATGAATAGAAGGTCTGTAGATGGCAT
>Ga0265297_10001729_pt1 | contig 48839 bp, 44 predicted proteins | sample Munlanlwell13791_FD_192502 | JGI IMG/M metagenome (GOLD analysis project Ga0265297, IMG submission 192502) | Leachate microbial communities from a municipal landfill in Southern Ontario, Canada - Leachate well 137-91 | ecosystem: Engineered > Solid waste > Landfill > Unclassified | place...
AACTCCGTGACGAAGGAATCGTAGAAGCGACCGTAGACTTCTGGAAAGGCGAGTGACCTCTTCCCGTCCGTGCTGACGAACTCGCGGCGGACGATGTTGGCGATGGGAACGAAGTTGAATGGAAAGGTCTTGATCGGCGTCGCCGTCATTGCGATGACGCGAATGCGCGGATCGCGGCAGAGCCAGCGGTAGAGACGATAGGCCTGTTTGTCCTGCGACTCGAGTTTAGCATCTTCCGAGTCGGCATAATGAATGCGGGAGAGGATGTGTGCGACGCGCGTCGAGAAGATGTGGCACTCGTCCATGATGATCGTGACGAGAGGATCCTCTCCGATCGGCTCGCCTCTCTCGTCTGGCTTCGGCGACCTCTTGTCGAAGGGATCGATCTTTCCGAGGATCGGCTCCACCTCGGCCATCATCTGATCATAGACGTTGGACGCTTCGCTCGTGATCGTTGCGTAGCGGAGAGAGGAAGGCGACGAAGACATCCTCTCCCTCGGATCACCGCCTACTCCTGTCACGCTGTACCTGAAGACCGAGTGCAGAATCTTCGGCCCCATGTAGACGACCTTGCCGTGAAAATGTTTCACTGCGATCGTCGCTGCGATCGTAGTCTTCCCTGTCCCCGTCGCATAGCAGACGAGGAGAGACTTGCGCGGGTTGGCCGCAGCGTAGTCGACAGCGAAGCGCTGATGAGCGAAGAGCTTCTCTCCGCCGACCTTGCCGAATGCTACCATCTGCTCGTAGATGGGCGAGGGAGGGTTACCTGCCATTTGTGCGGAAGTGATTGATCTGAGCGGGTCTTCAAATCGCACGGCTATCCGGCTCGGACATTTTCCCGTCAAGCTAAACCCATCGCAATGACTACCGCCACCGTCGCAGTCGCACCAGCCGTCGTAGCACCAGCCGTCGTCGCCGCCCCGACTAAGCCGAAGCGCATCGGATCCAAGCTTCTCGTCCTTCCGAAGAGGGAGGCCTTCGTATCGTGGATCCTCGGTGGAGGAAAGTACGGCCATCACTCTCTCTTCCCCATTCGCTTCACCGAGCACAGCGTGACGCACGATGCACTCACCAAGCTGATCGCAGAGCTGGCGAAGAAGGGCAAGCCGACCCTCGTATCAGGCAAGCTGAACTTCGTCGACTCGATGTGCTACTTCGTTCCGCTCGCTCTTCGCCCTCGCGAGGAGAAGACTGGAGGAGGCGACTCTGGCGTGAAGATGTTCAAGTTCGGCACGATCAATGCGAGGCCCGGATCCTTCATCCTTCTCGCCGCTGCCGAAGCCATTCTCTGCTACTTCACGCAGTGCCTCATCGATGCAATGAAACTGCGTGTCGACCCAACGAAGGGAGCGCACATGCTTGATTGCGAAGATATCGCCAACTTCCTCGCTACGACGCAGGATCCAGTCCTCTGCCACCTCAACCTCTTCTACAAGAGGTGGAGGACGGACGTTCCCTACTCCGACATGATCGTCGAAGAGAAGGAGAAGAAGGTGCCGGAAGGGGCCGCTGCTGCCGTCAAGCCAACGAAGCCGAAGACCATTCACAAGCGCATCTACCACGCTCTGACGTTCGACGTTCCGAATGCGAAGCATCGTATGGGCGACGATGAGCGCTACATCGTTGATCAGATTCTCGAGACGAGGGCCGGAGCGATGAAGAAGCGCGGAGCCGCTCTCTACGCGACTACTCTCGCGAAGTACAAGGCAGGACCAGCCGCAGCGAAGAAGGTCGTCGCTCCTGCCGCCGTCGACCCTGCTGCCGTCGCACCGAAGAAGAAGCGCGATGCACCGATCCGCAGCGATCTGGCCATTGCAGTCGATGCCGATCGGAAGAAGCAGAAGGAAGCAGGCATCGAAGCCAAGCACTACGTGCCGACGGAAGAGGGCTATGATCCTACGCCACTCCTCTCGCAGAAGAAGTTCGCCAAGGCAGTCATTGCCAGCATCCCGGATGCGAGGCTCTACATCGGAAAGATCAAGCCTGAGGTCGGTCGCTTCTTCGACGATGCGTTCAACGAGATCCTCTTCTCGATGGTCAACCTCTCCATCAGCAAGATGGTCCTGCTCGAGAGTCTGAAGATGACTCCTTCGATTGCGAACTGCGCAGTGAAGGACTTCTTCGACACGCTCTGCGGATCGAAGCCGAACGACGCTCGCAACCTCGCCATCCAGCGCGCACTCATCATGGAGAAGGATTACGAATCCATCATGTCGAGTCGGCGCGCGAGGGTCGAAGAGGCGAGGAAGAGGCGCGGTGAGACTGCCAGCATGGTCGGAGAGGACGAAGAGGAGGAAGAGCCTGAGGATGAGGAGGAAGACGGTGGAGAAGAGCCTGCAGCCGCCGTCGTAACGGCTCCTGCCCCCGCCCCCGCCCCAGCGGCCAAGTGATGATGCGGACCGACCGCCAGCCAGCCCAACCACTCGCTCCCTTCCTTCCCTCCCCTCTCCCCTCCGAAGGCAGCTCCGGCTAAAGTGATATAAATCTTTTTCTCCGAAACATGTCCACGACGGTCGACGGGTCCGCTCTCATCCACTTCAAGATCACGGACGACGACCTCGTCTTTGCGAAGGCCGTCCTCTATGACGATGCGTACAAGAGCGTCGACATGGCGCAAGAAATCTCTCTCTCGATCGCGCCGACTGACGGAGAGAGAGCTTCGTTCGAGGTTCATCCGATCTATGGCGATCCTGCGCACTTCGAGTCGCTTCTCCAGCGCATTGGCATCTTCAGGAGAGGACTCTGCGCCAACCCACGACTGGCGAGGAAGATCATCATGTCCTATCGAATCTATCTCGATCCTGTCGTCGTGACGAGCGTAGAGCTGTACCTCTGGGAACACGTCGATCCGATCGATAACTCCTTCCGACAAGTCGTCGAGAAAGTTGGCTTCCCGAGCGGCCGAGCGTTGGAAGAAGAACAAAGGAAGAGGCAGTTCCTCATTCCTATCGACGTCGTCTCCTTCATCAAGGCCATCCTTGATGCGAGCGGGGTCAAGAACTCTCTCGAAGCGACTCCGTCATCCGACTTCCTTCTCTCGATACGATCGGAGAGAGGTGATACGCAGTGGTACGTGGATCTCATAGCGCCTGGCTATTGAGGTGTGGTGATGACGCGGTTGCATCTTCTTCTTTGTCGAGGAGGATGACGTCTTCTCCGCCGATGCCGCGATGCCGATGCCTCTTCTCCCTCCTCGTCGCCGCCATCCGCGGCCCGTCATCCGCCTACCCGGAAATATGATTTCTTTGTCGAAGAGAAACTCTCTCCGATGTCCGACGACGATCACTATGCAGCCGCGGTGGCGACGAAGGTACTCCCGTTTCGCGTCGAGAAGGAAGCATTGCCGAGCTGGATCGTTGATGACTTGCCGATAGAAATGCCGATCCTCGGACATGGCTTGCTCAGCCAAGTCGTCTTTCTTCGATCGTATGCGAGGCTGAAGAGTGACGGAAAGAATGAGTCGTGGCGTGAGGTCGTCATCCGCGTGATGACGGGCCTGTGGTCCATCTTTCGTCACCACATGCGAGTTCGCTCTCTTCCTTTCGACCGTCATCGCTGGGAAGAGTTCTTCCATAGCGCAGCGCTCGGCATGTTCCACATGCTCTGGACGCCGCCTGGGCGCGGACTCTGGATGATGGGAACCGACTTCGTCTATCAGCGCGGATCGACGGCCCTGAATAACTGCGCGGCGATCAGTACAAAGGAAGGCCTCGTCGAGAGCGCCTCATGGGCGATGGATACGCTCATGAACGGAGGAGGAGTCGGCTTCGACACGTTCTGGAAGCCATTGAACGAGAGAGGTCATTGCATCGGCCGCCTTCTTCCCGATGCTCTCTCCTTGCAATGGAAGAGAAGGACAGTCCATCGCATCGCGGACTCGAGGGAAGGATGGGTCTGGTCTGTGAAGGTCTTACTCAACGCTTTCCTCCGCGAGGTCCCCGAGATAGCGGACGAGTTCACTTCCTTCCCGACGTTCGACTGCAGTCTCATCCGTCCGAAGGGAGCGCGCATCAACGGCTTCGGTGGCATAGCGAGCGGACCTGTCCCTCTGATCAAACTGCATCGTCGTATCGAATGCTTCCTTCGCCGATATCTCTCTCTGACGGGAAGGATGTCGCCGATGCCTGAGATCGACTTCCTCATCGAGCTGGCGATGATAGACTACTCGACGGAGCTATATCCGGAGAAGATAGCTCTGTTCAGAGCCGCCGCTGCCAAGTACGGACCGAAGAGGAAGTATGACTCTGTCCGACTCGTCGCCGACATCTTCAACGCGATTGGCGACTGCGTCGTGTCGGGCAACGTTCGTCGTTCGTCCGAGATCGCGATCGGCGATCCGGAGAGTGAGACCTTCCTCGACCTCAAGAACTTCGCCGTCTATCCGGAGAGAGCGTCGATCGGTCACAACAGCAACAACTCAATCCGCTTCACCAAGACGGAGCAGTACACCGCCTTCCTTCCTTCGATAGCGACGCGGATAAGGACGAACGGAGAGCCAGGCCTTCTCTTCCAACTCAACATGACGAGGTATGGTCGCATTGCAAGGCCTCCTCCGACGTCACTCGGTGCAGCTGTGACTCTCCGTCAGTCGAGAGAGTTCGAAGAGGATCGCGCCACACTCAGCAATCCTTGCGGCGAGATATGCCTCGAGTCGGGAGAGTTCTGCAACCTATCTGAGGTCGCCTTGAACAAGTTCTTCGTCAGAAGTGCATCGGCAGAGCGTGATTCCTTCGACTTGCAACGCTTCCTCGAAGCGCTGCGATGCGCGGCCTTCTATTGCAAGTGCGTCGCACTCCTTCCATGTCATTCGGAAGAGACGAACGCTGTCATCGCTCGGAACATGCGCATCGGAGTGAGTCTGTCCGGCATCGCCGTTGCATACGACACGCTCGGAGCGACGCGTCTGATCGACATTCTCAAGAAGGGATATCGCGAGGTTCGTAACTTCGACCTCGAAATCTCTTCCATACTTGGCGTCGTCCCTTCGATCCGAGTGACGACTTGCAAGCCAAGTGGAACGATCAGTCTTCTCACTGGTACGACGCCCGGCGTCCATTTCGCCATCGCCGGCCGCTATGCGAAGAGACGCATCATCATCGGGAAGAGTGATCCTCTCTCCGCCGTACTCGTCGACCTCGGAGTCGATCGAGAGGATTGCGTCACTTCTCCCGACTGCTTCTGCTTCACATTCTTCATCGACTTCGGCTGTGTCCGCAGCGAAAGAGAGGTCGGTCTGTACGAGATGCTCTCTCTCATCGCCACTGTGCAGAGAGAGTGGGCCGACAACATGGTCTCAGCAACTGTGACCTTCGATCCGGCGAAGGAAGGACCTCTGCTCGAACAAGCGATCGCCAACTTCGCCCCGCTCATCAAGTCATGCGCCTTCTTCCCCGCCGATTGCACGTCCTACCCGCAGATGCCGTACGAAGCAATATCGAAAGAAGAGTTCGAAGTCGGTCATGCCAGAGTCAGCGATAGGATCGACCTCTCAGCTCTTCTCGACGCGAAGATTAGTCGTGCCGGCGGAAGAGGAGTCGACCCAGAGCAGCCGCGGTTCTGCGATAGCGGAGCATGCGAGCTGCCGAAGAGGAAGAAGTGAGGCATTGCCATTGCCATTGCCATCGCCATCGCCATTGCCATTGCCATCTTTTTGACGACGACGACGATGACGACGACGACGTCACCGCCGCAGTCGTAGCAGCATCGACGACGTCACATCCATGCCTCCGACGACACCACGTCCATGTCTCCGACGACAAAAAGTTAGGCCTTCTCTCCACACTCCCTCCACACTCTCTCCCTCACTCCCTCGGAGGAAAGTAGTATATCGGTGCCGTCGACGGAAGGAGGTACTTCTTGGCATAGAGGGCGTAGAAGTAGACGTAGTCGGCCTCTCGATGATTCGGCGTCTTGATGATGACTCGGCCGAACGGCTCGGCGTCGAATCCCCAACGTCGGAGCACAGCATCAGCGAGACGATTGAAGGTTGCCTCTTGATGAGCGTCGCAACTCATTGCGAAGCCGTCACGCGTCGGATGTTCGATGTGGACGGCCGCTTCGTTGTATTCGTGCTCTGATTCATCGCCCGGGTGCTGGATGCCGACTCCCTTCCCTTCCTTCGATATAGAGACATACGTCACTTCGTCGACCCTGCCATATACTCTTCTCTTCGTCTCCTCGGCGAAGAAGGCCTTGAAGGTCGGGATGTCTGGCTCCGGCGGCGTCGTCGTCGTCATTCTTTCTCTCCGACTCGTTTATTCACTTTCGCGTGGAAGGAGCGATTCGTCGAAGGGAGAAGGGATGGTGGCCGCCGTCTCGTCGTCGTCTTCCTCGTCGTCTCTTTCCTCTCTTCCTCTCTTCCCTCTCCCTCACGCCAGAGTCGAAGAGGCAAGAGCGGCGCGAAGAACACGACGATAGGACTTACGTATGGCCGAGACGAACTTTTCTTCGTCGACCGTCTGCCCAGGCACCATCGAGATGCGGATCTGGAATGGCGATCTCTTCGCCGGATCCTCTTCCTCCGCGCCGCCACCGCTCTGCGTCTGACACGCTGTACCGATGCCAACGTCGTAGCCGAGTTTGCTGAGTTCGGATGCAATTCGTCGAGAGCAGAGTGGAACAGTGATAAGGATGGTGTTCCATGTATAGAGGCCGTCGCGAGTCGGCGCGAGGATACGTACCCTCGGCAGTCGCAGACCATCGAGGAGAGAGCATATCTTCTCGATGCAAGCGCGCGTCTTCGCAATCTTGGACGGGAGACTGGTCGTAGCATCGCAAAGAGCGAGGTCCATCGAGAAGAGACCTTGAACGTTGAGAGTGCCGCCGCGAAGGCCGCCCTGCTGCGAGCCCGGCACGAGTGGCATCCATCGAGGAAGGACAGACTGTCGCAGCAGCATTCCTCCGACGCCCTTCAGGGCGCCGAACTTGTGGCCGGAGAAGATGTAGACGTCTGCGCCTGTCTCTTCGACAATGACGGGAATCTTTCCGACAGCCTGCGTTCCATCGATGACGACGAGACCATTGGGATTGCTATGTTTGAAGGCGGTCGCTATCGCGCCACAGTCTGCGATGCGGCCGGAGAGAGAGGCCACTTGCGTGATGAAGATAGCGGAGAAAGGAGTCTCGGATCCGGTCAGCGCACTCTCGACTGCGGGAAGAGAGGCCTCGCAATGAGTAAGAGCGAGAGGAACGCCATACTGAGACGGCCATCTCTCCGCTATCTCCGTCACGCACGGATGATAGCCACTCAGGCAGAGTATTCGACCATCGTAGGAAGGAGGAGAGGATGATGGAGAGGATGAGGTCGGAAGAAGAGAGGATGGAAGAGAGGAAGAAGCCGAAGTCGTCTCTCCTCCTCCCCCTCTCGATATAGGTGCCGGTCGAGGAAGAGGAAGGTCGAGGTCGTCGTCATCATCACTCCATGCTTCGTAAGACGCGGTGCTGATGCGAGCTAAGCCTTCTCCGACTCTCGCTCCGTTGGTAATGGCAGTGATGATGCCTTCAGTCGAGCCGGATAGAACGATGAGTTGCCATGCGTCCGGTTGCTCCGTCAGTATCGACATCAGCCTCTTCTCGGCCTTTGCATAGACGAGAGCCGTTCTCTTCCCCGCTTTAGCCAAGGCGTTGGACGGATTGGTGCACATACATAGAGTCGACCATGCCTCGCGGACGGAAGGGGAGAGAGGTATTCCTCCGTTGGCATCGAGATACTCGTTCGACGGCGGTGGCGCATCCATTCCTTTCGATCGATGATAAACCGTCCGTCGAGGAGGCGAAGGCGGATCACTCGGGACGAGGAATTTTGTTCGCCGCGAAACGAAGCATGTCCGATCAACGTCAAGGTGGCTTCTTGCCCGAGGCGGCGCCGGCATACATGCAGAGAGGAGGAGGGGGAGGAGGACAGCAGCAGGTCCAAAGTCCTTATGGCGGTGGCATGCCCTATCAACAGGCACAGGCACCATCGCCCTATGGCGGGGGTGGCATGCCGTATCAGCAGCAGCAGTATCAACAGGCACAGATGCCGTCGTCGCCTTATGGTGGTGGCGGCGGGAGCATGATGCCGCCACTGCAGCAGCAGTCGTATCAACATCCGGCGGCGGCCGCATTCGGCGGCATGGCTCCGCAGTATCAGCAGCAAGCGCCGTCGATGCCTACCTTCAGTGGCGCGATGATGCAGCAGCAGGCATCTCCGCAGCCGAGCATGTTCATAACGTTCAACTCTCCTCCGACGAAGTTGATCGCATGGTCTCTGCTTCGCGCTCTTCTCCGTGTCTACACGACTGATACTACTCTTCCCGCTCCAGCGGAGGCTCCTGTCGAAGGAAGAGACACGCGCGTGACGCGATTCTGCCTGACGATGCTCTCGCTGTCCGAGCACGTCCACAACTATACTAGCGGCTCGTCCAACGCATCCATCGACGCAATGATCGGAGAGAAGCTGGTCACACCTTTCCTCGAAGCGCTGATGGAAGAGTTCCCTCGCTACGGCGGAACGAAGATCGCCGTCTCGCCCTTCTTCGGCACCTCTTCCTTCGATCCGATGCTGACGGAGAACATTCATCAGCTTCACGCTCTCTTCTCCGTCATCTACCTCACCTCTCTCCCCGGCTGTTTCGACTATCGCGGCATCCCTCTTCATCAGGCGATGATGTTCGCTCAGAGCTACATCAAGCTGATGCTGTCCACTCTCTTCAAGCGCATGGCTAGCGGCGAGCTGGAGAATAGGCTTCTCTTCGAAGCCATCGGAAAGAATTATCCCGTGCTAATGAAGCTGCAGTCGGGCACGTTCATGCAGGACCGCATGCAAGACGCCACGTTCCTCGAAACGTCCGTCGTATCGAACAGACTGGTCGACGTCTTACGCAGGACGGCCATCTCGTGCTTCAACAGCATTGCGAGCATCTGGCCGTGCCTGCATACGAATCCGGCCTTCCAGAATGGACTGACGAACCTTCAGTTCGCGCAGAAGGCATTCTGAGGGACGAAGGCGGCCATCGTCTCGCGCCGGCGGCGGCCATCCTCTCCGTCTTCACCGTCCTCTCCGTCTTCACCGTCCTCTCTGTCGCTGTCCTCCCCTCCCCTCGCCCTCGAAGGTGGAAAGTGATTTTTGCTTCGGAGATGAAAGACTGCCGACGTGACTGTACTATGGAAGGAGATTCTGATTCGTCGGCGATGAGCGAAGAGAGCTTCCGCAATGCGAGCAAGTTGGACCGCTATATAGACGTGGATACGATAAAGGATCCCTGGCAGCCGAAGCCGCTTCGACCGTGCCAATGTCGGAAGGAGTCGGCGTCTTGCCACTACAGTCCGAAGGTCGAACTCGCGGGCGAGACGATGCGCTTCGGGTCGGACGCGATCGACTCTCCCGTCGTCATGACGATGGGATTCCATCCTCCGACGTACTTCTGTATCCGAGCATCGGCCAAGGCGATGCAAGTCGCGATCGAGCATCCCTACATCCTCTCGATAATGGCACTATCGGCTGCACGCATCGTCGAGGAGGAAGGAAGAAGAACGACGACGAAGAGAGGCCTCTCATGCCTCGACTGGCCGTGGATCAAGATGCCGATCAAGGATAGTTGGCCGCGTGACTTCCTCGATTCGGTTCGTGTGAATGGCGTGCGAGAAGAAGCCTACGAGGGATGCTTCGTAACGTCACCGAATGGTCGGAAGAGTTGATGGGATGGATGGGACGGGATGGTCCTTCGTCCTTCCTTCCTTCCTTCCTTCAGGCTGGATGGATGGAGAGGATGGATGGAGAGGATGGATGGAGTGGATGGATGGAGATGAAGAAGAGAGACGACGCATCCGCCTCTGCCGCCGACGCTCGGCCGACCTTCCCTCGACGCGGCCTTCTCTCCGCCGTTTCCTTTTTCCGACGCGCCAAACCAGCAATGGAAGGAGAGTATGTATCTGAGTCGGAAGAACTACCTGGCTATGGCCCGCTGCATCGCTTCGAGTCGGAAGAGGTCTTCGCACCCGGACGTCCGGCGATGGTCATATCGGCTGGCTCTGGCGAAGGGAAGACGGTTGGCGCGGTCTGCATGGCCTATGTGAATCGCGCGATCACGACCGGCTTCACTTACATCACCAACTCGTACGACACGCCAGCGAACAAGTACCTGCGCGACATGATTCCCTCGATATGCGTCAAGAACTGGGACATCGATATGATCTGCAGTCTGTGGGGCGACATCCTTCGACGCAGCCTCGCCATTGGCCGATGCATGAGCGATGACAGCATCGAGCGCTTCATTCAAGGCCGCTGCGCTGGCGACTCTTCTCTCCGTGCTTCTCTCGATGCCATCGACAGGACCATCTCTGAGAATATGCGTCTCTTCCCTGACGGAGAGAGCCTCACTGCGGCGGCTGCGGCACATAAGAGGCTGGCGAAGGTCGAATTCATTCGCTCGCGGTTCAAAGTCGACGACCCCAATCTCTCCGATCCAGAGGTAGAAATCGTTCGCGCCTGTCGATCCTCTCGTCCGCTGCACGTTCTGATACTCGACGATGTGACGGCGAACCTGCGCACTCCTCCGACGGGAGACCTCTTCATTCCGACCGTCCGAGAGAGCGGAGAGATTGAGACGGTGAAGATGAAAGGGAAGAGAGGATTCGAGTTCCTGTTGATCAACGTCCTCACGCTCGCGAGGCATCACGCCATCGTCGGCATCTTCGTCCATACTCTCGATGCCTTCGAGGCGCCGATCCGCCAGCAGTTCGGTAGCATGATGTGCATGGGCCAAGATGCCGTCGATCAATGCTGCCGTCTGCAAACTCTCTCTCCGGCGGACAAGGATCTCCTCGTCATGGCGTGGAACGTGGCGAAGAGGTATAAGCATCACAAGATCGTATTCTATACGAATCCGGAGATGGCGCCTCGCAGACAGAGGGTCGGCATCATCAAGCCGACTTACTTCGCTCAGCGACAAGAGATCGGCACTCCAACATACCGCGCCCTCCTGCGTAACATTGAGGCAGCGAGTGTCGCGTATAAGCAAAGCCTCGCTCAACGCACGCAAGTCGAGATAGCGAAGAAACGCCTCGAAGCAGAGTCGGAGGCATTAGCGCGGGAAGGAAGTGGCGCAGGCTCGGCTCCTCCGACTCTTGCATCAGTGACGGACGCAGAGATGGGTGGAGGCGGTGTCGGCGGCGTCGGCGCCTCCTCTTCGACTGCTGCGGCGACGACCGACTTCGCTTCGCTCTTGTGAGGGAGGATCGCTTCTTTTTGATGGCCATCTCTTCGACGGAGAGGAGGGCATGATGTCCATTCCTTCGACGGAGAGGAGAGGACGGAGAGGACGTCGTCGCCATCGCCATCGCCGCCGCCATCACCATCGCCATCGCCATCGCCGACAGCCAAAAAGATGAGTCCGACGATCTCAGTAGCCAGTCGATAGCGCCTTCACCATATTCGCCTCCGTCAGACGGCCCTCCTTCAAGAGATGGCGGAAGTGGAAGTACATCACTTGATCGAGAGCAGGGTCTTCTCCGATGATGGCGCGGACGTCGGAGAGAGAAAAGCGTTGGCCTTGTAGACGAGGCGCCGCTTCGACGACGAGACGATGGATCACTGTCTTCTGATCGGAAGAGATGTTGGCGACGTAGTTCGTGATCGGCTTGAATGGCGAGACGGTCGAAGAGGATGTCGTAGATGACGATGACCTCCAACAGCCGCAGCACCAGACAAGCAAGCAGACGATGATGATCGCACAAGCAATGGCCACTCCTATCCACAGCGACGGCGGCATTTAGACCCTCATAAAGTGGAATCGCCAGCCGGAAGCAATGGAGAGATTTACCTTCTTCGCTCTAGAGAACTTGAAGTGGGATGCGTCATGCCTCGCACTTCCTTCGACGAAAGCCGCGATCGACTTGGTCAAGCACCTGTATGGAATGGAGTCGGAGACGAAGGCATGGACCGCTGCGTCGATGAAGGAGTCGATGCCGGCGAACGAAGAGACGAAGAGTCTTCTCGACTCGAACGCATCCCAGCTCTCCTTCTACTTGATCTACCGCGACTCGAGGTTCACCGTTCTCATCCTCTTGCAGATTCTGCGCAAGTACTTTCCCGATAAGATCCTTCTCGTCGCCGAAGGAATGGAGAAGGCGAGCACGACGCGGCACTACTTCTGCGTGGAGTGGCTGTCGGAAGGAAAGAGAATCGACGTCGCGTACGACTACACCGACTACTTCCCTTCGCTGCTACGGGGGAAGAAGATGTTCTCGCGCGACCTGCGATCGGTGCAACTCTTCGAAGAGGCTGACTTCGTTAAGCATATGGCTTGGTGTGCATGCGGCCTCGACCTCTATAAGCTATACGAGCAGACACCGGTCCTCGACGTACGGACGGACCCATGGGACATGCACGTCTACGATCAGAGTCTGCTCTGTCTCAAGAATCATCGCGACCGCTGCTTCGGCGCCCTCTACGAGTACTGGATGCTGTCGAAGAAGCGTGATCAGTATGGCCGAGTCGCGTCGGCGGCAGCGGCAGCGCCTCTTCCTTCCTCTCCTTCCTCCCCTTCCTCCTCTTCCTCTCCTTCCTCCCCTTCCTCCTCTTCCTCTTCTCCTCCTTCCTCCTCCTCTTCCTCTTCTCCTCCTTCCTCTTCCCCTCCTTCCTCTTCTTCCCCTCCTTCGACGGCGTCATTGCCGCCGCCATCCTTCTTCCCCTCTTCGACTCAAGGAGGGGCGATGCCATCGCCGTCGTCACCTGCCGGCCCGACTATGGCCGAAGTGACGTCTCTCCTTCCTCCGATGGCTGCGTGGCCAATGCCTGTCGTCGAGAAAAAGGAAGGAGTGTCGACCGCGCCTCGCGGCATCCTTCTCATGCCGTGGTGAGGTGCTGCGATGCGCTTCGCTTCTTCCTCCTCTTCCTCCTCTTCCTCTTCCTCTTCCTCCTCTTCCTCCTCTTCCTCCTCTTCCTCTTCCTCTTCCTCTTCCTCTTCCTCTTCCTCTTCCTCCTCTTCTTTTTCGAGGCGAGGCGAGGCGAGGCGAGGCGAGGCGAGGCGAGGCGAGGCGAGGCGAGGCGAGGCGAGGCGAGGCGAGGCGAGGCGAGGCGAGGCGAGGCGAGGCGAGGCCGCCATTCACACGACGAAGTTCGGAACGTATGCCAGGCCGATCCTGACGAAGAGAGGACTCGGCCGAAGTTCGTATAGTCTTCCTCTCGATCCGGCGGAAGAGAGTTCGAATCCGAAGACGCGCTCGAGGATGGGCTTCGTAAATGAGAGCGCCTTCGCGAACTTCCATTCCTCACAATGACAGCTGGCACGCGTCTTGCCAAGTATGGAGACGAGTGCTTCATCGTACTGCGCAGCCAAGGCTTGTGCCCTCGAAGGTAGTAGCGTAGAGACGTACGTCTTCTCGATGCTGAATGCGCGCCAGTGTGTCCACGCCGAAGGGATTGGAATAGAGAGTATGGCTTCGAGGAAGGCGACTGCAATTCGAATACCCAGCACGAATTCGGATCGCAGCATCGTCTTCTTCTGCGGATGGAACGAGAAGGGCAGTCGAACGTCTTGCAGCGCGAACTGGCGCAGCGACGCAATACTTCCTTCGATCGATCGGCCCACAGTCGTAGCGCAGAGAGCGACATACCTCGCGACCACTTCCTTCGACGAGAAGATCTCTCTCCGCTCTTCCGTGATGCGGGGACGCAACTCATTCCATCTCGTCTCTTCGATGCCATAGAATCGAAAGAGGTTGTCTCCGGCAAGAGAGGACGACAGATCGATGACCGCGTCCGACACGAGGGCGCGTCGTCGAGAAGAGAAGTCTGTAGGCCGACAGTCGCAGGATTGGTTCAGCTGGACGGATCGCAGAGTCTGTATGACCTGACAGAAGGAGTATTCGGTGGCGGAGGATGAGGATGGGGAGGATGAGGATGAGGAAGAGGCGGCGGCGGAAGAGGATGAGACGGCGGATGAGACGGCGGCAGACGTCGCCGTCGGAACGGTCGCACATCGACGCGTAACGGCGGCCGGCGGCGTTGCCGACGGAGCGGCAGATCCACCTCCACCACCGCCCTTCTTCAACCTCTTCGTCACTTCGCGTCGGACGGACAGCCATTCTCTCTCCGTTATCGTGATGACGCGGAAGCCGAGCAGGCCGAGTGAGTGATACATCGAGAGGTCGCGATCATACTCTTCTCCCTTCGATCCCTTCTCGAAGTTGAAGAGGAGAGGAGATGGATGATAGGCCTCGCCTTGGTATTCATAGATCGTCATCGTCCACGGGCAGTAGCCATCGACGTGATGATCCCTCTCTCCGATGCGGAAGATGACTTCGTGGCCATTGTCCTCGTGCCAGATAGGCATGCCATCATTGAGATGGGATATGTATTCGAAGCATTCCACCGACGATCGAGACGATCTCTTCGGCCCGCGTCGGAGAGGAAGAGGCGACCATACTTCAACTTCCTTCCCCTGATGATCGACTACCTCTGACCTAACGAGGCTGCGGTAAGTGAACGTGCCACTCACGCCCAAGTCAGAGAGACGGAGTTGATATTCGCGTATAGCTCGGCTCGTCGGCCAGATCGCATCCTTCTCGATCGTCGTTGTCGTTGTCATTCTTTGCGGCGAGAAGGAAAAGGATGAAAAAGGAGAAGACATCGGAGAGATGATTCGGCCGCGCGTCCTACAGCTTCCCTTCGGCGAGGAAGGCATCGTGGTGCATACGGCAGAGTGGTTGGTATTCACCGAGTCCGCCTATCTTCACGACTCCGCTCTCCAGATCGTCATGAGCCGTGAAGGGAGCATCTCTTCCGCACTTCCAGCACTGAGCATGGAAGAGATCTGTCCGATCGCAATGTGAGACGAGGTAAGCGACGGGAAGGAATGGCCTCCTCTTCGTATCGCCATTGAGCGCCGCGACGACTACGACCTTGCCCATGCGAACCAATCTCTCGCATCCTTCGACAAGATCGGAGAAGAACTGGCCTTCATCGACGCAGACCACTTCAGCCATCGTGATGAGCGAGCAGAGAGTATCGAGAAGAGTCGCGAGGACGCCTTTGTCGGCATCATGCGTGCGTATGTACGGTCCGCTGCGGCCATCACTCCTCGGCTTGACATAGACGACGCTTCTTCTCGACACTCGATAGACATTGCCTCGACGAAGCAGTTCCGTCGTCTTACCGCTGCCCATTGGACCGTAGATCAGCTCGATGATCGGCTTGAGCGGCTCCATTTGCGATAAAGAATATGAATCACTTCGACAGAGACGGCCCTTCCGATCGAAGGGACAGCCTTCTTCCGATCGAGAAGAGTGGCGTCGTCGAGAAGAGCGTCGTCGTCGAGAAGAGCGTCATCGAGACGGCCTTCCTCCTCTTTCCGACACCTCACGGCTTCCGCAGGCGCAGGTAGGACGATGGCGTCGTTGCTGTTCCCGACGTACCTGTCGCTTCCGTTCCTTCCTTCGATGCCGGAGACAACTTCTTTATGATCCAGACGAGGAAGATGATGACCGCGATGACGATGACGAGGATGATGGCCCACTTGATGAGGGGCATGATGAGGAGGAGAGGTACCATTGCCGGCTTTCGCGGCGGCAAAAAGAAATATAGGCGGCGCGGAATCGCGTGGCATCGCCGTGGTTTGCGAATGGCACGGTCATACGGCCTGGGGGCCGGCGTCGCCTTCGCCGCCGTCGCCCTTTACCTAACGAACTGCTCCTCCAGGTCGGCAGTTCTTTCGCTGTTCTTCGCGCCAGCTTGCAGAGAGATGAGATGGGGAGAGAAGTGCATCATCCTATCGTCGTCCGCAAGCAGTGGGCATCATCCCCCTCTCGAATCGAGGGATAGGTCCGCCACCGGTGGCGGCGTCTGGATGTGTATGCTCATGGGAGAGAAGTTTGAGCTGCGTAGGAAGATTCATTTCGGCAGAGCGGCAGAGGCGGCGGGCGACGATGGCAGCGGCCTTCTCCTTCTCGTCGGCAGCGGCGGCATCGACATCGACATCGACGGTCTTCTTCTCGACGTCGTCGACGACGACAGCAGCGGCCTTCTTCTCCTTCTCGACGTCATTGCCTCTCCGGCCGACTCGCGAGGAAATGATTTAATACCGGCATCCCAAAGACCCTCGCCGTCTGCGAAAGTGAATCTCCAAGACTGAATCGCTTCCAGAGCAACACAACCCCCGATATCAACCAACCAACCCAACCCACTCGCCGCACAGGCATCAACTCTCGGAAGTACAAAGCAAGATGTCCACCCTCCAACGCACAGGTAATGGACAAACTCGAGGCCGTCTGAACGTAGTCAGGCGCCAGCAAGATGAAAGGCCGATTCCCGCTGCAAGCGGACGTCGGATCGTGATCTCCGCCGTGACGATCGTCGCGAGCGGGCAGAAGAAGGAGAACGTCCCTAACAAGACCGGAGGCGACGAGATCGCGGAGAAGATTCAGCATCTCACCGCGAACAAGCCGAAGGAAGTCCTCGGAAAGACGTTCCACAGCATCGAAGAAGTCAGGAAATACGTCGAGGCCGGTAACCGTGTCTCTCCGATTCGCATCCAGCGTCATTGTGACATGGACGTCATGTACGGAAAGTACCCGGAGCTCAAGGTCTACGACGAAATGCTCGAAGCGTTCGCCGCGGCGCGCATCCAGCGCGAAGAAGCGATCGAAGCATATCGGAAGAGGTACGCGGCATATGACTCGGTCTACGTCGAGTACGAGCAGGCCTGCGACTCGCTTTCCCTCTTCGAGAAGTTCGTTGCGAACTCTCTCGCTCGCGTCGTAATGAGCGACGAAGAGAGGGAAGACCTCGTCCTTCCGATCTGGAACTGCGCCACTGTTGAGGAGCAGGCATTCATTGAGAGCCTTCTCTTCGACATCCAGCTGTGGCAGAACGACCCCGCTGCGCTGAGTCCGGCCTGGATTCAGCACAAAGCCCACGCTCTTCTCGTGAAGGGACACGAGACTCGTCGGCACGAGGTTGAAGAGGCGGAGAGTCTGCTCGACAAGGAGAGTGTTCTCCAAGTCCATCGCCGCCTCATCGAGCTTGAACACGCGATCATCGAGAAGAAGGCCAGTCTGACGCAGCCTCTCCAGGAAGTGCAGATGCTGGCCGAAGTCTCTAGCGCGATCAACGCTCTTCTCGACGGCCAGCTGCCTTCCTTCGATGAGAAGGCTTCCGCTTCTCTCGTCGAGATCGCTCAGACGCTTGCCGCGCGTGGCCGCACTCCCTCCGAGATCGTCTCAGAGATCGGGAGAAGCTACGCTATGATCTACGGCGCGCTGCCGAGGAAGAGGGAATCGAGGACGCCGGCTGAGATAGCCGAAACGACTCGCTTCCGGACGGTCTGGCACAAAGAACTTCCTCGTCAGCCTGACGCGACTGTGACCGCGGATGAGTTTGCCCGCGATCCTGCGGCTGCGCTCGGGAAGATAGAAGATCTCGTACAGCGCTACTGTGATGGAGAGCTACCCTTCCCGACGGAATTCGCATTCGGGGCACTGACCGAGTCTCTTCGTCGGGCGTTCGAGCACCTTCGCGCGAATGAAACAGAGGTTCGTCGCCTCGATGAAGTCGTGCAGGGACCGATGACACGCTTTTCTCGCCTCGACCCGGCTCGGTATTCTTTCGACTTCTCGGCCCTGCCATCGATCACAGCGAAGGGAAGAGGGTCGTACTGCGACCTCGCTCTCGCAAAGCCGAAGGTAAGCATCCTTCCGATCCTCGTCGCCTGCCGACTCGCGTACCTGAGAGCGAGGGTCGTCGACATGGAGAAGGGGACCGTGCATCCGGCACCATGGGACGCGTTCAGGGCGGCTCCGCAGAGCTTCATCATGCAGTGCCTGTCGGAGAAGGGTGAGATCACTCCCGGCGCTCTCGCGAACACAGTCTACGAGTACACTCGCTTCGTTCGTCTCACGAATGCGATGGCCATTCAAGCCGTGCTGCAGTTCCTCGCTCAGCCTGGCGCGACAGTGGTCGAGACAAATGCGATCTCTCCGATTGTAGGCATAATCTGCTCGACCATCAAGAACATCAAGCGTGCCATCTGCTTCACGAAGAGGCCGGTCGTCGGAGGAGAGGTCTTCGACCAGGCACGCGACTTCGTCAAGAGCGTCGGAGCGAGCACGAGCGCAAGCGTTCCCGACTATCCCGATGTCGACTTCGCCGAAGCGAATGGGAGGAGGAAGTGGAAGGAGACGATCGAAGGAAAGGTCGATATCGTGGTTCACGACCCGCCCGAGTTCGGAAGGATCGTCGGACCGAACGACGATATGACGGAAGGATTCCCAGGTTGGCGAGGCCGCCGCAGGGATGAACTCCACAACGCATGGGGTGCCCTGCGCGAAGGCGGACTCCTCGTCTCGACGGTCTTTCAGTTCAATGGCCAACCGATCACGCTCGCGGTGCATCATATGGCGAGCGAGCTCGGCTTCACGTACGTCGGTGCCATTACGTACGGAGAGGCCAATGCTCCCGACGATGGAGGACGCCCGTTCTGGGTGTGGAAGAAGTGTGCGACGAAAGGCCCAGAGCCTCCAATCGACGAGCCGGATGTCCGGCCGTCGGGACGCGGAGTGTGGAGGAGGAAGTGAGAGCGCGCGAACCGAAGCTCTCTTCGACGTCCGAATATCTTGGTTAGGACGACGTCGAGGAAGTGGCTGAGGCAAGCGGTGTAATACCATCTCCTCGTCGAATCATCACCGACGAAGGCAGACCCTCTATAGTGGTGAAGCGTCACGATCCCTCGTGTATATATGCGCAAAGGACCTAGCCGATGAGTCTAGGCGCACGGCCATGTCGTATCCCTACTACGAATGCCCGGACGCCTAGACTCATCGTCTACGGTTCCTTTTTCTCTCCGAAGTGACGGCGCCATGACGGCCCATTCCTTTCGACGGAGACGGCGGCGTCGTCACGGCGGCCCATTCCTTTCGACGGAAACAGCGTCGTCACGACGGCCCATTCCTTTCGACGGCCTCGCCTCGCCTCGCCTCGTCTCGCTTCGAAAAAAAGAATGCTGCCTCTCGTCGAAGGAAGGAAGACGGTCGTCGTCTCCCTCTCCCTTCGAAGGAAGGATGGCCGCCGTCGTCTCCCTCTCCCTTCGAAGGCCGCCGTCACGCACTCTCGCAATGGTAGAGCAGATCTTTCGAATCACATGGAGGAGAGTCCATCGTTTCGATGACGACGGTCGGCCCAGTCTCCACCACACGAAGCGGCGTCGCCTCGGCCCCGCTTCTGCCGACGGAGAGGGTCATAGTCTCTGTATCGACAAGGTAATAGACGTGCGACCGACCGTCTTCCGATCGATAGTAGATATCGCGATCGAAGAAGAGGAGCAGATGACGACCTCCGATGACCGCGACATCCGGAAGGTCGACTTCGCCACACACTGGGATTCGAATGGATCGATCTACTTCTCGATTGCTGCGATGAGTCCGCGTTACGCAATACTCTCTCCCTTCGACGATGCCCACCGTCATCATGTATTCGCCTAGCTGGCGAGAAAGCACGTCGCATGGACAGCGGCTGAGCGACGCGACGAAGCGATCTCCGACGACCTCGCGCTCATAGACGGAGAGAGACGGTGGGGTCTCTAGAAGAACGAAGCGGCTCGTGATGTCGACGATCGTACTTTCTTTCGGCACTCGGAGTTGGATGGGATCTTCCCACGCCATCTTCTCGACATTGAACGACACGCGGTAATACACCTCGGCCTCCAGATCGCGCATGAGGATGGAAGCCTTCCCATTCTCATATCGGGCAAGACTCCAATTCCAAGTCGTCCATGATGGAGGTACCGGCACGGAGAGAGTAGATGGTCGCAGATACATTCCGCCGATCGTGTCGAAGATGTTCAGAACGAGGGGAGGAGGAGCAAGACTTCGCGCCAGTAGGTTAGTCGTGAAGATGAAGACGAGCGAGCCATCCGTGCAGATGCCTTCTATCGAACAGCCGACATCGAGGCTGAGTGGATAGACATGGCGCGTCCCGCGAATCGGATCGAAGCCTACGAGTTCTGCGTCGGCCGCGGACCACATCGGGCAGAGATAGATCGTCGGCGTCGTCGTCGTCATTTCGATAGCGAGAAAAGATTTCATTTCGCGGATCGATGGCCGCGAATCGATGGACGACGCGCGGCGAAAAAGACAGACTCGTCCTCGGCCTCACAGGGACCGCTTCGCCTTGAACTCGCTGACGAAGGAGAAGGCAGAGTCGGGAGAGAGACCCCATGCACGGGCGAACTCGTCCACGATCTGGAAGACCATCGCAGAGAAGACGCTTGCGTTGCGGAAGCCTTCTCGACGAAGAAGATCGACGCCCTTTCCTTCGTTGTATGCGATGTCATGGACGAAGAGATGAAGGAGAGCGCGTTGTGGAGTGTTGGGCGAAGGACCGACGCTCGGCGAGAAGAGGAAGGCAGTCGTGCTGAGACTGCTCGCGATAGAGCGAGCCATCCTCTCCGGATTGGCGATGGACGTGAGGTAGGACAAGATCGTCCCGTTCTTCGGATCGATCCTTCCGACGAGAGTCGGACAGATGCGGATGAAGAGTTGCACTCTCTCGATCTCACTCATGCGCAAGGCGAGTGAGAGGAGTGACTCTCCGTCGATGGAACTATAGTCATGGAAGACCCGCGGATCGACTCCGAAGTAGTTCGAGAGATCGAAGAGAGATGCATTGTTCCAGAGGTACTCTTCGAGGTCGACCATCTCAGACGGACGGATAAGAGGCGGCGTCTCTGTACTTCTCTCGACGGAGGGCGGTGGTGGCGCGGTTATGGCATGCGGCGGCGGCGTCACTGCGAGAGGTGAAGGTAGTGGTAGTGGTAGTGACTGTGGCTGTTGCTGCTGCGCTGCGAGAGAAGAAGGTAGTGGTAGTGGCTGTTGCTGCGCTGCGAGAGGAGAGGAAGAAGGCGGCTGCGTCTGCATGACGAGAGGAGAGGAAGAAGGCGACTGCGGCGACGACGGCATCGCGTCGAGGTCGGGAAGAACAAGGTCCGGATAGACACGCGCGAATGGCCTCTCTTCGACGAGAGGACGACTCAATCCTTCTGATGGTAGAGGCGTCGCACCATCGAGGAGAGGCGGAGGAGGAATGGACGAAGCCGGAAGCGTCACGGCCGGCAACGGAGGGAGAGAAGCCGGTTCCTCGGGCGAGGTGGATGATGCCGATGGCGATGTCGATGACGTCACTGCCATTCCTTCGATAGGCAGCGTTATGACTTTAGCTTTAGCTTCACCTCCTCCGCCGCCGCCTGCTGGCACGGACTCCGCGATGCCTCCGCTTCGGGTGGGCGACATGATGGCGAAGACATCGCGGATTAGACTCGACAACTTAGAGAAGCGGCTCTTATGCTTGCCCGTCGAGAAGACGATCGGCTCGCGTAGGTTAGAGATCTGACGCATGCCCATAGCGAAGGAGATGAGTTGGATGGCGTTGTAGAGCTTCTGGTTAGTGATGGCCGGAGCAAGCTTCTCCGGACAGACGAGAAGATAGGTCGGAGCGAGCTGGAGGAGAAGAGTGTTGAAGCCGAGTTCCGTCGGAGAGACGAGGAAGCGAAGAGCCGGATGTTCGATGTACTTCCGCCGCACCACCTCCAACGAATCTCCTTCCGGCGAGTCGCCTCTCCTCCATCCAGCGAGAAGAGACTGCAAGTACCATGTCTCGGACACGCCATGGCAAGCGGGCGACTTGCCCTGTGCGACGAGGAAAAGTGGAGGAACGCCGCTCATTTCGATTTGGGCCATGCAAAAATGCAACCTTTGGATCGATGCCAAAGCGCATGACGTCCTCCTTCCTCTTCATCATGGGGTTGCGAGGTAAGGTCGACCCGATCTGCATCCCGTGGACAGATGACACTCTGGTCCTCGTCATGCAGGAGTATCTTCTTCGATCCTCTGTGAAGGAGGCCTTCTTCCCCGTGCCAACGAGCGAGAGCGGACGCTCGGCGAAGATCCTCTCCGCTATCGACAAGAGGACTGTGAAGCTGAAGGCGTCTGTCGGAAAGAAAGAGATAATACCGATCGTCCTTCCGACTGGCACGCCGACCTGGTGGCATCGCTATCAGGCACTGCAGCCCGACTGTTCGGAGCAAGACGCCTTCAACGACGACTACATCGCCTCGTTGCATCGGATCCTTCGTAGTGGGGGAGAAGGAAGAGAAGGAAGAGAAGACGGCACTGGCACTGGCTCCGATTCCGTCATCTCTCTCGTCAAACAGCTTCAGTCGCATGAGCAGCGCCAGATCGTGATCATCGACTGCATGGACTCTTCTCTTCTCGCCGCTATGTGGGAGATGCATCGAAGAGAATGCTTGCGCGGCGATATCTTCTTCACATCCTCGTTCTATCCGGTGAAGGGCGTATCGGTGCAAGCGGTGCTGGCGATGCTGCGCGAGCGCTTCGCCATCTCTTCGCCCGTAGTAATGGAGAACATGCTCTTCTGCCTTCCGCTTATCCTCCACGCCGGTCTTCCTCCGCTGTTGATGCTGCAATGCACTTACAAAGACGACTCGCTCGCCATCTTCATGGAGGCTATGTCGAAGGCATCTTCTCCGATCCTTCGTCTCGGTCCGAAGGGAGAGACAGCCATTGCCGTCACTCCTCTCGTCGACGTGTTCGCGAGTCTTGCCGCAGTCGAAGAGAAGATGGTACAGCAGATCGATGAACGATGTCGCGAACAGACGGATGAAACGGCCTTCCGCGACTTCTGCGGAGCGAAGCGCGTCGGATGGGATCAGTTCAGACAATACTACTACTTCACGACGCCTACATCCTCTCCTTCGATCGATTCGACGCAATGTCGCGCTTCTATCGAAGAGGAAGTTCGCAAGCGCGTCATCGCTTACCTCGCTGGCCTGCTGCAACTTTCTTCCGTCTATCGCGGACATGCGACTCCAGTAGTCGAAGGAGAGGCCTCACCTTTTCTCGACATACGCATGGACGACGCTCCTCTCGTCGCTGATCTTCTCGTCGCCTTGGAGAGGCGACGATCGAAAGGATTATTCCTCGGACTGCCATTGCGGAAGGAATGGCGATGTGGAGAGGCACCGCAGAAGCGTCGGACTCTTGGCCGCTTGAAGCCGCTCTTCACGCAGTCTTTCGTCGTCTGAGGAAGGGAGGAGACGATGACGATGATGATGGCGGATCGGATGGCGGATCGGATGGCGGATCGGATGGCGGATCGGATATATTTTTTCGCGATCGAGCAAGCGGACGGTCGAGTGGCGAGCAGATGGCCGAGCAAGCGGACGGTCGAGTGGCGAGCGGATGGCCGAGCGACCCTTCCGGAGAAGTGACTATTCTCTTCGATGGAAAGATGGCCAGTGCTTGCAAGCGCTGCTCTACTCCTCTCGACGAGAAGGACCTCGACGAAGCGAGACTTTGCCTCGGCTGTGCGATTGAGATTCGGCTCCGGGAGATGTGCAGGAACGTTCGAAGCGAGACGGCTCAGGCTATCACGCAGATGGCAGAAGAAGGTCGCTACAAGCTCTACGCTGTGAAGAAGGATGGAGCGTGGTTCGTAGTGGAAGACGCGTCCGAGTTCGAACTCCTTCTTCGATGTCCAATCTGTCGAGAGATGATGGAGTTCAGAGGCAGTCCGACCGAGACCGTCGCTCGCGCAGAGGCCGCGCGCATATGCGAGGACTGTCGCCGACCGCGCGAATCGAAGAGAGTTTGATGACGACGATGACGGCCGACGCCTCGCCTCGTCCCAAGTGATTCTTTTTCGCTCCGATCCAAACGCCATGGGAATAAAAGGCTTGACCGACCTCCTCAAAGCCATCTATGCCGCTCTTCCCGCTGACTTGGCGGCCGAGCTGATACGCGACCTCGACCTCAACAGCATCCAAGGCTCAACCATCATCATCGACTTCAGTATGATCGCCTTCCAGTACGGCGCAGCGATCCAGGGTACGTTGGCAGACATGAACTGCGGTTGCATCACCGGCTTCCTCTCCCTCATCTACTCTCTCCGACGTCTTCACATGAAAGTACTCGTCGTCTTCGACCAATCCATCGAAGGAGCGAACGCATATTCGGAAGGAATAGCCTATCTCGCGGCACTAGCAGAGAAGGGAGTGCCAGAAGCGAAGGGAGTCGAGTTCGCGAGTGTCTTGCAGGCCAAGACGGAGACACGGCAACAGCGCATCGATGCGAGAGGAGAGAGGGAGGAAGCGACGAAGAAAGAGCAGTTCCATGTGACACGCAGTCTCGTCGACATCATCGAGATGCTATGTCGAAAGCTGAACATTCCTTCCTTCCGTCCTCTCGTTGAGGCCGACTGGCTGCTCGCTAGCCTCGCGAAGACGGAGAGCGAACTGAATCCGACTTACATCATCACGGAGGACACGGACCTTCTCGTCTATGACATCGGAAAGGCCAAGGTGCTGCGCCGATTCAGCTTGACTGGCATGCCAAAGCATCACGGCCTCACGTATCAAGCAGTCGACCAAGGAAGGATCTGGAATGAAGTCGGCCTCACTTCGAACGCTCATCGCGCCTATCTCGCCGCAATCCTCGGCTGTGACTACTACGATGGCGTGAGTAAGCTGGGGCCGAAGTCTGTGATGCACGTCCTGCAGATCGAGCCGCGCTACGGCTGTTCGGCCCGTCTCGCTCATGGTTATCGAGGCACTCTTCTTCCGATGCTCGTCATTCGAGAAGACCAACCTATTTCGTTCGCCGCCGTCGATGCGGCGAAGCAGGCCAAGCTCGCCACCGAGTTTGCGAAGAAGATGCTCTCTCCGACTTGCTTCGATGGTATGGATCCGAAGATGGCGAAGGAAGCGCCTTCGCCACTCACTGTCGGCATCCTCTCGATCAACCACTTCCTTACGCGATGCTACTCCGGCCGTCTCTCCGATCCTGCTTTCGAAGTGTTCATTCGAGCGGTGAAGACATTACAGATCGGGCCGCTGATCGAGATGCACAAACTGCAGTCGGGCAAGTATGGCTATATGACTGGAGGGGGAGGTGGTGGAGAGGCAGCTTCGCCGACGTCGTCTTCCGCCGCCACGCCTTCCGCCGCCACGTCGAAAAGAGACGAAGTCGCGATGACTGGCGGAGGCAGCTCGCCGGACAGCGAGAAGATGAAAGAGATGCTGAAAAAGGAAGTCGGCGCATCGCACGTCGACGAAGTCGTTCGCAAGATGCAGCTCCTCGGCATCGGCATCGTATCGGACGCACAGATTGGCGCTTCGCGAGAACTTCTCTCGCTGCTGGGCATGGCTGCGCCTTCCGCGTCTAAGAACGTCGAAGAAACGGTGAAGAAGATGCCCGCGGTCGAAGAGAAGGAAGAGGCGGCGGCGTCGAAGAAGGAAGAGGCAGCGGCGTCGAAGAAGGAAGAGGCGGCGTCGAAGAAGACACCGACCGCGTCTTGAGTGACGGCCATCAAACTTTTTCGACGACGGAAGGCGGCGTGACGGCGGAAGGCGGCGTGACGGCGGAAGGCGGCGTGACGGCGGAGACGAGAGTCGCGAGTCGAGCCACCTCTTCCTCATACTCCGCAGGCCGACTCAGGCCTGGTCTCTCGAGGACGGTTGGAATGTCGTTGGCTACGATCCATCGAAGAAGAGGGCAGAGGCCAGAGCTATCTCTTCCCCAGATATAGTCGGCCGGCACTCCCGTCGCGGCATGTTGGTCTCGGCCGCTGTTGAATGGATGACGCGACCCGTTGAGATGGACGGCTGCAATGCGAACTCCTTTCGCTTCTTCGACGAAGGATTGGACATCCTTCTCCGTCGTGAGAGGCTGTCCCTGTACGAAGGCGTGAGCCGTGTCGAGACAGAACCCCCAATCCTCTTCTCGCTTCACTCTCTTCGCCACTTCTTCGACCGCCGCTTGGCAGAGTCGCATCCGATGTATCGGGAGAGGAGGAAGCTTTCCTTCCGATACGTAGATGGTGCTGGAGCCCGTGATTTCGAAGAGAAGTTTGCACGGCGGTTCGCAGGCGAGGAAGCATTCCTCGACTCGCTTCTTGAAGCCGGCTGAGAGATGATACTCCTTCGGCAGATGAACATTGAGTCCCCAGAGTCCGAGTATGTTGGCGCATCGAGACGCGAAGGCGATGTCGGCCACAGACTTCGTCCTCGTCTCTTCTTCCGATGACCACGGGAACGTAACGTAGCTCGCATGAACGATGCGCTTGCTCGACGGAGGGAAGTGAATGCCAAACTCCTTCCATGCCTTGACTCGCGACTCCGCGAAGTGGCCGTGGTTGTTGGTGAGGAAGCATTGAAACATGCAGTCGAGAGGAGTATCGGCCTCGAGGCGAATGTGGCCGCCGATCAAATGTCGAAGAGATGGCTTCGTGACGCTCATGTTTGAAGGCGGCCTAATTGAGGCCAGTGAAGGTCGGATGACGACGACGCCGGCATCCTCATCCTCATCCTCATCCTCATCCTCATCCTCATCCTCATCCTCATCCTCTCCGTCTTATACACATCCACTTCTCTTCGATGAAGTCGTCGTCGCCGCCCTCCTTCCGCTCTCTCGCCGAAGTGAAATAGTTCGGTGGCTTCAAATGTCGACCACCAAGGCGTCTGCGCGCGACTTCATTCTCGGCCTCTCCGATGAAGAGCGAAAGAACATGGCAAAGACGTTTCGAATCGCACTCAGCGAAGGAAAGACGCATTTCACACCGCACGAGATCGAAGAGGGGATCATAGTCGCGGCGATGAGCTTCGAGAAGAGGCTGAGGGACGGATGGGTCGAGAAGGCGAAGAGAGGAACGAATGCCAGTCTCTGGTTGGACACGGATCCGCACTTCGATCCTCAGGCGAGTCACACTCGTGCCGAGTTGATCACGATGGCGAAGAGTATCCTCGTCACGGCATCAGGAAAGAGCAAGGCAGAGTTGGAAGAGGCGATAAGACTGGGCGTCGGATTGACGACGCCGGCACCGGCAACCGAACCAGACCCCACTGACCTCGCCACTCTCACGCTTGCCAACACTCGTCCCTTCTCCTTCGAAGGCCGTCGAGAGAAGTGCAAGGTGTTGAAGGTTTACGACGGCGACACGGTCACGCTCGGCTTCTTCTACCATTCGACAAGTCAAGTCGAAGGAAGCAGGCGTGGAGTAGATTCGGCCGTCGCCGCCTCCGCCGCGCCTATACGCATCAATTGCCGTTGTCGCGGATACGATACGCCCGAGCTCAAGTCGAAGGACGCAACGGAGAGAGAACTGGCGAAGCAGGCGAAGGACTACGTCTCGAAGCTCCTTCTCGGCGCCATTGTCATGGTCGAGTTCGGTCCGTTCGACAAATACGGCCGTCCTCTCGTCGACATCGTCCTTCCGAGCGCCATTCCTTCCGACAAGCGCCTGCTCAGCGAAGAAATGCTTCGAACGCCTTTCGGTCATGCCTATGACGGTGGAACGAAGGAGAAGTGGACCGAGGACGAGTGATGGCGCCGATGACGTCGACGCCTCACCACCGCGACGCCGACTCGCCACCGACGCCGCTGCCGCCGCCTCGCCACCGCGACAAAAAAAAATATTTTTTTGTCCTCGCCTCGTCTCGTCTCGCCTCGCCTCTCACGACGACGGAGGGACGGCGTCTGCCAACTCTTCGTCCGTCCCTTCCTCTTCGAAGTCGTCATCGTCCGAGTCCTCGGCCTCCTCGAACTTGCTTCCGAAGGAGAAGGCCTTCTTCTTCTTCGCGGCCGTCTTCTTCGATGTCTTCGTCTTCTTCGACGGGGCGGAGGAGGGAGGAGGGGCAGCGGCAGAAGGAGCGGCGCCATCTTCCGTCACGACCACCTTCTTCGGCTTCACCATCTTCTCCTCCTTCAGCTTGATGGCCGAGTCGGAGACCTGCTTGGCGATGGAAGGAATGTCGAGCGTCTTAGCGGAGAGAATTTCGATCATGCGGTCGATTGGCAGGCCGCAGGCGATGCCGGCTATGCAGAGGACGGTTGCGAAGGAAGCGTCGTTCAGCTTGTCGCGACTAGCCTTGTTGCTGTACCAGACGAGCATGCCAGTCACGCGGCTGATGTTCGAAAGAGCGTTGGCGGTCATGCGATGAGCGTAATACGCGCCTTCCTTCTCCATCGTCAGCGTGATCGCATTGCCTACTTCTCCGACGGTCCCGAAGTGGCTGAAGATGTGCGCGATGATGACGGCGGCCGCCTGATGATTGGCTCCGATATCCATCTTGAACGCGTGCATCTCCGGCATGAGTTGGACGGCAGAGGCAGACGCTGCGGCCGCCGCCTTACCGAAGTTCGGCTTGCCATAGTTCTTCGCATACTTCGCCGCGAACTTCTTCTCGATGTCATCGCGGAAGGAAGCCTTCTTTCCTCCGACCATAGCGATCGACGCATGGAGGAGAGCGTCGCAGAACTTTGACGCGATGGTACGAAGGACTTGATCATCGCGGGGGAAGAGACAGAGCAGCGGAGAAGAGAGATCGCTGACTGGCGGTTCGAATTGCATCTTCGCGAGGACGTTAGCGAGAACGGCTCCGATCTTGAACGACTTCGCAGTCAAAGAGATGCGGAGGTTCGTCGGGGCTCCATCCGACGCGACGTCGTGATATGCCTCGATGCACTCCACTCCGTCCTTTCCCATCCTCGGATTGAAGATGCCGTACGAGGACGAGCGATAAATCTTCTCCGATGCCTTCTCGACGGCATAAGCGCCATACTGACCGATCAAGAGGCGATCGGCAGGCTTGCCGACGATGGGCACGTCAATGAAGATGCCGACGTTCGGGGATGACCACACTTGACTGAGCAAGACGATCGCGGGGCTCTTCATCGGAGCGAGCTTCAGCTTCGTTCCTGACGAGAGAGCCTTGGCTGGAGCCTTCTCCTTCGGCTGGGATGATTGCTTCTCCTCCGTCATTTCGAGCGTGTCAAAATGATGGTTTTGGTCATCGGAAAACGCATTTCGCGCACCTCGCATGACGACGTATCCCTGCCTCGAATCGAGAGCCGCTCCGCTGCAGTTCGGCGTTGAGACGGGCGTCGACATGACCGCCATCGCCTCATGGATGTCCGATATTACGAAGTTCTGCCGCGAGTACGCCGAGAAGATACAGAAGGTGGCCGTCTTCCCCGGCGATCCTTCTTGCAAGATCACGCCACGCGGCACTCTCTCGACGCAAGCGAAGCCCGGTCAGGCATCGGCGAAAGGATCGATCCCTCGTTTCCTTACGAACAGTCGAGAAGGGAAGGGATTCGTCGTTTCACTGATCAGCGCCGTCTATACCGAGATCGTGTGGAGCCTCGTCTACCTTCATCATCGCGCTTTCGAACTCGAAGACCTCATTCTCGGGACGGGCAAGCTGATAGAGTGGCTGAAGTCACGCCCTCATGTCCTCGACAGTTCGACCATTCCTCCGCCTCCACCTGTCGAAGGGAAAGAGTCTCTTCGACAGTATGGTACGGCAGCAGCGTCGTCGGCGGTATCTTCGGCCGCAGCCGCCTCGCAGCCCACGCTGAGTGCATCGCAGCGAGCCGCTATCGACTACGATCTTCGCAAGACGCCGATCTATCTCAACCTTTGGTTCAGATCCTTTCGACTCTTCATCGAGAGGCATCCTTCCGATGCGGGCCGTCTCGTCCATCACATCGAGGACATGCGATCGATGACCAACACGAAGAACGTGGACAGATTCTGCCGTCGGTTGGCCGACATCCAGAGCTTCTTCCCCGACATCCTCGCGAATGGGCGAACTCGTCCCGTAGCGGTCTCATCGGCAGAAGATGCGATCCTCGTCAAGCAAGAAGACTTCAGCTATCCCTTCGATGGCTCATGGCTGGAGTTCATGCTAGGGATGAAGAACCTCGGCCTCGGTCGAGTGCGACTCGATCGCATGAACGCAGAGATGACAGCGAAAGGAATTGGAAGCCAGATCGGCGTCCTCTATGACGCCATCTTCAAGCGCTTCGTCAAAGACATCAACGAGAAGATCCTTCCGGCGGTGAATGGAATCGACGAGAGGATGGAGAAGCAGATGTGTATCCAGCGCGACTTCATCGATTCAGTCGCGGGCATATTGACCGACTTCATCATCGCTCTCTCCATCCAGTACTTCAACTACGCCGTCAGCTTCACCGACATGGCGCAAGGCACGACCATCCAGTTCCGCGCGATCAAGACGATCTTACTCCAGATTCCGTCGGCTCATACTCCTTCACTCACGAATAGACAGATCCTGTTCCTCTCCGACGTGATCCCGCACTTCATTCGGCACAGCACGGACAAGTGAGGGCACACCGCCGCGCGAGTCCTCCTTCCTTTTTGCAGACGTCAAATGGAATCGCTCCTCTCGATGATGCCGCCTCCACTCGGCAAAGCATTGATGAGGGCCATCGCTGGCGGAGCAAGGCCCTTCTCGTCGTATGCAGCAAGGCCGGCCTCAGCCTCGGTTTCGGTCGCTTCTTCTTCTCCTCCTTCTTCCGATGGTGGTGGTAACGTCGCCTCTGCCTCCGTCGCCGTCTCCTCTTCCTCTCCTCTCGATGGCGGAGCATGCGCACTCGGCCGACCTGGACTACGCTGTCTTCTCGACGCTGAGATTCAAACTCTCGTCGACGTTTATAACGAGAGAGTCGGAGAGAAAGAGAAGCTGCCGACGAGGAAGTCGGTAGACCAACTACTGGCCATGCTCGGCGAGAGAGTCGGATGCGACGGAGAAGAGTGCACGATCTGTCGCATGCTCGAAGTAGTACGCGGAACAGAGTACGAGCCAATCGTTCTGCGCATCAAGGAGATGGCCTTCAAAGTGGAAGGGCCGGAGTCGCTGAACGCTCTTCTCGACAACTTCCTCATCATCCGCATCTGTCGCCAGCTGTCGTCCAACTACCCGGGCGTCCGCTTCGGAGGAGTCCTGACGATCGATTTCATGATTCCTCCGCTGAGCAGTCCCTTCGGCGATCCGAAGGCGGTATGGAAGGACTTCTCCTCGACGAAGTGGGGCCAGTTCCAACTCGTGCTCAACGTTGACCATCGCATGGGGACTGGACAGCACTGGACGGCGCTCATCGTCGACGCGGAGGCGAAAGAGATTCAATACTTCGACTCGTACGGCATGCCACCGACTGACGGCATCCTCTCCGGCTCTCGCCCTTACCCCGGCATCGCTGATGAGCAAGGCCGCTTCCTTTCGCTTCTTCGGAACTGGATCAACGACGTGCGCCTTCTCTTCGTCGAACACGGCATCGCGATGAAGTTCGTCTACAACACCACATGTCATCAAGCCCGTCGCGACCAATCGAACTGCGGTCCATACTCACTTCTCTTCCTCGCCTTGCGGTCGAAGGGAATGTCCTTCTCGTCCATAACGAAGGAAGTCATCACGACGAAGGAGATAGAGGAGCTGCGAGGCAAGATGTATAAGAGAGTGAAGGACTATAGACCGGTGCCGCCGTTGGATGCGCTGTGAGGAGGCCATCGCAACGGCTACCCTCGGCGAGAGAGGGCTTTCTCATAAATTTGTCGCGCCGCAAATGACATCGTCGGCGGAAGAAGTACCTAGCCGAGCACTGCGTCAGAGGACGACACCTGCTACTGCGCCCGCGATGGACATCGAGAGAGGTGAGTCGCGGATGATCGATCCTGAAGAGTATGATGGCGAGCAGGCACCGCCACCGTCGGAAGAAGTGGAGACGAGGGCAATGTCGAGAACGAGGCCGAATCCGCCTCCTCCTCCGCGGCAGGCTCCGCGCAAACTTTCCGTCGTCGACATCGTCAATCGAGCGGCCGTCACTCTGCAGACTGACTCACCGCGACACCTTTCTCTCCGCGACATCCGTTCCATCCTCATGAGCCACGTTCCAGACGCGGCGTCGATCGTTCGATCGAAGGGAGAAGGGATGGACGTGCGACAGATGAATCGCGCTTTCTATGAAGCATTGCTTCAGGTCGGCTCCTCCTTTCTCGCTGGGCACCCAGACTCTGGACTTGGCGACATCCTCGTCGATACGTTGGAGAGCGGATCCATGTACCCGGTGACGGGAGGAGCAGGAGGCATCATCGTTAGTGGCGGCGGAGGAGGTGTTGTCGGAGGAGGAGTTGGTCTCGGAGGAGTTGGAACGGGGACGTCGAGTCTGGATCAAAGCTTGACGGGCGAAGCAGCGAGGACCGTCGTTACTGCCTTCTCGAGTGATCGCGACGCGACGTCCGCCAGTCCGCCTAACGTTATACGTGTTCCTCTTCGTTCCTTCACTGGCCTCGCTCTGCCCAACACTCTCTTCGATGTCACGCGGATCGAGCTGATTGCGATAAAGATGAACGAGTCCTCTCTCTTCGTCGAGCGATCGGGAGGAGCGCAATTCTTCATCAGCATCGACGAGGTGGTGAAAGACTTCAATCGGCAGACTGATCCGTCTGGCAATCACTGCCAGTGGTCCTGCTCGTCGAGGACGACGGACCATTCCTCGGTCGTCGAGATCATCATCCTCTCGAAGTGGATCAAGATCACGTCCCCTATCGATCTGTCAAGCACGCTCACCTTCCGCTTCTTCGACGATCAGAAGCTGCCTCTTCGGGTCGAACAAGACGTCTATCAGTACGAAGGGTACGCATGGGACGACATCAACCTTGCCATCGTCTTCACTATCCCGTCTCATACCATGCTAACGGGCGATCGCATCTCCATCCGCGGCATCGTATGCACCGAAGACCTTACTCTCTTCACCGACGACCATCGCTTCCGTGCCGAAGTCGTCGACCTCACTCACATACGCGTCTATGCCTATCGGCCACAAGGTCCTCCCTTCTTCCTTCCCGACGACGGAAGGCACGTCGTATCGACGGGAGGAAACATCGTCTGCATGAACAACATCATCGTCCTCACCTTCGCCGTCGAGCATATAGCGTGAGGAGGAGGAGGAAGAAGACGTCAGCCGCGGATCAGGTCGTCGCCGTCTCGCCGTCTCGTCATCTCTCCTCCCTCCCTCCGCCCGTCCACGCGGAAATGATATTTTTAATTCGTCAAACTCTCGATCGCGAATGACATCCGAATTCAGTCGATGCGTGGCGGAGGGAGGAGTGGTCGTGACATTCACAGCGTCGAACGTCGCGGCTATCGCAGGTATGCATCCGTATCGGAAGAAGGTAGATGCGTTGCGCGAATGCGTAGATTCGGGAAGCAACGCCTTCATCCGCGATGGCATCGGACAATGCGCCGGAGTGAAGATCCCTTCGATCGTTAGAGCGGAGAGAGCCGCTCGTTCTGCCTCTCTCGCCGCCCCTTCTGTCGTTGAGTACGGGAAGAGGACTGCGGTCGAACCGAAGGAGGAGAGAGAAGCCAAGAAGGAGGCAGTGACCGTCGGAGAGGCGGCTTTCAGATCTGAAGTCGCCAAACTCGCTCCGGAGTCGCATTGTCGAGTCGATGTCGAGAAGGCGGCCGCGATAGTCGCGAAGCGAGTTTCTTCGATGCCTGCTTGCCAACGCGGCATCGAGCAAGAAGCCGCGGCGGCCGAAGCGATGGGAGAGACGGTCCATCACATCACTGATAAGTCCGATATGAAAGAGATCATTCTCGAGGTCGGCACTGCTTTCGACAGCACGCCCGCATCCTCTCGACGGGAAAGAGCGATCCGTTATCGCATCATCGGAAGAGCGGATGCCGAAGAAGACCTTCCCGATGGAACGAAGGCCGTGGTGGAGATCAAGACGAGGCAGAAGAAGCTGATGGAACCTCGATACGATCAAGTGCAGTTGGCCGTCTACATGCTTCTCTATCGGAGGGATAGAGGCATACTCGCTCAGCGACTCGGGACGTCGATTCACAAGTCCGAGCCATATCCCTTCGACGTGTTCGCCGAACTATGGACGAAGGTGAAGGCGAAGCTTGACGAGGTCGTGCTGATACTCGTCGAGGCGATGACCGTTCCATCACTGGCGAAGAAGTTTCTCTCGACTTACTATCCGTACATCGAAGTAGCGGAGGGAGGTGGTGGTGGCGCGTCTGCTGCTTCGTCTGCTGCTTCGTCTGCTGCTTCGTCTGCTGCTTCGTCTGCTGCTTCGTCTGTTGCTTCGTCCGCCGCCCCGTCCGCCGACGAAGTGGCCTCTATCATGCGCTTCATCAAGACCGTCTCACCGACTGCGGCTCTATCTCTTCCCGATGGCACGATTCCGCGACCTCGATCTCGCAGTCCTCCGCCGGAAGAGGTTGAGCCAGTCTCGCCGAGGCTAACAATTCCTCCGCCGACTGTGCTCGTGAAGCTGATTCACAAAGACGCGAAGATGCCGGAGAAGGGAACGCCGGGTGCGATTGGCTACGATCTCTATGCGTGCGAGGACGGAACGATTCCGAATGGCGGCAGAGGTCTCATCGGAACGGGAGTGCAACTCGAGATCTCTCCTTTCGTCGTGCATGGATCGGTGTCTCTCTCCGTCTATGGACGTATCGCTCCGCGGTCCGGCATTGCATTTCGGGACGGAATTGGAGTCGGAGCAGGCGTCATCGATCCCGACTATCGAGGAGAGTTGAAGGTACTTCTCTTCAATCACGGCGACGTTCCTTTCGTTGTGAAGGCAGGAATGCGCATCGCTCAGATCATCTTCGAGACTGTTGCGCCAGTCGTCCTCTCTTCCGTCGGCTCTCTCTCCGAGTCGGACCGAGCGGCTGGTGGATTCGGCTCGACGGGCAAGTGAAGAAGGTGCTGCCGCATCGACGGCCGCAACATTATTTTTCTCGACACCTTCCTCGCGGCGGTGGGGGTTGACGAAGAGAGAAGACGACTGGCCGAGTCCGCTCCCTCTCGCAGTAGTCCCTCTCGCAGTAGTCCCTCTCGCAGTAGTCCCTCTCGCAGTAGTCCCTCTCGCAGTAGTCCCTCTCGCAGTAGTCCCTCTCGCAGGAAGTGAAAGAATTACTCGGGTCGAAAGGCCATGGACAAACTCGACGATTCCGGCTCCGTCAATACGAGGAGGAACGAAGACCGCGTGACGAAGAAGTGCGTCACGATCGAGGAGTGGAGGAGGGAGAAGAAGACGAAGGATGATGCCGACCCGGCGAAGAAGGCGGCCCTTCCGACGTGTCAAAAGGGCGGCATACAGCTGCCGATCCGCTCGCCCGTTTCCATCGTGAAGAGGATGCCAGATGGCGCACTGCGTGCCGTACTTCCAGAGCCAGGCACGTCTCTCTTCGCTCTCGCGCATGCGATGCCGATCGGAGGAAGGAGATGGAAAGGACCTCCTTCCCTCGTTAAGCCGATGCTTCGCCTCGACAAGCTGAGAGTCATCCATGCGAGCAATCTTCTCGACATCATCCGCGCGTATCCGGCCATTCGATACGCGGACATCGAGAAGATGATACCGACTTCGCTCCAAGAGCACAATCTTCTCCGTCCATGGATGATCGAACAGCTGAACCGGGACAGGATGGAGTCGAAGAAGATGTGGGAGGAAGGCGAGGGAAGGCTCGTCGACATCGTGGATGTGTACGAGAAGTATTGCCGGAATCGAGATCTGCCAAGCGACTACGCGATGGAGCATGCCAGCTGCATCGGCATGACGATGACCTCGACTGCTCCTTCGATAGGCCGAGCCACGCCGGCATGCGTCAGTCTCTTCATATGGCCATACGGACAGTGGATCTATCACGTCGATCCGGCCACGGACCGCGATTCTGTAGCTCGGACTCTTCTCCTCGATGCTTGGTCAAGGGCGGCCGTTGCCGGCATTCCGATCGTTCATGCGGAGAAGGATCTTCGTCTTCTGATCGAGAAGATGTTCGATCACATCCCCGACGACTTCAGTCTTCCTTCCTTCGTCAAAGTCGGAGATGACGTGAGAAGATGACGTGGCAGAAGCTCGGAGTAGACATCGTCTCGTGGCATGTCTACAAAGACGTGGAGCGACTCGAGGAGAGTCCTCCGAAGAATCCTATCTTCGCGTCGTACATGCCAGAGTGGAAGTTGAGATGGGAACAGATGGCGAAGCTGGCCTGCGAGTCGCTCGCTTGCATCTGTCTCTTCGATGATGTGGCCGCCATCGTCGGATCGAAGCCGACTCCGACTCCGACTCCGACGTCAACTCCGACTTCGACGCCTTCCTTCTCCTCCTCTTCCTCCTCCGCTGCTATGTCGTCGGAGTGAGAGTCGCCGATGCCGTCTTCCCCGACTCGCCTCACTCCGCTCCGCCGTCCGTCTCGACGAGAAAAAAATATTTTTGCCGCGCATCATCGAGTCGAGAAGAGTCGGCCTCGCGTCATGAAGAGTCGACCTCGCGTCATGTCGTCGCGTAGCGTTTGGCCATGTCGTCGGCGACAGAATTGAATGACCGTCTCGCGTGGACGAGGCTCCATTCGTCGAAGAGAGATAAGCATCTCTTCGCTTCGTCGCGCAAAGGCCGGAGATGATCGGCCTTGATCTTCCACTTCCCCGACACTTGGCTGCAGACGAGGAGAGAGTCTCCTTCGATAGCAATGCGCTTGTAGCCGAGTCCGTGAGCGAAGAGGCATCCCTCGCACAGGCCGCGATACTCAGCGACGTTATTCGTACTCACGCCGAGACTGCGTCCTCCACTCGCAATGAGTGTTCCATCCATTCGGAATAGAGCATATCCGCAGCCCGACGGGCCCGGATTGCCCATCGACGAGCCGTCGAACCGCAAGAGCACCTTCTCGGTGGGAGGGGGAGGAGAGGAGACGGCAGCGGCAGCGGCAGCACTCGTCATTTGGCGGCCTCTTTCTTTCATTTTTTTGATGGTGGCAGCGACTTCGACCCTCTCTTCGACGGCGGCAGCAGCGACCCTCTCTTCGACCTCTCTTCGACGACGGCAGCGGTGGCACCGACCCTCTCTTCGACTTCTCTTCGACGGCGGCAGCTTCGATCCTCTCTTCGACCTCTCTTCGACCTCTCTTCGACCTCTCTTCGACCTCTCTTCGACCTCTCTTCGACCTCTCTTCGACCTCTCTTCGACTTCTCTTCGGCGGCGCTTCGACCTCTCTTCGATGGCACTTTGCCCCGCGAACCGAAGAGGCCCGAAGGAGCGCCGAAGGAGCGCCGATCGACGAGCGGATCGACGAGCGGATTGCCTAAATGAATGTTCTATCTAAAGGTAAGCAAGTCGCTTAGTAGTATCATACAGACGCCAACTCGATGTCACGTGCAACATCATTCAACCTCAGTCGGGCCCTCGACTTCCTCGAAGGCCTCGACGTGAACTGCAAGAACTGCGGGCGCCGCGTGGCGACGTCTCTCTCGCGGAAGGACGTGCCGGACGGAACGTGCTCGGTGACGGTGATGGTCAACGAGAAGAGAGGCTTCCACTACGGCATCTACTGCAGTGACGACTGTGCCATGCAGATGCTGAAGAAGGCCCGAGAGACGCCGAGTGAGGATTTGCCTCTAGACAAGGAGGCCGACAGGTGCCCAGCCTGCCGGAAAGTGTGCATAACTGGGCCTGGATCCGATCCGACGATGGAGATGATCATCACAGACATCCCTATCGAGAAGATCAAGTTTCGCTTCATCTGCTGCAGTCTCGCATGCGCTGAAGCGGTCGGCCGCTGGCCAGCATGGAGTGCTGCAGCGGAGCCGAGGGAAGGAGGACGTGGACGCGGACGCAGACCTCCTTCGTCAGGAAGAGGCGGACGCGGAGGAGGAGGCGGAAGGGCAGCCGCAGCCGCAGCTCCTTCGACGGCAGGCGGCTGGAGTAGAGTCGGAAGAGGGCGAGGACGTGCTGCCGCGGCAGATGACGATCGCGTCTTCTGCGACATGTGCGGCGATCCTTCCGACAGCACTACCAGATGCACGCTGTGCCGAGGCAAGTACTGCGAGAAGTGCATGTCGGTGCATGTCGAGAAGAGTCATGGCGGCGGCCAGTGAAGACGACGTCACCGCCGTCGCTTCACAACATTTTTGTCGGCGCCAGACACTTTCCCTCCGACGTAAATGGACAGCGTCGAAGAAGAGCCGGAGTCAGGAGCCGACAAGTTGCGACGCGTCAGTCAGATGGCCGTCGCGGCCACCATTCCGATCTCAGCAGCATCCACTCTCTACTACGCATCCCAGCCAAGGCGGACGCGCACCGAGAAATGTCTCTTCGCTCTGAACGTAGCTGTGCTGGCCGTCACTGTCGCCGGGTCCGTCATTTCTTACATGCTGCCATGCGAGAAGCCTCGTCTTCCTCCGATGCAATACGCGGAAGAGAGATGTCCAATCATGTGCATGGCGCAGCTAGTCGAGGAGAGGAGGCGGAAAGAAGAGGAAGCGGCGGCGGAAGCGGCGGCGGAAGAGGCGGCGGCCGATGACGACGACGACGGAGAGGATGACGACGATGTTTCATACTTCGAAGGCCTCAACAGACGCGTTCCCGCTCATCCACGCTCTCTCGATTATCATCGACAGAGCATCGTCGGCCCTTATTCTCGTTGATGGTGATGGTATCGCCACATCATGCCTCTCCGTCCCGACGATCCTTTGTCTCGACGGTCGAAGGATTAGTCGACCCGCAAATGTCGCAGCACTATACTCCTTTCCCCGAGATCCCATCTCACTTCATCGATCGTAGTCCGTCGAGAGGAGGAAGAAGAGTCGCGGCTTCGATGATGGCGGCGACGACGGCTTCGACGGCAGCTTCGATGCCGCCTTCCTCATCCTCTTCTCCGTCTCCTCCTTCCTCTTCTCCGCCTTCCTCTTCTCCGCCTTCCGCCGATCGGCCAGGCTTTTCCGCCGACGAAGCGAGCGAGGCCTTCATTGTCAAAGGGAAGAAGAGAGGCGATCTGCATGAGTGTATGTGCGGAGCGATAATGCAGAAGGACGGCGGATGCAACTATGTGAAGTGCCCGGTCTGCCAGCGGGAGTGGTGTTGGGTGACGAAGCTGTTGAAGGGGAGCGGACCGGGGATGTGTCCATTCGGTGGGAAGCATAACTGCCATTGAAGATGGAAGGAAGGGAGGATGGAGGCCGGCCGCATTTGCATACCTCGTCGGCCTCGACGGCCTTCTTCGACATCGTCTTCTTCCTTCCCTCGGCATCACCTTCATCGTCGTCCTTCCTTCCCTCCTGCCTTCCCTCCTTCCCTCCTTCCTTCCCTCCTTCCCTCCTTCCTTCCCTCCTTCCCTCCTTCCCTCGTCTTCCTTCCTTCCCTCCCCATTGTACAATGCAAAAATGAAATGTCCGCGCCTCGGAAACGTTCTCTCGACGATGGCATCATTCACTCACGTCAATACCTTCGAAGATGGGAAGAAGTCCAGCGTAAGCGTCACGGCGAGCCTCGTACTCGCATGGGGCAACTTCCTCCGCTCGAATGCGGCCATCCAGACGGAGATGATCGACCTTCTCCACAACGCGAGGATCATCCACAAAGATGACCTCCGCGCGATGATAGTGCAGAGCCAGTTCGTGACGACGACGGCCACGACCACGACCACGACCACGGCTGCCACCGCCACTACCACCTCTTCCCCTTCGACGACGGCGACTCCCGCTCCGAAGAAGGGTCGGAAGAAGGCCGAAGCGAAGGATGCCGCCACTCCCGCAGCGGCGAAAGCCGAAGAGACTTGGTGCGAGGGGAAGACGAAGGAAGGCAACCCATGCAAGTACCACGCCAAGGCCGGGACTAAGTTCTGCGGCGTTCACACGCCGGCGCCAGCGCCGCAGTGAAAGCGACGAGGCCGACCGTTCTTTTTGTGTCGTCGAAACGACATGTTGAGAATCATCGTCATTGGATGTGCGATAGCAGCGGCCGTCGTCCTCCTTCTTGTCCTCGTTGGCCCGGGACTGTCGGCCGTGCCCTCTCCTTCTTCCTCTCCTTCTTCCTCCTCTCCTTCTTCCTCTCCCTCTCCTTCGACGGACGGCGCCGTCGTTTCTTCGCCCTTCGGCGGCGGAAGGAGGCACGGTCGCATGCGATGGGTCGATCGGAGGAGAGAAGACGCGAGAGTCGTGGGAGGAGATGGGCCGGGCATTGAATGGGAACACTTCGAAGAGAGGCCCTTCATTCTACGCGGCGAGCCTGTGCGATGCGGATGCCGTCGAAGAGAGGGATCGTGCAGAGCTGACCCGGCCATCGACAGTGAGATGACAAGATGCGGTTCGGCTGGCTGTCCTCTCGCCAACCTCGACCTTCCTCCGAAGCCGGACATCGACGTCGACACTCCATCTTACTATCCGAGGAACGCGTACCGTCTCTTCCCTCGCTTCGCCATCGTCGGAGAGGTTGAAAGGTTCGAAGACGAGCTGCAGTATCGGCCAGACGCGCTTCGTCGAGTCTGCGACTCTCTTCCGAGCTGCGCGGGCTTCGGGAGCGATGGAACGATCTTCCGAACGGTCCGAGGAGTCGTTCCACTCAGTCAGGACGACGCAGACGGAATCTACGAGACGGTCGGAGCATGGGTGAAGGTCGGCGTGCCATCGTGAGAGTATGACGACGGCGGAGGCCTTCTTTTTGGCAGGCGAGGCCGTCCTTCCTTCCTCTCTCCTACGTCGAGGCGAGGCCTCTCTTCCTCTCTCCGACGCATGTTGGCGGCATGTTGGCGGCATGTTGGTGGCATGTTGGCGGCCGACGAAATGAAAGATCGAAGAGGAATGAAATGACCACTCGCTTCGAGACGCGCGATCAGTATCTGCGTCGCATCGAGAAGAGGTGGACGAAGGTCGAGGCACCGAGAGATGATGTCTCGACTGACGCGCTCGCGACTCATCTTCTCTCGATATATGACGAAGGAATGTGCTACGCCGAACTGTGGGCCGCTGAAGAACGGCCCGGCATCGACGAGGCTCGCGAATGCGTGATGCAGATCTATCGTGACTGCGAGGAGGCGTTTCGCATCGCGTGGCCGACGAAGCGTTTCGATGCGTGGTGTCGAGAAGAGTGTACTCGGATAGTGGACCTTCTTCGACGGCTCGCCGAAGACGGGACGATCATCCAAACGCTGAATCAGTGGGACGCGACTCTCGCGAATTGGCGTGACCGACTCCGCGCCATCTTCGGTACTGACGAGAAGATGACGACGTGGGACATCTTCAATGCCATCGGAGACGAGATCGAGACGGATGTCCTTTCCATCGACGCGGATCCGCCGACTCCGTGATGGTGTTGTCCTCACCACTCCTCGCTTCGCGATCTTTTTGTTAGCCGTCCAAATGACTTCGATGACGGCGGCGGCGCCACTTCCTTCCGACGGCGCCACTTCCTTCCTTCCGACAGCTCGGAGGCAGACACTATACCCGATCGAGTCGAACCGGCCGCGATGGGCATGCTCAACATCCGCACTCTCGTCCTGCCTATCTTCGGCGGCACGGGCTATCTGCGCTTCGATTCCTGATCGCGCTACTTGGCGTCGCCCGCCGCGTGATCTTTTTACGAAGTGATGCTTCTTGGACCGTCTAAATGACTTCAACGGCGGCTCCTCCTTCCGAGGCGGCTCCTCCTTCCGAGGCGGAGATGGAGGCGGTAACGGAGATGGAGGCGGTAACGGAGATGGAGGCGGAGACGGAGATGGAGATGGAGGCAGTAACGGAGATGAAGATGGAGATGGAGGCGGTAACGGAGGCGGAGACGGAGGAGGTGGAGGTGGAGCTGGAGACGGAGACGGACACTACGCGTGATGGGGTCAGGCTGTCCGCGATGATATTGTTCAACGTCCGCACTCACATCCTGTTCAGCTACCACGGCCCGAGCTCTTTGCACTCTCGCTCCTGATGGCCTCGTCTTTTTGCGGACCTCGAGCACGAGCATTATGCCGTCGAAAAGAATGCTTCGATGAGCATGGAGTCGTTGTACGCGCGTATCGTTTTCATCGAGAAGATGCTCTTCGACACGAGAAGCCAAGTCACCGGGCTCCGTGTCGATGTAGATAACATCATGGCCCATGGCGTCGCCGCGATGAGCGTGCTGCCAGACCGCGCTTCGTTCCCTGCGAACGGTGACACAACGACGATCTACGTTGACAGCGATACGAGCCAGATCTATCGCTACGATCTAATCGATCGCCCCGGCTACGACTGGACGGTGGGTGTCGGAGGAGATTTCGCAACGCTTCCTCTCGCACTCGCCTCTCCTCTCGTCGTCGACGGCGATCGCATCCGCGTTCTCGACGGAGACTACCTTCTCTCTTCGACACTCGTTGTATCGAAGAGAGTGATCATATTCGGAGAGAGTAGAGCAGGAACGGTGCTGCATAGCGCAGGCGGAGCCGGCGATCCAACGATCCTCCTTTCGATCACTGCGGACGGAGTGATCATACGCGACCTCACGATCAGTCATCGCACGACCGCTAACACGTCGGTAGAGGCCGCTATAACCGTATCGAGACCCGGGTTCCCAGCGACGAGAGTGAGGGATGTCACTATCCAGAACTGTTCGATCGAGTACATGAAGCATGGCATTGTACTACGTGGTGAGGCCTTCCGCGTCGAAGAAAATACGATCGCTTACATCGGCCCGAGTGGCCGCACTCGTCGCGCCATCATCATCTACGCAGCGACGGGGAACAGCTTCATCACCGGCAACACCATCGCGAACAATCTGGCGACCGGCAACCTGCGCGCCATATACATATCGACAGGGGCGACAGTCGAAGACGTCACTACTGGCATCCTCTCGATCGAAGACAACGTCGGCTCGGGCACTATGTCGCACTTCGTTCTGCAGGACGGATACGGAGGAACGTCGGACGGGTTCTCTCTCTTCGTCAAGCGCAATGTCGTCGTCGAGACGGCTGCCTTCGTCGTCTTCTACTTCGTCGGAGCGAATAACGGGAACATCTTTCATCAAGTCGTTGCCGAGTCGAACACCCTCACCAACGTCCACGAAGGCGGACCAGGCGGAAAGGGTATCTTCGGCGTGGACGACGGAGGAACGGGACTCGCGTTCAGGTCGATCGGTCCTCTCTCCGCTCACATCGCAAGCAATCATCCGAGCACGACTCTCGTACTCGCCGGCTACGTTCTTGCTAGCGGAGCCATTCCTTCGACGGCCGCGTCGTGCTGCACAACTACGATGCCTCTCGTCGTCATAACTCAAGACGCCGTCATTCCTTCGACTCCTCTTCCCGTCGTCGGAACGTACTACGAACTCAGTCCATAAGGCAAGCCACTTCGAATGGGATCATCGGAGACATACCACGGAGACAAACGGTTGAGGTGGCTCGACAGTCATCTTTTTGCGGAGGCGGGCGGCGTCGTCGTCGAAGGCGAAGAGGAGGCGGCGGGCGGCGTCGTCGAAGGCGAAGAAGAGGCGGCATCGCCGTCGCCGCTGTCAGCGAGAGAAGAATTGCGAAAGTGAATCTCCAAGAAGAGTATGTCACCCGAGAGACAAATGGAGAATCCATGAACGGTGGTCCCCTCCGCTCTCGGCCGTCACTCCTCGGCGGTTATTCGAGTCGAAAGCGAACGAGGGAGAGGATGGCCGTAATGGCCGGACTCTCTCTTTGGGGAGAGGGCGAGTGATGGCCGACTCTTCTCGATGGCGGCCGACGGAAGGAAGGGAAGGCGAGAACGGCAAGCCGACGGCAAGCCGACGGCGAGGAGCAGAACCAGGCCGAAGAAGGAGCGGGTCGGAAAAGTTGAAAATTTGAGTCCGCGATTCGGGGCGAGAGACCCTTGCCAGGTTCGGAAAAGTAAACCCACGGACGTGTGGCGACCTCGCGCCGACCGACGCCGCCGACGGCCGCCGACTCGAAGTCGAAGAAAAATTTTTCTCGACGGATGACGAGCCGCGGAGAGAATGGTGAGTGATGGTGAGTGATGGTGAGTGATGGTGAGTGATGGTGAGTGATGGCCGACGATGGCCGACTCTTCTCGACGCGAGGCCGACGATGGCCGACTCTTCTCGACGCGAGGCCGACGAATGGCGCGGTTGGGTAGAAAACTTGACAGAAGGCCTTCCAATTCGGGGATAATCATCCCGCCGTCGAAGGCATGCGGCTTTGTTGGACGGTGCGCCGACCCACGCCGACCCACGCCGGCCAGCCGAAGTCGGAAAGAATTTTTCTCGACGGATGACGAGCCACGCGACGTTGGCCGACTCAGAGTCGGAGAGAAATCTTCTCGATGGCATCGATGTTTCGACGAAGGAAGTGCATCGGCAATGACGGCGGCCGACTCGACTTCGATCGAGAGGATGGCGTGGCCGACAGAAGTCGAAGAGAATAGTGACGCAGACGTTGAAGGAGGTGGCGTGGCTTCGATGGCGACATGACGGCGCCGGCAGCCATACTTCGCCGAGCCACGCCGACCGACTCGAAGTCGAAAGAATTTTTCTCGACGGATGGCGATGGCGGCGACGATGTCCGACTCCTCTCTTCTCGATGGCGAGCCGCGATGATGACGGCGGCGATGTCCGACTCCTCTCTTCTCGATGGCGAGCCGCGATGGCGACGACGACGATGTTCGACTCCTCGATGACGGAGCCGACTCGATGGTGGCGATGTCCGACTCCGCGGCGTTGGTCGGCGTTGGTCGGCGTTGGTCGGCGTTGGTCGGCGTTGGTCGGCGTTGGCCGGAAAAGTTGAAAATTTGAGTCCGCGATTCGGGGCGAGAGACCCTTGCCAGGTTCGGAAAAGTAAAACCACGGACGTATGTCGACGAAGTCCGGCGTTGCCGACCGACGCCGCCGACGGCCGCCGACTCGAAGTCGAAGAAAAATTTTTCTCGACGGATGACGAGTTGCGGAGAGAATGGCGAGTGATGGCGAGTGATGGCGAGTGATGGCGAGTGATGGCGAGTGATGGCCGACTCTTCTCGACGCGAGGCGAGTGATGGCGACGCATGGCGACGAATGGCGCGGTCGGGTAGAAAACTTGACAGAAGGTCTTCCAATTCGGGGATAATCGGTCTGCTGCCGCCGCCGCCGCCGTCGTCGGAGGTAAGCGGCCCCGTTGGATGGCATGACCAACTCGGCCGGCCGACTGAAGTCGGAAAGAATTTTTCTCGACGGATGGCGAGACGCGGAGAGAATGGCGACGCGGCCGACTCGAAGTCGGAGAGAAGTCTTCTCGATGGCGGCGATGCCGGAGTGACGTTTCGATGTCGGAGTTGAGTCGGAGACGCGGTTTCGATGCCGGAGTGACGTTTCGATGTCCAACTCGGTTTCGACGAAGGAAGTACGTCGGCAATGACCGACTCTTCTCGAGAGGATGCGACGCCAACACGCGCCGCCGACTCGAAGTCGGAAAGAATTTTTCTCGACGGATGGCGAGACGCGGAGAGAATGACGGTGGCGATGACCGACTCCTCTTCTCGATGACGGCGGTGGCGATGACCGACTCCTCTTCTCGATGGCGATGATGACCGACTCCTCTTCTCGATGACGCGGGGCGCGGGTCGGAAAAGTTGAAAATTCGAGGGTCGAATTCGGGGCGAAGGACCCTTGCCAGGTTCGGAAAAGTAAACCCACGGACGTATGTCGACCGACGCCGACGCACGCCGACCGACGCCGCTGACGCGGCCGACTCGAAGTCGAAGAAAAATTTTTCTCGACGGATGGCTGGCCGCGGAGAGAATGGCGACGCGGCCGACTCAAAGTCGGAGAGAAGTTTTCTCGATGGCGGCGATGGCGACGAAGGAATGGCGACGCCGATGACGCGACTTCTATCGAGAGGAGAGCGTGGCGAGTCGGAGTCGGAGTCGGAGTCGGAGTCGGAGTCGGAGTCGGAGTCGGAGTCGGAGTCGGAGTCGGAGTCGGAGTCGGAGTCGGAGAGAAGTCTTCTCGTTGCCGATGCGGTTTCGATGTCGGAGTGACGTTGCCGATGCGGTTTCGATGTCGGAGTGACGTTGCCGATGCGATTTCGATGTCGGAGTGACGTTGCCGATGCGATTTCGATGTCGGAGTGACGTTGCCGATGCGATTTCGATGTCGGCAGTGTTGGAAGTGACGGATCGATGTCCGACTCGGTTTCGACGAAGGAAGTGCGTCGGCAATGACTCTCCTCTCGATGAAATGACGGCGCCAATGACTCTGCTTCGATCGAGAGAATGACGACGCAGTCGGCCGACCGAAGTCGAAGAAAAATTTTTCTCGACGGATGACGAGCCGCGGAGAGAATGGCGAGTCGGGTCGGAGAGAAGTCTTCTCGATGGCGATGGCGATGCCGATGTCGGAGTGACGTTGCTGATGCCACACCCTTCTCGACATGACGACGCCGATGACTCGACTTCGATCGAGAGGAGAGCGTGGCCGACTCGAGGTCGGAGAGAAATCTTCTCGATGGATGGCGAGTCGGCCGACTCAAAGTCGGAGAGAAGTCTTCTCGTTGCCGATGCGGTTTCGATGTCGGAGTGACGTTGCCGATGCAATTTCGATGACGGAGTGACGTTTCCGACGTCGGAGGAGGTGGATCGATGTCCGACTCGGTTTCGACGAAGGAAGTGACTCTCCTCTCGATGGAATGACGGTGCCGATGACTCTGCTTCGATCGAGAGGATGCGTCGCCGAGCCACGCCGACCGACCGAAGTCGAAGAGAATTTTTCTCGACGGATGACGAGCCGCGGAGAGAATGGCGACGAGGCCGACGAAGGAATGCCGATGCCAATGCGACTCTCCTCTCGACGATGCCGATGCCAATGCGACTCTCCTCTCGACGAAGGAATGACTCGACTTCGACTCTCCTCTCGATGGAATGCTGATGCCGATGACTCGACTTCGACTCTCCTCTCGATGGAATGCTGATGCCGATGACTCGACTTCGATCGAGAAAGTGACGTCGCGGAGTCGGTCGGCCGACCGAAGTCGAAAAATATTTTTCTCGATGCTGGCGCGGTGACGTGGAAGAGAGCGTGGCGGTGATGCGGTTTCGATGTCGGAGTGACGTTGCCGATGCGGTTTCGATGTCGGAGTGACGTTGCCGATGCGGTTTCGATGTCGGAGTGACGTTGCCGACGTCGGAGGGGCGGATCGATGTCCGACTCGGTTTCGACGAAGGAAGTGCGTCGGTAATGACTCGGCTTCGATCGCAGGACGACGCCTCTTCTCGATGTCGAGCGACCAAACTTGAAAAATATTTTTCTCGATCAATGGCGCGGCGGCGGAGAGAATGGCGACGGAAGTGCGATGGCGCGGTGTCGTCGCCGCAACGTCGCCGATGCGGTTTCGATGTCGGAGTGACGTTGCCGATGCGGTTTCGATGTCGGAGTGACGTTGCCGATACGATTTTGATGTCGGACTCTCGTCGACGAAGGAAGTGCGTCTCGGACTCGGTTTCGACGAAGGAAGTGCGTCTCGGACTCGGACTATCGAGCAAGGTCGACTCGACTTCTATCGCAGGACGACGCCTCTTCTCGATGTCGAGCGACCAAACTTGAAAAATATTTTTCTCGATCGATGGCGCAGCGGAGTCGGAGGCGGAGTCGGAGGCGGAGGCGGAGTCGGCCACGGCCTCGCGTCCTCGACTCGTCTCGACTCGTCTCGACAAAAATTTCTCTCGATGCCAGAGCGGCAATGGACTCGGACTCATACCAAGTCGCAGTTCTCATACACTCGGCGAGGGACGGACTCGAAGCCTCTGTCTCGCATCGTCTGAGCTATCTTCATCTTGCCGTCCGGCTTCGATATGCCACTCGACTTCGCCCATGCGATGAACATCCTCTCGACGACACTCGTCTCTGTCACCGCTCCTTCTCTCCGATGCACATGCTGAGCTATCCATTGCGTCGTCGCAGGCTGGACTGCGTACCTCCTCTTCTCTTTCTCTCCTTCCACATCCTCCACAGGCGGATTCTCTACTCTAAGCAGCTTCGCCATCACTGCCCCTAACACCGCCACTACCTCCTTCGCTTTCCCTCTCTCCCCCAGCTCCGTCGCCTTATCCAATATCTCCGCCACCATCTCTCCGATCGTCTGCGTCGCCATCTCACTCGCCGCCTCTTCTCCTCTCCTCTTCTCCGCTCCATCCACTCTCTCCGTCGTCATCTCCTTCTTCGCCAGCTCTACCGCTTTGTCGAAAGGCACTCTCTCCTCCTTCTTCGATAGCTTCAGTTCATGTGAAGGCATTACTCTCGATCGTAGGTCGGAGAGGCCGTCGTCCAGTCGAGTGAAGAGTGGCACGAGGATCGGATCAAACTTCTTCCGACGGTCATCCTCCTTCCTCCTGGCCGTCGTGTAGAGGAAGCGTAACGCTCGTACATCGCACTCGATGTTAAGGCACTCCTTCTTCAGTTCGGCCTTGTCGAGCGTCTCCGTTAGATGGATGAGCGTGTCATGCATCATTTGGATGACGTACTGCTTCGAGTCTTTCACTGTCCACTCGCCCGTCTCGACCAGTTTCGCGAACTGGCCGCCGTAGGGCAAGCGCCAGAGATTGAAGCCAACCTTGTCCAGTGCCAGCAATGCGATGCGCTTCATCTCGGCAGTGGCCATCGCGTCGAGGAGAGGCGCTCCTACTTTCTTCAGTGCGTCGTTGATGGCCGACGTCGGGAAGAGTGCTTCAGAGTACTCGGTGTTCACGATGAGATGATGCATCCTGGCGGCCATCGCACCGCGCAGTGCAGCCCGTCGGCCATATCTTACTGCAGAGAAGACTATGCGCGTCGGCGTCTGATCGTCCGTCCACTGGACCTCGTACCCGCCGTCACAATAAGCCGACACACCGGGCGGAAGAGTCTTCTCAGCGCGGCCGAGCTTGTTGCGGGACTGCATTCCGGGAAGTGCGAGCCGGAGGTTGGTCCGGCGGTTGTTCGTTCTAACGCGGTCGATGTGATCGACTGAGCGGCCCTTTGGTATCATGCTGAAGATCGCGCGGTGGAAGGCAACGGTCTTACCATCAGTGACGGCGGTGACGTATCCACCATCATTGAGGCGCCAGCGATGCCTCAGAACGAGCGCCTCGTCTTCAATGGAGCAGTCGAAGCGTCCTGCCTCAGTACCAGTGGGGTCCAATATGGCCACCTCGAGGTGGTCGTCGTATCTCTTGATGCGGTAGCGAGGATCCATTGCGACGCTTTGATGGCGCGCAATGATTTCACTTACTCAGGCGAGTGGCGCGGG
>Ga0265297_10001730_pt1 | contig 48832 bp, 48 predicted proteins | sample Munlanlwell13791_FD_192502 | JGI IMG/M metagenome (GOLD analysis project Ga0265297, IMG submission 192502) | Leachate microbial communities from a municipal landfill in Southern Ontario, Canada - Leachate well 137-91 | ecosystem: Engineered > Solid waste > Landfill > Unclassified | place...
TAAGGTAGATCGAATAAAATATAAATCAGATACGATAACAGAGATAAATCTCTCTCCAAATAAAAAAGACCTGCCCCGTTTAGTATATAAATTCTTTCCAAATGAGTCTCAGATGATAAATGCCTATAAACTTGGACAAATAAACCAGATGTCTGTGACCAAGAAAAACTTAGCTGATGTTTTTACTACATGGAAAAATACCAATGTTGAGAAAACTATTGATTATTCCAATCTTCTCACTTTATTTTTTAATTACAAAAATCCTTTTTTTGCAGAGAAAGAAATACGCTCTGCAGTCAAAATGAGCATGGATCAAACTGTTTTTAAGGAACTAGGCGTAACAGCTAAAAGCTCAATACCTCCAGGTTCTTGGGCTTACAATGAAGATTTGAAAGACCCGGTTTATGACCCTGACCTGGCAAAAAAAATCGTTAAAAAATACCGGGAGGCAACTGACTCGGCAAAACTAAATTTCAATACGTTTTATGATTATCTTGATATTGCAAGTGTCATAAACGAAAATCTTAATGAAATTGGACTACCAACAAATCTTAATATTACTTCGTTCTCAAATACGAAAAACTTTGACCTTATGCTTGCTTTTTTAAAAATACCTGAAGATCCTGATCAATATTATTACTGGCACTCCACACAGAATCTCTCATCGCTTACCGGTTATCGCAATCTCAAAGTAGATAAACTGCTGGAAGATGGACGACGGGAAAGTTTTGATCAAAAAGATCGATTAAAATATTACCTTGATCTCCAAAAAAACCTGGATGAAGATAGTGCTGCAGTATTCATATATTTTCCATACATCTATACCATAAGCCGTAAGTAGTTGATATAATCATTTTACCGCCCGGGTGGTGAAATGCTCAACTTGCAGTTTGCGAGCTTTGTTCGCGAGTAACTACTGCAAGTTAGTCCCGCCTTCGGCGGGAGCATACTAGAAAACTGTACGTCTAACAATTTGTTTTGAATGAAAATGCCCGGGTGGTGAAATGGCATACACGCAGGACTTAAAATCCTGTGACGAAAGTCGTGAGGGTTCGACTCCCTCTCCGGGCACAAAAACCCAATGTTGAGGCTTATTTAACCCCGATGGTCAAAAAATTTATGGGCTTCAATTGCAATATCGTTTACCAGAGGAAGAGTATGAAGCTTCTGTATTTCTACAATTGAAAACCAACCGTATGCTAATGACTCATGGTTTAATTTGATCATTTCTTCCGAATTTGCAAAATCACACAAAAAACAGATGAGAAGACCGTGCCAGTTGTGACGGACAGGTGAAAATATACGGGGTAACTGTGAGACGATGTTTACTTCTTTATGGAGCTCTTCATAGATTTCACGTTTTAAAGCCTGTTCTGGTGTCTCACCAAACTGTATACCGCCTCCGGGAAAGTTCCAAGCATGGCCAAACTCCCGATCATCTGGATCAATTTCTTTTCTTTGAGTAAGAAGAAATTTACCGGTTTTTTTATCAAAAATAACTGCTATTGCAACCGGTATTATTCGTTTCATGTGCGTCCAGACTGACTTGAACAGTCAACCTACTCCTTAGAAGGGAGTTGCTCTATCCAATTGAGCTATGGACGCAAAGCTTCCAAATCATGCGATTGTGAGCCTGGACGCGGATTTGGACCGCGGACCTGCTGTTTACAAAACAGCTGCTCTACCACTGAGCTATCCAGGCAAAAAAGTGCCGGGGAGAGGACTTGAACCTCCACGGGTTACCCCACAGCCTCCTCAAGACTGCGCGTATGCCATTTCGCCACCCCGGCGGTATTAACGATTATATCAAACCAGCCTATCCTGTTCCAGTTCTTTTGAAGAAGAAACCAGCCGAAGATGCTTTAAAGCTTTTGCGGTAAGAGTCCTTCCGCGTGATGTTTTTTTTATAAGATTAAGTTGAAGTAAATAAGGTTCAATAAACTCTTCTACAGTCTGTCGGTCTTCGGAAAGTGATAGAGAGATTGTTTCAATACCGGTTGGAGTATTTTGATATTTTTCTCCGATAAGACGAAGGTATTTTATATCCATATCAGTCAAACCAAGCTCATCTATACCAAGTAGATTAAATAACTCATCCAATAAATCCATGGTTACCAGTTTCAACTTGTTTACCTCGATGACATCTCGGGCTCTTTTTATTATTCTGTTTGCGATTCGCGGAGTCCTGCGCGAACGTTTTGCTATATGACGGGCTGACTTAGGATCAAGGGGAACTGACAGTTTACGGGCGGTTTGCTCTATGATCGTTATCATCTCCTCCTCCTGATAAAAATCCAGCCGAAGTATTAATCCAAATCTATCTCGAAGCGGTCCGGAGAGAAGTGCCAGTTTTGTTGTTGCTCCGACTATCGTGATTTTGGGTATAGGAAGCCTTACCGTACGCGCTGCCGGACCTTTGCCTATAATGATATCCAATGCATAATCTTCAATAACAGGATAAAGAATTTCTTCCACACTTTTTGGTAATCTATGTATCTCATCGATAAAAAGAATGTCGTTTGTTTTCATATTGGTGAGGATTGCAGCCAGATCTCCGACTTTAGTGATTGCAGCGCCTGATGTGATTTTTATATCACCGCTCAGCTCATGTGCGATGATGAATGCTAGCGTAGTTTTTCCGATGCCTGGAGGTCCATATAAGAGAATGTGTTCTGATGCAATACCTCTTTTTTTTACTGCATCCAAAAAAAGTCTCAGGGTTTTTACAACCTTTTTTTGCCCTATATACTCGATAAGACTTTGTGGTCTTAAATTTATGTCATTTACAAGAGTACTCATAAATTCTGTTTTTGTGCTTTGTTATTGAACGGTCAAATTAAGCGCGTACTTTATTTTGTTTTCAATTGACATATCACGCGGTATACGTGAAAATAAGGATTTTGCTTCCTGACTCTTATATCCCAATGCTACAAGTGCATCAATTACTGTTTTGTCTTCTTCAGATAAGGAAAACTGACCGATTTTAAACTCGGATTTGATTTTTTGTGATAACTCAAGCATTATTTTCATAGCTGTTTTCTTACCCAAACCTGGTATAGATGTAAAATAATCAAGATTATTTTCCTTGACAGCTTGCATCAGTTCATTGATATTCACATTTGACACTATTAAGAATGCTGTTTTTGGTCCGACTCCGGAAACACCAAGAAGCATCTTAAAAAAATGGATATAGTCTTTTGATTTAAATCCAAAAAGCTTGAAGACATCATCGCGTACCTGCAGATAGGTATAAACTTCAATCTCCCCTCCAATGGGTGTATTTGATATGATATCCGGCGTTACGTACAGTTCATATGATACGCCACATGGAGTATCTATAAGAACTGTGTTTTCATCAACCGAAAAAAGAATGCCTTTTATTTTTCCAATCATATACCCACCATTATACACGGTTATTTTCCAAGTTCGTCCCTTTCAATCTGCCAAAGTCTGTTATATTTGGCAACACGTTCTCCACGTGTAGGTGCTCCGAATTTAACAAATTCAGATTGTATCGCAACTGCAAGATCAGCTATAAAATCATCGTTCGTCTCAGATGATACTGCCGCTACAATATAAGAGACATTGTTGATTCGTGCAATGTTAACAAGTTCCAAAACACCGGTTAAAGTACCTATTTGATTTGGTTTGATAAGAAAGCTTGTGCAAGCATTCTCACGTATGGCATAAGCCAATTTTTCCCTATTCATCCGCACAGCCTCATCAGCTATGATATAGATGCTTGATGATACTTTGCTGGTGAATTTTTTCCATCCTTCCCAGTCGTCCTCTGCAAACGGATCCTCCATTGCAAGAATTGAATAGTTTTGTGTAATATTCTGCAAAAAATCGCTATATTCATCGCCCTTAAGAGAGTGTGACTTATCCTTGATTGTATATTGACCGTTTTTATAGAATCTGCTTGCAGCAAGATCTATGCCTAAAAAAATATCTAGACCACACTTCATTTTTTTTTGTGTTATTGTTTCTACAAGAATCTCAAGCGCGTCAAGATTTGTTGTGAGATTTGGGCTAAATCCTCCTTCTTCACCAACTGCGGTTGTCGCATTACGGTATTCAAGAACTTGCTTTAATTCAAAAAAAACTTCAACGGTTTTCTGGTATGCCAGTCCAAAACTGAAAGAGGACGATGGAATAATCTGAAATTCCTGAAAGTCTATCGTATTGTTGGCGTGCGCTCCGCCATTAATGGTATTAAATATGGGGGTCGGAATTTTTTCAATGGGAAGATCCTGTTTATAAACTGTTTGATACAGCTTGTTTATGTAGCGAAACAAAGGAATACGCGCACTTCGTGCTGCTGCTTTGGCAATAAGCTGGGATATTGTCAATATCGTATTGACGCCTAGCCGCGACTTATTTTTTGTACCATCAGCCTCCATAAGCCATTTATCAATCTCAATCTGCTTTGTGATGGAAGCTCCTTTGATTTTGGGTGCAATAAGCTCGTTTATATAAGAAACGGCATGAAGGACCCCCATGCCGGTAAATCTGTTCGGGTCTTCGTCTTTTAGGTCAACTGGCTCCTTAGAAGGGTTACCCGCAGCACCGGGCACAGAGGTCGTGACATACTCATCAGTATCCAGAGTCAGTCTTGCTTCAATTGTAGGAATGCCTTTTGAGTCTATAATCTCATATGCATATATTGATTTTATTGTTGACATAGCATTACTTTTTTATACTCTCAAAATGCTTTTTCTCAATGTGGTAGACCAACTCTCTTGTTCTGTCAACTGCATCCGGGTTTACGGAAAGACTTGTTATCCCTGTTTTTACCAGAAGTTCTACCAGATCCGGATAATCCGATGCAGCTTGACCGCAAATTGATGATGTTATTCCGTGTTTGGTTGCGGTTGATACCACATATTCAAGCACACGGATAATTGCAGGATTTCGCTCATCATAGATATTGGCAACTTCCTCATTATCTCGATCAACGCCAAGTAACATCATAGTTAAATCATTTGTACCAATTGATACACCATCAATCCCGACCTTGATAAACTCTTCAAGATTGAGAGCGCAATAGGGTACTTCAACCATGATTAGAAGCTTAAAACCCGGACGGTTTAATAATCCGGATTTTTCGACCAGATGTTTAATCCGGATTATCTCCCATGGTACTCTGACAAACGGTATCATGAGATGAAGATTGGTATAACCCATATCCCAGATTTTATTTATTGCGGTCAGTTCAAGATTAAATTCATGAGGATCTGCTATATACCTGCTTGCACCACGAAATCCTATCATAGGATTTTCCTCATGAGGTTCATAGTGAGACCCTCCTTTCAAATGACGATATTCATTTGTTTTGAAATCGGTTGCCCGGTATATGACCGGTCTTGGACTGAATGGTTTCACGAACTTTAGCAGATCTTTAGTGAGTTTCTGTACATATACATGCTCTTTTTTGTTTTTAATAAATTCTTTCGGATGAGTACCGATGTTTGCAATCATAAACTCAGCGCGTAGCAGGCCGATTCCATCCGTATCCATCTTGCTAATCTCCTGTGCTTTTTCTGGTTCGGCCAGATTTACATATATCTTTGTAAGCGTCTTATATTTGTGTATGGGCTTAATATCTTTTGCGTGCTCATTGCTTAATTTCATCTCCGATAATATACTGCCTTTAAAAATCTCACCGGCCTTACCGTCTACTGAGATAATCATACCGTTTTTAAGTTTCTTTGTAGCTCCGTCAACACCAACAACCGCAGGAATTCCAAGCTCGCGTGATACGATTGCCGCATGTGAAGTACGTCCTCCTTTTTCGGTTACGATAGCCCCTGCCCGTTTCATGGCAGGAACATAATCCGGATTGGTTTGAGGTGCGACAAGAATATCTCCTTTTTTGATTAAATCAATTTGTTTGGGAGAATGAATGATCTTTACCGGACCGATACCGATTCCGGGAGATGCGGGCGACCCTGATAAGAATACGGTTTTTTTTGTCCCTTCTGAAGTGTCTGTTGTTGTATTTTGAGTTGTTGTGATAGGCCTTGACTGGACGACAAAAACCGTATCATGTTCTATGGCCCATTCAATGTCCTGAGGAAAGTAGTAGTGATCTTCTATCTGTTTAACTAATAAAGCCACCTCAACAATATCCTTATCAGTTAGTTTTTGCAAAGTGCCTTCTCTCTTACTAAGTCTTATTTCCTTATTACCAATTGATGATTTGACATACTTAAGATTTTGATATTTTACATCCTTAAGAAGCATGACAAAGGATCTTTTGTCAACTTCATAATGATCGGGCGTCACCTTTCCCTGAACAATGTATTCACCCAATCCAAAAATGGCTTCGATAACTATCTTGGTTTTATCATTTGTGACCGGATCGATACTGAAGGCAATGCCTGATTTTTCAGACTGTATCATCCGTTGTACGACAGCCGCCAGGCCAACTTTAAAATGATCAAATTTTTGTTCATGGCGATAATAAATTGCCCTTGGTGTAAATAACGATGCCCAGCACTTCTTAATATGATTGAGAAGATTTGATTCTCCTTTGACATTAAGGTAGGTTTCCTGCTGACCAGCAAATGATGCTGTGGGAAGATCTTCAGCAGTCGCTGATGAGCGCACAGCAACAAGCGGAGGATTGTAAAGATGATGTACCTTTTTAAGCGCTTTACGAATGATGTGAGAATCTTTTTTTAAGTACTCATCCTCCTTGAGATTAAGATTGTCATAAAACAGGTATATTTCATTAATAAGCGATTGAGGTATCTCAGCTTTCATGATGAGATTCTGTATATGTTTGGAAGCCTGTTGCAGCTCTGTGGAATTTTCAAAATTGATAAGGGATAAAAAATCCTGTATCCTGTGCTCAAGCTTGTTTGTTTTTATAAAATCAAAATAAGCATTTGAGGTAACAACAAATCCATAAGGGATTGGAAGCTTTGCTTTAGTCATTTCACCAAGATTGGCTCCTTTCCCACCGACCAGTCCGACATCTTCCTTACCTACCTCTTCAAACCAAACAATATTTTTTTTCATATAGTATCAATATACATAAAAAAGCAGTGAGAAATCAAGAAGATATGCAGATTCAAAAGAGGTTATTTACTTAGTTTGTTCAGTATCATAGTACTAAGCCCGATGGTTGCTCCGATTACCGCACCCCACAAAGCTCCCTGACCTAGAACTGGTAGAATGGCAGTAGGTATAATCCTTTTTAGAAGAGTCCATGCCAAGGCTGCTCCTGCGCCAAAAGCACCCCACCATGCTACATCTCCAACAAATTTCCTTGCTTCAACCGTATATGGTTTTTCTGCTGCCATAAGCTATTTTACCATAGTATGGTACATGTTTCAATATTATAGGTACTATATTAAATTAATTCATCATATGTCACTGTGTGTTTTCCATGTTGACAACAATAAAGAGATCTGATATTATTCAAATTACCGATGAATAAATTGTATTCATAAGGCACTATTGGAAGCACAATGCCTGCTCTCCTAACAGCCTTCATTAGAAAATCCAAATTTCAAAATCCAAATTTCAAATGGTTTTATTGGGTTTTTTTGTCATTTGAGCTTTGACATTTGGTTTTCCAAATGGGCCTATAGCTCAATTGGCTTGAGCGTCGGATTTGCATTCCGAAGGTTAGGGGTTCGAGTCCCCTTAGGTCCACCAAGGAATTCAGCAATTTTCAGTTTCCAATTTTCAATCAAAAGTTGAAAATTGTAAATTGAAATTTAACGAATGTTCTTTGACAATTTGTGATTGAGAAAAACAATAATTTGAATACATGTCCATGTATTCAAAACATCTTTTAACTAACATAAGAGATGGGAGAAAACTAAGTTAATGGTGGATGCCTAGGTAGTTTGAACCGAAGAAAGACGTGTGCTTAAGCACGATATCAACGATAAGCCCTTTAGCAGGCATTATCAATCGTTGGTTTCTGAATGGGGAAACCCCGGCCGTGGTAACACGGCTGATCCCGCCTTTGGCGGGAAGGGAACCCGGCGAACTGAAACATCTAAGTACCCGGAGGAAAAGACATCAAATGAGATTCCGTCAGTAGCGGCGAGCGAAATCGGAAGAGCCCAAACCCCGTAAGGGGGGTTGTAGGACCACAGTAGGGAGTATATTTTGTAGGAGAACAGCATGGAAAGGCTGGTCATAGAGAGTGACAACCTCGTATCCGAAATGAAATATACCTCGGTGGATTTCCTGAGTACCACGAGGCACGGCAAACCTTGTGGGAAGCTGGGTCGGTCACGATCCAAGGCTAAACATTCAAACTAACCGATAGTGAACTAGTACCGTGAGGGAAAGGTGAAAAGTCCCCCGAGAGGGGCGTGAAATAGAACCTGAAACCATTAACTATCAAACAGAGAGAGTCCCGTAAGGGATGATCTCGTGCCTATTGAAGAATGAGTCAGCGAGTGTTCGATAACTGCTTTTTGCTTAACCGAGCTTAGCTCGGGAAGGCAGAGCGAAAGCGAGTCCTAATAGGGCGACCAATCGTAGTTATCGTACAACCCGAAACCGGGTGAGCTAACCATGGGCAGGGTGAAGTTTGCCGAAAGGCAGATGGAGGCCCGAACTCGTCGTCGGTGAAATGACGTGAGATGACCTGTGGTTAGGGGTAATATGCCAATCGAACCCGGAGATAGCTGGTTCTCCCCGAGATATATTTAGGTATAGCCTATTCAACTACTTTGTGAGGTAAAGCGACTGGATAGTTCCCGGAGCCTTTTGGCTTTGTGAATTAACCAAACTCTGAATGCGCAAAGCTTATTGAATAGAGTCAGTCCCGCTCGGATAAGCGAGTGTGGGCGAGAGGGAAACATCCCAGATTCCCAACTAAGGCTCCTAAATGACTTTTAAGTGGTAAAGGCCGTTTGTTTTCCAACACAGCAGGGAGGTTGGCTCAGAAGCAGCCATCCTTTAAAGAGTGCGTAACAGCTCACCTGAATAATTCCGCTTTGGCGGAATGGAAGACATGCGCCTAAAATGATTCGGAGCTCAAAGAGTCTGCCGAAGTTGGAAATTTCCCGCCTTTGGCGGGAAGTGGTAGGGGAGCGTTCTTATTGCTGTGAAGCTATAGTGTAAACTGTGGTGGAGCGGTAAGAAGTGAGAATGCTGACATAAGTAGTGATTTCTCCCGATTAAAATTCGGGATGCCGAATACTCAAGGTTTCCTCAGCAACGTCAATCGACTGAGGGTTAGTCGGATCTAAGCATCCACCGCAACAGGTGGAAGCGATGTACAAGTTGTTAATATTCAACTACTGTATATAACGCGTTATTACTTGATATGTGACGAAGTATGATAAGTCAGGCCTTCTATATGAGGGTTTAAACTGCAAGATTTTACCGCAAGGTAAAGACAAGTAGTGATATCGAGTCTGCCGCAAGGCGGGCAAGCTGATTGATTTATGTTTCCGGGAAAAATGTATCAAGGAGTTTTATATATATCCGTACCGACATCCAACGCAGGTGAGTTGGTGGAGAACACCACGGCATACGAGTAAGGACGATTCAAGGAACTCGGCAAAAAAGCTGAGCGTAAGCTATGCAAGATGCTCTGTCCCGCGCAAGCGGGATTTCAACAAAAGATTATCAGGCAACTGTTTAACTAAAACACAGGTTCCTGCAAACCCCAAAAGGGAAAGTATAGGAGCTGATGCCTGTCCAGTACTGGTAAGTTAATCGTTGGGACTGACGAATTGGCGAGCAATCTCCAATTAACAGGTTCTGGCGCAAGCTCCAGTGAACGACAGCTCTAACCCTGAGAGTTCTAAGGTAGCGTAACCCCTTGTCGGGTAAGTTCCGACCCGCATGAAAGGTATAATGACTTGATAACTGTCTTGAATCGTTGCTCGACGAAGTTGAAATGGCTGTGAAGATGCGGCCTATCTACACCTGGACAAAAAGACCCCGAGAGCTTTACTGAAACTAGACATTGGGGAGATGGAAGTAACTGTTGAGAGTAGGAGGGAGGGCTTGCCCGTCAATGAAACACCTCTCTTTGCTTTTATCTCACCTAATCTTTCCACAAGAAGGAAACAGTGTTTGGCGGTCAGTTTAACTGGGGCGGTTTCCTCCAAAAAGGTAACGGAGGAGCGCAAAGGTAAGCTTATTCCGGATGGAAATCGGAATGTAAGTGTATACGCATAAGCTGGCTTGACTGCGAGGACGACAATCCGAGCAGATGCGAAAGCAGGCGTAAGTGATCCCCCATCCCGAAGTGATTTCGGGAGGGGCTTAACGGATAAAAGCTACCTCGGGGATAACAGGCTGGTGACGCCCGAGAGTTCATATCGACGGCGTCGTTCGGCACCTCGATGTCGGCTCACCGCATCCTGGAGCTGTAGTCGGTTCCAAGGGTTGGGCTGTTCGCCCATTAAAGCGGTACGCGAGCTGGGTTCAGAACGTCGTGAGACAGTTCGGACTCTATCCGGTGTAGACGATTGGATTTTTGAGGGGAGTCATCCACAGTACGAGAGGACCTGGATGAGGAGATCCCTGGTGTACCAGTTGTCCCAAAAGGGCATCGCTGGGTAGCTATATCTCCATCCGATAAGCACTGAATGCATATCAAGTGCGAAGCGAACCCCGAGATTATAAATCCCTATAGATTACCAGAAGATTACTGGTTTGATAGGCGCTCGGTGTAAGCCCTGTAAGGGGTTTAGCCAAGGCGTACTAAAATCGATCTCCCATCTCTTTAGTTGGTTAAGAAACTTGTTTCTTCTCTTTCTTCTACATGTATCTTTTTGTACAATTACTGCATGACTGTTATTGCAATTGACCCTGGAGTAGAGCGGACTGGTTTTGCTTTTTTTAAAAAAACAAGCATTAATACATATGCATATTTTTCTTCCGGGCTTATTCAAACAACAAAGGGGACATCTCATGAAAAACGCTTACTCCAAATTTATAATGCTCTATATAAGCTTATAAAAAAAGAGCGTCCTACTGTCCTTGTGCTTGAACAGCTGTTTTTTTTTAAAAATCAAAAAACTGTGTTTTCCGTCGGACAATCACAGGGCATTATCCTGCTTCTTGCCGCGCAGTCTGACATTCCGGCCGTTTTTTTGACACCGCTTCAGATAAAGCAAACCGTGACCGGATATGGTCATGCGGACAAAAAAAGTGTACAAAAAATGCTGACGCTTGAACTTGGCCTTAAGGATGAAGTATCCCAGGATGATCAGGCAGATGCGATTGCTTGCGGTTATGCCTATTGTTGCATAAACAAAAGTTTGACAACATCCTGAGTTTTATTTATTAATTTGCACCGACTTTTGCTATGATTCTTGCAGCATATTTTGCACCGATTTCCATGGCCATTTGAATATTACTTTCGTTTTTCAAGTAGCCTGAAATAAAACCTGCACTATAGGCATCCCCGGCACCGGTCGTATCAACAACTTTTTTTGGTACTGCCGCTGGTACATGATGAACTCCTTGCTGAGAATAGGCCCAACTTCCTTTTTCACCATCGGTGATAATAACGGTTTTTTGAAAAGTAGGAGAAATATAATGTCTTATGTCTTTTTTTAAATCGATATCACCAGGCGCCCGTTTGATTAACTCAGCAAATTCATGGGAGTTTACCATAAGAATATCGGCTTTTTGTATAAGTCGCTCAGTTTGACTATAAGGCCTTCTGCAATCCTTGATACCAAGGTTTAACACTGATGGAATATTATTGCTATGAAGGTAGGATAATATATGATATCGCTCATCAAGAGTCACTCTTGGAAGATTTGAGATGTAAACTAATCTGGCTTTTTTTAGTTGTTCATAATCTTCTTTTTTTTCAAAAATATGCTCATGGGGTGTTTCATAATTTATGATCGTTCTTTCACCATTTGGGGAAAGAAGAATACTTGAAATCTTGAAATATTCGTCTTTATATATGCACATATCTCTTGATATGTTGTGCTCTTCCAGATGTCTCAGGATCATGGACTTGAATTGATTGTTACCGATTGTACCGATAATTGCCGCAGATAATCCGTGCCTTGATGCACCTATCGCAACATTTGCGCCTCCTCCGCCAAGCGCCTCATAAAAGTAATCGGCAACATATTTTCCTCCGATTGCCAATGTAAAGCGGTCTTCGCCTCTGGTAAGGGACTCACCTTGAAAATACAAGTCAATGCTGATGTTACCAATTGAAATGAGATCTTTCATATATATTAGTATATATAACTTTGTCAAAAATTGTTACAATAACGGCATGCTGACAATCATATGCGGTGATGATTTTGTTTCATCGCGCAAATATTTCTCCCAAATCAAAAGCGAATATTTTAAAAAAAACATAGAAATAAAGGATATTGTGCCACAAGAGCTTCCTGATGTCCTGAACTGGCAAGGCGACAATCTCAGTTTGTTTGCATCAAAGAAAATATTTGCTGTAGAACGCATCGAGTCACATATCGTCCGTAAACGAGGCAAGAAAAAAGCTTCTCAAAATAAACATCTTACTCTTGAAGAAATCGTTCAAAAACTAGCACAAAGCAAAAATATCGAAGTAATTAACTGGGAGGAAAAACCGGGAAGAGAATTAAAATTAAAAACAATTGCAAAAATCAAGGAATTCAAGCTGTCAAATAACATCTTTAAATTACTAGATGCATGTTATCCAAACAATTTTTCTGTTTTTATACGACTCCTGTCTGAGAATTTAGACGTACATGAGGAAATGTTTATTTTTACGATGCTTTGCCGTCATATCAGAACGCTTATTTTGGCACAGGATCACATCTTTTCACCGTCTGTACAATCCTGGCAAAAACAAAAAATATCTGGCCAAGCTCTACTCTGGACAAGAGATAAGCTTATCGGTTTTTATGAAGGATTATACCGCATTGATTTTTCTTCCAAGTCAGCAACAAATCCCTATGGCACACGAAAATCACTTGAGATTTTGGCATGTTATTATCTATAATAGTATCTCTTATAAATTAAGATAAAAATATGAAAAAAAATAAATTGAGTATACCCGATCATGTATATAGAGGTTATGATTTACGCGGGGTAGTCGGACCTGATCTGGATGAGGCCCGCGTAGAAAATTTAGGAAAAGCATATGCTACATGGCTTTTAAGAAGAAAAGTATATGATTGTGTTGTTGGTTATGATTCGCGTGAATCAAGCCCTTCCTTTCATAAAGCGTTAATCAAAGGGTTAACTGATTCAGGGATAACTGTATATGATATCGGGATGACCCTTTCTCAAATCTGTTACTTTGCTCAATATTACTTTAGGACACGCGGTATGGTCATGATAACAGCTTCTCATAATCCAAAGGAATATAATGGTTTTAAATTTGGCACAGGCTTCTCCGAAACAATGGTAACTGAAGAAATTATTGAATTTCGAGATCTTGTTAATTCAGGCAAATACGTAAAAATGTCACCTAAGGGAAAAATTATCACGAAGAATGTTTTTGCCATTTATCTAAAAGACCTTTTACGCCGCATAGGTCCAATTGGAAAGTTTAAAGTCGTTATCGATTCTTGTGCCGCAACAACAGGATTGTTTCTTCCGAAAATATTACGGTCTGTTGGATGCAAAGTAATAGAGCAAAACACTACTCCAGACCCGACATTTCCAGTTGGAGTTGCAGATCCAACAGAAAAGGATGTACAGGAGCGTTTAGCCCGTCGAGTAGTAAAGGAAAAGGCAGATCTAGGATTTTCCTATGATACAGACGGAGATCGGATTGGTGTAGTGGACCAGGATGGAGGACTTATTTGGAATGATACGCTTGTTGCGCTTTTTTCAAAAGACATTCTTGATTCGCTTCCGGGAGCAACAATCATATTTAATACGCTTTGTTCCAAACAGGTGGATGATGTAGTAACTCAAGCAGGAGGTAAAGCGCTTATATGGAAAACCGGACACTCGTTTATCAAAGCTAAGGTAAAAGAAGAAAGAGCACCATTCGGTGGCGAACTCAGTGGTCATTTTTTCTTTGTTGATAATTTTTATGGTCATGACGACGGTGCTATAGCTTCCCTTAGACTTCTCTCATACCTTACACGGATTAAAAAATCATTAAAACAAGCAGTGGCGCAATTGCCTCATTATTTTTCAAGTCCAGAGATAAAAGTAGGATGTCCTGATAACATCAAATTTAATGTAGTTAGCGAAAAAATCGGTAACCAAATAAAGAAATTATATCCGCGTGCCAGATATACGGAAATAGATGGAGTCCGAATGGATACTGAGCTTGAAATGCTTATTGTACGAGCATCTCAAAATGGTCCTTATTTGACCGTCAAATTTGAAGCTAAGTCACAAAAAATATATGATGTGCTAAAAAAACAAGTTTCTCTGATACTCCACTCACTAAAGGAAATTGATTTTACAAGCGGAGTCAATATAGATTCGTTGAAATAATTGATGGACAAAACGTACATAAAGGAATATCAAGAATTCAGTAAAAAAACCCTATATCAAGCAGGAAAGATTTTGCATTCGTATACCTCCACATTTCATGTGCAGAAAGTAAAAGACCGATTGTCTCTGGATGTTGCAACAGATGCGGATTTTGCAGCAGAAAAATATATAGTTGACCAGATTAAAACTACCTATCCAACACATAGCATCTTGACTGAGGAAACTTCGGGGCTTGCAACAGAATCCGAATTTGAATGGATCATAGATCCTCTTGACGGTACTAAAGAATTTATAAGACATTCACCGTATTATTACAGCCTTTTGGCTTTGGAATATAAAGGGAAACCTATCTGTGGAGCTGGTTATCAACCTGAAATTAATAGAATGTTTTCAGGTGCCATAGGTGTTGGGGCGGATTTAAATAATCAAAGAATTGTACTCTCTCAGGAAAACATGATGAAAAAATCGTTTATCTATTTTGGCCTTCCTGTATGTGATATGTTATCAACCTTTCTAAAACCCTACCTTTCTGTCATAGAAAAATTAACCTCTTCTTGCTATCGACTCCGAAACACTCCCTGGGATGTCGAAGCTTTATTTAATATTGCCTATGGGCTTTGCGAAGGTTTTATCATACCTCCGCATGAGCCAGGTCGCGGTCCAAAATGGTGGGATATTGCCTCAGGTATAGCCGTGCTTTTAGCTAATGGAGGAACAATTACAGATTTTAAGGGAAATCCCTATCATGCGCGTTCAAATGAATACGGGTTGGTTGCAAGTAACGGGAAAATACACGAAGAACTTTTGGACTGCATACGCACATCATATAAATAAAAATTTACCACCTTTCTTGATTTATCACTTGATGTGTCTTATAATAACGGCATGACAGGAGAACCCGAAAGGCCTGATGAACGGATAACACTTTCGCATTTTACATCAGCTCTCATTCAAAACTTGCGTACGATCAAGAAGAAACCACGGCCGGACGAACTATCTGCAATAAATGTTTCCCAGACTGTGTCTCTTTTTGCCTTGATATATGAGAGGTTGCGTAATGCCATCGAATACAGAGAAGATCATCTTATACGTCGTGCTGCAATTGAGCGCATTATAAAGCGCCGTCTCATGCTCAATCCTGATGGAAAAGGTGAATCGGAGAATATGCTACGCGAGCTTCTTTGGGCACGCTATTTTCCCAACAATAGTCTTGGAGGTCAGGATCTTATAAATATTCAAAATATCATTGACAAATATATCCTTGTCCGTAAGTCAGTAATATCCGGAAGACCGGTTGATACACAACAGTATCTGTCCGAATTCCTGATACAGATGTTGACGTGTGAGATTGAAGAGGCGCTTAGTCCTGAAGAGGCATCAAAATTTGCAAGTTTTACCTTTTTTATTTTTCAGGTACTACGAAATAAGATAAAGATTGAAGGATTAAGCAGCGACCAGAAAGATGCATATTTCCTGGCCGCACTTGAAAAATCATACAGAAAAAGCGATAAGCCCTATCAAAGGTACCATCTGTTTACGACGTTTTACCAGTCAATCCATGAATATTCAGTTAAGGAATTACAAAATCTTGCCGAAAAGATACCGGAAATTACAAAAAAGATCGATGAAACGTTGAATAATCCATACGTTGACAATCTTGTGCGTTATACCAGAAAACAGCTTCCACCCTTTTTAATCCTGTTCAGCATCATACAAGAAAAATTCAAAAACATTGCTTCCATTCTAACCAGTAAAACCAGGCTTTGGACAACCGTAGATCTTACTTGCAGGGAAAAGTACCAGCAGTTGGGGACACGCATACGCAAGCTTGCAATTCGAAGTTTCATTTATATTTTTTTGACCAAAATGCTTTTTGCACTTATTCTTGAGGTTCCGGTGTCCGGCTATATTTATGGAGACGTAAATTACACATCAGTTATCATAAACTCTGTGTTTCCTCCAATTCTTATGCTTATTATCATATCTTTCTTTCGCATACCGGGTGAAGACAACACAAAAAATATTTTTAACCGCATCATACATGTCATTGATAAAAATACGCAATTTGAAACCAGCATATCATATATGCCAAAGAAATCACGGGTAAAAAAGCCAATGCTTATATTCGGGTTTACGATTTTTTATTCATTGACATTTATTGTCACATTAAGCCTTATATACGAAATTCTGCTTCTGCTTGACTTTAATATAATAAGTATGGCGGTGTTTATATTTTTTGTCAGTATTGTCACCTTTTTTTCTTATCGTATCAAACAAATCGTTAATTTATATATGCTTAAGGAAAAAGAGGGTGTACTAACCCCAATTATCGATTTTTTCTTCATGCCGGTCCTTTCGATCGGAAAATTTTTTAGCGGTGGCCTTGCACGTCTTAATTTCCTCATATTTGTCTTAGATTTCCTTATAGAGGCACCATTTAAACTCATATTTGAAGTTGTTGAAGAATGGATTTCATTCGTCAGAAAACGAAAAGAAGAAATTATCTAATTGTTTAATTGTAGGGTTAAATAGCTTCGAAGCCTTGGGTTTTCATTTATTCCGTAAAGTATTATGCATAATGTTTGGACTGATTTAAAAAAACCAATCATAGGTCTAGGTCCCATGGACGGCATAACAGATCCGGCCTACCGTGAAATAGTCGATATATATGGACACCCTGATCTTTTGTTTACCGAATTTGCTCCAGCAGAAGGAATAACACATAAGGTTACACCACCATTACGTAGTCTTATCCGCCACCAAACCAAAACCCCCCTTATTGCTCAGCTTTTTGGATCAGATCCTAAATCCTTTTATAAGGCTTTTTTTATCGTAGCTGAAATGGGATATGATGGGATAGATATAAACATGGGATGCCCGGACAGTAATATTATGAAAAAACGTGGAGGTGGAGCTTTTATTGGAAGACCAACCGATGCAAAGGAAATAATCAAAATCGTTCAGCGTGCTGCCAATGACTGGAAAAATGGAAAAACAATAGGTGAGGCCGGTCTCAGGGAAGAAATTATCATATGGATAAAAACAAACCGTATTAAGAAATCATGTCCAAAAAAGATACCTGTTTCAATCAAGACAAGAACAGGTATAGACAAACATATAACAAAAGAGTGGATTTCAACGCTTCTTGACCTAACGCCATCCGCAATAATACTCCATGGACGGACACTGAGACAAATGTATCATGGAAAAGCTGACTGGGATGAGATTGAAAAAGCAGCACTTTTGGCAAAACACAGCGAAACAGTCATCATTGGAAGCGGTGATATCATATCAAAAAAACAGGCAATTACTTTTGCAAAAAAATATAAAGTTGATGGAGTACTTATAGCTCGAGCAGCCCTTGGAAATCCATGGATTTTTTCTGATAAAAAGCCTACTCAAAAAGAAATATATGAGGCGATAATAAAGCATTGTAACCTATTTATTGAATATCAGCCTCGTTTAAAGCTGTATCCCATGCGCAAACACCTTGCGTGGTATATAAAAGGGATAAAAGGATCCCGTGCTTTGCGAAACCGTCTGGTGCAGGTTGTTACTTTAGAAGATGTCAAAACTATCTTTAAGGGTACGTTAATTTGACAACATACCCTATTATTGATATAATTTGATATTCAAAATATGATGTATGATATAAGGGACATACAACTTAAATCCGTTCGTCGTAATCATCTTCCCAAAGTCACAAAAGCAGACAAATATGTGAGTGCGGTTTTTATGTTTGTTACGTTTGCGACAGTCCTCGTAATAAGTGTGCGGCTGATTATTCAACTGTAAACAAAAGCCCAATCAAAATATCTTCATAAACCGCTCGAAACTTCAGAAATCAGAATTTTTTTAAAATTCTCAATTGCATCAATATCATATACGGATATACAATACACGTCGTTGTTTATTTTTCGAAATGACGTCAGTTTTTTTTCTCTTTCAACGGGTAGAATAAGATCGGATTTTGTCAGCAATATCAATTCCTTTTTAATTAAAAGTTCACTGCTAAACTCGGCCAGTTCTTTGCGTATTGCCGAATAATTTTTTTTCATCTGCCTCAAAGGCTCATCGCATGCGATACAATGAATAAGCAACTTTACCTTTTCAATGTGTTTAAGAAATGTGATTCCCAATCCTTTTCCTTTTGAGGCCCCCTCAATAAGTCCTGGAATATCTGCTAAAACTATCTGTTCTAACGCTCCCAAATTTGGCTCAATTGTCGTGAATGGAAAGGGCGCTATCTTTGCATGAGCTGCCGTAAGTTCATTTAGCAAACTGCTTTTTCCCGCATTGGGTAATCCGATAAAACCAACATCAGCAATAAGCTTCATAATCACTTTAAAAGTTTTTGTTTGACCTATTGCTCCTTTTTCAGCTTTCATCGGAGATCGATTCGTTGGAGATTTAAAGCGGTCATTACCATATCCTCCGCGACCACCAACGCACAGAAGGACTCTAGTGCCGTCCATTGGCAGTTCTATTTTTTTGCCTGTTGAATGGTCTGATAGTTCAGTTCCTGGCGGAAATCCTAAAAGTAAATGAGTACCGTCTTTTCCCGTTTTATTAAAAGACATGCCGTTTCCGCCATCCTGAGCTTTATATGTTTTTTTTTGCGTATAAGGATATAAAGATGATAGATTGTTATTAACATATGCATATACATCACCACCACGTCCTCCGTCACCGCCGGACGGGCCGGATTTCTTACCCGGAAAAAAGGATACGGAGCCATTTCCTCCTTTTCCACTTTGTACTGTAATCGTAGCCTCATCAATAAGCATGTTACTATTATAAATGATTAAATCAAGATAATCTGAACAACGAAGTTATCGGTTGTCTGATAATGTGTGATAGATTATGTTTTGTGGTGATCGCCCTGACTCCATCCCGGCTTAGAGGTGACTTTTACCCATGTTTCATCGCCCTTTGCCCAATGTTTTTCTCCGGGTTGGATTGTAAATGATTCTTTTTCTTTTAAGTAATACTCGGCACCGTTTACGTACAATTTCAGTTCTCCTTTTATCACTTCGTAAACCTCAACCGAAGCATCGTGGTAATGGGGTGTGATCTCATCAATAACCGATACTGCAATACTATAATCACGATGCGCGGAAGTTGGATCCACTTCGCATAAAATCTCGGTAAGATTGTGCTTGTCATTCAATATGATATTTTTACCCGGGTATTTATGCTTTATTTCATCAAGAACTTCATTTATACGCATATTTCTATTGTACATATATACGTCCTATATACAAGAGTAAATCAATCAAAACAGAACCTTATTATAGTTGACTTTGACGAAAACATGTGCCATGATAGTATGGTATGACGACACAAACAAATCCTATCCTGATATATGACGACTCATTGATGAGACAAGAAAACATTGGTGCAAACGGTCTCACTGAGAAACAAGTAAGATCCTTTTATACATCCAATGCATCTGTCTATGAAAGAACAAGTAAAGCAATTACCGATAAACAGTATGATTTTATGGATCTTGCTTACAATGAAAATCTCATAAAGCAATGCAAACAAACATGGGACCCGTTTACACCATGGGTTAAACATATCGTCTTTATTGGTATCGGAGGGGCATCCCAGGTACCTAAAATCATTCATGATGCTTTCGGTAAATATAAAAAAGGTGTTCCAAGCGTTGAGTTTGTCGGAGACTTTACGGATCCTGCTGAATATCAACGACTTCAAACTAAAGTTATCGGTTACGAAAACGAAACGGCGATTATCATCGTATCAAAAACAGGTACAACTGTTGAACCTTCGGTATGGTATCTTCTTTTTCGCGAGCACTTTGAAAAAGTACTAGGCAATGAATGGAGAGATCATTTCCTTTTTATAACAGGACAGGATGGTTTATTTATTAATGAAGTCCGATCTCAAGATCTTCATTATATGGAGACCTCTGCGGTTGGAGATAGATTTGCAGTTCTTTCCTCAATTGGTTTGCTTCCGGCAACCATCTTTGGTCTTGACTCATACAGCCTGCTTAAAGGCAGCCGTGACTTTTTTGAATTTACCTCACATACGTCACAAGAAAAAAATATCGCTTGGAATATTGCCCTATATCAGCTGGCATATCAATCGTTATTTGGTGTAAATATGTTCACGCCTTTTGTCTATCTGGCACGCTTGAATGAATTTTCTATGTGGCTGAGACAGCTTTGGGCTGAATCACTTGGAAAAGAAAAAAGAGGGATATTGCTTTTTCCTGCAATGGGTCCGAGAGATCAGCACTCGGTTTTACAGATGTTTAACGACGGCCCGTGGTTAAATACTTTTTTATTTATTTCACAAAAAAAGCCACAAAGTGATATTAATATCGAAAATCGATCATCCGGGACTTTTGACCACCTCGACAATTCATCGCTTGGAAATATCACGGATTTTTCCTGTCGCAACACGCAACTCACTTTAAAAAATTATCAGAGACCTTCTGCCCATCTTCAAATATCTCGTTTTGATGAAGAGACAATGGGAGCTCTTATTGCCATGTTTGAACTTGTTGTTGTATATATGGGAGAGCTTTTTGGCATTACAAATGTCTTTAATCAACCAGGAGTATCTGAAAGTCGCGATTTTATAGATGCCCGGATGAAGCGCCCGGGATCTGAGAAAGCACAGCGGACACTTGAACAAATGGAAAAAAGGATAATAGCATCAAGGCAAACATATCCATAAGTTTGCCCGCTTATAAAGGGTTAACACTATCCAATGTCGTATTTATTTTGTGCTCAAGAAGACCGTCATAGTAAGTAATCTGACGATATATAAGTAAAAAAATATCTAACCCTCTTGAAAGTGTATTTACCGCAGGACGAATATTTACGGCAGGTAATGTGATATGTGGCCATATAAAAGTATCCGATTTGTTCTGATCAACCATCTCATATTGATTTTGTGTTACATTTTTAGTACCAAATGTGGAGAATGTTGGTGGTTCTTTTTTTATTGTAGGTAAAGAAACTTGTTTGGTCGGTTTTACAGATGGAGGGATAATTACTGGTTTTGTAGGCTGGTATGTTGGTTTCTGTGAAGGCTTTGCTTTCGGTATAGTTGGTTCTATTTGTTTTGTAGTTGGTGTTGCAGCTGGTAGACCAAGACGTGTTTCCAAAGGTACCGGAGGTAAAAAAAGCGGCTCAAGACCGCACCAATAAGTTGATGCATGCGCGCAATTTTTCCATTTTTTTTCTGAAGGGCTTATGCTTTTGCACTGATCTGGATGACACCATAAACGCTCCCAATAACCTACACACATATTAGGGTCGCCTGTTGCAGCAATTTCATAACAACAAAGGGGATAATAACCGAGACATCCGCGTTTTTGTGAGTTACCCTGTCCATCCATGCAGTAATTAGGATCAGGTTGCGCAAGCGCTTCAACATCTGCAAGACTCCACCCTCCACAGTTGGGTGCTCTACTGCACTCATCATAATAACCATCCTTACACATATTCGCAAGAGACGTCTTTCCTTGTCCAAAGCAATCACGACCACCTTTTACAAAGAAAAGGACAATCACAAATACTAAAAAAAGCTTTAAAGCGTTTCTTTCTACCATTTATTTAATAAATTGTAACACAGCAGTGTTTACTAAATTATATTTATATATCTGCCTGACCGTCTATGTTGTTTATAAATGAAGAAAACATTTTTACTTCAAGAGCAGAACTCCAGAAAAAGCTAAAATACCTGCTACAATCTTTAACGGTATGCTTTTTCTTTCTTTCAGAAAAATAATTGCAAGAATTATAGTTATCAGGCTATTGGTTGAATTTATCAAAATGATCTTTGAGGCTTCGCCGAGTGTAAACGCTTTAATTAAAAAATAATATCCAGATGAGGCCATTCCGGCAAGAAGAACAACCTTCCAGCTTGTCCTTTTGAACTCCTCAACTAATGATGATAAAGGAATGGTTGGCATAAATAAAACAAAAATATTAGATATGGCGTAACCCATAAAAGCGTAAAGGGGAAGAGGCCAGTAGGATGCTGCTTTTTTATCTATGGTCCATGCAATCCCAAGAAAGAGACTCATAATAATCGCATATCTTAATCCCTTATTAAGACGAAGACCGCCTTTGCGATAAAAAACCATAATATTTGCACTCAGTATTACAAATGCTGCAACAAGTTTTTTTATTGATATGCTCTCACCCAAAAAAATGATGGATAGGGCAAAGGTGCAGATGGTTGCTATCTTTGCAACAACTGTAAATAACGAAATCTCCATATATTTTTTGGCTGTATATTCGGTTCTGTTAAATATGCCGTATGCAAATATCATGAGTACGGTCAGAAAGAGAATAAATGGAGGGATTGGTCGCCACTCATAACTGTCGATTAAGAAAAAAGCAAGGACAAAAAATCCGCTTAAAAAATTATAAACTGCAGAAAAAGCCCTAGGTTCTTTGCTGTCAATAATAAGAATTCTCCCAAGTAATCCGTAAAATGTAAAGCACAATGTTGAGATAACAGCTAATGAAAACCATGTCATGTGCATTTGAATATTTTATTATATTACTTAAGATATTCCAATTATTTTTCAAATAATAAAAATATTGTACATATCCCAGGGTTTAGCTTAATGTAACCCCCAAAGGTTATTTATATTACAAAATGAGACATAACAAGTAGTTTGTGAGTCCGGGGAGACTCGAACTCCCAACCGACTCCTTAAGAGGGAGATGCTCTACCAGTTGAGCTACGGACCCAAACAAACTACTTGATTTTACAAACCATACTTATTAAGTTTAGCTTCGCTTCTCTTTTCCATTTCTTTATAGCTATTTCTCTTTTGCAAGCTTCTGATTGATCACTATATGTTTCCTGGTAAGCGAGAACAACAGGTCTTTTTGCTCTTAAAGATTTTGCTCCTTTTACATTATCTGTGTTATGCTCTTGAATCCGCCTTTTTATATCCTTTGTTATACCAGTATACAAAGAACCGTCTTCTGCTTGAACTATATAAACGTACCATTTCATAGTGTTTAGTTTTGCTCCTTTTACAGTGCCTTTGGAGGGAATTGAACCCCCATCACTGGTTCCGAAGACCAGTGCTCTATCCGTTGAGCTACAAAGGCGTTTTCCCTCCAATCCTTTTGTGTTTATATTATACTATATGGATGAACAGCTACCTATTTCTTTCACTTCTTCTTTTTGAACTGTTTTTTGTAGCCGGGCTTACCATCTATATGATTGGCTTGCTATATTCGTCATTCATGGGTGCCCCATTCATACCCACTTCAAAAAAATGTATAAATGAAATACTGAAGAAAGCACATCTCAAAAAAGGGCAGGTTTTTTTGGAACTGGGAAGCGGAGACGGTCGAATAGTCCGTGAGGCAGTCAAAACATACGGAGTTACGGGGATCGGTGTAGACATCAATATGCTTCTTATCCTCATGTCCCGATTTTATGCAAAAAGACAAAGGCTTTTAAATATCAAGTTTAAAAGGCAAAACGTTTTGGATGCTGATTTTGCAAACATTGATGTCCTTTATCTCTTTCTTATGCCCGAGATTATTGAGAAGATTCTTCCGCGTTTAAATAAAGAACTGAAACCACAGACTCTTGTTATCTCACATGGCTTCAAAATTACTGGTTGGGAAAATAAAATAGTAGATACTATCAGAAACAAACCGTTTTCAACCTTTTTCTACCGTATCAGTTGATTCTAGATTGACGTCTTGAAAAGCATTAAGTAATATAACTTAATATATGTATAAAAAAGTGACTGTGCTTCTTATCTTATATCTTTGCCTTATTAGCATCAGCATCATGACTGCACGAATGATAGCAAAACGAAATACGCGCATACTTTTTTACAGAGCTGTAATGAACGATCTGACTGAGATTGCATCAGCCCTACATATTGGGCAACTCAGTGAAGAAAATCAACGTGAAATCCTAAAGGAATTTGCCACAGACGATATCCGTATAGCAAATCTCAAATTCTTCTTCCGTAAATATAATTCTCCGCTTTACGATTATGCACATCTTATAGTTGAGCGTGCTGACAGTTACCAGTTTGATTATCGTCTTTTACCAGCAATTGCAATGCAGGAATCAACCCTATGCAAATTTATACCGCATAATTCGTTTAATTGTTGGGGATGGGGAATTTACGGCACACGCGTCACACGTTTTGCATCATATAATGAGGCGATTGAAACAGTGAGTAAAGGCATTAAAACCGGTTATATAGACAAAGGTCTAACTACGCCGGAGGAAATCATGAGTAAATATACGCCTCCCTCAGATGGAAGTTGGGCTCATGGTGTTAACACATTCTTAAAGATTATTGAGTAGTTTGATACGTGTTTATTGTACACTTCGCGCTGTTGATAGCTCTTGTGACAAGGAATACTGAGTCCCGCTTTTTTTTGAACGTGCAGCAAACAAGGAGCCTCGTTTTTTCTTTTTTGATATGAGTGCCTGCATCCATGTCTTTGATTCACCGATTTTTTGACGCAAAAGCTGCAATGTGCGAAGCACAATTTCCAAAAAACGTATATGATAGATACCTTGCTTTTCCGGAAGGGACTCAAGCGTAATCTTTTCAATATCTTTTACTTCCTGAAGCAGCGATTTATCAGCTTTTCGGATATAGTCTATTTCACGCTTAATCTGCTCAACCAATCTGCGTATCTCATTTTTTACTGTAACGGCTTCGTGATGCTCACTAAAATTAAAGATGTTTGCTTCTCTTTTCCCCCGGGTAACAGTTTTTTGTGACTCTGACAAGCTCATATTTTCATTACCAGCCATATTTTCACTATCTGCTTTTTCAGTATATCCACCAAAAAATTGATCCATTACACCCACTCCAATATCTTTGACAGAAGATCCAATATTGCGTACGGTAGAAGTACCGAAGTCTTTGATTGATTCGATTGGATTAGCTTTGTTTTGGCCTTGGGATTGTTTTACTATAGGCTTATTTACCATAGCCTAATTATACTATAAGCTTATAAGAAAATCAAGGGTTTTCTGTTTTCTGAGAACTGACGCATAAAAGTAAGAATTGGCTTTTGCAGCCTCTTTTTCCTTGGCTTCTTTAAGATTACCAAAAAATGCATCAAGATCTGCCTGACTTATATTGATATTTTCCTTGTCGGCAATTTCAAGAAGAATAAATTCAAGTTTATACATATCGGTAATCTCTCGGGTATATTGGTTTTTGAGTTTATCCATAGTTAAATTTTTTGACTGAAGATAGCTATCAACGGTAAGACCTATTTTTTGGACATCATCAACAAGCTGTGTCAATTTTCTATTCAACTCGGTTTCGATCAGGATAGGGGAGACTTCACATGATACTTCAGTAAGAAGAGTAGATAAAGCAATCTGAAGCATTCTATCCTTTTTTTTGTTTTGATCTTCTTGTTTCTGTTCTTTTCCGGGAACCCAAATATCATCTGTTTTAAGTGCTGCTTTTGCTTCAGTTAGCTTTTTTTTATATTCTTTGAGATTAACATCGGGTTTTTCGGCTAAAATCGCCTTTATTTGCCACATCTCATTTTCTTTCGCTTTGACTAAATCTATCTTAGGTGATACTATTGGCTTTAAACCTTCTTTCTTAATGATATCTTCGTATATACGTGGCACCAACGTACGGATAAGCTGAGTGTAAACTTGGTCTTTCGGAATATGTTTTTCCGCCAGTGCCTTAGGGACCTTACCTTTACGAAAACCTTCAAAGCTAAAGTCTGCCAAGATCAGGTCAAATGCACTCTTATATTCTTTTTCAATTTCGTCCCACGGGATATCAATAAGGATTTCATACGTATTTGATGGTAGTTTTTTTAGTGTGTGTTTTATCATTTTACAATTGTACCGTATCCATACTTAAAAACAACTGTTTTTTTTCTTCTGTCTCAAACTGTTTCATGAAATAATTTACTTTTCCCGCCCATGTATTACCTTCGCAATAAATACTACCAATCTGTTCTATACTGGCGGCTCCTTTATCAATATAATTTTCTCTCAATCCTTTACCTACTGCTAGGATAGCTTCATGAAAGCTTGGAAATGGCATAAGACCGCGGCCCCAACCAAAGGGATTATTCGTGCCTGTTGCAATTGCACGCCCAAAAGTTGATTCTATCCCAGATATAGAAGGAAGCAGATAGCAATCAAGATCATAGGTCACACAAGCTTCAATAAATGAATCCTCATAACCGCTCAACGGAGCATTATATTTATCAAGTATTGCCTTAATCGTTCTTTTTTTGATAAAATATTCACGGTTTGATTTTACTAATGCTGTATCAACAACGCCAAGTTCAATGTCAGCCGAACTACCGGCAATAAGATCCGCATTGACTGGCTCTACGAAAAAAAGTAATATCACAATGGCGATGAGTAAAACAAGTTTTTTTATCATAAAAAATAATCCTAAAGCTTCTCTAGCAAGTAGATAAACCTTAGGATCTAGGCTTATTATAACACATTTTGTATGGTAAGTCAAATATCTTATAATTGTATTAAAAATAAGTAAGAAATATGTATATACCGTTAAGCTTTAACAGTTTTAGCTTCGGATGCAGAGTAAATGAAGCTGAAAAAATCAGGTTTGACCAAGAGCTTTTGAGGCTAGGTTTTTTACAGAACAAAAAAAATCCGGATATTTATATTATAAATACTTGTGCGGTGACTGTTAAGGCAGAAAGGGAAGCCCGTCAGCTTATATTTAGATTAAGGCGAGATAATCCTGATTTGATATTAATCGTAACCGGTTGCGCAGCAACATATTGGGTAAATAATAAGATATGGAATAATATACCTGTAGATCTTATTATAAGTAATTATGAGAAGGAAAATTTAGCTAGGCTGGTTATAAAATACCTCAGCACAAACAAAAATATTCAAATTAACACGCAACCGAATCACTTGGGTAAACGCTTCTCAAAATCTGATAAATTTTTATCCTCAGGGCGGATGATGATTGAAATACAAAACGGATGTCACAGATTTTGCAGTTATTGTATTGTCCCGTACCTGCGGGGCTTGCCTAAATCAAGGACTATAAATGAAATTATTAAACAGACAAAAATGTATGACTCAGCTGTACAGGAAATTGTACTAACTGCAATAAATACTGAAGCATATGGCAAGGATACAAACGAAAACCTGACCCAATTGATTGATAGGTTACTGCAAAATACTACGGTTGCGCGCATAAGCTTCGGTTCTATCCATCCATGGTCTCTCACTGATGAGTTTTTTGAATTTTACCCTACAGTATCAACTAATCAGCGATTTAGTTCTTTTTTTCATATTCCCATTCAATCGGGCTGCAATAAAACACTTCGTCTCATGAAGCGGGACTATCACATTGAGCAAATACACGAGAAATTAAAAAAAATAAAAATAATTAACCCTCTTGCTTATATAGCAACAGATGTCATTGTAGGTTTTTTAAATGAGACAGAAGCTGACTTTGAGAAAACACTGATGTTTCTTACAAAGTCCCCGATAGACAAACTGCATGTATTCAGGTTTTCAAAAAGGATTGGTACTGCAGCTTATTATCTGGCAAAGCGTATGAAAGAACCCTCACCAGGGGAAAAAATCAAAAGAGCGCATACGTTGATTGCATTAAGTAAAAAAAAGTATATGTCTTTTTTACAAAAGTGCATCGGAGCCGAAGGACAAGGTCTTTTTATCGGATCATCTGTTAATGGTTATCAAAAAGCACTCTTTGAAAATCAAATCCCCGTATATATCTCAACAAATAAAAGCTTGTCAGGAATGATGAAACATGTTAGAATTACTAAGCTAAAAGAGGGAATACTCTTTGGAAACTTAGCATAAATATATAGTGTATATAAAGTAAATCAGCGATGGTAGCTCAATTGGTTAGAGCGTCGCCCTGTCACGGCGAAGGCTGCGGGTTCAAGTCCCGTCCACCGCGCAATATTTTCCTCTTATTTTTCTTTCTAAAAAAATACTTCATATTAATATATGAAAGAAATGTAAATGTTAAAATAAATCCGCTTATCAGAGGTATGCTGAAGATAAGAAGGTCAAAAAGAAGAATAATAATCAATGTATTGATAGTAAAGGAAATATAAGCTATGTATTGCCAAATACGATCAGATTGCATAGTAAAAGAAATGGATAAGAAAGAAGAAGGTAACCGGCAGTATGTAATACTTCCTTTTACTTCGTCAGTTTGTATAGCTAAAACGCTGTTCTACAACTCCTTCATTTGCGAATGAGTTGTTCTACGGCACTTTATGCGGCTTTTGTTTAACGACTTCGTTTTCAAAATCAGCATCAAGTATGAATATCTCGATTCGCTCACCTGTTTTGGTGCTTATATCGCTGTGTGAGCTTATGACTTGATGTTTGGTTATTTGAGAGATTATGTCGCACAATCGTTTAGTTGTGATCTGGTGAAGTGCTTTACGAATATTTTTTACAAGCTCAATTCCGTTTCCATCTTTCATCATTGCAAGAATATTCTCCTCAATTGGAAGTAGTTTACCTTCAAATCGCACAATAACCATATCTTTCAGGATATAGGTTTTTGTTTGTTTCGGCCCAACACCAAGGATTTCGACATAGAACTTTGTTACATCTTTTGAAATAGCATCTTCAATCTGTCCTTTTGTTTTATATGTACGCATAAATGAAAAAACCAGCTTTTCTCCATCAAAAACCGGAGAGGCGCTGGTTTACTGCAAAACGATCAATTTTGATCTTTTGGCTGTCTACCAAATTAGTATCATTATACATCTTTGGTATGTATTGTCAAGATTTTTATTTAAATTAAAAATGTAGTATCAGGCCATATCTGTTGTTGTATAATAGTAATAAAGCTTTATTTAGAGTTAACTGCATTTACTTTGTTACAAGTACAGTTTTATTGACCGCTTAGCTCAGTTGGCTAGAGCGTCACATTGACATTGTGAAGGTCAGGGGTTCAAGTCCCTTAGCGGTCACAAAATTTGTGATATAATTTATCAATGAATATTGATATGATACAAAATATTCTGACCACAACTACTTACCTCTTATAGGAGGACGTAGTGTTATGGCTAGAACACACCCTCCGAAAGGAGGTTTTTTTATAGCCATGAATAAATTAAAAGTGTATAATCAAACATATGGATAGCAAAAATTTGGAAGCTATGAGACATTCTTGCGAACACATTCTTCATCAGGCTATGACAGATCTGTATCCCGGTCTGAAGCGCGCCATGGGTCCGGCAACCGAGGATGGATTTTATCATGATTTTGATTTTGACGGAAAAGTTACCGAATCAGATTTTCCCAAGATCGAAAAAAGGATGAGGGAAATCGTCAACTTAGATCTGCCGTTTGTTAAGCGTGAGATTACGATCAAGGAGGCAAAAGAACTTTTCAAAAATAATCCATACAAACTGGACTGGGTATCACAGATTGAACAAAGAGGAGAATCACCAACTGTGTATTGGACAGGTGAACCTGAAAAAGAAGGATCAGACGTGGATTTATGCAAAGGACCACATGTATCCTCAACGGGTAAAGTAGGCGTTTTTAAACTGCTATCTATTGCTGGAGCGTATTGGCATGGCAATGAAAAAAATAAGATGCTTACTCGTATTTATGGTACGTGTTTTCCAACTAAAGTAGAACTGGAAGCATATTTAAAAACGGTAGAAGAGGCGAAAAAACGCGATCACCGCAAGCTGGGTGCTGATCTTGATCTTTTTGTGTTTTCGGACCTGGTTGGCAAAGGACTTCCGATGTTGACTCCCAAGGGCGCAACCATACGGCGCATACTTGAACGGTTTATTGTTGATGAAGAAATAAAGAGAGGATACCAGCATGTAATAACTCCTCCTCTTGCCAAAGTTGATTTATACAAAACTTCCGGACATTATCCCTATTATAAGGATACAATGTACCCTCCAATGAACATTGACGATGATGAGCTTATACTGCGCCCCATGACATGCCCTCATCATTTTATGATGTACAAGTCTCACCCAAGAAGCTATCGTGAGCTTCCGATCCGATATGCCGAGATATCACCACAATTTAGATATGAAAAAAGCGGTGAACTCTCAGGTCTCATGCGTGTGCGGATGTTCATGCTTGCCGATGCGCATATCATATGCACTAAAGATCAGGCAAAAAACGAGATAGTTCAGGTTCTGAGTCTCATAGACTATGTCAATGAAAAGTTGGGCCTTAAAAAAGGCGTTGACTATAGGTATAGGTTGTCACTTGGTGATAGATCTGATACCAAAAAATACTACAAGGATGATCAAGCATGGGATAATGCGGAATCTGTACTGAAGCAAGTTTTGGATGAGACACAAGCCCCCTATTATGAAGCTTCAAATGAAGCTGCTTTTTACGGACCCAAGATTGACATCCAGATAAAAAATGTAAACGGCAAGGAAGATACAGCATTTACCGTGCAATATGATTTTGTGATGCCAAAACGATTTGAGTTGCGTTATGTAAACGAAGAAAGCAAGGAGATAGAACCTGTAGTTATCCACCGTGCATCTCTTGGATGTTTTGAGCGGACAATGGCATTTCTCATCGAACACTATGGTGGAGCGTTCCCTCTGTGGCTTGCGCCTGTACAGGTTGTTGTTCTTCCTATATCCAGTAAACACACCGAATATGGAAACCGCCTTGTATCCGAACTTAAAAAACACGATTTCAGAGCAGAGCTTGATCATGAACAAGCGACTATCGGAAAAAAGATCCGTCAAGCAACCTTGCAAAAAATCCCCTATATGGTTATAATTGGAGATGCTGAGATACAGGCTTCTACTCTTTCTGTTCGTACTCGAGAAGGAGCAGATCTTGGAAAACAGTCGATTACCGAATTTATAGAATACCTAAAAACAACTATTGAGAAATAAGTATCATAGAGGTCCACCAAGAAAGTATTGGACTATTAATTTCCGTATAACAGCACCCAATCTGCGTGTTATTGACCATACGGGAAAGCAAATGGGGGTAATAAGCAAAGAAGAAGCACTGCAAATTGCCCAAAACAATGAGATGGATCTTGTTCTCATTGCTGAAAAAGCTGATCCGCCTGTTGCGAAAATTGTCGATTTTAAGAAGTTTTTATATCAAGAAGAAAAAAAGCAAAAGGAAGCACAAAAGGGGATAAAACGCAGCGTGGTAAAGGATATCAAAGTATCTCTTTTTATTGGACCTGCAGACTTTGATAGGCTAATAAACAAAACAAAGGATTTTTTGCACAGCGGCAATCAGGTACGTATTAATCTTACCCTTAAAGGAAGGGAGATGGGAAAAAAGGATATGGCTTTTGATCTTATGAAAAAATACATACTTCTTTTAGGCGATATCAATGTATCTAAAGAACCGCGACTTGAAGGAAGAGTAATACGAGCTGTCGTTGCCAAGAAAAAATAAGACTGCTCTTTACAGTGCGTATTACATACGGTATAATAAACATTTAAGAAAAATATATGGTAAAAATTAAGCAGAAAACCCACAAAGGGGCATCAAAACGATTTAAACTGACAAAAAGCGGTAAAGTTTTGCACAGATCGCAAAAAATCAGGCATCTACGTAGTGGAAAAGGGAAAAGAAAAATACGCGGATTAAAACAAATGAAAGAAATAAAAGGCACATTTGGTAAAAAAATGAAAAAATTATTAGGAATTAAATAATATATGGTAAGAGTAAAAGGCGGCGTACATACAAGAAGGAAACACAAAAAAGTATTAAAGCTTGCAAAAGGTTATTGGATGACACGGCACAAGCAGTTTAAAAAAGCAAAGGAAGCGGTTTTGCACGCAGGCCAATATGCATATGATGGCCGGAAGTTGAAGAAACGTAATTTCAGGACACTTTGGATCATACGCCTCAATGCAGCGCTAAGACCCTTAGGGATTACTTACAATGTGTTTGTCAACAAACTTACGAAAAAAAAGGTAGGACTTGACCGTAAAGTACTTTCTCAGATTGCTGTCGAACATCCTTCGGTGTTTTCAAAACTTGTGAACCAGATTAAATAACTCCCCATCATTTGTTATAATGAAATCATGGAAGATACCGGCCGCATACTTATGCAGTGTAAGGAAAAAATAAAAAATATCAAAACTTCAGACGAACTTGCATCATTTTCTTCATCATACCTTGGCCGAAACGGAAAAATAAACGAACTCATTCAGTACATGAAAAAACTGCCTCTGGATGCAAAGAAAGAATATGGACAAAAAATAAATCTTTTAAAAAGGGATCTTGAAGATCTTTTTAAGGAGAAAAACGCTGAGTTAAATATCCAGACTGATGAAACTATCTATACCGATATAACATTACCGGGAGTCTCGTATCCAAAAGGAAGCCTTCATCTTATCTCAATGGCTGTTGAAGAAATAAGCAGCATATTTGAAAAAATCGGATTTATAAGAGTATCATATCCTGAGGTTGAATACGAATACTTTTCGTTTGAATCGTTGAATATGCCCAAAAGTCATCCTGCACGGGATGATTTTGAAACATCATTTATACAAAGCCCCCCTCATCCAGAATACGGCAAAATGCTTCTCACGCCTCATACATCCTCAGGACAAGTAAGGGAGATGTGGAGAGTAGGAAAGCCGCCAATACGCATGATTAATATAGCCAAATGCTATCGTCCCAACTGGGACGCTACGCATACACCGATGTTTTACCAATTTGAGGGCTTGTGTGTTGATATTGATATTAACATTACTCATTTAAAAGGGACACTTGATTATTTTGTTAAAAAATATTTTGGAAGAGAAACTGAAGTACGTTTAAGACCGCACCATTTTCAGTTCACCGAACCCTCTTTTGAAGTAGATATTACATGCACAGTCTGCAAGGGAAGCGCAAAAACAAACGATGCCAAATGCAGAGTCTGCAAATCCGGATGGCTTGAATTGGGAGGCACGGGTATGGTGCATCCGAATGTACTTACCCATGGGAAAATTGACCCGGTCATGTTTTCGGGCTGGGCTTTTGGATTTGGTATAGAGCGAGTCATAATGATGAAATACGGCATTGATGATATACGTAATTATTATAGCGGTGATATCCGCTTTTTAGAACAATTCTGATGAATATCAAAATAACACATAATTGGCTTAAAGAATATCTTGAGACTGATGCAACTCCATACGATATCCAAAAATATGTATCACTATGCGGACCGTCAATTGAATCTGTAACCAAAACCTCAAATAATGATTTCGTATATGACATCGAGATTACTACAAACAGGATAGATACCGTATCGGTCATCGGAATTGCGCGGGAAGCTGCAACAATCCTCTCAAGAAATGGCTTTAATGCTGTTTTTAAACACAAGCCTTCTCCAAAAGCCGTCTTTTCTGCAGGACATATGCTTCCTTTGGATGTTTCAGATGAAAAACAGTTGTGCCGGAGGATACTGGCTATTGTTATGGATAATATTGAGATAAAGCCGTCTCCTTCATATATACAGGAACGCCTAAATGCCATAGGCATCCGTTCGTTAAACAATGTCGTAGATGTCACAAACTACGTCATGATGGAAATAGGTCACCCATGTCATGTATTTGATTATGACAGGATAAAAACACACAGTCTCATTATCAGGAGAGCTCTGCCAAATGAAGCGATAATAACACTTGATGAAAAACAATATCATTTAAGTGTTGAGGATATAGTTATAGATGACGGAAGCAGTAAAGTCATTGATCTACCCGGGATCATGGGTACTGCAAACAGTGTGGTAACGCCTGATACCAAGAGGATAATTTTTTTTATTGAATCAAATGATCCTGTTGCAATACGACGAAGTTCCATGAGATATGGTATCCGCACACTTGCCGCAACGATCAATGAAAAAAGCCCTGATCCCGAGACTGCAAAAGAAGCTTTTTTACGAGGTATCGAGTTGTTTAAAGAAATTGCCAATGCCAGGACAGCTAGCACAATGATTGATCTATATCCTGATCCTGTATCACAAACTACAATCAAAACATCAGTCGGATTTTTACATAAAAAAATAGGAATTGCCATACCCGAGGATCAAATAAAACAAATCCTGGAAGGACTTAATTTTGATATAACAATAAGCAAAAACGGTTTAATGACCGCAAAAGTTCCTTTATTTAGAAGAAACGATGTCACGATAGCTGAAGATCTGGTAGAGGAGATCGCACGGATTTACGGTTATCATAATCTTCCAAACAACCTCGCACCAATACCGTATATAGAAATACCTCATGAGATGGAACAATTGTTTGAGTATCAAAATATCATAAAACTTTTTTTAAAACATCTGGGACTTCATGAAGTATTAAATTACTCAATGACCTCGCTTCAGATTCTTCAAAAATGTGATCTAATACCAGTGAACCATCTCTATTTGTCAAACGTCATGTCAGAGGATATTAAATACCTTAGAACATCACTACTACCTTCTCTTATCCAGAACATCAAGTCTAACGAAGGAAGAAAAAAGAATCTTGCATTATTTGAACTGGCAAAGGTATATATACCTCAAAAAGACAATCTTCCGCAAGAAATATATAAACTGGCAATTATTGTAAACTCATCTTATCCTGAGATGAAAGGTACTCTTGAGGCACTTTTTCATGAACTTCATATCGCGAATTATTCATATAAGCGTTCAACCCATGATTTATATAATAAATCGACGGCGACTGATATTTTTCTTGAACAATCACATGCAGGAAGTGTCGGTAAATTGAAAGCAAAATATAGAAACAGGTTTGATATTAAATCTGACTGTTATATGGCTGAAGTGGATTTTCAAATTTTGATTGACAGTGCACGTAAAATCGCACCCTATAAGTCACCTCATCCCTATGCTATTATCAAGCTTGACCTTACTCTTGAATTGACCCCGATGCTTTCATATGAGACCATTCGAAACACATCGTACAAACTGTCTCCTCATCTTCACAACATAGATATTGTTGATCAATACAAAAATAGGATTACCTTACGATTTTATTTTTCATCTGAAAAAAAGAACCTGACCGAAAAGGAAGCTAAGGACGAGCTTTCAATCATCTCAAAAACACTCATCTCAGTTTGAAGAACTTGAAGATGAACTTGAAGAGGAGGACTGCGGAACATCTGTAGGTTCAGAATAATCCCATGGTCTATTTTTACCGAACCGGATTGTCGACTCGCCGGTTTTATCTTTTTCGTTAGTTGCGCGCACTTTTAATTCATACACACCATCTGCGTAATCTCTGAAGGTTTCTTCAATTTCCTGTTTGTTTTCATTGTAGTTTTTAACCTCATTATTATTCAGGTATATTTTTACATTTTTCAAAGAAAATAAGGAAGTAATCTTAACTTTTACACTGATTTCATTCCCGTTTACAGTTGATCTGTCAGATGGTGATTTTATCGAAACGATAATGTCCTCCGAGGAATTGTCTGATGTCTCCGTCGGATAATGGTACTTATCATCTGCCTGATTTCTCCTCCATTCATCGATTGCCTCTTGCCAGCGATTTTTACCGTCAAGGGAAATCGGGTCATTTTCGGTTATTACTACATATTCTTTTTCTTCGTAGTTACCGTTTTTTATCTCAATATCGTTTGCTAATTTTCCGTTTGACTTGGATATCTTCAATTTTTTATAAAAGGATGATATGTCTTTTGGTTCAGTCCCTTCGATAAAATACTCCGATCTTGTAGGATATCCGTCTTTTGGTAACCCGCCCATATATGCATCAACCGTGAGCGCCTTTACCTTGTCAGGTTTTTCCATAATACCGTCTTCGTATTTTTTCAGCAGTGCTACCATCGATTGATACCAAATAGGGGATGCTCCGGTTGCTCCGGAAGCGATTTTTGTATTCATTTTGCTGTTATCATTATTTCCAACCCATACACCCACCGTTATCCCATTGGTATAACCGACTGCCCAATTATCGCGTTTGTCGTTTGTAGTTCCAGTTTTGACCGCAACCGTCTTACCCGGAATATTTAAATACGAGCGGGTTCCAAATACCTCAGAGCGCGCATTGTTATCCGATAGAATATGCGAGATTAAAAAAGAAACCTCCGGAGTCAATGTTTTTGTTTCTTTTCCTGCTTTTGCCTTATATATGATCTTGTCGTTATGGTCTTTTATCTCGAGGATTGACTGAATATCCTTTTTAACCCCTTTCCGTGCAAAAACTGAAAATGATGATGTAAGATCAAGAAGAGTGACCTCGCCACCGCCAAGTGTTATGGAAAGTCCAAACCTGTTCATATTATCTTGAGATGGCGCAAATGTTTCAAGTCCCATGTCAGATGCTTTTTGTAGAAAATCACGTACACCAACCATAGAAAGCAGTTTAACCGCAGATATGTTTATCGAGTTTGCAAGTGCAAACCGCAGTTGTATGGGTCCCCGGTATTTTCCGTCGTAGTTTACCGGTATGTAGTCAGCCTGGCCTTTAACAGGAAAAACTGTTTGGACATCCATGACTGTTGTTGCCGGAGTATATCCTTTTTCCAGTGCAACAGCATAAGTTATGGGTTTTACCGTTGAGCCGGGTTGTCTCAAACCAAGGGCAGCATTAAATTTTCCATACTCATTATTATTAAAATCATATGAACCAACCATTGCAAGAATCTCGTTTTTCTGTGAATCAAGAACAACAGCAGCTCCATTTCCAACATCATAATCTTCTTTTATTTTTTCTATCTCTGTTTTTACAATTTTTTCGATTGCTGTTTGTGCATCAAGAGATAATGTTGTCTTTATTTTTAATCCCTGATCCAGCATTTTTGCTCCGTATTCTTTTTCAATCAATTCTTTTACATAAAAAACAAAGTGTGGAGCATTTATTGACATCTTCACGGAAGAAAACACTACCTTATCTAACTTTGTCACTGAATCCGTCTCCTGTGATTTTGTGATATACCCATCTTCACGCATTCGTCTCAAGACATCCTTTGTCCTATCTTTCCATAAATCCTTTTTTCCGATAAAAGGTGAATAAACACTTGGACTTTGCGGTAAACCGGCAAGGATTGCGGACTCAACAAGGGTAAGATCTTTTGGAGCTTTATTAAAATAGCCTTTTGCGGCAGATCCTATTCCTACAAAACTTCCTCCGTAGGGCACTTCATTTAAATACATTTCCAGTATCTGGTCTTTTGAATATTTTCCCTCAACTGAAATTGCTAGTATTATTTCCTTAATCTTCCTTGAAAAAGTCTGTCGGGAATCAAGAAGTACGTTTTTGATCAATTGTTGAGTTATGGTCGAACCACTTCCCTGTATTCTTCCTTTTAAGATCAAATAAAAAAAAGAGCGCATTATACCCATCTGAGATATACCCCCATGTGTATAGAAGTTCTTGTCTTCGATTGCAATTGTTGCATTTCTGATTTGTTTTGACGTGTCCTCAAGTGCAACAGGCAGTCTGTTTTTATCCTTGTACATCTCAAATAAGACCTTTCCATCCCTGTCATAAAATACTGTCGAACTTTGAGATATTTGTGATAGCTTGCCGGGCTCAGGCAGATCTTTTGCATACCATGCAAACAGACCAAACGCAAACATAAGACTTACGGTTACAAGAGCAATTGATCCAATAACAAGATATTTAACAAGATTGTCTTTTGTAATCTTAAATGCATTTCTTTTTCGCTTCGGAATATACATAGCCCTAAGTATAGCAATATGCACCAAAAACTGCAAAGATCGGCAAATCTGTTATAATTAACATATGAAAATAGGAAAATGGAAAATCAAAAATGACATCATATGGAAAACCATTCTTATCATATCGTCTATCTTTCTTATTATCTCCTCATTTGCACCTCTCTTGTTTTTACAATAAGTTATTTGTAAGATTGTTTCATATCTTATGTATGAAAGCCCGATTGACGCCTTACCTGCAACCAGTCCAATGACGCTTAAACTCTTCAAATCCATTCATATTTATACCTATGGAGATCTTCTTAATCATATTCCCTTCCGTTACGAAGACTATTCGCTCTTGTCACCGATTGCCAGAATCCAAGAAGGAGAAATCATTACCGTCAAAGGGATGATTATCTCATCCAAGCAAGAAATAACACGAAAAGGATTTCGGCTTCAAAAAATTTCAATACAGGATAATACGGGTAAACTTGATATCGTATGGTTAAATCAATCCTATCTTATCCATGTTCTAAAACCCGGACTTATTCTTTCAGTTGCCGGAGTGGTATCACGCTTTGCAGGCAAATTGACTCTTACACCAAAAGAGTGGGAGTTGACAAATGATCATCATGTGCATACTTCAAGAATAATCCCCATATACTCAGAGATAAGAGGTCTTTCTTCAAAGACTATCCGTGAAAAAATTGCTTATGTATTATCACGTATGAAAGACCAAGAAAAATCATATGAATATCTGCCACCGGAAATTCTTGAATATAACGATCTTATGTCACTCTATGATGCCTACCAGAACATACATTTCCCTTTTTCTCATGAAAAACAAAAACAGGCAAGAAAAAGACTTGGATTTGATGAATTGTTCGTGTTGCAGCTTTCTGCCTTTAAAACAAAAGAAGCATGGCAGAAAAAAAAGTTAAAAAATAAGTTTACGATTGATGCTGGCATTAAAAAAAGTGTTGTCAGGTTTATCAAAAATCTTCCTTTTGAACTGACGGATGATCAAAAAAAAGTAGTAGCGGAAATCGAAAAAGATCTCATTGCCGACATTCCAATGAATAGGTTTCTTCAGGGCGATGTCGGTTCTGGAAAAACTGTCGTGGCAGCAATTGCATCATATATTACTTATCTAAACGGATACAGTACAGTACTCATGGCACCAACTGAGATTCTTGCACAGCAGCATTTTGCAACCCTATCCGCTCTACTGAACAATGTGTCCGTCAAGGTATCGATTCTAACAGGTTCACAAAAAACAAAACCCGACCCAAAAATCCCCCATATTACCATCGGTACACAAGCGCTTTTGCATGCTTCATTCAAAAGAAATGATGTCGGTTTGGTTATTATTGATGAACAACATAGATTTGGTGTGTCTCAGAGAACAGTTCTCAGACAAAAGGGTAAAGAGGCGCACTTACTTACTATGACAGCAACACCCATACCGCGTACCCTTGCGTTGACGCTCTATGGTCAACTGGATCTATCCCTAATTTCACAGATGCCTAAAGGAAGACTTAAGGTAAAAACGTTTCTTGTTCCAAACGAAAAAAGAGCAAAAGCATATGAATGGATTACTAAAAAAATCAGGTCCGAAAAAATACAGGTTTTTGTAATATGTCCGCTTATTGAAGAATCAGATATTGAAACAACAATCACAGTAAAAGCGGCAAAAGCTGAGTATGAATTCTTGAAACATAAGATATTTACTGATTTTTCCGTTGCGCTTTTACATGGAAAACTAAAACCTCTTGAAAAGGAAAAAATCATGCATGGATTTTCCAAAGGTACACATGACATTTTGGTATCAACATCGGTTGTGGAAGTGGGGATTGACGTACCAAATGCTGCAGTCATGATAATCGAAGGAGCAGAACGCTATGGACTTGCGCAGCTTCATCAACTCAGGGGAAGAGTCGGCAGAGGAGCACATCAATCGTTTTGTTTTCTTTTTTCTGAAAGCACTGATGACCGTGCACTTAAAAGACTCAATTTTTTTTCAAGGACCGGTCTTGGGGTAGAACTTGCCGAATATGATTTAAAATATCGCGGACCCGGCAATATTTTCGGGCTCCGGCAACATGGATACCTTCGTTTGAAAGTTGCATCACTTAGTGATATACAGCTTATGCAATCCGCAAAAAAAGCCGCTGAGTTTATTATGAAAAAAACACTCAATTTGAGCGACTATCCTGATCTTGCAGCTAAAGTAGCTTTGTATCAAACTGTAAACGAAATCTCACAGGACTAAAAAATGCTTTGAAAATCACCGGAATTATGATATCATTCATGTATGACACCGCTACCAAAACGAAAGCATTCAACACGACGTAAAGGAAAACGCTTGGCACATGGATCTTTTATGTTGCCTAAACTGGTTGTATGCAAAAACTGTGGTAAAAAAAAGCTTGCTCACCGAATATGTAAATATTGCAGGAAGTAATCTTTCTCAATATGGATACACGACACCAAAAACGCACTGAGATCGTTCAGGATCTTTTTGCATATTCATTCAAACAGGATTTGCAAAATCTTCCTTATGCCGCTTCAACAACCCAAGACATCATCAGGCATATACCTGCAATTGATGCGATGATTTCGAGTCTTGCAATTAAGTTTCCGATAGATAAAATTGCAAAGATCGATTTGTCAATCCTAAGACTTGCTGTATATGAACTATCGATTAACAAGATACAACCGCAAAAAGTTGTTATCAATGAGGCAATTGAACTTGCAAAAGAGCTTGGGGGTGACAAATCATACTCGTTTATCAACGGCGTATTGGGTAAATTAATGAAAAAAGATGAAACATAAATTTGATTTGCTTGAAAAAAGAATAACAATTAAGTTTAAGGATCAAAAATTGCTGAATAATGTTTTTATACACCGATCATTTCTCAATGAACACAAATCGTACCCCATGCCTTCAAACGAAAAACTTGAGTTTTTGGGTGATAGTGTCCTTTCGCTTGTAACATCGATTTATCTTTATAAAAATTATCCATCTCTTGATGAAGGTACTTATACGGATATCAAGGCTTCAATCGTCAGGACAGAGAGCTTAGCCGAAGTCGCAAAAAATCTACAACTTGGTGATTATATCTATCTGTCAAAAGGGGAAGAGCTCAATGAAGGAAGATCAAATAAAAACATTCTTGCAGATACGTTTGAATCACTAGTTGCGGCAATATTTATTGATCAGGGGTTTGATGCTGCATACCGATTTATTGTTATCCATCTATTTACCACAAAACTAAATCATATCGTAAAAAACAAATTGTATCTTTCTCCTAAAAGCCGTTTACAGGAGCTTCTGCAGGCGAAATTCAAAACACTTCCTGATTATGTCATAATAAAAGAAGAAGGGCCGGAACACAAAAAGGAATTTACCGTTGAAGTTTTTTTTAAACAAAAAAAATTGGGAAAAGGCTTTGGGTTTTCAAAAAAAGAAGCAGAAGAAAACGCAGCTAAAAATGCTCTGGAAAAGAAAAAATTTTAAGATATAATAGAATATCAGTTAACTATATATTTATGCCCGTAACCATACGATTAATGAGATTCGGAAAAAAAGGTCACCCAACATATCGCGTAGTTGTTCTTGATAAGCGAAAAAAGGCGGTTGGTTCATATATTGAAAAAATTGGAACCTACAATCCGATGAAAAATCCTGCAGAGATCAATATTGATAAAACTTTACTTGATAAATGGAGAAAAAAAGGCGCTGTTGTATCGGACGGTGTAAGAAAACTTCTTCACTTAAAATAATCCGGATACTGAACTAAGTATGGCTTAAAACGGATTTTCGTCTTTTGAATACGATCCGGGATCATTTGATAAATCACTGTCTGATTCCTTAAAGGAAATCTGAATCTTTTTTTTGATTTGCTCAAGCCTCTCTATTTCCTTGTTAGTAAGCTGAGGAACCACTGCTTCGTTAAACGTAAATTTCTTGTTATAAAAATTAAGTGCTACTTTTGTATTCGTGAAGTTTACACCGGAAAACTCGATCTTTTCACTGGTTATTAGTCTTCCTCCGGCAAATTCGTAGTTTTGCAAAAATACCAGAAACGAGTCAAGATTACCCTTTCCTTCAATCGCTATTGAAAGCTTTTCAGGTGTAACACGAGAAAGGGTTATGGAATACGACACTATATTAAATCCGGTTTTTTGGGATATTGTTTCAAGTGCATAGATGATTGAAAAATAATCCTCGGCTTCAGGAATTAACAAAGTAAGTATTTTGTTATACTCAGTAATCTGATCTTCGGTCAACGTTTTATTGTATCGTAAAGTATCACTTCTGTTTTTGAGAAGAGCTACCTCACTTTGGAGAATATCAAGCCTATTTTTTGATTCTTTATATATTTTATAGGAAACAAAAACAAGAAAAGTGATAATACAAAGGGCTGCCAGAGTTACCAAAGCAACCCAGTAATCACGGAAAAAAAACCTCAGTTTACGAATACTAAAAAAATTAATCATTTAGCTGTATGAATCTTCCCTTAAATTGCAATTGATATTGTTTTTTTTGGCTTACTAAAGAAGTATCGCTTTGTTTGTCCTCACGGCTTAAACTCAGACTTGTAACCGATAGATCGTCAAAATTCTTCAAAAAACTCTCGGATTCAACATATTTCAAAAAAGAAATCATCCCGTCATAGTCTGTAAACCTGATTGTAAACTTTGTTTTCCTTTCCTTATCAATCTCGATATTGTCAAGGGTTGCAGATTCGGAAAAGTTATGAACTGTTTCAAGCAGTACCGAATAATAGGGCACAAATCGTACATCGTCTTTTTCGAAGTTGAGAAGCTGTGTTTGTTTACCTTTAAAATAACGCATGCTTGCCTCTGTGTCCTTATCCTCTAAAAGAAGTGAAAGATATTGACGCTTTTTTGTATCAAGATCTGCCAACTCACTGCGAATCGTAAATGTCTGATATATGATAAAAATAAAAAGAATAAAAAGCAGTATGCCCAATACCGTACCTATTCGCTTAATCTTGTTTGCATACTGTGAAAACGCATTAAACCTTTTTTTTCTGTTAAGCAGGTTAAGTCTTTTTTTCATCTTATTGAACTTCCTATGGCACAAATGTATGACGGCATATCATTGGAAAATGACTGGGATACCGGATTATTAACTAAAAGATCACGGATATAAAGTGGTTCCACAGGTAACGATAAAGCTTCGGACAATTTTTTCTCAAATGAGAGAATGTGCGGACTGTAATTAAAAACATAAAGATTTGACACGGCCAATCCATATTTTTCCTTTGAGTAAACTAGGAATTTGGCAAGTTCGTTTAGGAGCTCTTTCATGATAGGGGAGACAATGGATGATATGTCATATGATGCATTTTTCTGGAACCCTATGGTTCGCAGAATTTCAAGAGACTTTGATTCCTGCAGTTCAAAATTAAAATGCAGTTCTTTTAAGAACAGATGAAATCCCACTTTTACTGTCCGAGTAAGCAGTATTATGGACGATTTACTGTCAATAAGATATATGGAAGTACTTGTGTATCCGAAATTGACAACCAGAAAAGCTCCTTCACCGTTTTTTTTCATGACTTCTGAAAAAAATCTTCCGAATGAGCTTAGTTCGTTTTCAAGCGACTCCGGAATAAGTCCTGACATTTCAACCGCCTTTTCCACTCTGTCAACTAATTTTTTAGGTGATGCAACGATAAGTATAGTATTCTTTTTCTCAGCTTTGTTTTCTTTAAGAATCTCAATATCCAGTACAACATCTTCAATTGCCATCGGAATAAACTGGTCTGACTGATATTTTACAGCGGACAAAAGTTCCTTTTCATTAAGCTTGGCAAATTCCAGTATCTGTGAGAATGATTGACTATCTGGAATACATATGTTTGCAGATTTTTTGCTTATTTTCAGATCCGAGCACAGTTTCAAGATGACATCGGCTTGGTTTTCGATACTTTTTTCTCCATCATCGGAAAAAAAGTTCACAACGGTTGGCTGTATTCCGATACAAGATAAGTCAATTTTTCCGTTTGTAAAAGTAAGATCAATAATGCGTGTATATTTTTCTCCAATATCAATACCTATGGGTGTTGCTGCCATTAAATCAGTATCCTCAAAAATGCTCCAAAAGTCAAGCTGATACGTTAATAACTTCGAAGCTGGAATTTTGTATTATATCGTATTGATGGGAGATCAGTACCGCTTCCTGTTTTTGTTATGACAAACGACGTCCAAATTATGGGAGGACTGAACTGATTAGTTCTGTAACAGGTAAATCCAAGATCAGATATTGCCACATCGTCATTAGTCAAATAAAGATTTACAATATTGTTTCTTGGACTGTTGGACGCAATTTTATTGTCATCAAGACTGTATGAAAACGCAAACCTCTCTTTATCAAACATATGTATAAAGGGCGCAGGTGTCAGAGTGGCAGCAGGATATACAGGGCAAATGTCAATAATGGTTGGAAAAAGACTGGTTGGATAAACACTTGGATTTACTACTGTTTCGCCGTACTGTTTCATGGATGATTTCATAGAGTACAATGCATTGTCACCCTGTTTTTTTATTTCCTGCAAAGAATAAAACCGTACTTGTTGACGTATGACCAGAAACACTATGGAAAAAAAAACTGGGAGCGCAAATCCGAGAACACCCACAACAATAACCATCTCAATCAATGTAAAACCTCTCTTTGCTTTTATTCCCATATGGAAAACGTGTTTTGTATAGGTACTGAATACACTATGTTACCATCTGCCCAGTCAACAGAAAGCGAAACATGTACTTGTTTGACAAAATTAGTAATAGGATCGACTGATGCTGAAAATGTTGCAATTCTTCTGTATTTTGAATCAAGCGTAAAAGAACAATTTGCAGATCCTTTTTCAGGCCAGTTTGAAATCGGAAAGGTGTTAAAACAAAAGCTTGTCGTGGGCGTAGATTGTGTAGTGCGTTCGGTAAAACCGTTTACCGACGAATCAACAGAAACCAATCCTCCCCAATCTATTTCCTTCTCTGCCTGTAACCACTCATTTAGTTCTTCCGCATAATGCAAAGCCTGTATCCTGTTTTGGTTTATTTTAGTTATCCGTAAAGTCGTACTTATTATTGAGGCAGCAACCACAAAAAAAAGTGAAAAAATCGTGATAAATATAAGAGTTTCTACAAGACTAAATGCTTTTTTGCAGTTTTTGACGGCAAATTGTTTTATGGACAAGTGTTGGGACATAAATCACAAGTTTCACACGAATCTTCACTGGTTAAGCCTGTTGAAGATACCTTTATATATCTGCAGCTTCCGTTGCCACCGTTTAAAACCGTATTTTTGATATATATATACTGACAATCTGCCCCGCCAGTAATTGGAAAAAATGATACGGTTATGGGCACATTGGGAAATATGACATTGACTTCATTACGATACACCATAGGGGAAGGTGTCCCGATTATACAATGAGGCACAATCGCATAGCTGCTGCTTTCGGTTATTTCCATGGCGTATGATTCAACTTTGGCGTTTGTTCCCCCGCATCCGGATGAATCTCCGGATAATGTCCTTGATCGGGATAAGTCCAAAGTACTCCGCATTTTTTGTCCGGCATTTTCGAGTTTTTTTTGTTCGGTAAATTGATTATAGTAGCCAATGGAAAAACCCGTAAACAGAATTATAAAAGACGCCACTATAAGTAGTTCAAGAAGTGTAAAGCTATTTTGATATTTGGAAATTGCCATGATAAATACATAAAGCCAATGTCATAACTGACCATAAGGGCCTAGGCAGTAATTGCATGTCTGAGTTCCAACAAGATCACAATCCCCGCAGGTAGATGTGCTGCCCTGCTCCAGATAAGAACCAATGATATAATCTGCGCCAGTTGTACTTTGATAGTAATATGTATTTGAATTTGTCTTTGGATCATTTGGTATTTTTTTTAAATATGTACCGGTTGCACATCCACCAACCGGATCACACAAGTCTCCTCCAAATATAATTTCGTTTGATAATGGATACAGATTGTTTTTACTTTTATACATTTCAAGCGCTGCTCTAATCTGCTCAAGGTCTCCTTTTCTTTTTGCGTCCCGCGACTGCATTAAAAACTGAGTATATGAAACGGTTCCTATTGCTGCAATAATACCTATTATGGTGATGACAACAAGTATCTCCACAAAAGAAAATCCATATTCTTTTATTTTTTTCATATTATTGTTGGTTTTGCAAACAAAAATTTGCAGGCGTTTCCATCTCAAGAGTTGCGCAAATCTGATAGATACTCGCTGTACTTGTAGGCATCAGATAAGCAGATCCTGTTTTGGGATCTAAAGGAGAGTTTGGAAGCAAAACAGTTACAGGGCTGCTACAGCCAACAGTCGGCACAAGCCCATCTACTACGACCGGGTATGAAAATCCGCAAACTGAGTAATACTGTTCCATTGCATTTTGTACAACTTTCAAATCGCTTTTTCTTCTTGAATCCCTGGATTTTTTTTGTGCTGTTGAATATGATACTGAGGCAATGGTAATGATAACGGCAATAATACCGAGAACAATAAGCATTTCAAGCAAAGTAAACCCTTTTTTTATGTTTTTTTTATAGCTTTCTGTGATATATATTCTATTCATTCATTTATGGTTGAGTAATTAAATAACATTTTCTTGGAAAACTACACGCTATACCTGAAACCGTAAAAAAATCATCAGGACACGTGACTAAATCAGGGTCTGTCGTATTCTCCAGACATGCTCCCAAAAGATACTCTAATGTCTCACCAATTGTTCCTGTCGGGTTTCTCACATAATAGTATTTTTTAGGAGTTGCACAGGTTCCGCTAGGATCGCCCGGAACTTTTGACATATACATATGTCCGGATTCAGACCATGTTGAACAAACAGTGGGAAAATTTGCAGTTGGTATATAAGATGGAGGATACTGATCGTCTTTGTATGATTCCAGAGCTTTTTGTATCTGTTTTAAATCCGATTTACGTTGCGTATCTCGTGCTCTTATGCGCATATCCATAAAATTCGGATAAAGGATTACAACCAAACCTGCAAGAATGGCAATAACAACCAAAACCTCAATCAAGGTAAACGCATCTATTTTCTTCATACCATTATCTCATGGTAATTGTTTTATGAATGAAAATCAACAGATTGTCAACGGATAAATGAGGAGAAGAGTTATATGTCAAAATGCTATCTTTAACCAAAAAACATTTCCTGATAATACCTATTGCCAAAAATGAATCTTTATTATTTTTAAGCATCTCCCTAAAAAAAAGAATTATATGATCAACTAAAAAAACAGCATCTTCCTTTGTCCGAACTGCAAGTAATTCAGATGATAATAATGAGCCGAGAGTTATATTGCTTGGGTCTGTATAAATTTTCTGAAGATTGGCTTTTATCTTTTCGTCTATTACTTCTTTTTTTAAATCAAGATTGATCATCCGAACCCTGGATCTGACGGTTGAAAGAATTGTATTTGCTTGTCTTGCGCACAATATGAAAAGATTCTCTTTGTTTTTTTCCTCAAGGGTTTTGAGTAGTGAATTCTGCACGATTGTTGACGCTGTCTCAAATGAAAAAACGGCAACTATCCTTTTTTGCGGCATCTGGGTTGAGATTATGTGACTTAGATTGCGTACCTGATCAATTCCAAGCTCATTTTTTTCGGGATAGACAGTTATGATGTTATAGCCGGGAATTGAATTTTTTTCGGCTATTTGTTTTACATAAGCCTCCAGTTTTTTATTGTCTCTGGATAATATTAAATGCGGAATCATATCTGTGTTGAATTCTAACAAAAATCTCATTATATTAATAGAAGGATGAAAATTTCACCAAGACAATTTATTGGCAAACTTATTGAGGAACATGTGATTGATCAACAGGAGGCAGAAAAAATAGAAATTGATGCATTAAACAAAAATCTTCCTATTTTTGAGTATTTACTAAAATACAGCTCTGTCAAAAAGGAACAACTACTCAAAATCCAATCGGAGTTTCTCCATGTCCCATTTGTTGACATCGCCTCATCCGCAATCGATCCTCAAGCATTGAATTTCATTCCCGAATCGGTTTCCCGCATGTATTCGGTACTTCCTTATGCCTACGATTCAAAAACAAACAGTATCTATGTTGCATCAAATGATCCTCTCAATTTTAATCTCAATGATTTTTTAGAAAAAAAAACCGGCAAAAGAGTCATACTGGCACTTGCAGATGTTGAAGGCATCGTACGGGGAATAAACATGTCATACGCTCATGGCCTTTCGCCTGAAGTTAAAGAAGCACTTGCAGAAGTAACAGGAAGTCGTTCACTCAAACAGGAAAAAGAAACAACAGTTATAAAAGAAGCTCCAATTGCAAAAATTGTTGATACTATACTTGAATTTGCCATGAAAGGTAGGGCGTCAGATATACACATTGAACCTGAAGAAACCAAAACACGCATACGATATCGAATTGATGGAGTTTTGCAGGAAAAACTCACGTTACCGCGATCCATACATGATTCGCTTATTTCCAGAATAAAAATTCTTTCAGAAATGAAAATAGATGAACGCCGTATCCCACAGGATGGGCGATTCAGCTTTAAAATTGGAGAACAGGAAGTTGATCTGCGCGTTTCCACACTGCCAACTGTACATGGTGAAAAAGTTGTGATGAGGTTACTGAAAAAAACAGGAGGACTACCTTTGTTAAGCGAGCTCGGGTTAACCGGAACTCAATTCAAAGACCTTGAAGAAGCCATTTCA
>Ga0265297_10001731_pt1 | contig 48775 bp, 47 predicted proteins | sample Munlanlwell13791_FD_192502 | JGI IMG/M metagenome (GOLD analysis project Ga0265297, IMG submission 192502) | Leachate microbial communities from a municipal landfill in Southern Ontario, Canada - Leachate well 137-91 | ecosystem: Engineered > Solid waste > Landfill > Unclassified | place...
ATCTTTGCCTTAAAAGAAGAGTTGGCCAGGGGCATCAATACGCTTGCTCACCCGCAATTTACCAGTGCCATAGGGGCAGCTATGGCTTTACTTAAAAAATAACAAGAGATTACCGATGGCAGGATCATTCAAAAATAAATATTTTCTCTTATTTTTACTTGTGCTGCTTTTCTTCTTTGTCCGCTTAACAATCATGTTTTCTTCGGAGAAGATCATCTGGCAGGGGGAAGAGCCTTTTGTGGGGGTGGTGACAAAAGGAATTATTGAAGGTTGGGCTATGCCCCCGATTGATTTTCAGCAGACCCCGCATTTTGGAGGATCCGTCTTTAACGCCATAGCGGCGTTGCCTTTATTTGTATTAATTGGCCCTCAAGTCCTTGCCTTGAGATTGACATCGGTTTTGTTCCATGCATTCGGAATGGTGGTTCTTTTTCTGCTTTTTGTAAGGTATTTCAGTATGAGGGCGGCATTCTTCGCCTGTTGCTTCTATATATTTTCTCCGCCCTTATTGACGGCGCGTTCGCTTATCTTTAACGGCGGGCACGCAGAAACAGCTGTTTTTGATATATTAATCCTCTTTATTTTTCTAAATCTGGTCTACAGGAAACCCTCAGTAAAGAACTATTCTGTTCTAGGTTTTTTAAGCGGTTTTAGTTTATGGTATGCCTACTCCAATCTTATCTCTATAATCAACTATTCTATCGCCTGGCTTATAAAAGACAGGAAGTTTTTTCTTAACAGGCGGTATCTTGTTTATTGCGTATCGTTTATCATCGGGTTCCTTCCCTGGTTTATTTTTAACCTGAGAAACCATTTCAAAGGGTTTGAGTTTGTAAGAGGAGAATTTTCCGGCTTGCGGATCTGGCATCCCCTGGTTTTTTTGCATGCTTTAGGAGATTTAATTTTTAAGTATACGCATAAGATATTTATGTTTGACCAGTTCTCAATTTTTGCGGGCAGGGCATTTAATATTATTTATTATTCTATTTTTATAGTTTCTTTTTTATTTATTTCCTTAAATTACCTGAGGAAGAAGAGCCGGCCAGGGGATACGGATAAAATGGCCCCGGAATTGCCGATCATTACTTTCCCGGTTATCTTTTTTATCGCCTATGCCTCAAGCGGCCGGTTCTTATATGATACCGGTAACGGCATAGTCGATTACCGTTATGATATTATATTATTACCTTTTATATTTATGACCATGGCTTTATTTCTCGATAAGCTATGTATGTCCGGGAAAAAAGCCCTGGTATTCGTTGCCGGATTATTATTTGCTTCTTTACTGTTTATGGGTATAGCCGGAAATGCGCGCTTTATATATTCCGGGGATCTCAGTAATTCTTACTTATCCTGCCGGGCTTATGATTATCGGCATGTAGGGAGAGTGGCATTTATCCGGTATGGCCCGGATATAGATAAGGTAAGGGCGATGATAGCCGGGATAAAGAATGATCAAGGGATAGAGGAGGCGTATTGTGGTTACGGGGAGCATCTAAGTATTAACTCCGCAGGTATTACAAATTCTGAGAAATACATTGATTTATCTAGCAAGCTTCCTTCGGAACGCGCTAAAAAATGGTATTTTTGGGGCATAGGCGAAGGGAACATAGAAGCATTTTATAAGTCTCCATGTAATACAACCAAGTGCCTCCAGGATATTTTTCTTCAATGCGATAAAAGCGGTATCGGCCAGGTATACCGGAATTATTTATATTTTGGTATGCTTGCGCGGCTTTCATTTATGCGCGGCCATGAAAGCGTAAGGTTTTCTATTAATGAGCTAGCTAAAATATTACCCCGGGAATATGTTAACCTGGCCTATATGTATTATGGGATCACCAAGGGTGCCGAGTCGTGCAGGCTAAGATCAGGCGGAGATCTTTCGGGTTTTTGCTCAAAGATCGAACCTGCCTACCGTAAATATTGCTACATCGGTATCGGCGCGGGGATCGCGGATTTCTTCTCCTGTGATTTCCGTAAAGCAATAGTTTTTATCGGCGATAATAAAGAAAAGGAGTTTTTATTGGAAGGTATGGGCTTATATCTTTATAAGATAAGTAATTTTGACCAGGGTATCTTTGAGGCCAGGCTTACCGGTATAGCCGAGAAGTATAAAAATTCCCTGCGTAAAGGCAGCGATATTTTCAGGGAATTAGTGGACCCCCAGCCGTAAAAAATTCAGGAAACCAGGTTTGATAATTTGATCCTGAGAAGTAAAAATAAAATCTTGAACTGCCTGGCTATATATAGAGGGGTATATTTAAAATTCAGCATCCGCCACAGGTAGGACGGCCTTAAATAAAAAGAACGGTAAGCCCTGTTTGTCCAAAGATCCAATTGCTTAAGAGAAAGGCCGGTATTCTGCGGTTTCCACATCTCTCCTGTGATATCTCTGCCTTTATAGTTTTCCAGCCATAGATCTAATTTTAATTTTTCTTTATTGCTTTCAAAAATTCCGGTTCCAGGCGCCGGCCCTACTTTCATAAACTGCGCAAAATGAAGAGGCAAAGACTTGGCAAAGGCAATCGTATTTTTTATGCTATCTACGGTTTCGCCGTCATTGCCGATCATAAAATAACCGAATACCGCGATCTTCTTTTTAGCTGTCAATTGCACTATCCTTGTTATATCTTTTAGTTGAATATTGCGTTTCAGCCTATCAAGTATTTTTTGGTCTCCTGACTCTATGCCGTAATGTATCTTTACGCATCCGGCTTTAATCAGCATATCCAGCAGCTCTTCGTCGACTAAATCAGGCCTGGTCCTGATCACCCAGCTCATCTTTAAGCCGGCTTTTATCAATTTAGAGCAGAAATCAATTGCCCTTTGGCGGTCGATAGTAAAAGTAGAATCGAAGAAGAAGACCTCGTTTATATTAAATTTATCTTTACACTCTTTCATCTCTGCTATGACCTGGTCGATATCCCTGAGCTGGAAAGGGATGTTTTTATCCTGGCAATAGGTACAGTGGTATGGGCATCCTACGCTGCCCGATAATACCGTAAACCTGTCTTTTGTAGTCAGGGCCGTGGTATAGATACTATTATCCACCAATTCTCTCGCGGGGAAAGGAAGGCTATCCAGGTCATAGGGCGGCTCTTCGGGTGTTTTGACCATATCATTTCCGTCTCTATAAATGATGCCGTTTACTTTGTTGAATTCTTTTTTTTCTTCTAGCGCTTCTGTAAGCCCGAGGATGGAACTAAAGCCCTTCCCGGTAAAAGCAAAATCGATAAATTCATTTTTTATGGTTTCTTCCGGATAGAGCCGGGGGAAATGCCCTCTGCAGATAACGGTGCATCTTAAATCATCTTTTAAAATCTTCAGGCAATCAAATTCATATTTTGGGGAGAATATGTTGACGGATGAACAAAGGATAGCGGGATTAAAATCCTTTAAGATATCCGAAATCTTCTTTAGGCTGTAACCTGTCAATTCGGCATCGATGAGTTTGACTTGATGGTTTTTTTGTTTTAAGAGGGCGCCATAATATAAAAGACCTAGCGGCGGATAGCGGGTAAGCCATTGATTATAGAATAAAGCCGAGATGCAGCCGCCTGGATGGTGTGTTTCGTTCATATTGAATTGTATGGGGAGTCTTAAAAGGGCTATTTTCATGTTTTGGCAGCTGGATTAGTAATATCAGTCTAACAAAAAGGCATTATTAGTCAAGGTTGTTTTATAATCATTGCAGGCTACCGCCGGATATATTATAATAAAAGCATGCATCTGTATAAAGGCATCATCAAAGATATCGTCTCTACTGTCTTGGCTGAGGAAGTCGGTAAGGGCAGGTATCTGCAGCTGTTTGAAGAAGAATTTGCAAAATATACAGGGACAAAATACGCGATTACTATCTGCTCTAAACGCGAAGGATTATCCGCCGTAGCGGAATTCAGGAAGAAAAAAGCGGGGTCTTCCGGAAAAGCCGGTATTTTTAACCTGGAAACAGATAGTTTGATAAATGCTTTTGGCGGGTGTATGATTACCACCGATGATGCCGAACTGGCCCAGTGTATCAGAGACAGGGTAAAAGTATTAAACAGTAATTCCCCTAAATTTCCCAGTTCGTTAAAGATCCTGAAAAAGATTTTTATGAATTTCCTGAAAGAATCATGGCTGGGCTATTTTAAATACGTTTCTAGAAATGCCGGGATGGAATGCGCGCGTTTTACTAACCTTCAGGCATTAATCGGGATTAAGCAGCTTCGTTTGCTGGATATCCGTAATAGCCAGCTCCTAGGATTACCCACCACAGAAATACTACCTCCGGCAGGAAAAAACTGAAATCAATAAAATTATGGGCCAGGAATATAATATTGGCGCTCAATAAACTGACAGTTTGGAGTTTATTAATGTTAGTTTTAAGCAAACCCAGGCTCTGCTTAATTACGGCTATGATCAGCCAGAGCAGGGAAGCTATTCCTAATATGCCCATTTCCGCCCAGATCTGTAAATAAGAATTATGCGCGTAACGGGATTGGCTAAGGTTGAAGTTTCCTAATCCTATGCCGCTTAGAGGATGCGCCTGGATTATTTTTAAGCTATCTTCCCAGTAGCCCAGGCGCATCAGCGTAGAAAAAACAGGCTGGATATGTTGTTTTTGCGTATTCATTCTAAGCGCAAGGATAAAGCCCGATATTAACAATATCGCCAAAAGGAAGAATATTTCTTTTTTTCTGATCTTGCGCGATAAAGAAAAATAGATGATCGATCCTAAGAATAGGCTAAAAAAGGCGCCTATTGATCTTGTCAGTAATAAGGCAAGGGCTATCGGCAAGATAAATAATATTTTCTTTTTGCTCATTAAACAAAGCGGCAGGACCATCGCCAGGTATCCGCCTAAGATATTAGGGGTCACGAAAGGGAAAAATACCCTTTTCTGCGATATATAGTCTAAGGCAAAGGGCTGGATGATTTTTTGCCGGGCCATATAATCCAGCAGCCCCTGGAAGCCGAAAAAATATTGATAAATAGCCAACAGGCTTATGACCAGGCCAGATAAGATGATAGTATCGACCAGGCGCATTTTGTCTTGGCGGCCTGCGGAAATAGCGATTACAAATAAAGATAAGGCCGTGATATATTCATATAATACATTCAGGCTGTTAAGCTTATCTATGGAGAAAAGTATCGAAATAATAATGGCTAGAAAGAACAATACAAGCGGGTATTTTATATTCAGCAATTTGGTTAAGGGCGGGATCCGGTATTTAAAATAAAAAATTAAAAAAGTCAGCAGGCAGACCGTATATATATAATTCAGGCTGGGGAATGCCAGCGAAGAGATAAAGGGGCGGATAAAAATTAGGATTAGAAGAATTAGAAGCATTATGCTATAATTTTATTCTAATATTAAAACATGTCAAATAAAATAGTCAGTATTATTGTCGTAGCCGCAGGAACGAAAAGCCACCTTAAATCTTGCCTGGATTCTATCAAAGAACAAAGTTATACAAGCGTCGAGACTATCGTTATCGATAATTCTCTTAGTAATGATTTTTATAACGAATTCTCCGATTCTTATCCTGGGGCCAGGCTTTACCCGGGCCAGGAGAGCCTATCCTATTGCGCAGCCCTTAATAAAGGAATAGGCATAGCCAACGGGGATTTTATCCTCTGCCTTAACGATGATGCATGCCTGGATAAAGATTATATTACCGAGGCGCTAAAAGGGTTTGCCCTGGAGGAGAGGATCGGCATGGTTAGCGGAAAGATCTTGCGGGCTGATAAAGAAATGATAGACAGCACAGGGATGTTTTTGACCCTTTGGCGCACCGCCGGAGAAAGAGGCTATGGGGCCAAGGATAGAGGCCAATTTGAAAAAAGCGGGTATATTTTTGGGGTAAATGGTGCCGTGGCTTTCTATCGCAGGAAGATGTTAGAAGAAATTAAGATTGGTTCAGAATATTTTGATCCGCTTTTCCGGTTTTTTTATGAAGATCTGGATGTTGCCTGGCGGGCAGAGAATCTGGGCTGGAGAGGCTATTACGTACCTGGCGCTATCGCGTATCATGTAAGAGGCCTGACTGCGCGCCAGGGAAAAGGCCTGAACAAAGGGTTTGCCAGGCGTTATCTTAGCGATGACTTGAATTTCGATCTGATTAAAAACAGGTACCTTACTATTATAAGAAATGAATCTTTCCCGGGCTTTTTATTGCATTTGCCTTTTATCCTGTTTTACAACGCAGGAATTTGGAGCTATGTTTTATTTTTTAGGCCCCAGTTGATGAAAAAAGTATTCTTGTTAAATAAGCACATACTCGCTGCTTTAAAAAAGAGGCTGTTTCATGAATGACCTCGAGTTCGTCCGGAGGTGCGCAAGCGGGGATAAGCTTGCCTGGGATGAATTCGTAGATAAGTATTCCCGCCTGATATACAACTATATTCACAGCGTATTTAAGGTAAAAGGTTTTGCTTCTGCCCGGGAAAATATCGATGATTTGTTCCAGGAGATATTTCTTTCGCTTACCCAGGATAATTTCAAGAGGCTGAAAACATTTAAAGGCAAAAACGGCTGCAGCCTGGCCAGCTGGTTAAGGCAGGTAACGATTAATCGCACGATAGACTATATCCGCAGGCTTAAACCGGCGATTTCTATCGATGCAGAAAATGATGATGGCTTGAGCCTGAAAGATATGCTTGTTGACGGTTCGGCTCCTGCTTTTGATAGTGTCGCCCGGGCTGAGACAATGGTTAATTTGGCAGATTGTATCGAGAAGCTGGCTCAAGACGATAAATATTTTTTAGAACTGCATATTAATCAGCAGTTGAATTTGGAAGAATTAAAATCGCACCTGGGGGTTTCCCGCGGCGCAGTGGATATGCGCAAGAGCCGGATCCTTGAGAGGTTAAAAGAATGCTTTAAGGGCAAAGGTTTATTGTTAGATTTCTGATGCCTATTTCGTCTATTATGCCGGGAGGCTTGATAAATGCCGCATAAGCAGGAAAGAATAGAAAAGTTGATCAAGGTAATTTATAAAAAATGGAAGAGCGCTTTTGGTATCTCTACGCAAGAGCATCCGGATGAAGAGGCAATAGCCTGTTTTCTTGAGGATAGGCTATCTCGGCAAGAGAAAGAAGAGATGAAGGCGCATTTGGTTAACTGCGATGCCTGTGCTGAAGTTGCAACACTCCAGATGAAGATAGGTATAGTTCTTGAAAGAGAAGTATTTCCTTCGATGATCGCTTATGTGAAAGATTTAGTAAGGAGCAAAGAGATCGCTCCTGTTTTAGACATACTATTGAAGCTCAGGGATGATATCCTGGAAATATTAAACACTACCGGAGATGTCCTCGTGGGCCAGGAGCTGATGGCTGTGTCGATATTACGCAGCCGCCGGATAAAAGAATTTAAAGACGAAGTGCTGATTTCAAAAGACTTTAAGGATGTAAGAGTAGAGGCGCGCATAAAAAATAAGCATGGGAAGGCCTTTAGCCTGGCCGTAACAGTAAGGAATAATACAACCCGTGAATTAATGCGGGATTTAAGGGTTACGCTGTTTAAGGGGAATAAGAGGATCGAATCTTACCTCGTTGATTCCGGTAAAGTTATTTTTGAGGATGTTTTATTGGGTAGATATAAAGTTCAGATAGCCTCCAAAGAAAGAAAGCTCGCCTTCATATTATTGGATATCAAAAGATAACCACAAAAAATAATCCTAAACTATCGTTAGATTTTTCTCATCTTTGCGTCAGTTATTACGAGCCTGTAAAAACTGGCTTACCCGCCTACGCTCGCTGCGTTCGCTACGGCGGGTCAAATTCGGCCAGATAACTTATGTTCCGTAAGTCATGGCCTCATTTGAGGAGGTGGCAAGAATGAGAAAGTGTAAGGTAGTTTTAGCCGGCGTAGGATTATTTATTCTGTTGTTCGCTCAAAAGATCCTTGCTGGTGAGTTGGAATGGCAGGATATAAGCAGGGGTAATACAGGAATAAAAACAGTTTTAGTCGATGCCGGAAACAATAGTATTATTTATGCCGGTTCAGATAAAGGTATTTTTATGACGGAAGACGGCGGAGAGGCTTGGAAGGATATCCTGATTATAGGCGGGAAAAATAAAGCAGTAAATCATATATCAGCTGATCCTTGGAATAAGAATTATTTGTATGTTGCAACCGGAAATGGTTTTTTTGTCAGTTTCAATCAAGGGAAGGACTGGAAGAGGCTTTTTAGAGGAAAGAATTCCCTGGAGGGTGAATGCACGGTATCCCTGGTTTTATTTGAGCAGATCTATTTGGGTACCAAGGCAGGGTTGTTTATTAGCAGAGATAAGGGCCGCAGTTGGCATAAGGCAGGAGGAAGGCTCAAGGATAACCCTATATTAGCCATTGCCTCTAATATGAAAGAACCGCAATCTGTTTATGCCGCCTGCATAGACGGTTTATTCCGGACTCAAGATAAGGGTGGTTCCTGGGAGAGGATTTTTGTTGCTGTAGGAGTCGAAAACAACCAGGATGTGGATATAGAAGAGCAGGTTGAGGATCGAGATGAAGAAGAGCGGATTTCTAATATCAGGTATATAAGTTGTGATCCCAATAACGCCGATTATATTTATCTTGCTACATCCAAGGCCATTTATAAGAGTTCTAATAAAGGGCAAGAGTGGGAAAAGTTATCCGAGTATGGCTTGCTTAGCCGGGATGTGAGATTTTTATCGGTATCGCAAAAATCTGAGATTTACGCAGTTACAAAATCAGGTATTTTTGAATATAAAAGCGGACGCTGGTTTGAATTATCGTTTGGTTTATCGGATAGAGAGATTAATTTTCTGGCCAGAGATAGCCAGGCTAATCTATATGCAGCCTGCGGTAAAGGCTTATTTAAAACAAATATGCGTTTTGACGGCCCCAGTATGGATAAACGCATCTTGACATTATATTCCGGTAATGAACCTGAGATCAAAGATATTCATGCGGCAGCTATTCGTTATGCCGAGGTTGATCCGGAGAAAATAATCTTGTGGAGAAAACAGGCGGCAAAGAAAGCATTGCTGCCTAAGATCAGCGTAGGGGTAGGCAGAAATGTAACTGACCTTTGGCATTGGGAGGCAGGCTCAAGCACTAAAAATGGAGACGATGTTCTTACCCGCGGTAATGACGCGATAGAATGGGATACGACTTTGAGTTGGGATTTAAGCGAGCTGATTTGGAATCCTGACCAGGCTTCGATAGACGCGCGCTCAAGGTTGATGGTCGAGTTACGCGGTGACATATTGGATGAGGTGAATAAATTATATTTTGAACGCCTGCGGGTAAAGATGGAATTGGATAAACTTTCTATAGAAGATAGTAAAAGGAGGCTTGAAAAAGAATTAAGGTTGCAGGAACTGACTGCTTCTCTGGATGCGCTTACCGGAGGCTATTTTTCTTCTCAAACCAAATCTGATGTGGCAAGTTAAGTACGACTTAAATTTATAATTGACCAGCCGCTCTTTAAGCAGTAGAATGGCAGTCAATGGGTACAGATATAATTAAAATATTGTAAAACGCCTCTCTTAAAAAGACAGGCGTTTTTTGTTTTAAAAGGAGGAAGGAAAATGTTGGTCGGAGAGGTAATGACGAAGGAAGTAATAACCGTAACTCCTGAGACTTCATTGAGGGCCGCCGGAGAGATTATGAAGGAAAAGAGGATCAGCGGTATGCCGGTAGTCGATCCCCAGGGTAAGATTCTGGGCATTATTACTTTGACGGATATGATGAAAATCCTGGATAATATTTATAAGTGGAAAGAACTGGAAAAACGCGCTCCTGAATTGCATCTTAGCCAGATGTATGAGATACAAAAGGCAAATTCCAGGGTAAAGGATTTTATGACTCTTGATGTGTTTACCCTGAATGAAAGCGACCCCATAGAGGATGCCGCTAAAAAGATGTTTTATAACGGCGTACACAGCCTGCCCGTAGTCAGAGACGGAAAGCTTGTCGGTATTTTTGGGAAGAGGGACCTGGTCTATGCCTGTTTTTGAAACTTCTTGCATTTATTGCCAAATTATGATATTTTAGTAATCCACCTGCCATATTATTAACCCTTTTAACAAGAGAATCATATATGAAGACACTACAACTGACTGATGCTAATTTCAAAAAAGAAGTTTTGGAATCCTCGGTACCGGTATTGGTAGATTTTTGGGCAACCTGGTGCGGGCCATGTAAAATGATCGCCCCGGCTATCGAAGAGTTAGCCGCTGAATTCAACGGTAAAATTAAAATCGGCAAGGTTGACGTGGACGATAACTCCAGGACCGCCGCTTCTTACGGTATAATGTCCATACCTACGTTAATATTTTTTAAAGACGGCAAGGTTACAGAGCAGGTCACCGGTGCTTTGAATAAATCCGCGCTTAAGAAAAAAATAGAAGAAAATCTTTGATGAAAAAAGTATTCATTGCCGCTACTAAACAAAATGACGGTAAAACCACCGTCTCTCTAGGCCTGATCAGTAATTTCCAGAACATATTTAAAAAAGTCGCTTTTATAAAACCTATCGGACAGCGTTATCTTGAAGAAGAAGGCTTGAAGATCGACGAAGACTCTTGGCTTATTGAGGAAGTCTGCGGTATAAAATGCGGCCTGAAGGATATGAGCCCGATAGCAGTGGAAAAGGGTTTTACGGAAAAGTATCTCGACCGGCCGGACAAGAGATCGATCACCAGGGAAATAAAAGAGGCCTTCCGCAGGGTCTCTAAAGGGCAGGACATGGTGATCATCGAAGGCACAGGGCATGCAGGCGTGGGGTCAGTCTTCGATCATTCTAATGCTACTGTGGCAAAACTGATCGGCGCAAAAGTCATTATTATTTCTTCCGGCGGTATAGGCAGGCCTATCGATGAGATAGTTTTAAATAAAGCGCTTTTAGAAAAAGAAGGCGTCAAGGTATTAGGCGTGATTGTAAACAAGGTGCTGCCTGAGAAGTTTGATAAGATCAGCCGCCTGGTCAGGAAGGGCCTGATGCGTAAAGGTATAGATCTCCTGGGTATTATTCCCTATACCCCCATGCTTTCCGATCCGACTATTGAGCAGATATTGGAAGAGACTGATTTCGAACTTTTATGCGGCAAGGATTATTTAGAAAATTCTGTTTCGCATGTGATGATCGGGGCAATGGAGCCCCATAATGCCATTAAGAGCATCGTTGACGATACTCTTTTGATCACCCCCGGAGACAGGGAGGATATGATCATCGCTGCCCTGGGCCGCCGTCGGCAAGACAACGATAAGAGGCTTAAGGTTTCGGGGATGATTCTATCCTGCGGCATTATTCCCGATGAATCGATTATGGATTTATTGAATCAGGCCCAGATACCCGTATTATCGACCAAGTGCGATACATATACCGTTACTTCAAGAGTCCATGATCTAACGGTCAAGCTCAGGCCGCAGGATACCAATAAGATTAAGACAGTCGTAAAGTTGATCAAGGATAACGTGGACTTAAATAAAATACTGAAAGGGATTTAAATGGATACGATCACCAAGATCCGTAACAAAGCAAGGTCGCAGTTAAAAACAATTGTGCTTCCGGAATATGAAGATAGCCGCGTAGTGGAAGCCGCCAAGATCATTGAGAAAGAAGGTATTGCCCGGGCCATACTCTTGACTCCGGATAAGGTCAATCCTGAAGATAAGCAAAGGTATATCGAAGAATTCTACCAGATGAATAAAGCAAGAGATATCGATCTGGACACGGTAAAAAAATTATTTGAGGATACGCTCTATTGCGCAGCTATGATGACGCGCGAAGGAAAAGCCGACGGTTTAGTTTCAGGGGCAAGCCACACCACCGCAGATATGGCCAGGGCTTCGATCCGTTGCCTGGGTATAGACGACAGGATAACTATAGTTTCCAGTTGTTTTATTATGGCTGTGCCTGAATGCGTTTATGGCGAAGACGGGACATTTATTTTTGCCGATTGCGGTATAATCCCCGAACCTAATTCCAGGCAACTGGCTTGCATCTGCCTGGCGGTCTCCGAATTAGCAACTAAAGTTTTAAATCTTACTCCCCGCATTGCCTTTCTTAGCTATTCTACTAAAGGCTCAGCGAGGGGTAGGTCCGTGGAGAAGATATCCGAGGCTCTTACTCTGCTCAAGGAGATGGCGCCTAACCTCCTGGCCGACGGTGAACTACAGGTGGATGCGGCTATTGTCCCTGAAGTAGCCAAGATAAAATATCCGGATAGCCCGGTAAGCGGAAAGGCGAATATACTGATATTCCCTAATCTGGATGCCGGTAACATTAGTTATAAACTAGTGGAAAGGTTAGCAAAGGCGCGGGCATTAGGGCCTTTGCTCGTCGGTTTAAATAAACCTGCCAGCGATCTTTCACGGGGTTGTTCCGCAGATGACATAGTGGATTGCGCGGCAGTAACTGCGATAAGGGCACAATAATATGAGAGTATTAGTTATAAATAGCGGCAGTTCTTCTATAAAATATAAACTTTTCCAGATGCCTAAAGAAGATGTTATTTCAAAAGGCTTAATTGAAAAAATCGGGGAATCCGGTTCTAAAATACGCGACCATTATACCGGCCTGAAGATGATCCTGGAGAAGGTCGATGGTGTTTCTGTGGTTGGGCATAGGGTGGTGCATGGAGAAGAAAAATTTGAAAAGCCGGTATTGATCGATAATGCGGTGATTCGGGAAATAAGAAAATGCGCAGCGATCGCGCCTTTACATAATCCGGCAAACTTAGCGGGTATCTTAGCGTGCAAGAAACTCCTGCCGGGCATAAAACAAGTCGCGATTTTTGATACTGCTTTTCATCAGACGCTGCCGGATTACGCTTATATATACGGCCTTCCCTATGAATATTATAAAAAGTTTGGCATAAGAAAATATGGTTTTCACGGCACCAGCCACGAATATGTTGCGCATGAAGCGGCAAGGATTTTAAAAAAGCCCATAAAAGAATTAAAAATTATTACCTGCCATCTCGGTAACGGCTGCAGCATTACGGCAGTAAATAAAGGTAAGTCTTGCGATACCAGTATGGGTTTTACTCCTTTGGAAGGCCTGATTATGGGCACGCGTTGCGGTGATATCGATCCTGCTTTGGTCACCTATATTATGAAAAAAAAGCGTTTGGATATTCACCAGATAGATGAGGTATTAAATAAAGAAAGCGGCTTGAAAGGGATTTCGGGGATAAGTAATGATATGCGCGTATTGGAAAAAAAGAACAAAGCAGGCGATATGCGCGCAAGGCTGGCATTAGATGTTTTTAGTTACCGTATAAAAAAATATATTGGAGCCTATACTGCGATTATGGGCGGAGTCGATGTTTTAGTTTTTACCGCCGGAATAGGCGAAAACCAGGCGCGGATGAGAGAAAAGATTTGCCGGGGGATTTTTTCTTATTTAAAGAAGAAGCCGGATATCATGGTCATTCCTACCAATGAAGAATTGATGATTGCGCGGCAGGCATTTAGATTGATAAGGAGGTAACTACTTTGAAAAAGATCCTATTATTTTCCTTAGTTTTATTGGCGGTTTATAGTCTTTCTGCGGCTGGTCCGTCTGAGGAAGGGGCTGGAGGAATGAAAAAAGTAGTGATGATTATTGCTCAAAATGATTTTCGCGATGAAGAATTGCTGCAGCCTAAGAAATTGCTTAAAGAAAATGGCATAGAAGTAAAAGTTGCATCTACGACCCTTGATTATGTAGCAGGCATGTTGGGGGCCAGGGTCAAGCCGGATATGTTGGTTAATGATATTAAAGTAGAAGATTTTGATGCTATAATATTTGTAGGCGGTTCCGGTGCAGAGCAATACTGGGATGATCCTCTGGCGCAAAGCCTGGCGCAGGGAGCTGTTAGTTCCGGCCGTATCGTAGCTGCGATTTGTATTGCCCCGGTTACTTTAGCCAGGGCAGGTATTTTGGAGGGGAAACGTGCTACGGTTTTTTCATCCGAGGCCAGCCTTTTGACCGCCAAAGGAGCAAAATATACCGGCAATCCCGTAGAGAAAGACGGGAATATTATTACTGCCAGCGGCCCTTCTGCGGCGGAAGAGTTCGGGGAAGAGCTGGTAAAGGCACTTAAAGAATCAAGGAGATGAAATGTTAAGGACAATTTTGAAGTCGAAGATCCATCGGGCGCGGGTTACCGAGGCCAATCTTTATTATGAAGGCAGTATTACTATTGACGCTAGTTTGATGAAATCCGCCGATATTATCGAAGGCGAAAAGGTAGAGGTATTCAATATGAATAACGGGCATCGGCTTGAAACTTATGCTATCAAAGGAAAGCCCGGCTCAGGAGTGATCTGTCTTAATGGCCCGGCAGCGCGGGGCGCCTGTATAGGCGATCAGGTAATTATTGTCTCTTATGTCTTGGCAGATGAAAAAGAGGTAAAGACAATAAAACCAAAGATAATTTGCGTTGATGAGCGAAACTACATTAAAGATTAAGTTATTCGGCGATCCGGTATTGAGGAAGAAGTCAAAGCAGGTCCGGGAGGTAACCGGAGCCCACCGGGATATCCTGGCCAAAATGGCAAGGCTCATGTATGAACAATCAGGTATTGGCCTGGCGGCACCCCAGATAGGTATTAATGAAACTATGATCGTGGTAGATGTCGGCAGCGGCCTTTATAAATTAATTAATCCGCAGATTGTAAGTAGTAAGGGTTCGCAGGCCATAGAAGAGGGGTGCCTAAGCGTGCCCGGTGTTTGCATAAAAGTTAAGCGGGCTAAGAAGATTATAGTAAAAGCCAAGGATGAAAATTCCAGGGCTATCAGCATAGAGGCAGAAGATTTACTTGCCTGTGTCTTGCAACATGAGATAGATCATCTTAGAGGGAAACTGATCGTAGATTATGCCTCATTCCTGGATAAGTTAAAGATAAAAAATAAACTGAAAGAATTGGAAAAGAGGTTACGCAGTGAAAAATTGCCTAAACAAGAAACAAAATCTTGCAAATTGCAATTGTAGCTATGAGCCGTGTCCCAGAAAAGGCGTATGCTGCGAATGTGTTCTCTATCATCGCCGGAATAAAGAAATACCCGCCTGTTTTTTCCCGTCAGATATAGAAAAGGCCTACGACCGCTCGCTGGATAATTTTATAAAGATAAATAAATGATAAAACTGCCTGTTTGGTTTAAGCAAGAGATACCCGGTGAAGCTGTTTTAGAGAGGATGGGTATGCTTTGCCGGTCTAACACAAGGACCGTATGCAGAGAGGCAAAATGCCCCAATATCACCAGTTGTTTCGGAGAGAAAAGATTGACTTTTATGATCTTAGGCGATACCTGCACCAGGAATTGCAGGTTTTGCGCGGTAGATAAATCCGATAAAGTAAAAGGATTAAGCTTTGATCCTAATGAACCGGAACGTATAGCGGCAGTAGTGCGGGAATTGAAGATGGATTATGTAGTAATTACTTCTGTTACGCGCGATGATCTGGAGGATGGCGGTGCCGGAATGTTTGCCAGGGCTGTAGAATTGATACACGGCATAGATACGGATATAAAGATAGAATTATTGATACCGGATCTTCAAGGAAAGATCTCAAGCTTAAAATGTATTCTAGGCGCGCGCCCTGATGTTGTCGGCCATAATATCGAAACAGTAAGCCGGCTATATCAAGAATTAAGGCCGGAAGCTAGTTATGAACTTTCTCTGGAGATTTTAAGCCAGATAAAAAAAATAAGCCCTTCTGTAATTACTAAAAGCTCGATTATGTTGGGGCTCGGTGAGAGGGAAGAAGAAGTTATCGATACGATGAGAGACCTAAGGCGCTATCAATGCGATATTTTGACATTGGGGCAGTATCTGGCCCCTTCGGCCGGGCATTATCCTGTAAAGGAATTTATCGACGTTGAGCAATTTAAGAAATTAGAAAGGATCGCTGTTGCCTTGGGGTTTAAAGCGGTATTATCCGGCCCGCTGGTAAGAAGTTCTTATCGCTCCGAAGAGGCCTATAGAGAGGCACTTTATGCATGATTTGATTATTATAGGAGCCGGGCCCGCAGGATTGACTGCCGCACTTTACGCAGGCAGGTTCCGGATGAATACTCTTATCTTTGAGAAGATGGCTTGCGGCGGGCAGATCATCCTTTCTCCCCAAATAGAAAATTATCCGGGTTTTCCCGGAGGCATATCTACTTTTGAATTAGCCGATAAATTTAAAAAACAGGTAGAAGAATTAGCTGTTACAATAGAGGACAGTGAAGTCACGGAAATAGGGCAGGGCTTAGAATCGGGGAAAGCTGTCTTTAATGTCAAAACGCAAAACGGGAATTTTCAAGCCAAAAGCATTATTATCGCCAGCGGCGCCCAGGCTAAAAAGCTGGGCGTAAAAGGGGAAGATAAATTTATCGGCCGCGGGATCTCTTATTGCGGCACCTGCGATGGGCCGCTGTTCAAGAATAAAGATATTGCGGTAATCGGCGGAGGGGACAGGGCGCTGGAAGACGCGATTTTTTTAACCAGCTACGCAGCGAAAGTCTATTTAATCCATCGCCGGGCAGCGTTTAGAGGGTCAAAGATCCTGGAAGAGAAAGTACGCGCAAATCCCAAGATAGATCTTATTTTGGATAGCGTAGTGGAAGAAATATCAGGCCGCGATAAAGTGGAAGCGTTGAAAGTGAAAAATTTGAAGGCGAATTCCTCAAGCGAAATCAGCTGTCAGGGGGTATTTATATTCGTGGGGATAGAGCCTAATACAGCTTTCTTGAAAAATCTCTTGGAAATGGATGAACATGAGTTTATAATTACAGACGAAGAAATGCGTTCTTCTAAAGATGGCATATTTGCCTGCGGAGATTGCCGGAAAAAAAGTTTATACCAGGTAGTTACTGCCTGCGCAGACGGCGCTATTGCAGCAAATGCGGTGCATAAGTACTTATTAAATCAATGACTAAAAATAAAAAACTAACCGAGTGGATTACTAAGATGGCGCGGATGTGCCAGCCGGATGATATAGTCTGGATAGACGGCTCCAATAAACAGAAGGAAGAATTGGAGAGAGAGGCTTTGGCCTCAGGAGAGCTTATCCAGCTTAACCAGGAAAAGCTTCCGGGTTGTTTCTTGCACCGCACAGCTATTGACGATGTGGCGCGCACAGAGCATCTTACTTTTATCTGCACAAAAAAGAAACACGATGCAGGCCCGAATAATAACTGGATGTCTCCCAGGGCCGCATATAATAAGGCAAAAGCGATCTTCAAAGGGGCGATGAGAGGCAGGACGATGTATGTTATACCTTTTTCAATGGGGCCTGTCGGATCCTCTTTCAGCAAGATCGGGGTAGAATTGACCGATTCCCGGTATGTAGTTTTAAATATGCTGGTCATGGCCAGGGTCGGGGAAGCAGTATTGAGGCAGTTAGAAAAGGAAGACGGCTTTACGAAGTGCCTTCATTCCAAGGCAGAACTGGATATCAACAAAAGGTTGATCCTGCATTTTCCTGAAGATAATACGATCTGGAGCGTGGGCTCCGGCTATGGCGGCAATGTGCTTTTGGGTAAAAAATGCCTGTCTCTACGCATCGCAAGTTTCATCGGGCGAAAAGAGCATTGGATGGCGGAACATATGTTGATTATGGGGATAGAAGAACCTAATGGCCATATCGAATATATTGCGGCGGCGTTCCCCAGCGCCTGCGGTAAGACTAACCTGGCGATGCTCATTCCTCCCGAAGGCCTTAAAACGAAAGGTTACCGGATATGGACTGTAGGTGATGATATTGCCTGGATGCGCATTGATACCGATGGTTCTCTCTGGGCGATCAACCCTGAAACAGGATTCTTTGGGGTAGCTCCCGGTACAAATTCTAATACTAATCCCAATATGGTCGAGACAATAAGAAAAAATACTATTTATACAAATGTCCTCCTTAAGCCGGATAAGACTGTCTGGTGGGAGGGCGCTGATGGAGAAGCCCCCGAGAGCGGTATTGATTGGCAGGGCCGTCCCTGGAAGCCGGGCGCATTAGATAAAGACGGCTCTCTAATTAAAGCCGCGCATGCTAACAGCCGTTTTACTGCTCCTATTGTTAATTGTCCTACGGCATCTTTCCGCCTGGAGCAGCATCATGGCGTTCCGATCTCAGCGATTATTTTTGGCGGGCGCAGGACTCATCTCACGCCTTTAATTTATGAGGCTTTTAATTGGCAGCATGGAGTATTTGTAGGAGCTACTATGGCTTCCGAGCTTACTGCCGCGCAAGTAGGCAAACTCGGCCAGGTCCGCCGGGATCCGATGGCAATGCTGCCTTTCTGCGGTTATAACATGGCATCTTATTTTCAATTTTGGCTGGAGATGGGCAAGAAAATGGCTAAGCAGCCTAAGATTTTTTGTGTGAATTGGTTCAATACAGATGAATCGGGCAAGTTCTTATGGCCGGGCTTTGGCGAAAACCTAAGGGTTTTAGAATGGGTATTAGACCGTTGTAATAACAGGGTGGGGGCGGTTAAAACCGCGATAGGTTATACTCCTTATGCGAATGACATAGATATGACCGGCTTAGGATTACCCGCAGGCATACTAGAGAAACTCCTGAACATAGATAAAACAAAGTGGCTTGAAGAAGTAAAAGGGATAAAGAAATTTTTTGAGCAGTTCAAGAAAGACCTGCCAAAAGAATTATGGCAGGAATACGAAGCTCTATCTATGCGCTTAAAATCTTAAAATGGCAAAAGAAGTCTTATTGACTACGGACTTTAAGGACCTGAAGTCGTATAAGCGCGGGAAGGTAAGGGACGTTTACGATTTAGAAGATAAATTGCTGATCGTCTCTACTGACAGGATATCTTGTTTTGACGTAGTCCTGCCGAGCGCTATACCTTATAAGGGATGGGTCTTAAACAATATTTCTTCATTTTGGTTTGATTTTGTCCGGGATATAATCCCTGATCATCTTATAACTTCCGATATAAATAAATACCCTGCCCAGCTTAAAAAATACGAAAAAATCCTTTCCGGCCGTTCCATGCTGGTTGTAAAAACAAAAGCGCTTCCCGTGGAATGCGTGGTCAGGGGCTATCTTTCCGGTTCGGGGTGGAAAGAATATAAAGAGAAGCAATCGATTTGCGGTATAAAATTACCTTCGGGGCTCCTGGAATCCGATAAATTGCCGGAAGTGATATTCACGCCTTCCACCAAAGCCGATACCGGCCACGATCTGAATGTTGATCAAAAATATATAGAGAACCTGATTGGCCGCGATACTGCCGAGAAATTAAAAAAATTCAGTATTGCGATTTACGAGAAGGCAAGCCGGCACGCAAAATCCTGCGGCATTATCATAGCGGATACAAAATTCGAATTCGGTATTTATGAAAACAAGATCATCCTTATCGACGAAGCGCTTACCCCTGATTCTTCGCGCTTCTGGCCGCTTGATCAGTATAAACGAGGGCTCCCTCAATCAAGCTTTGATAAGCAATTTGTCAGGGATTATCTGGAGAGCCTCGATTGGGATAAGAATCCGCCGGGGCCTGAATTACCTCCGGATATCATCGATAGGACCAGTTTAAAATATCTGGAGGCCTATAAAAGATTGACCGGCAGGGAATTCAAAGGATAAATAAATGGCAATAGTCAAAAAGATTCTGTCTATACTATTCAGGGTCGGCATAAGCATCGTTTTATTATTATTTTTATTTAGGCAAATCGATAAGAAGAGCCTGTTAGAGATTATAAAGAATGCAGATAAAGGGTATTTATTCCTGGCGTTTATAGTTTTTTTCTTTAACTATGTGTTTTGTCTTTTGCGCTGGCAGATGCTCTTGAAAGCGATTAAAATCCATATTCCCATCTCAAGAATTATTATCTCGTTTGCCGGAGGGGTTTTCTTTAGTTTGTTCCTGCCTTCGACTATCGGAGGAGACCTGATGCGCAGCATGGATCTGGCCGCGCATACTAAAAGGCCGCGTGAGGTGGTGGCGACAGTGTTTTTGGATAGGCTCAGCGGCTATATCGGCCTGGTGGTTTTAGCCCTCCTTTCTTTATTTTTTGGCTGGAGGTTGCTTGAGGATAGGATCATTTTGATTTCCGTGTCGTTAATTACGGTCTTATTAATTATCATTTTGTTGGTACTATTCAATAAAACCATATTTTTAAAAATAAACAAATATCTGTCTGGCCTCTCATCCGGGAAGATCATGGGGTCAGTAATGAATCTTCACCAGGAGATACATCTTTTCAGGCATCATAAAAAAGTAATATTTAAGAATCTCCTGTTGTCGGTTTTCGTCCAGATCATCACTCCTTTTTGTTTTTACATTATTGCCTTATCCGTAGGCCTGCAGATAAACATCGTCTACTTTTTTATTCTTTTGCCCATAATAGGCGCGATTACGCTTTTGCCTATTTCTATAGGAGGCCTGGGCCTCAGGGACGCTACGACCATTTTCTTTTTTGCCCATGTAGGCGTAAGTAAGAACTTAGCCTTTGCCATGTCGTTACTCAATTTCTCCTTTATAGTTATTTATGCAGCTATAGGAGGCCTTATCTATGTCCTTACAGTACATCATCGACGGATACAACATCATCAATCACCGCCTCTTCAGCCGTAAAAACAATAAAAAAATACAGGGGCCGCGGAAACTGCTTTTAGAATTCATAATGGCAAACAGGCTTTGCGGAAGCCGGAGAAACAAGGCCGTAATAGTCTTTGACGGTTACCCCGAGTCATTGAAACAGGAAACCGATGCAGGGGAGATCAAGGTTATTTATTCGAAAGATGATTCGGCGGATGAGCGGATAAAGCAAATGCTTGAGCGCGCCGGTAATCCCAAGACCGTTATTGTTGTCTCGGACGATAAAGAAATAAAGTTTTTTACAAAATCTTTTGGCGCCAGGGCAATGAGCATAGAAGAGTTCATTAAGCCCAAAGAAAAGGCAAATGATGATGAGGAGGATCTGTCTTCTCATCCGAAACTAACCTATACTCAGATGTCCAGGATAAATAAGGAATTAAGGCAGGTATGGCTAAAGCAATAAAGAAAGATAAATCAGGCGATTTTATCAAGTTTTTGGGGACGGCAGGCGCGCGTTTTGTGATGATCAAGCAGCTGCGGGCTTCCGGAGGGATTTGGGTAAGCTATAAAGGCACAAATGTTTTAATCGATCCCGGTCCCGGGAGTATCGTGCGTTGCGCCGCCAGTATTCCTAAATTAGACCCTTCGAAATTAGATGCTATAATTCTTACGCATAGGCACTTGGATCATTCCGGGGATATCAATGTAATGATCGAGGCGATGACAGAAGGAGGGTTTAAAAAAAGAGGGACAGTCTTTTGCCCGTCGGATGCCATAAAAGAAGATACCGTGATATTGAAACATGCGATGGGTTTTCCGGAAAGAATAGAAATTTTAGAGGCAAATAAAAAATATAAGGTAGGTAATTTTGAATTTATGACATCTTCGCGGCATATCCATCCGGTTGAGACCTATGGAATAAAATTCCGTATGGGTAAACAGGTTGTTTCTTTGCTCGCCGATACAAAATATTCCGAAGAGCTATTGGATTTTTACCGCACGGATATACTGATCATCTGCGTGGTATTTTTTGATCCCCGCCCCGGCATAGACCACTTGAGTTTCTTTGATGCCGAAGAGATAATCAAACGGCTCAAACCGAAAAAAGCGATTCTCACGCATTTCGGCATGACGATGTTAGCCAGCAAGCCGCATATAAAAGCCAAGGAGTTGTCCGGGAAAATAAATATTGATGTTGTAGCGGCTTATGACGGCATGAAGTTAGAATTTTGAGTTTTTTCTTGACATAACTTAATATTTATGATAGTTTTATATAAATAGTTCCATAAACAAAAGGAGGTGGGTAGATGAGTAATTTGCAAGGAGTGTTGTTGGAGCCAGCCAGGGTATTGCTTACGCAGATCAGTCAGTTCTTTGTCAGCGTGCTCTTGGTGCTTATTATCATTCTTATTGGTTGGCTTGTCTCTAAACTCATCAAAACAGTTGTTACCAGGATTCTAGTAGCGGTAAAAATCGATGACTTTGCCGACCGTGTGGAGTTGGCTGGCATCCTGTCAAAGGGAGGGATAAAGTATTCCCTTTCCGAGTTAATCGGTGTTATCTGCTATTGGCTGGCGCTTCTGGTTACCTTTGTAGTCGCGCTTGGTACCGTGAATTTGATTACCTCAACCCTGTTGGACAAGATCGTTTCTTACATACCTAATATAATTGCGGCGATATTCGTTTTGATATTGGGTATATTCGTAGCCGCGCTTTTAAAGAACATTGTCCAGACCGCAGCTAGCAATGCCGGCCTTCATCAGGCTAAGTTTTTAGGCAGGATAGCCGAAGTTGTAGTTGTTGTTTTTGCGGTCCTCATTGCTATGGAGCAGTTGAATATCGGCGCCAAGATAATAGAATTGACCGTGGGCATAGCATTAGGGTCGCTAGGCCTTGCTTTTGCTATCGCTTTTGGTTTAGGTAGCAGAGATTTTGCAGAAAAGACGATTTCAGAATTAGCTGAAAAGCTGAAGAAGAAATAATGCGTCTTTAGGCGCTTTTGGATTAAACCCCGCATTTTTTTTATAAAGATGCGGGGTTTTTTTATGGCAATCTTTTATTCTTAATAAACGCAACTGGCCTGTATTTTTTGCTTTACAATAATAATATGAAGCATAGAGGTTATATTTTTAATTTGGTTTTTTTACTCTTGATAATAGGCACAATGCCCGATTTAGCTTTTGCGGAATTGAAATTTAAATGGGGGTCTCATTTTAGGCTAAGGTATGAGTTTCTAAAGAACGTCTATGATATGGATAGCTCAGCTTTAGATAACCTCAATTTCTTTAAGCTCAAGAGTTCGCTTTGGGGGCAGGTAGATTTCAATAAAGATATAAGTTTTTATACAAAGTTTACCAATGAATTCCGGTCCTATACTTATTATGCCCCATCGCCCAGTAAGGCGTTTCGTAAGACTGAGAAGTCGTACCCTTTCGATATCAATGAAGTGGTTTTTGATAACTTCTATCTTGATGTGAAGAACTTTTTTGGATTTCCTTTAGACCTGCGCCTGGGCAGGCAGGATCTGAATGGTTATGGGGAAGGGTTCCTTATTTATGATGGGACCCCGGGGGATGGTTCAAGGACTTATTATTTTAATGCTGCGAAAGCCGTCTGGCGTATAAATGATACTAATAGCGCTGATTTTATTTATCTTAACGACCCCCGCAGCGATGTTTTTTTGCCGGTTATCAATAGATATTCACCGCGGCAAAATCTTACCACTACTGAGGAAAAGGCGGGTATACTATACCTGAAAAGCAGGTCTATTCAGAACGTCGATCTGGAAGGTTACTATATTTATAAAAGGGAAGGCGGGGAAGGCGGCACCGGGCTACAAAAAGAAAAAGGCATAATCAATACTTTCGGCTCTTTTGTCAAATATGATTTTTCTCCTTATACGTTGAGGGCGCAACTGGCTTCACAGTTTGGCACTTATGGCAATAAAGACCGTCAGGCTTTAGGTGGCTATGTTTTTTTAGATAGGTCTTTCAATAAATTTTTCTGGTCTCCGAAATTTACTTTTGGTTTTTTTTACCTCTCCGGAGGGGACACTACCAGCGATAAAGACAGGGCGTGGGATCCTTTATTCTCAAGGTATGGCATTATGTCTGAATTGTATACTCAAAGTTATAAAACTGAGACTGGTATTAAAGAATACTGGACAAACCTGCAGCTTTGGCGTGGCGCCTTTGTTTTGAAACCGACTGAAAAACTAAAGATCAACCTACTTTATAATTACCTGAGAGCGAATAAAGACGTCTCTAAGCCTGCCGCTACGTTTTCAGGCAATGGGAAAAATAGAGGGCATCTTCCCCAGGCGCGTATTGATTACGCTTTTAATGAACATGTCTCTGGTTATTTTCTCGCAGAGTATTTTATTCCCGGTAATTTTTATACGACCCGTGATGATGCGGTATATTTAAGGACGCAATTACAGGTTAAGTTTTGAGCATATTTATTGTAACTTGGAGAGGAGGGTATACCTTGAAAAGATCCCTATTATTCTGTGCAGTATTTATATTTTGCATAACCGGCATCAGTTTAGCCCAGGAAAGAATAGTTGTTGCCGGGACAGGCGATAGCCAGGAGTTGCTTCGTGTTTTAGCCAATGCTTTTGAAAAGGTTAACCCGGGTAAAAAAGTTGAGGTTCCATATAGCGTTGGTAGCAGCGGAGGAATAAGATTAGTTAGAGAAGGCGGTTGTGATTTAGGCAGGTTAGCCAGGCCGCTTAATGACAAGGAAAAGAAGTATGGCCTGAATTATGAGGTTTTTGCTTATAGCCCTGTAGCTCTTGCTGTTAATCCCGGCGTTAAGGGGATTGATAACATTGTTCCTGAACAGATAGTGGGGATTTTTTCGGGGGTAATTACTTCTTGGGGTGAATTAGGCGGGCAGAAACAAAAAATTTACGTAGTGCAGAGGGAAAAAGGCGATTCTTCCCGTATTATGTTAGAAGCGAATATTCCCGGGTGGAAAGAGATTAAAGATCTTTCCGGCGAGGTGGTTTATACTACTCCCGAGATGGTTTCTGCATTAGTTGAACACCAGGACAGTATCGGATATCTTCCTTTAAGCATGGCAAAAAGCAGCGGTTTAACTGTGCTTAGGATAGGCGGTGTGTATCCGTCCGTGGAGAATGTAAAGAACGGCACTTATAAATTGACAATACCTTTTAGTTTGATCTGGAAGGGAGAGCTTGAAGGGTTAGCTCGTACTTTTGTCGATTTTATCCTAAGCCCGGAAGGACAGGGAATCATTGCTGAAAACGGAGCGGTCCCGGTTAAATAAGGATAGGAAGGGTATATTTCAGGATAACAATATGATATAATACTATGGAAAAAGTAGAGGATGATAGCGGGGAAATAAGCGCATGAAAGTCCAGACAAAATTAATTTCATTATTTTTATTGCTCTGCGTTATATTTGGCGCGGCAAGATATTTATATCAAATATCCGAGAATAAGAAATATATACCCTTTTTAAAAATGACAGTGAAGAAAAGAACGCTTATTTTGATAAGCTTTTAAATTTAAGAGCGGCAAGCCTTGCAACATTGGCGTACGATTACACCTATTGGGATGAAATGGCCAGATTTTTTACTACGAAAGACACGGAATGGGCTAAGGTGAATATGGATGCAAATGTCCTCGATACCTACAAAACGGATGTGATATGGCTATTCGGCCTTGATCTTTCCCCGCTCTATTCCATAAATAGGGATGGTTTTGATAGCCTGAAGGAATTTCCGCTTCCCCGGGCAAACATCAAGGATATATTTAAGGAAGAACGTCTGCGCCATTTTTTCGTAAATACTAAGATAGGTTTGCTGGAGGTCCGCGGAGCTACAGTGCATCCCGGGTCTGATCCGGAAAGAAAGACTCTCCCCCGGGGTTATTTCCTTACTGCCCGTTTATGGGGGAAAGAATATGTAGCTGACCTGGAGGAATTAATAGGAGGCAGTATTCAGATCAGCAATACTAAACTTGCGATTCCCAGCCCCGAGGCTCTCCTAAAGGCTAATTCTATTGTTTTTTCAAGGCAATTATCAGGCTGGAAGGGAAACGTAGAAGATTATATTTATATTAATATACTTTCCGAGCAACTGCAGGGTTACAAATTATTATCCAGGAATGCAGTTGTTATATTTATTATTTTTCTGATAGCCGTAATAATTTTTATAACGTTATTTATCACTACTTCGGTAAATCTGCCCCTGGCTATAATCTCTCAGTCTTTAAAGAAGGAGAACCCGGAAAAACTGCGCGGATTGGAAAAAGAAACCAGCGAATTTGGCGATATCGCGCGCTTAATAACCAGTTTCTTTTGGCAAAGGCAGGTATTACTTAAGGAAGTTGCCGAGCGTAAGAAAGCAGAAGCCAGGTTTCAGCAGGTAGCCGAAGCTACGGAAGAGTGGATTTGGGAAGTTAATAAGGACGGCTTGTATACTTATTCAAGCCCGGTTGTAGAAAAAATCCTTGGATATAATCCTGAAGAGATTATTGGTAAAAAATATTTTTATGATTTTTTAACCCCTGATGTCAAGGAAAGCCTGAAAAAAAATGCTCTTGAAGTTTTTACCGCTAAAAAACCGTTTAGAAATTTTCTCAATCCAAACCTGCATAAAAATGGCAATATCATTTTCCTGGAGACCAGCGGTTCGCCCATGTTGGATAAAGAAGGCAACCTTCTCGGGTATCGCGGCGCAGATACGGATATTACCGAACGCAAAAAAGCAGAGGATGAGCTTAAAAAAGCTTATACAGACTTGAAAGAAACACAGGGCCAGCTTATCCAGGCCGAGAAACTAAATGCCGTAGGCCAGCTTGCCAGTGGTGTAGCGCATGAAGTAAGGAATCCGTTGGGGATAATATTACAGGGGATCAATTATCTGGAAAAAAAGATACCGCCTGATAAAGGAAGCGAGACCGCTGAGATCATGGCTATGCTTAAAGGCAGCGTACAGAGAGCAGACAAGATAATAAATGCACTCCTTGATTTTTCCAGGGCTGCAAACTCTGATTTAAAACTGGAAGATATAAATTCTATTCTGGAGAGCTCTCTGAATCTGGTTAAGGCCAGGTTTAAATTCGATAATATCGATGTCGTGACGGAAACAAAGGAAGGCTTGCCTATGGTCTTGGCAGATAAGAATAAATTAGAGCAGGTATTTATCAATGTGCTATTGAATGCGGCTCAAGCCATGCCTGGCGGCGGCAAGATCATTATCCGTAGTTATGCAAAAGAGCTGAAAGAAACAAAGGATGGCATAGGTAAGAGAGAGGAGGATCATTTCCGGATTGGAGAAAAAGCCGTAATAGTAGAAATCGAAGATTTCGGCAGCGGGATCTCCGAAGAAAACCTGAAGAAGATCTTTGACCCGTTTTTCACTACCAAAGGCCCGGGCAGCGGTGTGGGCCTTGGGTTATCCGTGACCAGGAACATAATCCATATGCATAGAGGCCTTATATATGCGGAAAGCCAGTTGGGCAAAGGCACTAAAGTAATCATTATTTTAAAAATATCAGCGAGGTGATAAAATGGATAAGAAAAAGATATTGATTATCGATGACGAAGTCGATTTTACAAAAGTGGTGAAATTAAATCTTGAAGGGACAGGCAAATATGAGGTCAGGGCAGAAAATAAAGGATCGCTTGGCCTGGCGGTAACCAAGGAATTTAAACCGGATCTGGTTCTATTGGATATTTTAATGCTGGATATGGAAGGCAGTGAAGTAGCCTACCAGTTAAGAAGCGATGAGGAAACCAAGAATATCCCCATTGTTTTTTTAACCGCAGTGATAAGAAAAAAAGAGGCAGAGGAAAACAAGGGCGTTATCGGCGGGTATCCTTTTATAGCTAAGCCGGTAGGCATAGATGAGCTTATTGAAGTTATCGAAAGAAATATTCATTAGCTTCTATTTGCTTGATTAGGACTTGTTCTCTCCCGGAATAATCCCATGAGAAAAATATTTAAAAAAATAATATTACCTTTGTTGGTTGTTTTGGCAATAATCGCATTTGCCGTAGCATTATTTACCGTATTCTTTGATCAGGCGGTCCTGGTAAGAAAAGGGACGATTTATCGCGTAGGAGGCACTAATAAAGTAGTGGCGTTGACCTTTGATGACGGCCCGTCGCCTGAATGGACCCCTAAGATCCTGGATGAGCTTAATAAGGCAGGTATCAAAGCTACTTTTTTTATGTTGGGTGAAAATGTGGAAAGATACCCCGAGATCGCCAGGCGCGTAGCAGAAGAAGGCCATGAGATCGAAAACCATACCTATGATCACCGCGTCTTGATTTATTATAAGATGGACGAGCTTGAAAAGGAGATAAAAGAAGCAGAGAAAATTATCAAGAGTGTTACCGGAAAGACTACCAGATATTTCAGGCCGCCAAAGGCCTGGTTGACTGGCGCGGAGAAGAAAAAGCTTAAAGAAATGGGATATGGGATTGTCTTGTGGACTTTGAATTCCAAGGATTGGGTAAACTTTCATGATAAACAGATCACAAGTTATATACTCCGCAATATCAGGCCTGGGGATATTATTCTCTTCCACGATAGCGGGGGGGTTTTTACTACGGAAGGAGGAGATCGAAGCCAGACGGTTAAAACGATTCCGAGGTTAGTGAGGAAATTAAAAGAAAAAGGGTATTCTTTTGTAACCATAGACGAGTTGATAAATACGAAAGGAAATAATAATTAAAATGAGCCGCCTTAAGCCGATATTGATCCTGATCATTTTGTCGTACCTGTTTTTTATGCTGGGGAATAGCATCATGGACCTTACAAACCCGGACGAAGTTTTTTATTCCCAGACAGCTAAAGAGATGGCGCAGCAGAAAACGTGGATGGTGCCGTATTTATTCGGGCAGCCGCAGTTTGAGAAGCCGATTTTAACCTATTGGTTATTACGCCTGGGCGCTATCCTATTTGGTTTCTCCGGATTCGGGATGCGGTTTTTTCCGGCACTCTTTGCCATGATAGGGGTGGTCGCTGTTTATTTGATGGCGTTCTCTGCATGGAGGGATCAGAAGAAAGCCTTCCTTTGCGCGTTGGTTTTGGCATCTTCCGGGTTATATATCGGCCTTGCCCGGACTGTCTTTACCGATATGATTTTTTCGATTTTTATCCTTTTGTCGCTGGCATCATTTTTCTTAGGGTTTGTGAATACCAAAAGTAAGAGAGCAGGGCTAATATTGTTTTTTATTTTTTCCGCATTAGCTGTTTTAACCAAAGGGCCGCTGGGTTTTATTATACCATTCTTGGCAATACTTTTATTTTTGGGGATTAAAAAAGACCTGAAGTTTTTATTTTGCGGATACTCTCTGTGGGGATTTTTGCTATTTTTGGGGATAGCTGTTCCCTGGTATTTTTTTATGATTAAGAAATTCGGCAGTAGCTTTATTACCGAGTTTTTTTATAACGACCATATCAGGAGGTTATTGGAGGCAGAGCACAGGGCAAATGATAGCTGGTATTTTTATCCGGCGTCAATGGTCTCCTGCATGTTTCCCTGGAGTATTTTTGTGGCCGTATCGTTTCCCTACCTTTTTAAGAGGCTAAGAGAGAGGGCATCTAATCCCGTGTATCTTTTTTTGGGATGCTGGATCCTTGTTACCTTTATTATCTTTCAATTTGCCCATTCAAAGCTGGTAAGTTATATTTTTCCTCTTTTCCCGGCATTAGCAGTAATAACAGGGGATTTTATCTATAACAGGGTAATGAATCCTAATAAACGCCAGATTTTTATTCTTTTGCTTATTTCCTGTTTTATACTTTTATCATTACCTATAGGATTGGTGGTAAGTTCGATAAAATATCCGGGTTACTTGCCCTCGAAAAACTTGCTCTATACCTTCATTCTTTTATACACGGTGTTACCGCTATCCATGTTATTCCTTATCCTGAAGCGAAAATTTTTTGCTTCTGTATATCTTTTAACTTTCGTTGTTTTCTTATTTTTGACTGGCGCTTTATTGGCGCGTAATAACTTGAATGCTTACTTATCCAGCAGGGGCGCCAGCGAGTATCTGTTAAAGAACTATACAGTGGAGACTAAGATCGTCTGTTCTAAGTCGTTTGTGCGCGGCGTGCGCTTTTTCACCGATAAAGATGTCGTTGTCTTTGACCAGGGAGGGACGAATTTTTTCAGCCCGCATCCGATCGCCTACCTTAATTCCGGCGTAGTGCTGAAAGATTTTTTAAAGCAGCAGCCAGTGACATACTGTATTGTCGCTAAATCTTCTTTATCTGATGTGGAGAGTGCTGCTATCCGTTCCGGATTAAAATTAGAGTTACTTAAAGTAGTGGGTAATGAGTGCGTGGCAAGGATACAATTGCCCGGTAAATGATAAAGAGGGCATGTTATGAAAAGTATTACATTTGAGAGGGGAGGGTGGGGATGCGAGGATTTAACTTGTTTTTAAAATATGGCAGAGCCTTATTGTTGTTTTTAGTTTTGTTCAGCGTAATTGGATGTATGACTATTCGGCCTACAGCCCCGACTTTGACCTCTGAGATTTGTAAGGATGTTGCCGCAAAGAATATAGATGATTTTCCGCGTAGCGTAGGAGCCCAGTTGCTTTATAAAGACGATAAGAATGTCCTGATTGGTGTTAATGATTATGGATTTGATAATAATGGCGGGTATGGCGCCCATTTCTACAACTTTTGGTTATATTTATCAGATATTAATGGCGAAAATTACCATTTAGTTACAAAAGAGCCGAAGAATGCCCCGACTCTTTATGAAGGCAGCTATTTGTTGCGGAAGGCATATATTTATAAGGATAAGATATTCGTAGAATATAATATTTTACCTTATGTGAATCCCGATGATGATACCGCCAGAGGGTATTATACGATTAACAAAGACGGGACTGACCAAGAGAGGATCGATATTAATGAATTTTATCGTTACTCTATGGATATTTATTTACCGCCGAGAGCTGATTTCATAAAAGAATTAGCCAGCGCTTTGGCGAATAAAGAATACGAAAAAGCGGAAGATTTACGATTGTACAGGTTAGGCAAGATAAATTGGTATATAGACAAATACGTCTATAACGCATCGGAATTTTCAGGTGAAACGAAGATCAAATACGCGATGTTGCTTAAGGAAAAGGAGAAGCTGGAGAATATTTTTGGCCTTAGCGATCCGGTTCTCTTTCAATTGCGCGAGAAGTATATTGCCGCCATCAATAACGAGAAATACGATGATGCCACTAAAATATTCGATTTGATAGAAAGAATGGAAAAGAAATATAAGCCTGAGCCGGCCCAAGATACTCCTCAAGTGGTTCAGGTCATGCCGGAGGAACAATCGCAGATGCCCCAGAAGATAATCGTGGAGCATCAGGAAGCGCCAAGCGTAGGTAAGCAAATGCGAAGCTTAAGTACGATGGCAGCTGGTTTAGATGGAGGAATGACTCCAAAAGCCCAGAATGCGTGGATGAGCCTTATCGGGTTTGGCGATTTTGTCGATGCCTCAAATAAGAAATAGATTGAAGGAAAAATATCATTTAATAACAACTTTTGGAATATCAATTATTGCATTATCCATATTCTTTTCTCTGCCGGGCGTATCCGGAGCCGAAACAGCTAAAAATTACAAACCACAAATTGTAAAATTCCAGGATTGGCTAGAAAACAATAGGGATCCGGTCACGGGTTTACCTCATAGCCATGTAGGGGATGAAAGGTTTGAAAATTGGGCTATTACTTATGATTCTGCAGTGGTTATCCTTGCCTACATTACAACCGGCAAAATAGATGATGCAAAGAGAATATTAGATTTTTATATTGATACACCCAATGCCTGGAGATTGGGAGGAATAATTGAGGCAGTAAATCCTACTAATCCAGCCTTAGGAGAAGATTGGTCTGTAAGGACAGGCTCAAATCTTTGGATAGGTATATCCAGCTTTTATCTTTATAAGGCGACGGGAGAAGATAAATATTCAGAGCTCGCTAAAAAATTAGCCGATTTTGCTATATCCTTACAGAATAATGACAAAAAAGATCCTAATTTTGGAGGTATTCGCCTGGGCCCTCTGGGCGGGCCAAATGTAGCAAACGACCAGCATCTTGGTTATGATCTAAACCAGCCGAGTTTCTACGAGGTCTTTGCTACAGAACATAATATTGATGCCTATGCTTTATTTAATATGCTTTACCAGGAGACAAAAGAAGCAAAATATAAAGAGGCAAAAGAGATGGTGTTGTCCTGGCTTAAGAATGTAGGGTACAATAAAGAAGAGCATAGGTTTAATCGCGGCTATAAACAGGGAGGGGTCGATCCTGTAATAGCCACAGATATACATTCTTGGGGCGTTTCGGCATTAGGAGCAGATACATTAGATACTTTTGAATCTGATTTAGCAGAAAAGATGATTGAATTTGTAGAAAAGAACTGTTTGTCAGAGGTTTCTTATACTAAGCCAAATGGCCAAAAAATAAAGGTTAAGGGGGTAGATTTTATAGATTATAAAACAGCTCTTAATTTAGGCAGAAAACCCTTGGTTTCGCCAGAATGGACCTTTCAGTTGATCAATGCTTATAGAAGATTGGAATTAGATTTTAAGCAGTATGGCATTACTCAAAAAGAAATCAAATACAGGCAAAAAAGAGAAGAGTTAATAGAGAGTATGTTAACCTTGGCAATCGAATCAGGCGATACGCTGACTTATCCTTATGCCACACAGGTAGAGGCAATTATTGGCCATGAATATAATACGCCGAAGGAAGGCAATTATAGCAGCATCGGCGCTGCATATGCGGTCCTTGCCTTGTCGGATTTTGATCCTTTGAGGAATTTTAATGAAAGATAAGAGAGTATTCCTGAAATATTTGAATAACATCTGGTGAACGGGAGGCAGATAATAATGAAACAATGGTATGAGTCGTTATTTGAAAATTATGCTCATAAATACGATAAAGAAGTTTATGTGCACGGGACCTTGGGGGAGTGCGATTTCATCGAGCAGGAGATAGCGCATGACAAGTCTTTGAAAATAATTGATATCGGCTGCGGCACCGGCAGGCATTCCATCGAATTGTCAAAAAGAGGGTATAACATTACAGGCATTGATCTATCGGAATCGCAATTAAAGAGGGCAAAAGAAAAAGCGGAAAAGTCAGGCTTAAAGATCGACTTTCGAAAACATGACGCCAGAAACCTTCCCTTTGAAGGCGAGTTCGATCTGGCGATCATGCTCTGTGAGGGCGGTTTTTCTTTAATGGAAACGGATGAGATGAATTTTGAAATATTAAAGAACGCGACAAAGGCGTTAAAAGATAAGGGCAAGTTTATATTCACGACATTGAACGGATTATTCCCGCTTTTTCATTCCGTCAAAGAATTTTATGAGTCCGCGGCCAAAGAAGGCAATTCAGCGTGTAAAAATTGTTCTTTCGATCTGATGACGTTTCGGGACCATAACACCGTCGTGTTCGAAGACGATGCGGGAACTAAAAAGGAATTAACCTGTAACGAGCGCTACTATGTGCCAAGTGAACTCACATGGCTTTTAAAGACGCTGGGGTATAAAAAAATCGATATTTTCGGCGCCAAGCTCGGGGCGTACTCAAGAAACGACAAACTGACACCAGAAGATTTTGAAATGCTTGTTGTCGCGGAAAAATAGTAATTTGAGCAAATGACAAATAAAAACGATACACAAAAGAAAGTTTTTCTGCGAACATTTGGTTGGCCGTTGTCCACCCTATAGACGCTTGATGGCTAGCTTGGCGGAGGCGTTGGTAGGCGCAGATTAATTCTCGATCATGATCAAAAATAAGTCACTGCTAAAATGCCCTACGACTATGCCGGATGGTGTGGAAATAGGGTTTTCTGTTTACGGGTCCTTGGAAGCCGGTGTCGGGTGAGGGTCGGGCGAGGCGCGGGTTGTCAGTGATTATGGTCAAAAAAATCGATGTCAATGTCAATTCAACGGGCATCTTGGGCATCTATGGTCAGACCGGCGCAAACAATCGTTCCTAGACGGCAAGTAGGCGATTTTAGAGGTGTTTTGCGGGCGTCCGAGATGGTCAAAAAGGGTGGTTTTGAGTGACAAGGAGTGACATAAATCTGTCAGAAAAAGTATATAGTTTTTCTGACAAGGCCAATCCTGTTTTGCTGGCTGTTTTTGATTGACTCTTAATGCTTTTCGTGCTATAAGATGCAATATGCGCAATAGGAGAATAACTATGCTAAACATAGGAGCCGGGCATATGGATATCATAAAAAAATTAGAACTGTACCGCCTTGAGAACAAGATCACACAGCAGGATTTAGCCAAGGAGCTGGGCGTTGCTTTTTCGACCGTGAGCCGATGGTTTAACGGCAAGACCGTTCCCAGTAAAATCCAGCAGTATCATGTTGAAAAGTATTTAACCAAAAAGAAAATAACATTTTCGGCTAAGAGCGCAAAAGAGGTCAAGTAAGATGAAATATAAAATCTTTGTCAGTGGTGCACAAAAAGAGTTAAAGAAAGAACGCCGGGCAGTCAAAGAGTTCATCCGTAAGGATGCGCTTTTATCGGAATATTTCGACGTTTTTCTTTTTGAGGATTCTCCCGCCAAGAGTAAATCAGCCGAAATAGCTTACATCGAGGAGGTGCGTAAGAGCGACATTTACATCGGCATTCTCGGACAGCAATATGGCGGCTCCGGAAAAGAAAAGATGTCGCCGACAGAAGCAGAATTTCGCGAAGCCAAGGCAAAACATAAGGAAATATTGGTCTATATTAAAGGTCAAAACACCGCAGATAAACTCCGCGATGGCGGTATGCAGGAGCTTATAAAGGAAATAAAAAATCCGAAGGCGGGGTACAGTTATAGAAGATTTGATACTGCGACTGAATTGACCAATCTGGTTTACGAGAGCTTAATATCCTTCCTTAAAGAAAAAGGTGAGATTGGAAAGGCAGGATTTGATCAGCGGATTTGCGACGGGGCCAAGCTGTCCGATATTGACGAGAATAAGGTTAAATGGTTTTTGAAGACAGCACGGTCAAAACGTAATTTTCCGCTTGGGCTGGATGCTTCCGTAACTGACATTTTCATTCATTTGAAACTACTCAAAGACGGGAAGCTGACTAATGCCGCTATTTTATTATTCGGGAAGAACCCGAGAAAATTCTTTGATCAGGCAAAGATCAAATGTGTGCAGTTGCCAAGCACCGAGGTCGTGAAGCCGTTTTCGTCGTATCACATTTATGAGGAAGAAAACCTCTTTGAACAGGTCGATAAGGCAGTATCGTTTGTTCTGGATGCCATTAAATTTCCGGTCATTCAGCAATCGCATACAGTGCAGGTCGCGCGGCCTCGGGAGATACCAGAGTTCGCTATCCATGAAGCGATCGTTAACGCCGTAGCGCATCGGGATTACAACACAACGTCATCTGTTCAGGTGATGGTATTTCTTGATCGCGTTGAGATATGGAATTCCGGAACTCTCCCCGGAAATCTTAAGATTGAGGATTTAAAGAAATCGCATTCTTCTCATCCGTCCAATACGACGCTGGCGAATGTTTTATATTTTGGAGACTATATTCAGCAGGTAGGGTCGGGGACAAATGAGATGGTTCGCCAATGCAAGAAACACGGTCTTCCTGAACCGGAGTTCGTTTCTGTCCGGAATCTCGAGTTTAAAACGATACTGGCAAGAGATATCTATACTGATGAGTTCTTTCAAAAATCTGGTTTAAATGAAAGACAGGTAGGAGCTATAAAACTTATTAAGGAAAGAAGCATCGTCGCACTTTCTGATTTGCAAGATGTCTTTAAAAATGCTACGCGCAAAACATTGTATCGTGACCTGCAGGGCCTTGTAGATAAGAAGATATTAAAAGCTCAAGGCGACAGAAAAGGGCGCAAATACAGCCTTTAAGATATGGGACATTTATGGGACATATGGGACATGCTCGAGACATTTATGGGACATATGAGACAAGTGCACGATTTGCACGAAAAGTTAATGAGCCATAAATGAGCCAAAATGCACTTTATGAGATGGTTTTTATAAGCGAGATTGTGTTGCAATCAAAGATTGCAGAATTGGCCGCTAAACGTTTATCGGCTATTAAGGACAATTTCGATCAGATTGAAGTCTGGAGTTCAATTCAATCGATTCTCGTGGCCGCTGGTAACGTCTCGAAAATTCTCTGGCCACAAAAAGAATATGAGGCAAGAGGCGAAAGATTGCGGAAGCTACTTAAAGTCACCGAGGACAATCTTCTTTCTGATCGCAAATTTCGTAATCATTTCGAACACTATGACGATCGAATAGATAAATGGTTTAAGGGGAAATCTTCGGCGGTCTACAGCGACTTGGCAATAGATCCATTAAAATCAATGAGAAGAAACTTCCCTACAAATCATCATAGGGCATATGATCCCTTAACGCAGACTTTGACGTTTCGCGGTGAATCGTTTGACTTGGTGGCAGTGCTGAAGGAGCTCAAAGAGATTCGTATTAAGTGCCGCCACTTTGTACTTCCGTAGGACAATTTGATCGCGGTTTAATTCGAGAGAAGAGAAGAATGGTGAAGGAAAGAAAAGCGACAGGCATAAAGACTTGGCTGGAAGATGACAGGCCGAGAGAAAAACTCCTCAAGAAGGGCGCAGGGGCTTTGAGCAATTCCGAGCTTCTGGCGATTCTTTTGCGTACCGGCACACAGGGCACCAGCGCAATTGACCTTGCCCGCAACATTCTCAAGAAATTTGGTACGTTCCGGAACATGGCGCATACCGATTCGCGCGATTGGAAGGATCTCAAGGGCTTAGGCGGGGCCAAGATCGCCCATATTCAGGCCGCGCTTGAAATCGGGCGGCGCTATCGACAGGACGATGTGTCCACCGGGAAGCAAAAGATTGCCTCTGCCAAAGATGTCGTGGATATCGTCATGCCACAGCTTCGCGATCTTAAGACAGAGCTTTTTAAGGTCGTCTACCTTGATAGCAATAACCGCATTATCGACATTTCGGATACCGCGGTCGGTACCGTTGATCAGGCATTCCCGATTGTTCGTGAAATAATCCACGCCGCGTTGCAGAAGTTCGCTAAGTCGATCGTTTGTGCTCACAATCATCCCAGCGGGGAATCTTCTCCCAGCACGCAAGATAAAAAATTCACTCAGGACTTATGCAATGCCGGGAAGCTAATGGACATCAAGCTTCTGGATCACATTATTATTGCAGGCGAAAAGTATTTTAGTTTTGCTGATCAGGGAGAGCTATGAACAACGGCAAAATAACCCTCTCTCAGCTCGAGCAGTATTTATCCAAGGCCGCTTGGATCCTCAAGGGCCCGGTAGATGCGGCCGACTTTAAGGTCTATATATTCCCACTTCTTTTTTTCAAACGTATTTCAGACGTATATGACGACGAATATAAACAAGCCTTAGAAGAATCGGGCGGCGACGTCGAATACGCGAGTTTGCCGGAATTTCACAGGTTCATTATTCCGGAAAACTGTCACTGGAATGATGTGCGTCAAGTTACAAAGAATGTTGGTCAGGCTCTTCAATACGCCTTCCGCGAGATTGAGAAAGCGAATCAGAAGTTTCTTTACGGTATCTTTGGTGATGCCCAGTGGACAAACAAAGACCGGCTTTCGGATGAACTTCTCATCAATCTCATCGAACATTTTTCTCAATACTATCTTGCCAATGGCAACATTGAGTCGGATATTCTTGGCCAAGCGTATGAATATTTGATCAAACACTTTGCCGACCTAACGAATAAGAAAGCAGGGGAGTTTTACACGCCGCGTTCGGTCGTTAATCTTATGGGACGAATTATTGATGCCAAGCCCGGAGAGTCAATTTATGACCCGGCTTGCGGTACCGGCGGTATGCTTTTGGAATGTATAAATCATCTCAAAGAAAAGAAGCAGGACTACCGGACGCTCAAGATATTTGGGCAGGAAAAGAATCTTACAACCTCGACCATTGCCCGGATGAATATGTTTCTTCATAGCATAGAGGATTTTAATATTGTGCGTGATGACACCTTGCGAAACCCCGCGTTTTTTGAAGGGGATAATCTTGCGACATTTGATTGCGTGATAGCCAATCCGCCGTTTTCACTGGTGAAATGGGGCGCGACCCAGTGGGAAAAGGATCCTTATGGCCGCAACATCGCAGGCGTTCCTCCGGACAGCAATGGCGATCTTGCGTGGGTTCAGCACATGGTCAAGTCCATGGAATACCCAAGCGGCCGGGTAGCGGTTGTCTTGCCGCACGGCGCATTATTCCGTAAGGGCAAGGAAGGAAAGATTCGAGAACAGCTACTTAAAATGGATATTCTTGAAGCAGTTATTGGGTTAGGGGCTAATATTTTTTATGGTGCATCTATTTCTGCATGTGTTTTAGTTTTTCGGTCACTTAAGAAAAAAGACAAAAAGAATAAGGTACTTTTTATTGATGCCTCAGATCAGGTGCGGGAGGGACGTGCGCAGAACTTCCTTGAAAAAGAACATATTGATCGTATCTATGGCTGGTACCGCGGTTATGAGGATGTTCAAGGCCACGTGAAACTTGCTTCTCTTGATGATATTGAAACGAAAGATTTTAATTTGAATATTCCGCTCTACGTTGAAAAGAAAATTGAAGACAACCTTCCAAGCGTTAAAGAGGCGCTCAAGGACCTCAAGGCGGCATTTAATGAGGCAGTCAAAGCGGAAGATAAGATGAAAGAACGATTGAAGGAATTTGGGTTACTGAAATGATGACACAGCAAGCATTAGAAAAATATCTCTGGGGAGCAGCAACGCTATTGCGCGGCCTGATCGATGCCGGAGATTATAAACAATACATATTCCCGCTTATATTCTATAAGCGTATTTGCGATGTTTACGATGAGGAATATCAAAATGCACTGAAGGAATCCGGCGGAGATCTGAAATTTGCTGAATTTGCCGAGAATCACCGCTTTCAGATTCTTAAGGGAGAGCACTGGAAGCACACGCGCGAGAATACTAAAAATGTAGGCATGGCTATTGAGAAGGCCATGCGTCAGATCGAAAAGGCTAATCCGGACACGCTCTTTGGCATATTCGGTGATGCACAGTGGACGAATAAAGACCGCTTGAGCGATGAAACACTTATCAATTTAATGGAGCATTTTTCATCAGAGGCTTTATCGATCAAAAACGTGCCCAATGATGAACTTGGGCAGGGCTATGAGTTTCTCATTAAAAAGTTTGCAGATGATAGCGGGCATACAGCCGCTGAATTTTACACCAATCGTACCGTGGTGCATTTAATGACATTGCTGATGGATCCCAAGCCGGGAGAATCGATCTATGACCCTACTTGTGGATCAGGCGGCATGCTTTTATCTTGCGTGAATAAACTTAAAAGTAACGGAAAAGAATACCGGTCGCTTAAATTATACGGCCAAGAGCTTAATTTGATGACATCGGCTATCGCACGCATGAATATGTTTTTGCATGGTATAGAAGATTTTAAGATTGTGCGTGGGGATACCTTGAAACATCCGGCATTTTTGGAGAAGGACAAGTTAAAGCAGTTTAACATCATCCTCGCCAATCCACCGTATTCAATCAAGCAATGGAATAGGGCGGAATTTGAAAAAGACCCATATGGAAGAAATATCTACGGAACTCCACCGCAGGGAACAGCGGACTATGCCTTTCAACAGCATATCATCAAGAGCCTCGATGAGAAAAACGGCCGGTGTGCAATCCTTTGGCCGCACGGTGTCTTATTTCGTGATGCCGAGGCAGAGATGCGCAAGAAGATGATTGCGGCTGATGTTGTCGAAGCCGTCATCGGTCTTGGGCCGAATTTGTTTTATAACTCGCCTATGGAAGCGTGTATCTTGGTCTGCAATAAGGGTAAAAAGAAGGATCGTCATGAGAAGATTATTTTTATCAACGCAGTGAATGATGTAAAGCGTGAAAGTGCGTTTAGCTCTCTAACGGATGATCATATTGCCAAAATTCATAAGGCCTTTGTCGGGTTTAAAGATTTAGATGGTTTTGCGAAAGTTATTCCAGCCTCGTCTATTTTAGCGAACAGTGGGAACTTAAATATTGCCCTGTATGTATCTAATGTTCGGCAGAAAAACGGTAATGAAGATATGCATATTAAAGACATGGTGCATGCATGGCAAGAAGGTAGCGAATCCCTGAGAAACGATATGGCTGGCCTATTTAAGGCGCTTGAGAAAAATTTATGATTAAAATAAATAAGTCACAATGGAAAACATATAAGTTTGGCGACATAACTTCGAACATATCCGAACGTGCCGAACCTAAGGAAACGAAGCTAGATATTTATGTTGGTTTAGAGCACCTCGATCCGGATTGTATCCATATAAAGAGAAGAGGACATCCGTCTGATGTTAAAGGGACTAAATTGCGAGTTTATCCAGGTGATATTATTTTTGGTAAGCGTCGAGCATATCAACGTAAAGCGGCTATTGTTGACTTTGATGGCATTTGTTCGGCGCATGCAATGGTTGTACGGTCCAATCCCAAGGTGATTATTCCGGAGCTTTTGCCATTTTTTATGCATTCGGATGTATTTATGCATAGGGCGGTCGATGTCTCCGAGGGATCTTTGTCGCCGACGATTAAATGGAAGATTTTAGCCGAGCAAGAATTTATAATTCCGCAACTTGGTGATCAAAAGCGCATCGCGGATTTGTTGTGGAGCATTGATGACATAGGAGAAAGCTATATCAATCTCTTTAAAAAACTGACTATTTCTAAGCATTCCTATTTTGATGTTATGTATGAAGACAAGAAGTCTAATTCGCTAGGCATTTCTGAAATCGCGGAGATTAATCCGCGATTGAAGCAAAAAGATATCCCAAGTAACACATTAATATCTTTTATTGCAATGGCCGACGTTTCGGAAGAAGGGTGCATTTTGCAAATGGTAGACAAGGCTTATGGCGACGTAAAAAATGGGCTTACTCCATTTGAAGAAGGGGATATTTTATTTGCAAAGATTACACCTTGTATGGAAAACGGAAAAGGCGCAATTGCTTCGGGCCTGAAAAACCGAATTGGTTTTGGAAGTACGGAATTTCATATACTGAGACCAAAAATTGATACGGATAGAGACTACTTGTTTTATTTGACCAAGATGTGCGGATTGAGAAAGAAGGCCGAACAACTTATGACGGGATCGGCTGGGCAAAAAAGGGTTCCTTCCGATTTCTTCGATTTCTATAAAGTGAGGTTTCCTGACGCGTCAAAAAGAAAACTCATTGGTCAACAAATGAAATCATTTGACGAAAAGATTGCAGATCTTAAAGGAAATATTGCTGGCGCGAAAACGATTCAAAAACAAATCATAAACCAAATATTTGGATAAATATGGCTAAAGGGCAGTTTAAAATTCAGAAAATATCCGATGTTGGCACAGATAATCCAATTGTTGCAGGTTTAACGATTGGCTTGTTTGATATTGTGAAAATGGCTGAGATCAACAAGGAAACCCAAGACACTATCAACTCTTCTAACTTAAATATTGTCCATAGTCTTACCAAGGCTGAAAAGATTGGTCTACAAATTTGCAAGAACATCGAAGCCGTTATGGAAGAGTTGAAGAAGACCGGTGTTCAAACTCAGTCTTTCGAGCGTTGCGTAAATGTGCCTTCAACTGAAGGACTGGATGATGTGCGGGAATTTTTAAAGTATTGCAAGCAATCTCTGCAAGAGTTAGTCCAGATCATCAATTTGTTTTGCGATACCGGAAGCAGTCTTCCGAGATATGACAAAATTTGTAATAAATTAAAAGTGGTTTACGGAGATACCGATCCTGTATTTTTGCAAGTACAGCAGGATCATGATGGGTGGTTGAAAAAGGTCTTGGATTTGAGAAATGCTGATGAGCATCCAGAAACGATGATCCCGCAAGGGAAGCAGTTGGTCTATGATTTTGATATTAACTGGTCTGACCAACATCAAAAGTGGATCGTTGGATTGCCGCATTTTTACGAAGGAACATCTGTTTATGAGCTGATCAAGTCATCGGTTCATAATATTTTTACTTTTGTTGAGGACATGAATATTCTTTTTTTACAAAAGAAAATGCCCAAGATGGTTGAAATACAAAAAGTTCCAGATGACCAAAGAGAAAAATGGGGTGGCCGCAGATATGTAACACAATTGAAGCCGCCCTTTTATCCAAAGGGCGTCAAACCAGAGGAAAAGGTATGACATTTAACGAACAAAACACAATCGAGCAATATGTTATTTCAAAGCTAACCGGCCAGAAAACAGGCGGTGCGGGTGACAGCGCGCGGCCGGAATATGCTGAGACGGTTCAGTGGAAATATGTGTTAGCAGACGATCTGGGGCGTAATGAGAGCGAAGTTATTATTGAGAAGATGCTCAAAGACGCGCTTATCCGGATAAACCCAGAAATTCGTGCTTTGCCTGAACGCGCGGATGAGGTTATCTATAAACTACGCGCCATTCTTCTGTCGGTTAATGATGTTGGGCTTGTAAAGGCGAATGAGGAGTTTACAAAATGGCTTCAGGGTGAAAAGACGATGCCATTTGGCGAAAATAATCAGCATGTTCCGGTACGGTTGATTGATTTCGATAAATTATCCAATAACAGCTTTATTGCGACAAACCAATATAAGATTGTCCGCGGCGTGACCAAGATACCGGATATGGTGTTGCTTATAAATGGCATTCCGGTGATTGTCGGCGAGTTTAAGACTCCAGTGAGGCCGTCTATCTCTTGGCTGGATGGCGCGGTGCAGATTCATGATGATTATGAAAACACTATCCCAGAGCTTTTTGTGCCGAATATTTTCTCGTTCGCTTCAGAGGGAAAAACATTTCGTTATGGCTCAATTCGTATGCCGCTTGAAATATGGGGACCTTGGCGCGATGAGTCAAAGAATGACACTGCATTAAAAGAACTTCTCGGCCTTAAAGAGGTTGAGGTTGCCATCGAGTCAATGCTTAAACCGTCTGTGATATTGGACATGCTAGAGAATTTTACGATTTTTGCGACTGATAGAAAGAACCGGCGGATCAAGATCATTGCTCGCTACCAGCAGTTTGAGGGTGCAAACCTGATTGTTAAGCGTGTTAAAGAGGGCGTGGTTAAGAAAGGGCTCATTTGGCATTTCCAAGGCTCGGGTAAATCGCTTTTAATGGTATTTGCCGCGCAGAAAATGCGTCAAGCCCCGGAGTTAAAGAGTCCTACGGTTTTAATCGTTGTCGACCGTATTGATCTTGATACCCAGATTACCGCCACGTTTAATGCGTCTGATGTTCCCAATATCGTAGCTACAGATAGCCGGGAAGAATTGCAACGTCTTTTAAAGCAAGACACGCGTAAGATTATCATTACGACCATGCATAAATTTGCAGAGGCGGATGGTCTTTTGAACGACCGGGAGAACATTATCGCATTGGTTGATGAGGCACACCGAACTCAAGAAGGCGATTTGGGACGCAAGATGCGCAATGCATTACCGAATGCATTCTTCTTTGGTCTTACCGGAACGCCCATTAACAAACGTGATAGAAATACCTTTAGGACTTTCAGCGCGGAAGAAGATTTGTCAGGATACCTGTCCAGATATTCCTTTGAGGAGTCGTTGCGGGATAAGGCGACGCTCCCGCTTCATTTTGAACCTCGACTTGTAGATATTCACGTTGATAAAGAGCTGATAGATGCGGAATTTGCTCAGATGACAGAAACGCTATCGGATGAGCAGAAAGCATTGCTTGTGCAAAAGGCGGCACAGATGTCAGCGTTCTTGAAGTCTCCGGATCGGGTAAGGAAGATTGTAGAAGACATTGTTAAGCACTTTCACGAAAAGATTGAGCCGCAAGGCTTTAAGGCGCAGATTGTTTGTCCGGATCGCTTTGCTTGTGAACAGTATAAACAGGAACTGGACAAGCTCATTCCACCCGAGGAAAGCGCGGTAGTCATCTCAATAAATCATTCAGATGATGAAGCTTTCAAAAAGAAGTATCGAATGGATCGGGATGAGCAGGAGAAGCTTTTAGACCGGTTCCGCGACCCGATGGACCCGCTTAAATTCGTAATTGTAACAGCCAAGCTTTTAACCGGGTTCGATGCGCCGATCTTGCAGGCTATGTATTTGGATAAGGCGATGAAGGATCACAATCTGTTGCAGGCGATCTGCCGCACAAACCGTGTTTACAAAGACAAGACCCATGGATTGATCGTGGATTATTACGGGGTCTTTGATAATGTGGCCCGGGCCTTGGAATTTGACGAGGCTTCGGTTCGGCAGGTAATCACAAATATAGGTACGCTTAAAGAAAAATTGAAGCAGGCGATAGCCATGTGTCTCGAGCATTTCCCGAACGTGGATAGAAGCGTTGAGGGTTACGAGGGGCTTTTACTTGCGCAGGAATGCGTGAATACGAATACAAAGCGGGATGCTTTTGCTAATGATTACAGCTATTTGTCGCTTCTTTGGGAGGCGTTGTCACCGGATGCCATTCTTAATGTGTACGAGAAGGATTATCGCTGGCTGACTAAAGTCTATGAATCGGTAAAGCCGCCATCCAGTGATACTGGCCGTCTTTTATGGCATGCATTAGGTGCTCAGACCATGAAGCTCATTCATGAGCATATCCACGTTGAAAAGATTAGCGATGATTTGGAGAAGATTATCCTTGATGCGGATGTGGTCGAGGATTTAATGAAGACCAAGGACACCAAAAAAACTAAGCTGATTGAAATCGAAATTGTTAATCGTCTGCGGAAGCATAAAGGCAATCCAAAATTCGAAGAACTTGGCCAGAGACTTGAAGAATTGCGCGATAAGGTTGAGCGCGGATTGATCAATAGCGTGGATTTCCTTAAACATTTGATTGAATTAGCCAAGGACGTGGTTCAGGCCGAAAAAGAGGAGGAAACGCAGGAAGAACGCAAGGGCGCTAAGTCGGCCCTCACAGATTTATTCTTGCAAGTACGCACAGACCAGACGCCCGCGATTGTTGAACGCATCGTTAATGATATCGATGAAATCGTTAAGGTAGTGCGCTTCCCCGGGTGGCAGTCTACCGCCGCCGGTGAACGTGAAGTCAAAAAGGCACTGCGAAAAACGCTTCTTAAATATAATCTGCATACGGATCAAGATCTCTTCGACCGGGCATATGGGTATATAAGGGAGTATTATTGATGGATTGGCCAGCGGTAAAACAATATGTTTCGCAGAACACCGCCGCAATTGTGGTCGGCCTGATTATTACTTTACTTGTGGTACCTTTTTTGAAGGGGCTTGTTAAGTGGCCGTTTAATTATATTCGAGAGTGCCTTAAGCGTAGAAAGCAAAATATAGCCATTCAGAAGAAACTATTGTCATTTACGCAGGATCAAATTCAAAAACAAATCAATTCGAGAAAATACCTGCCAGATTCCTACATTGAAATCAATCAAGTTAAGGAGGGGCTCAGATATTTTTGCCATCCTTTTCTGTTCTGTAATAAATTTATCGATCATATAAACAGGCGCGATTTTACATACACAAATTCTGTCCTCGGCAAGGAGATTCAACAAAGAATTGCATTTAAGGTTTTTCGGAAGCTTGCACGCCCTTCCTTGAAAACGTTTAAAGCTAAACTTGGAGAATTAAATCTTTCAATTACACGAAACGCCGCAGTTTTAAATAACATGCCAGAGAAGAGCAATGATTTTCCTTGGCAAGCTCGCTGGAAGATGGAAGAGACCATCGCAAAGTTTAATGTATTGAAGTCGCGAGTTCTTGTGCTTTTAGATGATGCGGGGCAAGGTAAAACCAACCTAATATGCGACCTTACAAAAGAATTTTTGTTAAAGTTGGAGGTGCCTGTTGCCTTATTCTACGGGGGTGATTTTTACGGATTGAATAACAGCTCAATGAAAGCTTTTGTCACAGAAAGAATAACCGGCGGAACAGATTTTGATTCTTTAAATAAATTTATTGATTATGAGTGTAGGCGGAGAAAAACAAATTTCATTATAATTATCGACGCTTTAAATGAATCGAGCGATCCAAATTTCCCTAGTGCATTGAATGCTTTTATTGGAGATATGCTTTTAAACCCGTTTGTCCGGATAATTCTGACATGCAGAACAGAATATTATGATTTAAATTTTAAGGTTATCCAGACAGCATCATTTGCTCCAGAGATACTAAAGATTAAAGGTATAAATTCGAAACTTGAGGAGCATGAAAAGGATAAGTTGTTCCGAAAATATCTTTCATTTTTTAACATTGAATGGAAGCTTTTTGCTGGGCGAGTTTACGAGAAGCTTGTCAGTAATTTCTTGTTATTGCGTATTTTTTGTGAAGCGCATCAAGGACGAAGCATCGGTTCGATCTTGAACGTTTACATGCTGGACCTTTTCCAGGAATACTATAGGCAGATTAGAGATGGAATCAAAGGTAAGACTAATGGGAATGATTCCATTCAGAAAGTTATTCGCGAAGTCGTAAAATACATGGTTGATTCCAGACTACATAAAGATGTTCCAATGCAGGTTGTTATTGATAAGACCGCGATTGATAAAAACGTGATACTTAAGCTGATAGATGAAAACATATTCTTTAGAAGGGATGTGGTTGATAAAACTGGCGTTTTGTTGGATGGGGAAGTTATAAGCTTTACGTTTGATGAAATCAGAGATTTTCTGATCGCCGATTATTTGGCCAATGTATTGTTGCCTGAAGACGAACAAAAGTTCACCCAATTTATCACTGATGAGGTTTTGCCTCAGAAGCCTTTGTTCGAGGGGGTCAGTAAATATTTATTTTTTATTTCGAAAAAAGACCGAAGTAAACAGAAACTCAATCAAATATTAGCGAAAATGGGATGGTGGGAAGAGAAGTATCTTCATTATTTATTCGAAACAAATGACGTCGATCTGACAGACCAAGATGTCGAGCAGGTAAAAAGAGAATTTTTGTCTTCTAAAGAAAAGGCCGAGTTTATTTTAAAAACACTGATTTATTATCGTTATGACCCAAATACGTACAAAAATTTAAATATTACAATGCTTTTTCCCTTATTGATCGGAATGTCAGATGCTGATCGTCTGCAGAAATTTGATGCGTTTTTAATTAAGAGACATTTAAGCACTTATAGCGGCAGAGATGACGAGATGCGCTTGGAGCATTATTTTGAATATATAAATGAGATTATTAAGGCCAAGGATATAAATAATCCTGCCTTAGAATTTTTGTTCTTTATTGCATCTGCTGAAAAGACGGGCTCCGTTACAGCAAAAAATAGCCTGTCTTTATTGTATAGGGAGCACCAAGTGACTGCTCTGGCGATATTAGAAAAATATCAGAATTGCAACAATGAGTATTATAAAAATCGAGCTCATACTTTAATAAACGAAGTCAAACCAATGCGCGGTGGTGTTTGATGATTTATTACGAATACAAGAAAGACCATAACAAGGCATATATTTTTCATGTTGTAAAGAATATAAGCAAGGGGAGATTCTTAAGAACAATGCGGGTTGGGCGCAATAGTTTTGCGGGCAGGTTATTAAGCAGAGTCTATGACTGCTTTTTCTCGGAAACGGTAGATTTGCTTGACGAGTATAGGGTTTATCACAGTAGTGAATATGGCTCATTTAGTGAATTTCTTCAAAAAAAGTATTGCCTTCCGGACGAAGTGGCGGTAGAGGGAGAAGACAAATTATTAAAACATAAAAATACTGCGTTGTTGTGGCGGAAAGAGCACGTTACAGGTGATTACAATTTAGAAATGTTCACAATGAGTTCCGATGGCGCCTTGAATATATTAAATTCTGTATTAGGAGTTCGTAATGAAAATTAAATTCGATTTTGTTACAAATAGCTCATCCACATGCTTTGTTGTGGTCCTGAAAAAGGGGCAGGAATTTAAAGAGGATCAATTCATGAAGTGCGTTGGCATCAATAAGAAGTCTCCGGTCTATCCTATGTTTTTAGAGTTGTTTAAAATGTTCGCTTCAAATATGGAGCCGTTCGATGCGGCAGTTGCTTCTCATCACTGGAACAAGGGCAGACAATGGGATGTTTTTATTGCTGATGTTTTTTCTGCAGACTTAGTCAAAAAAATAAAGCTTGCTAAAGAGCGCGGCGATTCCTTGTATTTCGGAACTTTATCTTCAGATGTAAATGCATTAGAAACATTTGTTTGCTGTGACTCTTTTAAGATTGAAGGAAAAAATGTTTATATTGATGCTACAAATTCAAGTTGGTAAGCATGAACTCTTTATTGCTTAAGAGATATGACGAGCAAAAATATTCAGTAATTTTTAACCAAAATACCGGTTTTTTTGCGCGCGTTGAAGATAACAATTCATCAGAGCCAATATACTCAGCTCATGGTCCCGAGCTTCTTGATGTATCGATAACAAACTATTGCGAAAGGAGCTGTCCTTTCTGCTATAGGGTATCGTCAAAAGCCGGAAAAGAGATGTCCTTTGTTGATTATGAATACATTTTAAGGCAGGCGAAGGACTGTGGTGTCTTACAAATAGCTATCGGTGGCGGCAACCCGAATCAGCATTCAAGCTTTGAAAAGATTCTTGAGGTAACCCGCGAGAAGTACAATATTGTTCCTTCATATACCACGAATGGCGACGGCTTAACAGAGAATATTATTCTTGCCTCAAAAAAATATTGCGGTGCAGTGGCGATCAGTTTTTATGAGCCGGAAAGTCAATTCTATTTCAATCTTCACAAATTAATAAACTCCGGAATTAAAACAAATATTCATTTTGTGTTATCTGCTAATTCGCTTGAGTCTGCAATAAGGCTTCTGACGGCTGATGCCAAGAAAATTACAGGAGTTAATGCTTTGATCTTCTTATTATTCAAACCCGCAGGTAAGGGGAGCTGTTCAGATATACTAAAAATGTCTTCCAAGATGGATTCTTTTTTTTCTTTGGTTAACAATTCCAAGATAAAAATTGGCTTTGATAGTTGTTGCGTCCCAGGTATCGTAACGCATCTTGAGTACAATCCTGTTTCGGTTGAAGCTTGTGAAGCGGGATGTTTTTCTGCTTTTATTTCTGAAGATTTAATGCTGTATCCATGTTCATTTATGGAGCGTAAAGTCAAGGGTGTTGATCTTAAGCGGTCATCGATTATGAATGCTTGGCAAAACAGCGCGATATTTCTTAATATGCGGAATAAGCTGGCTTCCGAAAGATGCAAAACCTGTTTGCATTTTTCGGTGTGCAGGGGCGGGTGTCAGGTATTTAGTGATATAAATTTATGTAATTAATATGCAAAATCCAGATATTCAGAAAGCA
>Ga0265297_10001732_pt1 | contig 48759 bp, 84 predicted proteins | sample Munlanlwell13791_FD_192502 | JGI IMG/M metagenome (GOLD analysis project Ga0265297, IMG submission 192502) | Leachate microbial communities from a municipal landfill in Southern Ontario, Canada - Leachate well 137-91 | ecosystem: Engineered > Solid waste > Landfill > Unclassified | place...
GGGCCTCGTAGCTGACGGTGCGGCTGGGTATAAATATTATATTAAGGGCGGGGCTTTCATAAACTGGACCCTGCTATTCCGTTCAGTAACCGGCGCCACGACCAGCCTTTACGCAGCGATGGCCGGGTACTCTGCGGCTTTCGGGGGTGACTTTGTCCGAGTAGCCTTGACCGTAACTAATGGCCCACTTCTCTCTGACACCTTCTCCGGCACTTTTGGCACTCCTGACGTAATTGGCGGTGCTTGGAACTCCGTCGGAACCTGGGCCACGGCTGGGGGAGTGGTGGCAAATACGCCGGTGGTGATAGATACAGGATTAATTGCTAATCCAAGTATTGAAGCAGCAATGCCAACAGTTAATGGAGTGGCTATAAATTATATGTCTAGATGTACAATAGCGCAAAGTGCAGAACAAGCTAAAACAGGTACAAAATCAATTAAGTTATCTGGAAATGGTGCAAGTGGAGCAGGAGAATTTTATTATATATGGTATCAAAATGCATTAGGTCTTACAAATGGTAAGTTTTATAGACAAAGAACTTATTTGTTTTTCCCAAGTGGTCAAAATGCTGTGTTTACAAGTGTTAAAACCACTATGAAAACTGGAGGAGTACTATCAATATCGGAATTAATAACTACTAAAGATGTTTGGACTGAATCACTTATTACATTTAGACAGAATTACAATGCAGCGGATGAGATTAAGTTAGGAGCTAGTTCAAATTCTGTTACTCCCAATTCCGCTGGATTATACTTTTATGCAGATGACTTGGCATTAGAATTACTCCCTATTTCTACCCTAATCACTAACCAAGCCTTGTCCACAACCGACGTTCTGGCTGAGGAAGTGATCAGTGCCTACACCCTGGGCACTCAGGTCGGAATTGTGCAGAGTGACCGGAGCTTCGCAGCCAAGGCCGCAGCGACGGCAGCAGCAGGGCAGACGGTGTTGAGTTTGAAAGAAGTTACTGGAGTCAGCGGGGTCGGTCTGGCAGTCACTGATGGGATCACTGTCAACGGTGTAGTCTATACGATCGCCTCAGTTACGGGTGGCAGCAACGTGGCTTATAACGACGTGACCAAAACCCAAACCATCACCCTCGGGGCCAACCTGGGTACGGAGGTCCTGACCGATGCCAAGGTAGGGCTGGATTGGGCGAGTTGGAATGGGTCGCTAATTTACTTCGATGGCGCGGGGAATATCAAACTTGATGAAGTTCTGGCCGGGGTGTTCACATCTCGGGGTTCAACTACCACGGCGTTCAGCGCCAATGCCCGGCTCATTGTTCGGAAAATTGGTGCTGAATATCGAATTTTCTATAATGAGGCTCTCATCGGTACTGCCATCAGCACCGTGGCTGTAGGGGCCATGGTGGGGACTTACTGGGGGATGTTCTCGACACTGGAGGCGAATAAGATAAGCAACTTTGTAGTCTATGATACCGGGAACGTGACCAATGCTTACTCAACTTTGGATAAGTATTCAAGGGACTAAAGTATGAAATCAAATTTTATAGCTCCGTTCAATCCCATTACTCGTCAGACGACGCTTCCTTTGGTGGACGATAAGCCTATTGACTTCTGGCATCTGACCAGGGAACAGGGCAACTCAGTTGTGGTTCAGGTCCAGGCTGACAAGGCAATCATCGAGGCCATGAAACTTGATCCGCAATACCGTTGGCTTGAGGATTTACCGGAGGTGCAAGATACTGATATTAAAGGATAAGTCGGTTGCGATTGACCCCAAACCTATAACTCTTGCAGTTTAGGTTACGGATACTGTGCCCGCCAATATCTGCTTCTTCTTCGACAGATAAATTAGATTGGGAAGATTCAGATAAGGTAATTAAAACATAGTAAAACTACATGAACAAGTCATGGACAGATATAAAAATAGTGGATTAAGATAGACTGTTTACAAATTCAGATAATATACTATAATAATTATATGATTGGGTTAAATAAATTTTTAAGTTCTAAAGAACTCGAAAGAAAACTATTAAAATTTTTGGAGGATATTTGTGATTAAATTAAAAGTGAAAGATGTATTTGATATTGACCCAGTATTAACAAAACTAATAGAAAGAGACCTTCCAATCAAATTGGCCTTTAGAATTGGTAAATTTGTAAAATTGTTATTAAATGAAGCTAGAACCATTGAAGAAAGCAGAATAGCTCTATTTAAAAAGTATTCTATTAAAAAGGATGGCAACGTTGTTATTGATCCTGAACGAGCTGAAGAATTTAAAGTAGAATTTGAAGACTTGTTAAAGGAAGAAATTATTTTGGTTGTTGATCCATTGCCGTTATCAATTTTAGACGAAATTGACTATCTATCAGCTAGTCCGAGGGACATGATGCTTTTATCTCCGTTATTTGAGAAAGAATGAGTATAGTTGATCGTATATCTTTTTTATTGGGGGATTCTACAGTTGTCGCTGATATACAGCACAGTCTAATAGGATTTAAAACAAAAAAGAAAAAGAAAACTAAAGCAGAACATTCCGAACAACTATGTCGTAGGATTCGATAAGACTCTGCCCATCAGAAAAGAATGCAGAAATATCTACAGATTTCATTTCTGAGCGATTTGTAGATGTTTGTAGTTCTGTATCTGTAGAATTTAGAACTATATTAACAGAAGAAGATGGTGTTATAGAAGTAAAATTTCGGATAGTTTGGTCAGAAGTTTTACATCTAACCCTATATAGTACGGCGGTAGGGGTTAGGGGAGAATCGTTATCATTGTAGAAATTTGCGTTTATTGTTACAGAACTACCGTTATAGATATATTTTGAGGTTATGGCCATCGAGATCCTCTTTAGTTTTTCATATAATTTTATGTACATAGTCACTATTTCTATGGATTTAAATAAAAGTGTTCTAAATCTTCTAGAAAGAACCTTTTAAATTCTTTTAAAGCTATTTCAGGAAAATGAGTTCGAAATTCTATCCAAGATATAGATAACTTACCTCTAGAATATCTAGCTTCACCAAAAAATCCATAAGGTTTATATTTTTCAGCTCCTATTTGTGGAGCCACATCATCGTGAAGTAAACCCCATGAATTCCAAACAAAAAGCTTTTTATTTAATCCGATAAATCTCACTGAGTTACCATTTCCGGCTGCTTCGCGCATTTCCTTTTGAGAAGGATCAACAAAAACCTCCACAGTCTTGTTGTATCCCTCAAGATACCCCACAAAGTCTTCTCTTAAATACTCAAGAAATCTCATTTTGCAATAGACAAATTTTTGATAAGTATATTCATCTCTTTGATTCTAAACTCCAGTTTATCAACTTGGGCCTCTTTAGCCAATAAAAATTCATAAAGTTTTACAGAATCCTGTATTGTATATCCCAAATAAAATATATCTCCAAGTTTAATAGTTTTGGCATCAATTTTAGGTTTAACTGGGGCTATTGGCAAAGTTATTTCAGGCGGAACTGTATGTCGATACCCAAAAAGAGAAGCACACCCAAGATTACTCAGACTTAGACTTAGTACCAAAAAAGGAATCAAGAGTGTTTTCAATAATTTTTGCGACCTCTTCATCTGGTTTTCCCTCCATTTTTTCTTCTAATTCAGTTTTTTCTTGTTCTAATTTCTGATCTATGACATCATCATTTGTATCTATTTTATCTTTAGATTCATGTACCATTATTGAATTTTCTTGTTCTTGAATGGTACGACCCTGTTCTTTAATTCTTTTACCCTGGATCCAACCCCAAAGAGCTAACAATCCAGCCCCTATCACGATCAAAATATACTTTATCGAACCCAAAAATGCTAAAATTTCCACAATCTATTCCTCCTTAGCAATATATCTTTCTGTCCTTATTTTTACTGAACGAAGCCATCCTACTATATCTTCTTTATACGTCTCAGCAAATAAAGATACTACACCAATAATAGCAAATATTACCATTTGAAGCATTCCTATTTTTTTAGGAATGCTTCCATAAGACATTATTGCTAATGCTATTTCAACAACAAATAGGATTATAGGACCTACTGCTTTAATAAATAATAAAAGTCCAGCAACCGTGGATGCTTCATTAACATTAAGAGATGAATATGCTTCAATCATTTCTTTATTAAGTTGATTTAAACTAGAATATTTCTTGATAAAAAGTTTATTTATGATATAGATAAACTTTTGTTCATTTCCCTCTTTTTTAAGATATTTTACAAGTTTCTTCCAATTTAAATCTATTTTTCTTTTAAGCATTTTAGATGGCATATTCTCTATTTTTAATAAATAAGATTTTGCCATTTTAGAAAAATCTGTAATTGAGCTCTCATCTACTAAATAAACTTCAAATTTTGACACTAAGCTTCTCCCCTATTATCATTATCCACGGTTGTGGTTGTCCTAATTCTATTTATTACTCTACCCATAGGTCCAGCTAAAGAATTTAACCCGTAAACGCTAGCCACAGAGGCTACACAAGCAATAATTACTCTGTAATCAACATTTACTCCTCTATATCTAAGATAAAAATATATAGGAATATAAATTAAAATAAGAACTCCCATACACAATCTTGACATAGAAAACTGATTAGATGAAGGGTCTTTTATAAATTCTGATAGTTTCACAATATAACCTCATTATTTATAATTTTCTACAAAAATTTAACTGTTATAATTTCCGATGATTATTCTAATATCCTACCTACATATTTAATGACTGTTTGCTCGCTTAGTTTATTGTTCGATTTGACAACGTCAAATCGAACAAGACTATATAATTGGCACACCAGATATAATCAATATTTATTTGTGTCTCTTTCAATTTTGTTGTTTATGGTGCCGCCCCGTCACCAGTCTTCCAAACTGACCCATTCCAATAAATTTGTTTCGAAATAGTAGTGTCATAATATTTATAACCAATAGGGATACACGCCTGGGCAGGCCGGCTAGTTGTGTCACCGCTCTTGAGAGGATACCACGCACCATCGTTTCTTTGAGACTCGACCAACAGAAAAGCCAAATCATAGAACGGCGCACTTCGCATACCCACAAAATTATTTAGTCCGACAATGGCTCCTGGCCCTACCACAAGTCCTAAATAGCCTCCCTTATGGGCTGATGAATTACTGATGACGTTGCCCTCATAGGTGATGGTACATCCATTACCATCTCGCATTACATAGCTGTCAACCGCATCATCGGCACAAGCTGACTGTGCATCAACCACAATATTGCCAGTTACTCGGCTTTTCACAATCCGGCTAGCCCATAGAAAATAATATTCTGCATCATAACTGTGATTGCCTGATACCGTGATTCCAATAAGCTCATAAGAACCATTTAGATTTAACCCGATTTCGACAACTGATCCCTTCGTACCTCGAAACACATTATCAGCAATCACTGTGCCGAAATAGGTGGTAGCGGTGAATAATGCACCTTGATCATCAGACCCGACAAGATAACCCATACCAACACCAGCCGCCCCACCTTGATCGCCGCAGGATTCAAACGTGTTACCAATGACCCGCTGCCCTGGCATAATGCTCACGCCATTGGTATGATTTCTGATGGTGTTTCCGATCACCGCGCTGCCAAAGCCCGCCTCAATAGCTTGATGCCAAGTTGAATGTGCTCCACGCCCAGCCGGAGCCTTGGATAGATCAATAGTATTGCTAGAAATTATGCCGCCGTTTGTAACACTCATCCCAGTATCGCAGTCGTTACCAATGACCCGCACCCTATCCTTGTTGGCTGTGGCTGCGTCCAGCGTTTGTTCAATACTCATCCCACCGCCTCGGAGGATGTTACCCTGAATTAAGGCGGAGCCTGTAAAATACGGAATAGCAATGGGCCTGGATATGTCTACAGTTCCAAGCGAACAGGTAATGCTGTTGTCTAGAAATTTATATTCCAAGGCTCCAGTATCGTTCTGATCTGCTGATAACAATGAACCGCCCACAATACCATGGGCAGCAGTTGAAATCTTGGTGTTGATAACTTTTCCGGATGACCAGGTTAGTCTCACCCCGGCCTCATAATTAGTGATCTCACAACCACTAACCTCAATATCGCTTAGCGTAGTAGCTTCAACTCCAGCAGCATCTATGGCGGCAACTGCATTATAATATTGATTAGTACAGGCAACGTCTATCCCAACGATTTTTATCCTATTGAATTTGACGTCGCTGGCGCTGACACCAAAGGCTGATGTGGCTGCTGTGGTCTGCTTGATATAGCCAGTAAGGTTCCCATTAATCCTCGTCCCGGCCACGCTGACAGGGACCGCAGCTGTCAACTTATACCAACCGCCATTCGGAGCCAAGAACTCTGTCACACCACCATTCAGAACAGCCGCCGCAGTAGCCTCTGTGCAGTCCGTCGTGCCTGAGTCGTTTTTAGCGCCCCACCATTCGGGGTATTTGAGCCCGGCATAAACCACTTTCCCAGTTCCAGTGCAGGAGAAGATTTGGTAAAGGCCAGCATCTAAGCTACCATTAATTGTTACAGTAACCCCAGTAGCTATGGTCAATACTGCTCCTCTTTCCATCTTCAGATTAATATTGGCTAAAGTAGCTAGATCTGAAGTTATACTCCAAGTACCTGGAGCTAAGTATAAAGTTCTTTCGTCAGATCCGATATCTGCCAAAGCTGCTGCTATAACTGCTTGGGTACCTAGGGTACCGTAAGCTCTAGCATCTACCCAAGGGCTCTTGGTTATAAGGTCTGAAGATTTAAGGTCTGCTCCATAACTTCCATTAAAAGCTTCTTGTACATATTGTCCTGAAACACCGGTAGGGATTTGAACTACATCTGGGTCTCCAAGGCCCTCTATAATATTGACTCGTATTATTGACATTTTTGCTCCTCCTCATTAGGTTTCAGAACTATTTATATAAATATAGCAGAAACTCCATTAAGGAAAAAATATGACAGCCAAGAATGATCTTATAATTAGAATCAAACGTAGATTAGGGTGGCCAAGTATAAAATTAGAAGTGGAAGATGAAACTATTTCTCAACACATAGATTTCGCTAAGAAAAAGTTTATTAGGTACGCTGTAGGACAAGCTACCCAAGAAGTATTTTTTACTGTTATGTTATCTGCTGGGCAATATCTATATGATATGCCAGACGGAGTAACAGAAATAGTATCATATAACATGGACTCTGGAAATCTCGGCGGGATAAACACTTTATTTACCATATCAAACGCTTTGTACGAGCAAGGAATGTTTGGAATATTAGATCCAGCCCAAACCCAAGGTTATAATTTAATATCGTATCACGCAGCCCTAGATTTTCTGGAAACGCTAAAACGATATACTCCCGAAGAATTTAACTATAAATACTTGTCATCAAGGAATGTTCTTGAAGTTCAACCTCCTCCAACTTCAGGATATGCATTAAATGTGGGGGACTATACTTATGATTCACCAGGCTGGCTTCTAGTTAGGGCTTATATGCTTAAAGATTCAACACACTCTGAATACACCGACGACTTTTTGAATGCTGATTTATACAACACATCAATGTGGATGGAGGATTATGCTAGAGCCTTAACAAAAGAAAGTTTAGGTCTAATTCGCAGAAAGTTTGCCTCTTTTTCAGCTCTCGGTAACCAAGGCACAAGTTTAGATGGTGGAGATCTTTTAACAGAAGCTAAAACTGAAATAGAAGAACTTGAAAAGTCTCTAAGAGAAGTGGAAACCTGGGAGGGGGGTATACTTTTTTGTGGATAGCTAAGGTAAAAGAAGTATGGTAGATCTATTACATCAACCTGGACCAACTTGGACTGTAGATACTAGAGAGCAAACATATGAACATGATTTGTTTGAGTCTTTAGCTGTAGAGTCTAATGATATTTTCGGTACAGAAGTTGATTATTATATTTTAACTTCTATAGATGACGGAAACGCTGATCCTTTCTACGGAGAAGACCAGAATGAGTATTACTCTGGTCCTTTCAAGACAAAAGTTACATATAAACCTACTACAGAACTTTCAATGATAGATATGTTTGGTATTACTTCTCAAGAAAATATTACTTATGCTCAAATGCCGAAATTTACTTTTAATAGAGATATAGATCCTAATAGAGACCCTATGGCTGGGGATATAGTTTATATGCCTTGGAATGGGAGAGCATATTCTATAACAGATGTTGGGGAAGAAGAAAATGTGTTTTTAGCTAGAAAATTTATTTGGGAATTTATGATGAGACCGTATAAACAAACTAATGTAGACACTACTCCAATAGTCGACGAAGTAACTGATACTCAACCCCTGAGTGCTTGGGGCGACTCAGAGTTTATTGAGCACGAAGGAAATATTGTGGATAGTTATGCAGATTTGCCTAACTATGATGATCTGTATGGAGTTGGAAGATGAGTCACTTTTACTATAAAGCTTTAAGAAATACCAATTTAAAGTTCCTCCAAATTTTTAACGATATAGAAATCGCTAAATATGATAAAAATGGAAATATTATAAAATATGTTACTGTCCCTGTCAAATGGGCTCCAAAAGAGAAATCATATCAATGGGCTCGTGATCAAAAACATGAAAAATCTTTACCTATGATAGCGGTACAATTGATCTCTATTGAACCAGATAGTTCCAGAATCACCGGTAAAAATCAAGAGATATATACCACTGTAGACTCAGAAGGTAACACCTATGACTCTCATGTGCAACCCTCGCCATATATTCTAGATTATCAAGTATCTATTATCTCTAATTATTCAGTAGAAATGGATCAAATATTAGAGGCTATTTTTTCAGCATTTAATCCTTATATTTTTATCAGAATAAAAGTTTCTGAGTATAATGATGAAACATATGATTTGAAGGTCATTTTGACGAGCGCCACCCCAGATTATAATCTTCCTGGGGCCGAAGACGAATACCGTTGGATAGTATATAATCTTACCTTTACTATTCAGGCGCAATTCTTTAAACAATTAAGTGTGGATAATGTCGGGGTTATTAATAGCGTAATTCGTAGGTATTGGACAAATGAAACTGCTTTTGATAATAGAGCCACCGAAACTACGTTTACGAGTGGTGCCTCAGGAACAACATATCCGTACTCGGCTAAGCAAACTTTTCTCGGGTACGACGAAAGTGCTGCGATGATGATTCAGTATGAAATCTTTGATAGTGATTAGGGGTGTAAATGAAATTCCTTAACTATTTAAACGAAGCTTTGTCACTTTCCCGGGCGAAATATTATACAAAAATGTACAATAAAGAGCTTCATGATAAAGTTTTTAAAGGGAAAAATAGGATCACTATCCCATTTAAGAATGAAGAAGTTTCTGATTATGTAGATCCAGATATAAGTAATCTTTTATACAATCTAGGCTGGAATATTATAAGCTATATAAAAGGAACAGTTTATAAGATTAATGATCCTGAGAAAAAGGTTCGTAAACTAATAGACATTCTCAATAAAGAAGATCTAGGCCCGATGAATAAAGTTCGTAAAGAGCTTATAAAAACATTTACCAATGATCCTAAAAGAAAAGGAGCTAACATCCAGGATGCTTATATAGTAATTTCTAGACATCCATACGATATAGCTGGAATGTCTACTGGAAGAGGGTGGACCAGTTGTATGAACCTTGATAATGGAGCTGAAGCCCATTATGTTCCATTAGAAATTAAGGGTGGAACTATAGTCGCATATCTAGTTAAAGGGCATGATAAGAATATAACCAGGCCTATAGGTAGAGTAGCTATAAGACCTTTTGTAAAAATTGGCGGTAGTGAAATTAAGATGGTAGTATGTCCTAGAGCGTTCGGAGATACTCCTGAAAAAAATTTTATTAAAGAAGTTACTGATTGGGTAAATAAAAGTTTTCCTGATGTCTCTATTGGTGTTTATACAATAGATGACTATAAGTTTTACGCCGGGGATTATCATGGTAGTGAAGTTCCACACTTTGGAAAAGAAGTTTTAGAAATAAAAACCATAAAGGATGTATTTGCTAAAATTAAAGATTTAAGTATGTTTATGAATTATTTTCCCGTAGGAACTAGAAAAGATTCCTATGAATATAGTGGGATTAAAGTTCCAAACATTAATAAATTTTTAGAGTCTATAACAGTTAAAGATGCGAAAAGATTATATGATCCTGATTTAAGCTATTATACTACTAAACTTCTTATTTTAAATATTTTTAGAAGAAGCCTTAAGAATGCTGACGAGAAGTTTTTTACTTTTTTAGCTAAAATTTCTATAGCAAATGATTTTAAAAGTTTTTCTATGTTTGATCTTACTGTTAACGCTAATAATGATACCCCTAAAATGGTACAAACTTTAGGTGATATTCATATTCCCGAAGCTACTGGAAAATCATCTAATCTAGACAAATTCTACAATAACAAAAAGCTTTTATTTAGAATCTCTAAAGAAATTTTAGACAGCATAAGGAAGGGAGATAAAACCCTAGTAAAGGATTATTAAATGGTTACTTCTTCAAAAGCAACACCAACTAATTTTGATCTAACGTTGTCTAGAATTCCATCTTTGACCTCGTTAAGAGATCAAGACAGTGTTACTCTACATATATACGAGACTGTAATTCCTACAATTACAATTCCTTCTATTGATAACTTTTGGTTGGGGATTAAAGCTCGCTCAGACCCTTCACATCAGATAGAATATGATGATTGGACATTTAGTTTTGGTGTAGATGCAAATTTTGAGAACTGGATAGCTCTGTATAATTGGATGAAATACATTACTTCCAGTTCTGCAGATCCAGATTTAGATCATATAATCCCAGAAGATAATACAGTTAAAGGAAGCTTAATAATTTCAGATAACTATAGAAATAAGTTACTCACAGTTAATTTTCATGATGTCTGGGTCTCCTCTTTAGGAGAAGTAAGGTTAACATACAGAGACGGAGATATGATCCTAGAAGGGTCTGGAACCCTAAAGTATAGCCACTATGATATAACTATACCTGAGTAAAATTCTAATATCCCTGAATTTCCTCCTCATCCCATAAACTTTCAGGAAGTATAAACCCGTCCTCATTTTTTAGAGCAGTGAAAATCATAGGCCCAGAACTATGAATAATTATCTGTTCATATTCTTTGTAGACCCTACCGTCAGGAAATGTGTATTTGAATAGTGGGTACTCATTGTCATACATTCCGAATACATTTTTACCTGAATACTCAGACTTGATTTGACATATTTCTAATTCGCGAGTCGGCAGAATTTCTTCAGTTCCATCTTCATAATATCTATACACATGTTCTACACACTTTTTTGTTATAGAAGATAAGAAACTCCGAGCCCAATCATTTAGTCCATAAAATTGGTCACATCTCACCTTAGTCTCCTTTTGTTTCAAAATATATTGCGTTTGGCCCACAAAGTTCTGATTCCTTTCTGCTACGCTTTAAAGATAACCTACATTTTGGGTGTAAACATACTATATTCACAACCCTTTCACCCATAAGCTGGCCGCGGTAAATTTCACCGTAGTGTTTACAATCTTTACACTTAATTTTTTTCATTTACTTTACATTTTTGCCGATAGCAGTAGTGACATTGAGGATAAACCTACTACTACAAGCATAGATTTCGTCATACATCTGGTCGATTTTTTCTTCTACCCCAAACATATCCTTAAACCCAGACTTAGTACAATACATAATAAAAATCTTGTCCATTTTAAAGTCCACAGAATTTATAAATACGAATCTATACCCAATGGCTAAATTCTTAACTGATGTTTTCTTTATTTCTTTTATAGCATTTACATTGACAATATTCCAGCAAATTATCGCCGTTTTGCCATCTTCCATGATTACATTTTGCCAAGCCGTAGAAGAAAACCATGGATATTCAGCCATAGTTTGTCCAATTGTTTTGGAAGGAAATCTATGTAAATAACAATTTTTAACTTGATCGGCATTTTGGGCCAAAACCATAACCGGAAACAACAAAGCAACTAAGAAAATAGATAATTTTTTAAACATTCTCATTCTCCTCTCGGCCGTTTACTAGGCAATTTCCTATACGGCCTGAATTTAGTTTATTTTCTGCAAGTCGTTCTAACATTATTCTACATGCGCCAGAAAATTTCATACATTCAAATCCTTTTCCAGAAACTGAAACAAATATACAAGTGTCCTTTTCTTGACCAATTTTACAAACATTTTTAGCCTGTTCATTTGTTACCTTGCACATATTGTCTCTATAAAATTTAAGTTCTAGATCTGGATTATCAAGGGCTTTAAATTCGAACCCTTCTTCATCTATTTCAAGACTTACTCTTCTTCCATTTACCCACTCAAGATACCTTTCTAAATATGCTCCCTCATTTGACCAATCATAGCCTACCGGATTATTAAGAAAGGGATAATGATCATCGTCCTTATATTCCAACTCAAAATAGTCTCCTTCTTTTTCCTCTGTTATCTTTATTGAATGGGAGGCGAGCTCATCAACTCTCACCACAAACTTCCCATCCATTTCTTTAAACTTATTTTTAAGATCTGCGCTTACATCATGGTCATCAATAAGCCAAGGTCGTCTCCAACTATAATATGTTAATATTCCATTATAGAACATTTTCCTTCTCCTTTTGATAAGTTTCTAAGATAGTTCTATAGACCAACCTGTTAGGGTTGTATTTCCGGAAGTATTCTTCGTCGTCCCCGTTAATAATTTTTGACAATGCGGCTGCTACTCCAGGAGATCTAGAAAAACCGGCATTACAATTTATAACAATCTCATCTATTCGATCTTTCCACTGGTCAACAAAACTTAAAATTCTTTTAGCATGCGATTTGTTAAATAGGTGATGCATTCCATCGTGGGCAACGTCTACATCATGAAAGATCAATGTTAAAAATGCTAGCCTATTTTTGTTGTCCATAGGCTTATAATACTCTTGCCCAGGAGTTTTTATGCTAATAAGAATATGCGGAGAATAAAACATATCCCCAAAATCTTTTATCACAGACATTGGCACAGGAGTAATCTTCATTTTACCACATCCTTTGTTCGAAAGTATGAAATACTAACCCGTTCTCCATAAAAGAGGTACCGATATATACAAGACGTTCATTTTTAAATTCTACCCCGGTAGGAATAGTTTTGAAAATTCTTTTTTCGCTTAGTGGAGTGAGTTCTTCTCCAGTAGGTATTTTAACCCAGAGACAAATGTCGTCTTTTTGGGCGTGTACTTTAAGGACTTCGCTATGTTCTGGTAACGTTAACTCAGTTACTGGGATCAAAGGATATTTGTAGACGACCATTTTATTCTCCTTTATCGGTTTATACAAAAGCAGCAAGGTTCAACGCTTACAGAAATCCCACTCTTAACCATTTTAGCAGTACAAGCTAAAAGAGCTCCACAAGAACAAAATACTTCCAAATCAACGTCCCAAAGATAAACACTTCCATGCTCATCATACTCAACTTCAACATATTCATCAATAGATACTTCTAATGGGATATCAATTTTCATCTTAACCTCCAAAGTTTTAGTTTATTATAACATACCTGGAGAATTTCTGAAACCGTTTAAAGCAACTTAACCCCAAATTCATCATTAGATATAGAGTAAATAATTTTCTTAATTCCCACCTCTTTTATATATTTTAGACAATGTTCACAAGGTCTAGCATACATTAAATCGCCTACCCTATTGACTCTTATAATAAACATACTTGATCCAGACAAATCAGTTTTAGCATTTAATATTGCTGCGGCTTCTGCGTGTACACTTCCAGGCCATCTAAAGAACCTAGGATGAAGGTTTCTTGCTGCTCTTATAGAATTAGTTCCGGTGGAGAGAATTTTATTTTTATTAAATATTACGACCCCAAATCTAAAAACTTCATGGCTAGACTTTTTAGTCTCTTGAATAGCTCTTTTTATTAAGGTGTTTTGACTTACCATTTTTAAATCCTACAAGGATGATTCCCATAAATGATAAAAAAACAAAAATTAAAGAAGAAAATACGAGTCTTAAGTTTCCTATCCATAAACTATAAATAGTTAAACAAGAAAAAATGGTGATAAAAATTAAATATAAAACTTTCATTCTTTGCCCTCCTCTACCTTTTTATCTTTCTTACGGTTATACTTCTTTTTGGATTTTATTGGGGCCCCGCGTTTAAGTTTCTCTACTGCTTCTGGCAATAGACGTGGAATTAAATAACCTTTTTTATCATCATGTTTCATATAGCCCCCAAAGTTTTAGTTTATTATAACATTTCTAGGAGACTTCTGAAACTTCTTTTTCTTCTCTTAAGGCTTTCCATCTCATAGCTAAACTTAGACAAATATTACAATGACACTTTTTTTCCATTCTTCCGCCAACATGAGTTCCAAGATACTCAGACCAACACTCTTCACACAGAGAGTTAGGATCCTTGGTAGGCTTTTCACAATAAGGACATGTATATTGATCAATCATTTTGGTATCTCCTTACATAAAAAAGATTTTATATCCAGAAAAAATACAACAAATAGACAAAATTAAAAGGGCGAACACAATAAGCGGCTTAGCTACATTGTATAGTGTTTCGTCGATAATAGCATATATACTAAGAATGCCAAAAATTGTTCCGCCCAAAATTGTAATCAACCCTGCCACATAATTTATCATTTTGTTTTCTCCTTATTAATATAATGATTTTTATTATAAAAACACTCAACAGGCCTCGGGTAATTACATGTTCTTCGATCACTCTCTTTAAAATTAGGATCAAAACAATATGGACAACCAGACGGATCATCTAAAGTACACTCTGGAAGTTTCCCTGGTTTATAAGATACTTTCATTTTATTTGTCCTTATAGAAAGTAAACCCGAACCATAGCCATTTATAGATTTTAGGATCTTTTGAGGTTCTGGTAATACAGTTTAGACATTTGTGGACCCGGCTGGGCATGATCCAGCAACTACTCGATTATGAGCCGAGTACTCTACCAATTGAGTTACGGGTCCTTTATTAACTCTCATCTTCTAGGTGTTTTATCCGTTGTGATAGCTTTCAATATGATCGTCAATAGGATCACGAAGAGTTTGTCTCAACTTGTCAAAAAATGTAGTTAGACCAACTTCATGCATCCACTTAAATAATTCAGTTTTATATACTAAATGCCCAAATAGTTGTACCAACAACCCGGCTTCATCTTTAGAGATTGTTATTCCATTATATATCATAAATTCATTATCCATTAATATTCTATGAAATCATCAAATTCTTTAGGAAGAATAATTTCACTAACTGCGTTAGTTAGCTCGGTATCACTATATCTGTTTCCTCTATCAAAGCCGTCAACGACAATCATTTTTACTTCCCGTGGCCCTACTTGGCATAACATGTAAATATTACCACCTTCATAAGGGTTTTTAAATTTTGTTCCAATTTTAAACCGCCTACATTCCTCTTCAAAAACTTCAGGAAACATACATTGAAGAGCTTCCTTAATTTCCGGATGGTTAGCAGCCATAAGTCTTATTTTACCTACACAGATAGATACTATAGAGTTTTCATTTTTTAATTTGTAGTTCATTTTATTTCTCCTTTTAATTATGTAGTGCCAATTCTTGTCCTAATTTTGTGGCTAATTTTTCTGTCGCTAATACAGCTTCTTTTTTAGTATGGAATAACTCATTCATTTTCTTAATTTCTCCCATCGACATAAACAAAGCAGGTGACCTATGTGGATGTTCAAATACCAAATAAGTGTCGGTTTTTAGCGCTCCATGTTTACTATCTTTACGGTATTTGTATAGATGAATCATAGACTTTTCTTTAGGGTTTGTGCGCCTGGGAGAATTTGAATCCCCGACCGGCGGATTAGAAGTCCGTTGCTCTATCCAGACTGAGCTACAGGCGCATATTTCAATTACTTCAACAACTTAATTCCTTGGTTAGGAGTCTTAATTTCATAGAATTCTTCAGCCAACCGAGTGAGCATATTATAACCATTACTAAAGACATAAGAACCTTTGTTACTTTTGGTTTCCCAACTGCTGTAATACGTGATGACATTAAATATCCCGAACATAGTCTCATCCATATTGAACATATTCAAGACTCGTTCAGTGTTATTTACCAATTTAGCTTTCAGTCGGTCTCCGAGATACTTCTTATCTTCCAGAAAAACAGAAAACTGAGATTTAGTGAAAGGTATTTTTGTCCATTCCTGCCAAATATCAACATTAATCTGGAAGTTATCCATATTAAGAATGAAGTCATTATGGAGCCTTTGAGGAGAATTAGTAAAGTGTTGATAGGTCTTAGAGAACAAAGATCGTTTACCGAAGACTTGGCCGTTACTACAACGGGCCCTAAAACCAAAGAGCTCGAAGCCGAACGAGTGTTTTCCATCATAAGCATTAAAAAATCTCATTGCCAAACCTACAGAATCTCCTGGTAAAATTTCGGCATTAAGCCTATCATCATCAAAGACCCAATCGCATTTCCACCGTCTACCGATGGAGTCTAGATGATGGGTCTCTGAGACTATAGAATATTTGTTCATAGCTTCAGAAAACAAATCATATACCTGTTTATTATAAATTATTTTATAGTCCTTGGAGACTATTCCTAGTTCGTTATTTGTGTCCTCATTGACCAACACAAACTTATTTAGGATTTCCTTTCCGTTTTTCCGAAAAACAGGTTCTCGAATTACATTAAAGAAAGCATCCATAACTACCTCCAAGGTTTTAGTTTATAATAACGTATTGACCCTAATCCTGAAACTAGTTTATTTCACCCGACCATAGAACCTCAGCCCTAGGCCCACCATGTAACCTCCAAATCTTACCATCGAAGCTTGGTACTAAGCCCATTTCCCAAAGTTTGGTACAAGGACTAAAGTCGTGTTTATATTCTATGTCAAAGAAAGAAGAAGTGTAGACCCCTACAGAATCCCAAACAGAAGCTCGGGCAGAATCCCAGACAGAATCCCCGACAGAATCCCCGACAGAATCCCAGACAGAAGCCCAGACAGAAGCCCGTACAGAATTCCCTACAGAATCCCAAATAGAAGTCCAGACAGAAGTCCAGACAGAAGTCCAGGTTCTTAATAAGGCCAGAATCTCTGGGCCTATTTCCGGAGGCTTAATCTCAAATGGATGGACAATAGGCTTAATGATCAAAGGCTTAACTATTTGGCTGAAGTCTAAAGCCTTTACCCAAGCTTCGGCTTTTACTGAGTCATTAGGTCCGTTGATCTGATCTACGGTAAAGACCCCAGTCAAAGGATTATACTCATATTTATTGAGCTTGTCCTCTTCCTTGGCCTTATAACCAAAGTAATGGGCTATGCTTGTATGGCTATCTGGTTCATAGTCATTAAGGGCTTTTGACAGAATCCTTTGTCTAAGATCCCAGTCAAAGTACAGGAACTTAGACTTAACTGGGTCAGATACAAAGCTGAAGAATTTGCACATGGTATTGGGACCTCCTAGAGAATGGTTTAGTTTATTATAACATGTTTAGAGGTTTTCTGAAACTAGTTTTTAGTATAGAGTCAATAATTTATTTTCGACCTCACTCAATTTTTCCATATAGGTTCTCCAATTATATTTCATAAAAAATTTACCTATATTCTCGACTTCAGGCATTTGATATATAGAATAGGCATCAATAACCCTTTTTTCTATAACCTTAGGTATAGACCCCAAATCTATAAGGGTTTTTTGAATTTGAAATCTTTTTTCAAGAAAATTTTCTTTGAGCCAGGACTCCAGCCCTTCAACCAAAATTTTTTGAGCTTTTTTCTCCCCAAAAATCGGCCTACGAACTTTACTTGTAACGTCCCAGTCTAGTGGGGTTAGTATGTTAGGAATATCATCTTTCTTTTGACCTTGTAAACAGGCAATATTTACAAAATTGTCAATTTTTTCTACATATTTTTGAGTAAATGGATTAAAGACTTTTATAGACTTAGAAATTAGTTGATTAAAATCTGAATCTGAAGATATGATTACAGAAGGGCTCTCAGTTAAAATACCTATAACGTCGTCTGCCTCGCAGCCCTTAACCTTCAGAACCTTAAATGGCAGAGACTCTTGAATCTCAATAAGATATTTATGGTAAACTTCAAAGAATTTACCCCAATCAATTTCTGACTTATCTCGATTGAGTTTCCTACTATATTTGTAATTTGGATAAAGGAGTTTACGCCAAGAATCTGAATGATCAACAGCTAGGATAACTTCTGTAGCCTTGAACTTCCAGATATAACTGATAATATGATCTACTGTTATGAATTTGAAAAGATCCCACTCAGGAACAGGGGAGTTTGGATTTATAATTTTAGAGAAAAAATGACGAAGGAAGAAATTATTGCTATCAAGTAAAAGTTTCATAGATAAATTATATCATTTATCTATGAATTTGTAACCAACTTTACCAATATTTTTCGATATATTTTTTATCGATGAATTTTTCTAGGCTGTCTAGTGGTGGATAACCTCGTATTGACGCTCTGTTCAATACATCACGTTTAAAGAGTTCTATAACTTTATCCATTGCACCTGGAGAATTTTTTGCTGCTTCTACTTGTAAAAATCTGGGATAAATATCCCCAATAAAATAGCCTATGGCGTCTTTTTTGTTACCCTTTAAATCTAACATTAAGGCAGTCGCGGTAAAAATATCATAGACATCTAAAATCCTGTCTTTAGTTAGTCCTTTCATGAACTCAATATACTTTTTTGCAGTAAAACTTTCTATAACTTTAGGAAGGTTTATAAGAGCCCTAGTCCAGCTCATATAGGGACTTTTTCTTTTCTCTTCAAAATATTGTTGTATTCTATTAAAGATGTGAAATTCTTTAATATAGAAGACTGCTGATTCTACGTCTTCTATAAAAACAATAGATTTAGAATCTACGGCAGCCTTTATAAAAATAGGATCATATTTCTTGGCTTCTATAATCTTTATTATTGTGATACCTTCTACTACGTTAAGATCTAGGATATATTTAAATTCTTCCAAGTTCATATTTTGAAAAGCCGAGTCCTTAATAATTATCATCTTTTCATTAGCCCAAGTTTTTGTAATTCTATTTTGTATTACGGACTCTAAGCCTATGTGTGAATTTTGTTTCACTAATTCTAAATATTCGATAAGGTTCTTTGCTACAATTCTTTCAGTTGTATCAGGTTTTATGTTTTTAATCTTTTCTACTATCAGCAAATCTCTTAAACTGAACATAATAGCTTGTTGAGGCTCGTTCTGGTGGATAATTCCCTTAGTATCTCTGACCCCTTTATATCCTAGAACTTTTCTTAAAATCTCAGTCCATCTGAAGGGGGTTCTACTAGATATTACTCTATCTTCAACATTATTAGCGACATTATGACTAAGGTACCATATAAATCTTCCAGGGCTTCTTCCAGATTTATTAGAATTGTCTCGAAAAGCCGCATCATAACAAATACCATAAACATCTGGGCTATGCCCTAACTGCTCAAAATATTTGCGCAATTTCTTTTCATCATTTATAAAATCACTTTCAGTATAAGTATCTAAATTTAATAAGTTTTTAGCTCTCACTACCCAGACCCAATTTCTTTCTCCAGCAAAAGGAACAGTATCATTAGTAACAAATCTCCATATTTCTTTCAATGGGTAAAAGTATATACCTAGTGGGGTTCCATAATCATATTGCGGATTTATACCTAGTTTTTCTAGAGATGTATAAGATATGTAGATGTCAGGGTCGTCTTTATATTTACTCAAAGCCTCAATTATTGAGATCTTTGGGGTACCGCCCCTTCTCGCTTCTAGAATCCAATTTAAGAACTTCATATTTTTATTAAAAACCTATCTTTATATTTAGCTAATTTGCGTAGAGTTTTTTCATCTGTATAGATGATTCCGCCGACCTTCAAATCGTCTGGGAGCGAAGTAATTTTAGTTTCTTCAATAAGTAAATTATCTACAACCTCAAGACCGTTAGGTAAAGTTTCAATAGAACAAAAACTTAATCCTAATACTCCACCGACCTTAAGGTTTTTTGGCAGAGTTTTAAGATTCTTACAACGACTAAGAAAAAGACTTGCATTTGTTTTAAAATTATCTGGTAAAGAAGATATAGCTGAAAACTCCACATCTATAAAACTTTTAACTTTAATATCTTTTGGTAGAGTTTCAATTGGAGTACGACTAGCATCTAAATAACCACCAACAACAAGTTTTTTTGGTAAACTCTCAAGATTTGTATAATCAACCACTAAATTTCCAGATACATTTAGACCCTCAGGTAAAGTTTTTAATTTTGAAGTATTAAGTATTAAGTCTCCTTTTACCTTGAATCCCTTTGGTAAATCATTTACATCATCAAAATATTTTCCATCTATCTCAAACATTCCAATATTTTGTATATCACGAACATAATCGTATTTGTTACCTTCAACAGGATTCTTAACAAAGTCCTTAACATAGTTGATGTACTTATCATCTACAGCAGAGTTAGCTTTGCCTTTAATTTGTTCGATAGAATCTGATCTAGCTTCTACTGTACAGTGCGGCTCATTCTTTTTGTCCCTTAAGCTATAGATAATTGATCTGCCACTAGATACCTGATCACAATAACTACCAACACAATGCTTCATCAACTTACCTTCCCTGCCTAAGGCTTGTGGACTTACTACTTTGACCCATTGAAACCCATCAGGATATTTTCTTACGATTTTAAGACCGGCTAAATCTTCTTCAACTTCCTTCCTATTCATTTTCTCAACCCAAACATCAGTCTGCCTTAATGCCTCTTGAAAGGACATTCTAGAAATATTGATATTTGGATTAGCTCTGAAAAAGTCTCTTATATGATTTACTTGGGTTCTAAGTTCTTGATTAATAGATACTATAGAAACTTCTTCACCTCGGTCTAAGGCCTTATTTACCCAAGGCATATCATTATAATTTCTTCTTGCAAAACTGGAAGCCACTATATTAGTTGGATATTGCCTTAGTAAATAGTTTCTGAGATTAGATTTCATCCATTTTGCTATGTCTATTCTATTGCCGCACTCTAACACATGTAAATTAATGTAAGCATCAATATCATGTACGTTGACTATATTTCTTTCTAAAAGTAGGTAATTAAGAAACTTCATTCTTTGATCTCTTCTATTTCATAATTGTCTTTACCTGAGTTGAAGTAATTCCATACAGAACCAAAAGATCTTTTTAATTTCTCTGCTAACCTAGATACCCCGTTGCGTTTAGCGGTATTTTTGTCCTTAGCATAAGTATAAAATTCGTGTGATTCTCCATGCCATGCAAAGCCACATCTAAATTTTTTCTGAGATTCATTTAAATATGACTTCAGCCTCATTTCTTCTCCAAATATGCAACTATATACTTTTTAAATCTATTAGCTACAGAACTATCATCCCTAAAATAGTCTACCAAATAAATATCTAAGTGAGTTCTACTATTCTCTAACCTATCAAGCCATTTTTTTGGGTTCTTACACATATCGATGATCTCTTCATCAGTAAAACCTTCATGTCTTAGACTTAGAACTGTTTGATAAGCATAGGCCATAATTTCTTGCACGTTAGCGGAATATTTTTTAACTTTCGCCCTAGTTACTTCTCCTTCTAGTTTTTCAAACCTAGCTTTTCCTTCAGATCTCTCTAACTGTTCCCTATGAACAAACTCGTGAGAAATAATCTCCACTAAATTATCTGTTAATATTGGAAACGGCGTAAATAGAACATGAGACCTTCCTATTTCAATGAAAATTTCTAAAGTTTTTTTATCAATATATCCGTCTATGGTTTCAGGACTATTTTTTAATAATGAAAAATATATTTTATCTTTTAAAAACTCATGACCTAAAATTGAAAATAATGCTCCACGACTATTTGCAGGAACTTTGGAAAGAGATGACAAAATCCTATTCTTTAAAGATTGGTGGTCCGCCGTGATAACCGCTTCAGTAATATAATTAAGAAACTTGCTCATCTGCTTTCTCCAAATATGCTACCACAGTTTTTATTAACCTTTTATATGGTCTTTCTATTTTTTCAAATACCAATGAATACATTCCTAGGGCTGAAGTAATTATTGAAGCCGCCTCTACATCTGTTCTTATCATTTCTATAGCTTCTTTTCTATTTAGTCCATAGTCTCTCAGTTCTTGAGCTATTTGCCATCCATATGCAGCAATTTCCTCAGGCCTAGATAAATATTCTTTTGTCTTTCCTTTTGTGTAATACACCAAGTCCTGTAGCCTTCGATCATATTGTTCCCGGTGAATAAGCTCGTGCCCAACCATCGAAAGCCCGATTTTAATCACTCTATCTATTTCGTCTTCATCGCAAATATATTTATAGAAAGCTTCACCACAATCTATGAGAATTCTTAAACGATCTACATCAAAATAAGCTTGTATTACTTCAACTATATTTCCGTCTCTATCTATTTCTCCAGAATTTTTTAAAAGATTCCATTTTATATTCTTAAATTCTTTGTTAAGAAGTTGCCTAGTCTCCTTTGAAGTTTTACATTTAAGTAAATAAGGCCGAATGGCCTTAAATTTTTCAATATATGGAACTAAGTCTGGAATAATCATAATTCAGTCATTAGTTGTTTATTTCTAAGATCTTGAGGATTGATGAAATATTTCTTAGACCATTCATAATCATAATTTTGAGGAACTTTCCATGGATTTTGATAAAGATCTTCTATTTCTATTTTACTTCCTGATAAAGGACCAACTCCATAAAGAAGATTATTTGAAAGAGGCAAACCTTCTTTTCTAAGTTTTTCTTCAACCTCTTCGTGCATAGCTTTGCTAGCGTGAAATACATAAACATTCCATCTATTCAAATCTACTATAAATCTAATATTTACAAAAAACTTCATTACATGATTTTTAGCTTCCTCTTTTTTCAGGTCTATATAGTCAGAAACAGTCGGGTTCATATAAACAGGAAATGGCGGAGTTTTATTATCATATTTAAAATCCACCAATATCAAGTATTTTTCATTAAGGAAACTTTTGAATTTCATTAATAGTGACCTATTTAAAAAGCTCTAAGAATTTGGTCCTAATATTCAAAGGAAGTTTTTTTGCGTATTTTTCATTAAGACTATTTGCCAAAATAAGCCTAGACACATCAGCAAGATCTTGAGTCCTGTTAGCATTAAGTTTGAAGATAATAAGATTTTTTAAATCAATGTACCATACCCCAAAAAATTTTTGTCTTATATTTTTGGGGTGAGGAAGTGTAAAACTACCTTCTTTAGTTCCTTCTACTAAAATATCTATATTGATTTTTACTAGACCGTGGTAATAAAGATTTTTACTAGACCCAGGTTTTAATGTGTATCGATTGCCTATTAAATTTTCTTGGATTTTTTTAAATCCTTCCTTAGAAACTAAGAGATTAATATCTTCTGTATATCTTTCAAAGTTATGAACTTTAAGAGATATACCGCCTATTACTGCGTAGTCGATTTCATAATCTTCTAAATCTTTTATAATGTCTTTTAGATAAAAATCTGGGGTTTTTACACTTTCACACAAAAATTGAGAAATTTTATCTAAAAGACTATTCATACTTTTCTCCAAAGGGTTTTAGGTTTATTATATCACACTACAGAAATTTCTGAAACTTATTTAACTCTGCGCTGATAGGCTTTTCCATTTTCATCTGTATATTTGATGTAAAATGGTAATTTGTACTTTGTCCCGACCATATAACTCTTCACATTATCAGTTTTAAAGCGCATACGTCGCCTGTCAGCTGTCATATTACCATAAAAGTCGTCTTTATCAACATCAAAGACGGGAAAAGCAACAGAACCGGCTTTAAGTTGTCCGTCTGCAAAAACTCCATTTACATCAGTGGGAAATTTACCTTCAGGTACTTCCGCCCTCTCTATCGGATCTCCACTAGTTAATTCCGACATATTAGCTCCTTATTCATTTATTAAAATTTTCCGCCAAGAACTTTGGACATTTTAAGAGTTTGGACTATTTTGTAAAGATCTATTGCATTAATTCCATAAACTTCTGCAATTTTTTTTACTGTATCCTCAAGATTACTTGCATCTAATCCACGACCTTGAGTCCATCCATCAATCGTTTCTTTAGCAAAGGCCTCAAATTCCTTTTTTGACATAAATTTCTTTTTCTCGCTTAAAAATTCTTTAAATTTCATCTTCTGTTCCTCCATTTGTTATAGTAATTCTTGCAGTACCTTTGGTAATTCCCATAAGTATAGGCCTTACAAATTTGTAAAGCACCCGATCGTTCCCAGGCATATCAATATACATTTGTAATAAGTTACTTCGTATTCCAGCGTTTTTGAGTTTCCTTAAAATAACATCAAAATTTTCGTTTTGGAGAGATGAACCATGATTCAAAAGATCCAACAAAAACGCGCAAAGAATATTAGGGAATTCATCACCAGTTACAGATATTTGAGACATGGTTTATAGTTTCACACCCATCTTTTTTGCAGTTTTGAGAACGACTTCATAAAATGCCTCAGCATTAACCCCTAAAGCCGCTGCTTGATCTTCTACCATAGATTCAATATCACCAGATTCCCCGTGTTTTTGGTCTTGTTTAAAGGTGTTGATGAGTTCTTTAGCGATAGATTCTAGTTCTCTGGTAGAAACTTTCTTTTTCTCACTTAAATATCCATCAATTTTATCTAATATTGTAGTCATGGTTTGCTCCTTAATCTATTTATCTTATTTTATAAGGCCTTTAGACTTTCAAACGTTACTACTTCAAAAAATTTTGTAAATTCATATAAATGTAAATCTTCTAAGTTATTAAATTGTATAGTCATATGAGGTATTTCAATCTTTAAAAAGCCTCCTATGCCTACAAGGATAGGAGGCTTTTTATAAATTAAAAGAGGTTCTTTGTTAGATTTCTTAGCATCTCTACAGCATTGGGCCCAAAAAGATTCTAGATTAAATTTGCATTTTCTAAAATACTGAAAAAAATCTGTTTCCTTATAGCCCACCTTAATTTCTATACTAAATAAATTTGTGAGTACATCTGCTTCTGGTGTTAAAGATACTATATCTCCGCTGATGTTCATATGTTTGGACATAGTAGCGACTGAACCGCTGCCCGGAGATCTCCAGTACCACATGTCTTTTATTTGGCCAGACGCCCAGGCAGTCAAATAGCGCGATACCTCTCTTTCCCACGCCCCACCTTTCTTTTTACCTGCCCCAGATTTCATAATTTACTAACTTCTAAAGTAATCACGATAAAACACCTCTTCAATCACTCAAATATTTTTTCCAAAATTCTTCGTAAGTGTATTCTAACCCTCTTTTTCTAAATTCATTAAATATACTATTTTGCAAAACTTCATAGACCATTATCTTATCTGATCCTTAAATTTACTATCCTTAAAATATTTCATCATGTTATTTGAAACGCAGATCTTTTCTTTTACTTCTAAATCGTTCGGCAAGCTAGTAAGAGAAGTACAACCACCAAGGTACAAATCTCCCCCGACCTTCAACCCAGAAGGCAAGCTAGTAAGAGAAATACAGTTGCTAAGGTCCAAATCTCTCCCGACCTTCAACCCAGAAGGCAAGCTAGTAAGAGAAGTACAGTTGCTAAGGTACAAATGTCCTCCGACCTTCAACCCAGAAGGCAAGCTAGTAAGAGAAGTACAGTTGCTAAGGTACAAATGTCCTCCGACCTTCAACCCAGAAGGCAAGCTAGTAAGAGAAGTACAGTTGCTAAGGTACAAATATCCTCCGACCTTCAACCCAGAAGGCAAGCTAGTAAGAGAAGTACAACCACCAAGGTACAAATGTCCTTTTATTTCCAAGTTCTTAGGCAAGTTGTTTATATCATAGATCTTACCTTCGATCTCTACCAGACCTATGTTCTTAAGGTCTGATACCTTAGCATACTTTTCCCCAACAATAGGCTTTAGTACAAAGTCCTTAACATATTTTACATACTTCTTATCTACAGGACCATTGGCTTTACCTTTAATTTGGTTAATACTACCTTGTTTTAGTTCTATGGTACAATGTGGTTCATTTTTCTTGTCCCTTAGACTATAAATGCTTGTACTACCAACGGAGACCTGATCACAATAAGACCCTACACAATGTTTCATCAACTTACCTTCTCTGTCCAGGGCTTGTTTACTTGTTACTTTGACCCAGTGAAACCCGTCTGAGTATTTTCTTACTTCCTGAATACCTTGAACATCTTCTTGGTCAGAGGCCTTCTTGTTTTGCTGTTTGGTCCATTCCTCACTTTGTCTTATGGCCTCAGGTACCGAGATCCTAGAGATATTGATATTTGGGTTAAATGTAAAGTAATCTAGAACATGATCTATATTACTACGAAATGCTACAGTTAAATTTACTGCGTAAAGCTCATCACCTCTATCTATTGCCTTTTGTATCCATTTTTCTTTTCTTGCCCTATTTGTTACATAACTATCTGTATAACTTAATTTCTGTACATTTCCATAATCTCTTAATATAAAGTTTTTTAGATTAGATTTTATCCATTTTTCTATTTTTTCAAAATCTGTTCTAGGAACAACTGCCCTCATAGCATTTAAATCCATCAATATATCATGTATAACGGCTTCTACCGCATCTAAGTTTATTATATTACGTTCTAAGAGTAAGTAACCTAAAAACTTCATTTAATCTTCATCCTCATAGCCTTTAGGACCGAGTTCGTAAATATCTATAATTTCAGCTTTTGTGGCGTCAATCAGAACCTCATCTTCCCCGAAAATTCCACCAAAGGTATCAGTATCAAAAATTATGCTCGCAGGAGACACTTTATACGTGATTACAGTTCCCCAATCTGAGCGTCTCCCGCTCTCAAGATGCCCTATCATCTTAGCGAACCTTTCGGCAACATATCTACTAGAAGAACAAGCTACATACTTAATTCTTTTATCTTCCTTTTCTATATCAGCTCTTGTGGGCTCTCCTCTTTCCCCTTCACCACTATAACCCCCAATTCCTCGATATACAATCTTAGTCTCTTTCTTTAATTTCTCATTAGCGGCCTTTAGTTCAGGTAATTCTTCTAATAATTCTAATAGTTTAGGAATTAATTTTTTATCATTAGAATGTAGGTATTTATCTATTAACTTCTTAAACTCTCCGTAATTTTCACTTTCCATATAGAGGAAATCTGAATATTTGTTAAATTGGTGCGGATGTAATTCTATTGGAGTTTCATCAGTTTTAAGTTCTTGAATAAAATAGACTAAGAATTGAAAATTATCCAATTTAACTTTGGGGAAGTGTAAATATGAATAGCTAAATTTAATATAGTCTTTGTTTATAATTTCTTTCATATCTTCTACAGAAAAACTTCTAATAAAATCAGTAGTTTGAAAGAAAAAAGGATCGGCTACATAAAATGGATTCTTTCTGCCTTTTAATATGTCACGGTGCCTTACTTGAGAAGTCTTAATACTTTCGATTTTATTATTCACAGTACTAGCAAAAGACGCCCCAGTTTTAAAATTGCCAGCCTTAAACATAGCTTCGAGTTTAGCAACATCTGCAGAGAATGAATTTAATACTTCTGGTAAATTAGATTTGGCAGTGTCTATTTTACCAAACTCTTCATCTAAAAGTTCTATTCTAGCTTTTACTGGTTTCGAGAAGGGATACTTAAAATATGGCTTAATATCTTCTTTAAATTTAGGATAAGTTTTCATAGAAGGTTTCTCATAGAACTCAGTAGTAATTCTAAGCATAGCCACAAAGGCCTTAATAAGCTTTATCTCATCTGCGGAAATTTTTGATGGAATTACAGTCTTCATTTTTTGGCCTTTTTGATAGAATCTTCAATAACTTGCCCATACTTTAAAGAGGCTTCTGCTGCTTTAGCCTTAAGAAGCCCTAATGCTGATAACCAAATATCTTTCATTTCATTAAAAGCCTCTTTTTCTATTTTATCTTTTTCAGCCCGTATTCCTTTAACAAGCGAATCTATTTTATCCTTAGAAAAATTGCTATTATATATCTGGTCCCAAAGTTTACTATGATCTTGACCTAGGTTCTGAAACCTATTATATTGGGTAAAAAGATAAAGAAGGGCTCCTCGAATATCAAGTCTTAATTGAATCTCCTGTTCATCAGTAGAATACCTTTGTTCTTCTTTTAAATACTTTTCTAATTTCATGCTTTGGCCGCCAGCTCTGCATTTTTTTTCATTAATTTCTCATCTTCTAAAGCTGCTTTTTGAAGTTTGGCTTTAATAAGACCTAATGACGTATCAAGGATATGTTTTACTTCCTCCACTAGTTTCCTTCGTCTTAAGACTCTATTTTTATCATCTTCTTTTTCTAATTCATAAAATTTATCCCAAATAGAATCTTTACCTCGTATTAAAGAGCGTTGTAATTCTCTAGCATTATTTTTAACAACAAAATCTGGAGACTGAGAGAAACTAAACCTAGCAGATTCTCCATCAAGACTTAAATAGAACGAATATTTTAGCTCTTCATTTTTTATAGAGCTCCATTGCTCGTCCGACTCTTTTAAATATTCTTTAAGTTTCATAGTTTCTTTACCTTATCGTCGAATTCTTTTTCCATTTTTAACACAGATCTTTGTAATTTAGCTTTGACTAAGGTCATAGCTGTATCCATTATATCTGCTATTTCTTTAGATAAGGACTTTTCTTCATTATCAAACATATTACTCACAAAGTCTATTAGTTTCTTAAATTCTTCTTTATTATCTAATCTTCTTAGGTCCCACATTTTCTCTTGAATAGGGTCTTTAAATCTTATAGATCTAGGCATATGGATATCAAAACTTATCCCAGAAATAGGACTAAAACTAAGGCGAATAGAATAATCGCCCTTATCGAGATCTATAGCTTCTTTTAGGTATTCTTTAAGTTTCATAATTTAGTCTACTTGATTCTTAATCCATCTTCTAGATTTCTCAACTGTGTCATCTTCTTGCTTCTTAGTTTTTGTAAGATCATAAATTATTATACTAAAAGAGGCCGGAGCAACTTCATCCTTTAAAGACAGATAAATTAAAACTGCTATGTCGTCTTTAATCCAAATCTCGTCTGCTGGGCGCCATTTAATTGTCTTTGGATGCTCTTCAGTTTTAACAAAACCTAAAGCTTCTAGTTTCTTAACAACTTTTTTAATCCATGGTTTTGCTGTACTTTGATTTGCACTCTTATCCCCGTCCATGGACAAAATATACCCCACAGACCCGGTTTTGAAAGTCTCTTGGTTACTAGAAAACTTCTGATTAAGAACCAAATCCAAAGTCCGTTTTACTTTCATTGGGGTCAATTTAACTTCTTCATTTAAATATAATTCAAATTTCATTTTTTCACTCTCCTGATAAATTCTTTTACTGTTTCTATATCGTTGTATAACCGGTGTCTCTCATATCCTACACTGTCTAATGCACTCACAGGGGCATAATATTCTTTATTTTTTCTTTTTTCTATCCATTTAGCCGCGAAACCATCAAACTTCTTTAAAATAGTGTCTGCGGTCTTTATAAAATCTGGACCTTTCTCCAAAATAAAATCTGCTTTCTTTTTGTCTACTCCCACAAGGCTATTATAGATCCTACCCCAACTTGAAGACAAGAATAAATTTGATTCTACAAGAAAACTTGCCATATCATGTATATCTTTGAATCCAACAATCTTAACACTTGAATACATGTATTTTAAACTCTTTTTCAGCTTTTCTAACTCTGTCTTAGCTTCTACCTCAGCTTTATTTTGTGTATCAAACCCAGCAGAGACATCCTTAATAAGTTTATTTGCAAATTTTTGAGCCAATTTGCCCTTAATATCTATCACATAGCCTTCATTTAAATATAATTCAAATTTCATTTAGTTAATATGTCTATTTTCTGTAATAGCTCTTCATTCTTCTTGTCTTTATTCCTGTAAAGACTATAACATATTGCTATTGCTTGCTTATTTTCCATACCTTCATGTTCATGCATAACAATAGGAATACATCTAGATACGAAATCTTTTTCAGACTCCCCAGGTTTTACACTAGGCATATTTTTCTCCTTAAACTAATTCCTCTCCAGTTAAAAATGCGTCTTCAAAAACTTCTAAACCATGACTTCCACCGTTTACTGCTTTACGTGCTAAGGTCAAGTCCCCCTCAGCTAAAGCTCCGCGAATTTTAGTTTCATGACTTAACAAGAAAATAGCTAATATATCTGCGGCAATTCCAGGATCATTAGCTAAATCTGGGTCATTGACCAAATCTACACCAAGCTGTTCGCCAATAGATTCGTAATTATATCTACCCGTTAGTTGTATATAACCTCTGCCTTTATATGTGTCTCCATCTGGAGGACCCTGGTTACCCAAATCTTTTCTATAATCATACTTATCATATGGGTGATCTGCATTAGGAGAAGTATTATACTTAGATCTATATTCAGATATTGGATAGAAAGACTCTGTCTCAGCCCTTATAGTTGATAAGGCCATAAGAATCATCTCCTTATCATTTAATCCAAATCTATCTAAAGAATCTAGCACATAAGGTAAATTAGCTTCTATAGCTGGTATCTTAGTGTGTGGAAACATCCTTTGGACTACATCTATGGTAAATAATTCTGTATCAGACATCTGTACTCATTCTCCTATAAATGTATTTATTAAAAAATTAAGGGCCCCAATCTAATAAATTGATAGTGGGGCCTCTGGAACATCTAATATATTTAGTGTATGCTACCGTGTAGCGTATTGAAGGCGGGCTGCTTTTTTTCGCGCGTAATATTTTCTTGATGTGGCACTCATTTTTTCACCACAATCCAAACAGGTGCGAACATTAGGCATAGCCTCCACTTTTCCGCAGCGAATACAAAGACCTAAAAGTAAACGTTTTCTTTCTGTGGAGTTTTTAAATGGATAGGTTTTGTCGTCTGCCATCAGATAAGCTGTTTTCATTTTGTTACCTCCAAGTTTTTAGTTTATTATATCATATGCTACTTATTTCTGAAACAGATTTTTTGAAAAAAATACATTGACTAATAAAATTAAGTACTTGTAGGTCTTTTTTTGAATTTTTTAGATTTTTGCTGACCAAATCTTAATTTTTCTGTATAAGTTTTTTTAGAAGTTATGTGAGTAGCGAGCCCGCAATTTATACATTTATTTATGCGAAACTTAGCTTCTGGTGAAAGCCACTTTTTACATTCGCCGCCCATATTATGAAAACATCCTTCACATTGATAAACTACTTGTCGATCCAGCATATACATTTAACTATTTTTTAGGTCGTCCAATTCCTTCATAAGATCGTCTTCATCAGATTCAGGTTTTGGGTCTTTTTCTTCCTTTTTAGATTTTGGTTCTTCTTCAGATTCCTTTTCTTCTTTTACTTCTGTAGAACCCTTGAATTTTTTCCAATCTCTTTCCACATAGTCCCACAAAAGCTCTTCCTCAATAAGAGCTTTCATGTCCTCGTCTGACATAGCCATATTCTTAACATGTTCTTCCAGATCTACAACAGTTTCCATGATTTTACCAATTTCTTTATCACTACCGATAGCCGAAGCCTTACTAGCGAATTTGCTATTAGCATAATCTGGAAAAGTAGTTCCGTCAGTCATAGGCTTAGTAGCCCCCACCTTAAGGATAAATGTGTGACCATCTTCACCTGGATCAAAAATAGCTTCTCCAAGACCTTCTTTTTCGTCCTTCATTTCCTCAAGTAGTTTAGATTCTACTTGCTTTGGGAACTCATAAACCCAGTTTTTACCTGCAGCCCGGTAGTCATCATTTTCCTTCTTTGAATCCCTAGGATCTTCAATTACAAAGAAATTACCCGCGAACTTTTCTTTGCGTTTATACCCTTTTGCCATTTTCTTATCATTTTCCGTTCCTTGATACAGAGCAGATGTTAGAGAACAGAAAGAACAAAAGTTGTTAAAATCAAAGGTTTTTTGACACAAGACAAATTGCCAACCATCATTCCTACGGTATAGATGATATAAAATCTTTTTGTAGTTGCGACCCTCAGGATCCTGAAGGAATCTACCGTGGTACGTGTTAGGATCTTTTTCAGTTCCCTTTTCTGGAGCCCATGTATTTCTATTCCTATCCACAGAATCTTGTTCCTGCATTCTTTGTTCTAAAAATTCTTTATACTTCGCACTTTTGACCCATTTACTCATAATTTTCTTTTCTCCCTTTTAGCTTTCAGTTTATTTTGTTTAATATTTTTTTAAAATCTTTTGTATTTTGTATTTTCTCCAACCTAGTTATACTATCTGAGTAGTTTATCATTACATACGGCAGCTGTAACATTCCGTCGGAAGGGATCTTAATAAATCCTTTTGTTATTAGGTAAATGAGAAAAAATTTACCTATTTTGTTTTTAAGATAGTCTGAAATTGCCAATGGTTGTTTTCCATTTATTTGAAGAGCATATCTACTTAACTTTGATGTCTTACCTCCTTCTATAGTAGTATCTATATGTTCTACTGATCTTTCAAAATCTTCAAATATTGAAGATTGATTTATTTTTTCAGCTTTGTCTTTATGAATATATTGCTTTAATATTATTATATCAAAAAATTTCAAAAAAGTAAACCTATTTCGGTGTATTTCAAAACCTATGGCAAAATATAGCTCTGGGTCTATATTTTGCCATTTTGTATTAAAGAATTTTGTGATAAGATCTAGACGCTGTTTATTTTTTTTTTTCCATTTTACCATAGTAAGCTTCCCAGTCCTTAGGAAGTCTATATGGTTTGTCAAAGTAAGAACCTTGAGACCTACGAAACATTATATAGACATCTTTTTCAGATAACATTAAAATCCTTAAGAGCTTCTCTTAACGAACCAATTTTATTGAATGGAATTTTGCCGTCTACTGCGTGGTCTCTAACGATTTCCTTAAACTTTCGTATATTTTTCGCTTTAAAGTATTTATTGGAAGTCTTGATAGGATTTGGTAGCGGAGACATAGTTAAATCAGTTAAATAGAAATTAGGGATGCTCTTTACAAATGATACCTTTTTTTGTTTATTCATAATCTTTGTAACTACACAAGCCTTAATGAAAAGGCGGTTGTACCCGGTATCGCTCTTGCTCGCGGACCGAAAATCTATCCGATTATCTTTATCAAATTCGATATATGGAGTTCCTGCAGATGAAATTCGAAGTTCCATGGTTACCTCCAAGTTTTATATTTATTATAACCTATTTGGGAGGTTTCTGAAACTAAAAAATTGTGGTTTCAATAGTTGACCCCAATTACCGATGGGCAGCCCTCAAATTGCGGCGCACTAATGACTCCTTTACCGTCGCAGGAGAAACATGGTTGCTCCGGCACCGTGACAGTCTTTCCGTTAACTGTTATTTCATACTCCTCAAACTTACCCTTTCCGTGACACATATAACAGATTACAGCCATTTTAACTCCTCCTACAATTATTGCGCAGATTTAGCATTTCTTCCACATATCCTTAGGTAGTTCATATTGTTCAATTAATCTCTCTGCAACCAAAGTTCTATGGCAATTATCCTCTACCTTCTCATAGCAAACTAAAACAACATCGTCCTCCATAGCCATATCTCTTATCTTTGATAGCAACCAACTACAATTATCAAGAATAAAATTATATTGTTTAGTATATTGTTCCCAAGTAATTCTACCAGACTTGTATTCTGACACCATTTTCTTGGTAGGCCACAAATCTTTTAATGGAATTAACTTTACCCCCTTTGGTTGTACTAAGGCAATAGAATATCTATCTCCGCGAAATTTTTTAAGATTAGCAAAATTTGTAGTTATTAGCACTTCTTTACCCTTTCTCTAGGAATTTCTTTATAGATGGTAAATTGGATACAAGCGCTGTGTACTTTTTCGTAAGTAAATATCGCCATAACCTCATAATATCTTGCTCCTTGCCAATATACATACAGTTCCCATAAATGGTATCTATATGATAAAAATAAAAGTTTTTCTTTAAGTACCGCTTCTAAATCTTGTTTTCTAATATCATTTACATATATTTTCACTTCTTCAATTATTTCTATTCGTGTCTCTAATGTTTGCATGGGCTCTTTAAAAGAAATATTTTTAAAGGCTTTAAGCGATTCCCTGAAAACTGAGGCCGGAATCTCAACTCCTTCAATAGGAAACTCATACTTCATTTTTCTTGTTTCTCCAATGGACACCAATCAGGAATTGTATCACTGTCAGGTATTTCCGCCGAACTGTCTTTATAATAACATTTTTCTACAATTTGTAAATTTCTAAATCTTGGTTGACAATATGGGCACTCAGCACATGCCCCAATTAAAATTTCAATCTTCCTCAACCCCCCCATAAAATGTCTCCAAAAAAGCTAAAGTAATTGCCATCTCCATATTTTGACTTGCAACATAATCCTCTTCTTCCACAAAACTCATATCCTCTGGATAAAAAGTTACATGATAAAGTCCATCAAAATAGTTCATTATCATATGATAACCTTCATCCCCAGCCCATTCAATCAGTTCTTTTACATCATTAGCGTCTGTGGATGGAGACCAATCATAAAATTTACTATCTTCATCAGAGATAACTAATGCGCATTTGTGATCCATAGTTGTCTGCATCTTAATTCCTTCTCAGGGCCTTGGAGACTATACACTCCCAAGTTGACTATGTTCCTAGCAGCATTGTAATCTGCGTTAGACCCATAGCCACATGATAGACAAAGGAAATCAAGACCCTTACGATTTCCTTTGTCTATATGTCCACATTCAGAACACCTTTGACTTGTATAGGCCGGATCTACCTTGCTGACTAGAATACCATTCGTTTGGCAAAGAGACTCCAACTTAGCCATGGTCTTGGGATAGGACCATCTTTGTAGGGTGTTCATTACATTAGTGCTCAGTTTTGTCTTATACTTCAAATACTTAAGGTCTTCTAAGACAAGCTCTTTAACGTTGCTTAAATCTAACTGGTTACAGGCTCTGTTTATTTCGTTATTTCTATGAACAAGTAACTTTTTAAAGGCCTTAGATCCTTGCTTCTTTTGACTAATCCTCTTGTACAGTTGCTCTAATTCTTGGCCTTGTGCTTGGCCGTCAGAACAAGTAACTAAAGCCTTGTAACCCTGGTCTATTCCCAGAGAAGAACCGGATTTTCTTAAATTTGGAGCTTCTTTCTCATAAAAGAACCCCAGAAAGTATTTATCATTTTTCTTGAGTAGCCTAATGCTTCGTTTTTGGTTCCATTTATTAAATTTTAGACTTTGACTATGCTGTTTAATGGGGAGTTTAAGTGGTTCTGCCCATTTACCTTCCTTTACATATGGCATAGAAATCTTGACCCAATTATCAAAATGATTACCGAATTGTGTGTTAAAAAGATTTGTTTTTAGATTAATGGAAAAGTTCTTAACAACTGGGTTCTTAAAATACTTCGAACTTAAAATGGGCTTAAGTCTAAGTTCCGAAAACCTTTTTGCTGTAAAAAATTCATATCTATTACTTTCTTTGCATTTCGCATAAAGTTTCTTATAAACTTTATATCTCTTATCCTTAGCTTTCTTAACTTGACTTCTCAACATACCTGAAACTTCTTGATATATACAAGCTTTCCATTGACTATGATTGATGTTTGTATCTGGAAGTAAAATGGTGGACACAAACTTATCTAAAGGCAGTTTTCCCGCACAAAGCAAATCTATATAAAGTTGCATAGTTTCTATGACATCTTTTTCTATCTGTTCAAGTTGACTTGTTTTAAAGTCGGTTTGAAACTTAAGAATATGTTTAGAAGATCTAATCATATGTCCCCGAGCTCCTTGCCAAAAAGAGATAGGTGTGAGTTAACATACCTTATAATATTGTTGTTATCTTCCCAAAACAACTCATCTTTTATTGCTTCATAATCATGTTCCCAAACTTTAAGTCTTAAATCTGGATCCTTAGCTAAAGCCTCTATGTTACCAATAAACTCTTCTTCTGAAGAAGAGTTTAAAAGGGTTCTGTTATAAGGATCTATATCTGTATATACACCAGGAATTCCGCACGCTACATATTCTAATTGTTTTATCGAACTTTTGCAACGATTAAAGTCGTTTATTTCTAGAGGAGCTATTCCTATATCCGCATTTAGAGACTTTAAAAAGTCTGGGTAGTGATATACTGAAAACCAAGGATGTTGTTTAATTTCACCGGATTTTACTAATCCTATAAGCTCGTTTGGAAGACCCCCAATGAATTGCCAGCTATAGTCTTTAACTGTGTCTTGAATAAACTTTAGGAGTTTCGGCCCCATATCACCACCGTGTGACCCTTTTCCTGGTAGTGTGAAGTGATTCATACTACATGGGTAGATGATCCTAGGCTTCTTGTTTTCCATTATTCTAGGAACGGCTTCTTTCCATATAAACTTAGCTAAATGGTTTGGAATTACAACTATGTTATCGTTAAACTGAGAATATATTTCCTTAAGTTTAGGAGTAGATACTGTAATTCCGTCAACAACAGATAGCATCTGATATACATAGGCCCTATTTTTGGAGTAATACTCTGATGCATAATTCCAAGAAGGAATTTCTGTTAAAAGATCGTCGGACTCATATATGGTCTTAGTCCTGGTAAGCTTCCGAATTTTATCCTTAAAGAAAAGGATAAGTTCTAGATGTCTCTTTGTGGCGGATCTTTGGAATACTGTCCAGATCACGTCTTTATACACAGAAATGTCTTTGGTAAAAACATTTGAACACATTTGGACAAATTCAAATTTTCGAGAATGAAATTGATTTAGAAGGGTGCTCGGGAGCCAACAACGAAGAACCCCGCAACCGGCATTGTCAGCCAAATATATTAGCGAACTTAACCTAAGTCGTTCATTTTTCTTTGGTATTATTTTTTCTAATTTCATAACTATTCTATTTTAACCCATTTGTCTCATAAAGTAAATCACAACTTCACCGATTTGATTTCATTTTCGTCTACTTCCTTACCTTTGTCCAAAATTTCTTTAACTGAGGGATTTTCGGCCATCTGTTTAAGAAATAGATCATAATCTCTTACTGCTTCTAATTTAGAATATGATTTTTCTTTCATGTCTCCATATGATATAACTTGTTTGTCCAAAAAACAAAAAATACAAATTCCATCTAATTGGTCGTCATAAATAGAAAACATTTGACTTGCTAACATCGATTTACATTTTAGGCATCGCGGCATTTTTTTCTCCTTTTTTACATTTTTTATATGAAAATTTGGTTTACATTTCCCATTTATTTAGTATAATTCTTTTATGTCGAAAAGCACAAACAAGGGCTTTAGTTACTTAGTTACTTTGTTGATTATATGGTCTTTATACATAGTTGGGTATGAAATTAGTAGTTTGGTTAGTACTGAAACCCGGCGTGAAACGCCTAAAAGGTACAAATTATTAAGGTTAAAATATAATACCATTAAGCATAGGTTCTACAAATTTTTCTTTGACTCTTTGGTATTTAACTCTATAGTCTTCATTTGGCCTAGCTGATACAGATTCCTCAGAAGAAATAGCAGTAAAGAAGGAATTAGGGCAAAGTACTCCGATATATCCAAAGGAAAGAAACTTCAAATAAAGAGCCCAGTCCAAAAGTCTTACTAAATCCTCATCAGTGACAAACCCACCTACCTCCTCGAGCTTATCTACTTTTATCATTGAATTAGAGGAAATGTAATTAGCATCTAATAATTTCATTGAATCGAATTCTAACCCGGTAAATCTAGCGTTGATGGCTCCCTTGAACTCAAATCCAGAGTAACAGTATGCAACCTCATCTTTAGACCTAGACAAAATTTCATACATATTCTTAAGCATATTCCTCGACGGAATAATATCTCGATCTATCATTATCATATACTTAGGAACTTTATTAAACCTCCTGATGTACTCCTGAAGGCCTAAGGTAGTGTTGGTAGGAATATTATTATATCCGGAAAAAGAAACCCAATCAAAAGCCAAATCATTTCTCTTAAGACCGATTTTGGTTTCTTTAGAAATGGAATGTCCTGGCAGTAGAGGGGTTACTACCAGGACCTCTGGTTTTTGTACTTTATTGATTATCGAAAACATCTTAAATAGACTCCTTTTTCCGGTCGTCACAAATTAAATCACCATAATCAATAGCAGTCTGAATTGCTGTTGTGCTATCAGTAATCCCATCTACTGCAATCAACTCACCGTTCTTAAGTTGATTGTCTATCTTTGGGTAAATTGAAATCGGTTTACCAAAAAATCTAGCTTGGTATTTATTGTCTGGGGACTTTTCCATACTATTAATATTCCATTGTCCTTCAATCATGTCCGAAAACGACTGAATTTTTACTAGCTCACTTGATTCATCTACCCATGAAACGTACTTAAAATCTGGTTCCCAATTTTCGCACATAACCATAAGCCAATTTATATCTCCATCAAAAAGCTCATATTCTTGAAGAGGCGTTTCAGTTTTCAGTTCTCTAGGAACAAAGTTATTCCAGGCAGATGTCCATTGCTCCCAATATGTTAAATTTGGATCTGGATATAATTCATTTTTCTTAGGATAATTTAATACTAAACTTCTACCTTTAAGAGAAAATTGATTAAGATCGTCTACTATGATTCTTTGTGCAAACATACCTACAATATTCTTCGTCTCAATGTTAGTAAGCTGTCTTTGTAAATTTTCATTAATATGCCTATAGTATTCTAGTTCATTTACTAGGTTTACAATTTCTTTTCTTGCCTCGCATAAAAGTTCTATAACCTCTGTATTTGCTCCCTCCATTAACATTTTTAATTCTTTTCTCGGAATAGCTACTAAATCTGTCTCATCAATTGGATCATAAAACTCAAAGGTTCTGGGTAGTATAGCTGCTTTATCAATAGAAAGTGTTTTGTTAACGTGATCTTGGTTAAGTGTATATAGATAATCGAAAAATATTTTTGCTGACTCCTCAGCATTCCCTTCAAATGTGAGAGAGCCTCCATTCCACAACAGAACACCAACTTCCTTTTCATTATCAAAGAATTTAATATAGTTATTCGGATTTTTAGCAAATACGTCATCCTCTCCATTCTCTGTTATAGTAAGATACGACTCTTTCTTTTTGCCTACTAGGTCTTCATACATTTCTTTTTTCCTCCACAATAGATTTAATTTTTCTTATAACATTGTCTACTCTCATCTCTGGAAATATTGAACCAATTCGGTCTTGTAAACTCTTTAATAAAGCCCAATCAATAATTTCATAGATTCCTATCAAGTCTTTAACATCCTTGATATTATTTACTACAAGTTCTTTGAATGCTGAATGAAAAAACTTATTTTCATGATGCAAAAGTGGTATTATATTGTTTTTAAAATATAGTTGTAGGTCAGGTAAATACCCTATGTTATTCTGGAAATTTGAATTTACCAACACTACATATTTACATTTTTGTAAATCTTCAGACATAGTAAATTCTGGATATTCTCCAAAAAACTTTTCATAGAATAATTTTGTTTCGTCGTTAAAATTCTTAGAATAATACAGATCAAATTCTTTTGCATCAAAAAGTTTAAGATCTTTATGGATATGTAGCCAATATGGAAGGTAGACAAAATTCTTGCGGTAGTTAAGAGCTGGCTCCAACAAAACAACATTATCAAATTTTGACAACCATTTTATTTCTTTTTCTTTAAGAGAAAGGTTTCTATCGAAAACTAAGGTAATAAGTTTAGCCCTAATGGCCTTCTCTAATACCTCGGCCTGCTCAACAAACACCTCTGGGCCAGACACTGGTGTATTAGTATCTAGCCAATCTATGAAAATCCAATCATCTTCGACAATTTTAGAAAAGTCTAGATCATTCCCCAGCATCTTTCTTTCTTATACTTCTTTTAGGAGCCCTAGGAGCATCTGGATTTGGGTCTACATTACCAGATTTCTTTTCTTTCTTAGATTCATAGTTCTTTATTACAAAGGCCTCAATTTCTGGAGTAATAAGATCTAATTTACCCATAGCTCCAGTACTTGTTACATGAAATGGTTGTTTTACCAATGATGCTAAATACTTAACAGCCTGATCATAATTCTTAGCTGCGATATTAGCACTAAAAATTTTGCCCTTCATGTCATATTCAATTCTAATAATTTGTACACCTGTGTAAATCAACTTAATTCTCCTCTTAAGACCTTGGCAACATATGCCAAAGCATCTTCCACATCCAAAAATACCATGGCCTTTCTTTTACCTTCATCATCCCATTTATTTACATATATAACATACCCATTGTCCATTACCTTTACTTCAACTGTGTCCTCACTCTTCATTTCCTTCTCCTTTTAGTAGCTCTTCTGCTTGTTTAACATTTTCATTTACCGTTGAGTAACCAGTATTTTTGATATATTCCTCAATTTCTTGGAGAATGTGGGTATTTTCAGCCATAAAAACTTTTACTTTCTCCATACCTTGAATCTTTTCTCCGGTGTTGACATGAGTAAACCACGCTCCTCCTTGAGTAAATATCCCGGCTTTTAATGCAATATCTAACATCCCGGCAAAGGGATTTATACCGGATGTGTAATTAATATCTACAGTAGCTTCATTAAATGGTGGATACCACCTATTCTTAAGGGTTACAGCCTTTATTTGTGTGCCGATCACGTTTTCATCTTCATCCTCTAATTTAAACTTTTTTAGAGATATAATAATGTCTCCAGCTAACCTTAGGTATTTCCCCCCTCCCATCTGTTCTGGAGCCCCGTAACCAGATGGGTTACCATAAAGGTGCCCACCAGCAAATCCAATAGACTTTCTAGCTTTGCACACATTAACGATCATTTTAAGAAATACTTTAAGGTCTTTCTGGAGAGAACCCTGATCCGCCTTGGCTTCTCCTTTTTTCGCATCATCGATAACTTTAAATCTTTCAAATCCTCCAAGCGAATCCACAGCAATAGCTAATTTTTCAGTACCACTATCTATGATTTTTCCTAATATTACCCGCGCTTCACTTATCCATGGGGTATAGATATATAAAATATTGTCTGGATCAATACCCCATCTAGTTACAAACTCTTTTGTCCATGCTCCTTCTGTATCTATAACGAGGGGGGTGAACCCCTGCTTTTGTGCATTAGCTAACATTAAAGCCATAAACGAAGATTTAAATGAAGCTTCGGGGCCTACAAGAACTGTAAACTGTTTTTCTGGAATTCCTCTAAATAAACTGCCGGAAAGAATTCTATTTAGGTCATAAGAGGGACCCAATACCCATTCATTTATATTTGCTATGTCTGACTGAGACAGGATGGAGATATGAACCCCCTTAGACTTTTCTGATAGAGAATCTCTTAATTCTTCTAAGGAGCTTTTTTTAGTTTCTTCTTTGTCTTTTTTGGCCATTAAATGTCCTTTTTAGCTAATTATAAAAAATTTTAAAAGAATGTAAACCTTTTGTATAAATAAAAGCAGAAGGTGAGAGCAAATACCACTAATATTTGCTCGGCCCGCCAGGAGACTAGCAGGTTTTCCCTTCTACCCCTATTTATATCTAAAGGAGACTGTCAATGAAGATTTGTTGGGATAATTTAGAAGAAATCACATACGATAAAAAGAAAGAAAGATTTAGATACAAAGGGCATCTTAAACACTATCATGATAAATGTTTAGGTTGTGGAGATCCGTTTTTAGGCGGCCCAAATAACAAATATTGTGATGGTTTTTGCTCAAACGGGGGAGAAAAAAATCCTAGATTTGGAGACCATAGAAATTGGGTAGAGATACATGGAGAAGACTACACACACCCACGCAAGGGTGTTAAGTTTTCAGAAACTCATATACAAAATATTAAGGAAAGTAGAATAAAAAGTGGATGTGCTGCGGGAGAAAAAAATCCTAATTATAAGGGCGGATATCATAGTAAAAATATTGCGAGATATGATCTCTTTGCTCCTCAATTAGAACCATATGGTGAAGAGTGTAGAAGAAACGCTGAAGACTCTAATATTTTAGAAGTTAAATGTACCTATTGTGGAAAATGGCATAAACCAAGAATTGCAGACGTAAAAAATAGAATTGCCATAGGTATTCGTAGTAACGATACGCATCGACTTTATTGTTCCCCAGAATGTAAACAAGAGTGTCCCATATATAAAAAGGTTAAATATTCTACAGACCACCCTAAAAGTAAAAAGCAACATACTTTTGCTACAGAAGTTCCTCCCGAATTTAGGCAAATGGTATTTGAAAGAGACAATCATACATGTCAAAGATGTGGATCCACAAAATCTCTGCAATGTCATCATATAGTACCTAAAAAACTTAGTCCTATGGAAGCAGTAGATTTAAGTAATGGCATAACTTTTTGTAAAGAATGCCATAAATGGGTACATATGAATATACCTGGGTGTGGGTATGGTGAGTTAGCCAGTTGTACTTAACTTACTTCAATTTTACTATATCCACGTTCCTTGGTAACTCTTAATGTACTATTGAACTCTATATCTTGGATTTCAGGTCTATGACTAATGATATAGACTTTTAGCTTATCTTTCTCTTGTTTCGCTTTTATGATTTCAACCAACCTACCAATATTATTTCCATCTACCGAGGAATCTAAAACCTCATCCATGAAGAGCACATCGAAATGGTTGGCGGCTTTGACCCTCATTATATCATGAAGGGCTAATGACAAAGCCAGATCTACACTCTTGCTCTCTCCTCCAGATAGATTAGCAATAGAATTTCCGAATATTCCTGGACCTTTTACCTCTGCATCAATAAATTTATTAATTTCCAAATAGAATCTAAACCCTACCTTTTCCAAATAATCATTGGTATATTTGTTTATCATAGGTAATGAAGAACTTATCACATGTTGCTTAATTTTTTCATCTTTACAAACGTCTTTAATACAGTTCAAATAGTCTAGCAAAGTGTTTAACTTATTGATTTCTTTTATAATTGTTTCATTTTCAGTTCCCAGATTCTTAATCTTTGTTCCGTATTCTTTGATCTTATTTTCTGCATCTTGTTTACTCTTCTTTTCTTGCTCCAGTATTCTATTTAAAGATGACAGCTCTCTATTATTTTTGTCGAGATTTTCAGCTACATCTTCATATTCTTTAATCTGATCTTTATCATATTTGATGTTTGTTTCTAAATCCTCTACCTTAGTTTCATATTCAGAAATTCTAGCATTATAGTCTATTATGACATTTTCTTTCTGCTCAATAAGCTCGGTAAGTTCTTTTATTTTCTTTTTTCTTGCCTTTTTATTTTCTTCTTCTTTGTCTAAAATTCTAGTTAAAGAAGCTAATTCTATAACTTTATTATCAATTTTAGCTTTTAGCTCATTTGTATCCTTTATCTTTTTATTAATAATCTCTATTTCTATAGCTAGTCTATCTCGCAGTTCCTCCATATTAGATCTATCTTCTTTTAGCCCAGTTACCTTGTTAGAAGCTTTATTGATCTTCTTATTGAGACTGTCTATTTCTTTACCGAATTTCTTTGCTATATATTTTTGGTCAACTTTCTGATCACAAGTCGGGCATTCATGAGTCTCTTCTAACAGTTTAATTTTATTCTCTATTTTTTCTATTTCTTTATAATCAGATTTTATGTCGTATTCAAGTTCTGTTATTTCTTCTTGTATAACTTTATATGGTTTGGTATAATTTTCTAGTTCATTTTCTTTTCCAATAAGTTTATCTTCAATATCAGTAACATATATCTTTTTAAGGTCTTTCTTCATTCTAGTAATCTGTAGTTCTAGGGATTCAACCTCTTCTTTAACTGATTCTTCTGATTCTTTTTCAAGATTAGATTTTTGTGTTTTAAACTCTGTTAATAGAGAAGTTGCTGTTGATAGCGATTCACTAGCTCTTATCTTATTATCTAACACCGAAGTTAGCTGTATTTTGTTTTCTTTTAAATTATCTTTATTAATTTCTATCTTAAATTCTTTCAAAAACTTTTTTGCGTTTAGGTTTTCTTTTTCTAGATTCTTTATCTCATCTTTAACTGAGATCTTATCCTCTTCTTTCTTAAGGTCTTCAATTATAGTCCTATACTCAGATATAAGAGTTAGATTTGTCTTCTTAGTGTTGGATAGTTCATAGCTCTTATTATCGGCTGCTTTAATCTTATCTTTAGATTTTTCTTGTAGCCTTGTAAAAATTTGAATGTCAAATAGTCTCTCAATAAAAGCCCGCTTTTGGGGCTTCGTCATACGTAACAATGGTACAAAATCATTGACGTTTGTGTATATGAGATTTGTGAAGATGCTGTAATTTATACCTAGAATGTCCTCTAAAGTAGCCTGAGAATCTCTTTTATCAAGGCTTTCAGTTATATCCTTCTCATTTTCGATAATTTTAAGGAAATTAGGTTTTAATCCTCTAGAAATTGTGTAGGTGTTATCACCCTTCGAGAATGATAAAGTAACAACGCAATCCTTCCGATTCTTATAGTTTATTAGGTCTTCTTGCTTTTCTTCTCTTGGGGTTTTACCAAAAAGAGCAAAAGATATTGCGTCAATCTGCGACGTTTTACCAACTCCGTTGGCCCCAGTAATAAGATTTAACCCTTCTGTAAAAACAATCTTTTGAGGTACATCCCCAAAAGCCAAAAAATTCTTGATTTCTACATAATTAAAGGAGATTTTCATTCTTTTTCCTAAATTTTTCCCATTTTTTCCAATAACTAGAGTCCTGGTAGTCTCTATGTGGAGTTACTCTGCCACAATTTAAACAAGTGTCCATCCATTCTACGCGCTTCTTTTCAAAAATATCTATACATTTAGCGTATTTTTGGCCCTTCTTGATAGTTTCTCTGCACTCTGGAGCAGTACCAGCACATTTCATTTGCTTTGTTGCTATTTCAATTACTCCAGGATAAGAATTTTCGTGATAAGATTCTTCAATCCAGACCTTATCACCTACCTCCCAACAATCTTGATAATCTTCTTCCGTGGGCAGAGGGTATGTAAGCCCAGTTCCTCCACAAAATACACACTTTACTTTTTTCTTTTTACCCAAAACTTCATTTAAAGTTTTCACAGATCCATTTTCTCCACGAGCTCGTTAACAACATATGATATCCCTGAAGCTACTAAAGTGGTACACAACAGTAGAAATATGAATGGAAACGCCAAAACACAGAGAAAACCCTTAGTTAGCTTCTTCAGAAGCATTTTCATAGCGAGTATCCACAACCAATGCAGCTCGTTGTGCCCAATTGGGGTCATCGGAATTTATGACTATTTCTGCTCTAAAATCTTCATAATCATGCCCCACTAGTCTATATGGATTTTTTTCTGATTCAATATCCACATAAGTATGTCTCAGTTCGTGCCTAATGGTCCGTTCCAAGTCTTCTTTGTCACAAGCGTCAATAAGATATTTATCTAGCACCATGATATAATCGTACCCTTCATCAGGCTCTTGATCTTTAGTAAGAAACTTAATTAGTTCATTTGGTTTAGATATTGTACCAAGAACGATATTGCCTTTGTTTTTCCGCTTCTTGTTACAAGATAGAATCAAAATCTTTGCATTAACTAATTCAGGAAAATGTTCATCTTTAACTTTCTTAAAAAGTTCTGTAACTTCGTTTGATACTTCTTCGTATTTCATCTAAGTCTCCTTTATAACCTAATATGTTTTTTCGCCACAAAATGGACAACAATGAATTCCTTCAATAAATGCAGTAATTCTATAGGGTTTTCCGTTTTCAGACACAGAAAGGAAATTAATTTCGAAAACCTTAAAACAGCTTGAACATCTATATGATGTAGTATATCCCCCATTGCCAAGATCAAACTTTTTTGCTGTGATCATTCTAGGTCTCCTATATTAATTTTCCGCCAAGGCCGCACATCCTTTTTTGACAAGCAAATTCTTGGGGTCCCATTGCTTTAGTACATCCTGCGCAAGTCCACGATACATATAACTGATGATTAATTTTGTATTCTAAATTTTTTTTCCTAGGAAAACTTTTAGGAAAAATTGCTTTAAAAATTTTTTGTTTAATAACATACTTTCCAAAAGATTTAGTTGCTAAAATTAAATCTTTATCAGGACATTGATCAGGAATTACATATAATGTTTCATAATTTTCACCCATCTTAAGCCTCCTTCAACATTTTATCTACAAACTTAATTAATATCTTTTTATCCAAATATTTTGGAATTTCTTGTTTTTCTAGATAATCAAATAAAATTTCTTCATTACTGTTCATAACTTCTTCATTAAGAACTTCTACCGAAGAATCTTCCCTAATTCTACTAGTATCTGTGACAAGTAGTAAAGGGTTAAGGGCTTCAACTTTTTCAATGAATTCATTATTTTTTGTAATTCCATAGTCTTTCTCAAAAACTAACTTAATAAAATTTCCTGGTATTTTGCTCTTGTCAAGATCTTCTGTACTAATTTTATAAAATTTAGGGGCTTTTGTAAACTCAATAAACTTAGAATTTTCATTTTGTACTAAATAATATCCTCTTACGGAATCTACATCTCCAAAATTGTTTTGAAATGGAGAACCGATATATGTAACATTTTCTTTAGTCATTGGATTATGAAAATGCCCACTCCAAACTCGTTTGAACTTCTTAAAATTTGATAAGTTTAGGTTTGATTCTTCACACTCATATCCATTATTCATAGGAAATGAATTTATAGCAAAATGACCAAGAACAAACTGCGTTTTTACCGATTTTAAACTACAATTCCAAGGTACTAGAGTAAAATTATTTTCTAATACAAAGGGTTCATCTTCTACAACTATAACATTTTCATAAGCATTTAAATTTGTTAACCAATTTGGAAATGGGGTAGTGTCAGATAAAGAGTCGTGGTTACCTCTAATTAGTACAAGAATTATAGAGTTATCTGCACATTTTTTAATGATTCTTCTAGCAATTTCTAGAGATTTTTGAGAAATAGTTTTTCTTGAATGAAAAAAATCTCCTAAAACCACAATCCTATCTTCATTGTTCTTTTTACAAACCTCTATTATTTCATCAAACAGCTCTAGTGTTGTTTGGTGAAATACTGAATTATCTTTATTAAGTCCTATGTGTAGATCCGCGATCCAAATCAAGCAGTAGCCTCCTGGGTTCCAAAATGACACAATTATTAATAACATTTTTGACTTTATATACTTGATTTATTGGGGCTCCAGACAAAGGAATCGAGTTGAATTTCAAAATACAAGAATTTAGGTCTGGATAAATGACGATCAAGTCCATAGTTAATTTTATCATATATGTTTGTCTAAGTAAACTGAACAAAATTTAATAAATAGTTTTAGACAATAATTTTAAGGAGTATATTCATGCCTACATATCGTAATGATACAGATTCAGATGTTTTAGTAGATGCTGGTAACGGAAGACAAGTGAGGTTTTTCGCTAGGCAGACTATGGAATCTTTGCTTATTTTTTCACATGTAGATATTACTAAAACCAGTGATTTACCATATTATAACCCTCTATTAGCGGCTGATACAGTAACTGTGGCTGTGGCCGGAGTTGCTAAGGAATACGTAGTAAATCCTAGTTCTAGTAATCTTCAACTAACTCCTACAGCTGGGGTACCTAGGGTATATATAAATAGTCAAAGTAATTTACCTGCTATTGTAATGTTGGATGTAGTAACTTTGGATAATAGAGGTAAAATAGAGAAACTCTATATAGATAATGCAGGTTCTGTTACTTGTACTCTAGATATTAAGGAGACCTTATAATGGAAAATATAAAATTTGGTGGAAGTCTCACAAATATAGATATAGACGCTGGTGATGTTAATATCGGTAATGTAGATGTTTTAAGTTTACCATCTATTTCAGCTGGCGAAGCCCACATCGGAGAAGTCGGCGGCAACACCCTATCCATCGTCGTTACTCCAGCTATCGGCGCAGCAGCCTTCACCGCCGGGGATTTCGTTGGTGGCAAGTTGACTTTGGCCAATGCCGGGCGGGTGGCCGGCGGATCAGGAATCATCAATTCCTTGACCATCGTGGACGGGGCCAAACAGGGCATCACCAAAGGGGCCTTGCGGATTTACCTGTTCAATGCCGACTTGGCTGGGAGTTATGCCGACAATGCCGGAGAGTCGTTCTCACTAATTGACTTACAAAAGTTATGTCCCGGCGGGATCATCGACGTGCCGGTATCATATTGGGGTTCAACTTTGACTAATGCATCGGTGACTTATTCCGAGATGTTACGAAACCTGAACATTCCCTACAAGTGTGAATCAGGAACTTCGATCTATGCGATTATACGCACCTTAAGCGACCCGACCTACACGGCCAACTGCCTACAACTCACCTTTGGCCTATTAAGGGATTAAGCCATGCCGTTCTTTCGGGGAACACGATGCGCGCTGCTAGGAGGATTGAAACCAATGAATTGGTTTCTTCGTGACGAGTTCACCACAACCCTCCCCGCCGGATCAGTCAATGGCAGTTTAAGTGATAGCGGAGCGGTGCGGACGGTTAGAGATGTTGAAAGCAAAATTGCACTATCAGCGGGTTGGGCTGAATTTACCTCACAAGCGACAGCGGTTTATACTGAACAGGATTTAGTTTTTAGTACACCAGTAATTACTCGGGCGATAGGTGTAGCCGTTTTTAATAAATTTCGCTGTACTGTGGACGGCCTATTTTATCCTTTGGCTTTAGTGACTTCTCAGACTCCAGACTGGAATAATAATATTGAAGCAGCTTTTCAGCGGTCTCCCACAGCCCTCTCATTAAGAACCTATAACAATGGTGTTGCAGG
>Ga0265297_10001733_pt1 | contig 48739 bp, 48 predicted proteins | sample Munlanlwell13791_FD_192502 | JGI IMG/M metagenome (GOLD analysis project Ga0265297, IMG submission 192502) | Leachate microbial communities from a municipal landfill in Southern Ontario, Canada - Leachate well 137-91 | ecosystem: Engineered > Solid waste > Landfill > Unclassified | place...
ACGTGTTGAATACATCCTTCCCGACAACGATGAACCCTTGGTTGCCGTGGAAACAGACAAAGAAGCCACCGATAATACGGTGATGATGTTTTACAAAAACCCGCAGAAAAAAGAAAAAACACTGGCTGATTACCGTGAAGTGATAATGCAGGACATATATAACAGTATGTTGAATGCCCGGCTTAACGAAATCCTTCAGCAACCCGATGCTCCTTTCGTATATGCCAGCACATCCTATGGAAGCTTTATCGCCCGTACACAAGATGCCTACACCTCGTATGCCATGATGAAAGAAAACCAAATTGAAAAAGGCATTGAAACACTGCTTATTGAAAATGAAAGAGTAAAGAAATTCGGATTCACCGAAACGGAATTTGAACGGCAGAAACAGGAATTGCTTGCCCGTTACGAAAAACAAGCCAAAGAATTTAACAAAACCGAGTCGGCAAATTATACTAACGATTATGTTAATAATTTTCTTTCCCAAACAGCAATTCCCGGTGCTGTTAACCAGTTTGACCTGCTGAAAAAATTACTCCCCGGCATTCAGTTGTCCGAAATCAACAGCCTTCCACGGCAATGGATTACCGATAAAAATTTAGCTATCGTTGTTACGGCTCCCGAAAAAGAAGGTGTAAAGGTTCCGACCCATGAAACGATACTTTCTATCATAAAAAACACAAAGAACAATAAGGAAATCACTCCTTATATTGACAAATTTAAGGAAGCACCACTGGTAAACGACAACCTGCAAACCTCACCGGTAAGTAAGAAAACAGAAAATTCCGAAAATGGAATCACAGAAATTAGCCTCAGCAATGGTATCAAAATTATACTGAAACCCACCGATTTTAAAAATGACGAAATCCTTATGAAGGCTTTCAGCCCCGGTGGCAATTCGCTGTATCCCGACAAGGACATCATGTCGGCAAATTCAGCAACTACAATTATAGAACAAAGTGGTGCCGGAAAATTTGATAATGTGGAACTTAAAAAGAAACTCAAAGGAAAAGTTGTTGAAATTACACCTTATATAGATGATATTAAAGAAGGATTTAACGGAAGCGCTTCTCCCAAGGACTTTGAAACACTTCTTCAACTTACTTATTTGTATTTCAATGCTCCGAGGGAGGACACCTCAGCTATGAAAACATACATCTCAAAAACAAAAAACCAGTTGAAGTTTATCAAATCGAATCCAATGTATGCTTTCTATGATACTCTTATCCGAACTACAACCCAAAATAATCCGCGTGTAATTGTTATTCCTACAGAAGAACAGCTTTCGCAAATTACCATGAATAAGGTTTCTCACATTTACCACGACAGGTTTGCAGACGCCAGCGATTTTACCTTCATTTTTGTAGGAAGTTTTAAAAGCGATACGCTGATACCCCTGCTAGAAAAATACCTGGGAAGCCTGCCTGTAATCAACCGTACCGAAACCTGGAAAAACGTAAGTCCAATATTCCCAGCCGGAGTAACCGATGTAAGCATTCGTAAAGGCACCGAACCCAAAAGTATGGTAGGAATTGTTTTTTCGGAAAAATTCGACTGGAATCAAAAAAACAGGATGAATCTCGTTATTATCAATGAAATATTGCAAATAAAACTCATTGAAGTCATACGAGAAGAGCTCAGTGGGGTGTATTCGCCGCAAACCATGCTTACATTTGATAAATACCCCGAATCTCAATTTTCACAGATGACAATGTTTGGTTGCTCGCCAAAAAATACCAAAAAACTTAGCAAGGCTGTATTAAAAATTTTTGCCAGAATGCAGAAAAAAGGACCCTCGGAAACTGACCTCAACAAATCGAAGGAAAAGCTTATACGGGCAAGGGAAACCGACGTTAAAACCAATTCTTTCTGGTTGAACAGAATCGAAACGAGTTATTTTAACGGTGACGAACTGCAACCTATTGAAAAATATAACGAAATGGTTAATTCCATCACCGTAGGCGATATTCAAAAAGCTACTCAACAGTTCTTCAAAAAGAACCATTACGTTAGAGCCGTTTTACTGCCTTTGGAAAAATAATTTATGCGCCGGATCTTTGCTTTAGGCGAAACGGTACTCGACATTCTTTTCCGCGACGATAAGCCTGTATCGGCTACTCCCGGCGGATCAATGCTCAATGTTGCCGTTTCGCTTGGCAGGCTCGGTTTACCCGTTTACCTCATAAGCGAACAGGCTGAGGACTCAACAGCTGCATTCATCAGTAGGTTTCTCCAAAATTCTTCTGTATCACAACAATTTATTCATAAAATAAAAGGGAAAACGCCTATTGCTCTTGCTTTTCTCGACTCACAAAATAATGCGGTTTATTCTTTCTATCACGACAATCTACCTTTAAAAGAGTCAACCCCGGCGTCTCTGCCTGATATTCAGCAAACCGATTTGTTACTTTTTGGCTCTTTTTATGCATTAAAACCCCAAAACAGGCATATTATCAACCATTGCACCGGAAATTCAAAAACCGGGAAACCGTTTGTAATTTACGATCCTAATTTCAGAACTGCACATTCCAATTCCTTGCAGGAAGTTTTTTCGGTTATTTGTCAAAATATTGCTTCCGCTGATATTGTAAGGGCATCAGACGAGGACCTATTTAATATTTTCCATGAAACCGATACCCTGAAATTGGCAGAAATTATTGCAGAATTAGGTTGTAAACAACTGATTATTACGAGAAACAAACAGGGTGTAGATATAATAAACCCTACCTTACAAAAGCATTACCCCGTTCCGGAAATAAAAACAATGAGTACCATCGGAGCAGGAGACGCCTTCAATGCGGGACTGGCTTATGCTTTATTTACATTAAACCCTCAATTTCATAAAATAATACCAGACGAAAAATTCTGGGATAAAGCTATAAATATTGCTATTAACTTATCTTCAGCAGTTTGCTGTTCGTACGAAAATTACATTCCATTCGGACACAAACTTTAATCCTATTTTCTTACTATTCTTGTATTTTTGTTGGACAAAACAGAAATTCCTGTACATTTGAATTTTCTGTTTCTGTTATGAAATTAAAATGGAAACGATACTTCGATTTTAATAAAACCGAGCGGAACGGCATCCTAATTCTCATGTTAATTATCCTGATATTATTATTCTCAGGATATTGGCTACCATTGTTCGCACCATCAGGTTCAGAACTTCTACCGCTAAGTAACGAAATTGCTCCTTTAGAAAAGCAAGCCGCTGATTCAACTTGGCAGATGCCTAGTTTCAAAAAATACAAAACCACATGGGTAAACCGGCGTGAATCACTAACCCGTGCACGTTTTGTCCCGTTTCCATTCGATCCGAATAATTTACCTATAGAACAATGGCGAAAAATGGGAATGCCAGAATGGAAAATTAAAATCATAAAAAATTACGAGGCTGCCGGAGGAAAGTTTTACACAAAAAAAGATTTTAGTAAAATATATTGCATTACCGATGATGAATTTCAGCTTCTTGCACCATATATTGCTATTTCCAAGAAACTTGCATCCAATTTTTTACCTGCTGTACACGAAACTTCCGTGCCGGTAATTGTTGATATCAATTCTGCCGATACTACCCAGCTTCAAGTCTTGAAAGGCATTGGAACAACATTCGCACGTAGAATCGTCAAATACAGAAACCTGTTGGGAGGTTTTGTAAAAGAAAATCAACTGTTGGAAGTGTATGGTATGGATACTATCCGGTATAATCTTTTCAAATCTCAGCTTACTATTGACCCTTCGCATATTCAGCGGATTAATATCAATACAGCCACTATCAAAGAATTAAATAAACATCCTTATATTGATTATTTTATCGCCCGTTCAATTGTTCAATACCGCGAAAAAAACGGAAAATATACCGATGTAAAAGAAATAATACAAGCAAAATTAATTTTCGGAAGCTTATACGACAAAATAGCGCCTTATTTAACTGTAAATTAATAAATAAATGAAATATTGCATTTTACTTTGTGGATTATTGTTTTGGGGGATTTTTCTGTCGGCAGGCACATCTGAACGGGAATATTCAGAAAAAGACCTAAAAAAAGCCTCTAACATAAACAAAGCATTAATTTACAACAAACTATCTGAAAAATATCGAGGTATTGACCGTGAAAAATCGCTTGATTTCGCTCAAAAAGCCCTACAATACGCTTCCCGTTTCGGACAATATTCACAGAAAGGAACTGCTTATAAAAACATAGGGGTGGTGTATTATTTTACAGGAAATATTCCCCTTGCCGAGAAATATTACGAAATTGCCGTAGAAGCATTTCAAAAAGAAGATGATTTGCAGGGTATTGCCAATTGCTATAATAATATAGGACTTCTTTACCAGGACAGAGCAAGTTATGATACTTCTCTCTTCTATTTTGAAAAAGCCCTGGTATTGTTTCAGAAAAATAATGATAAACAAAGCATTTCTAAAATATATCTCAATAAGGGGTTAGTATTCAACAGCAAGGGAGATTATAGCCGTGCATTACAATTTTTCAGACAGGCATATGCTCTGAGTGTTACGCTTAACGATTTAAGTAGCATGATGAATTCACTAATCAACATAGGTACCGTTTATGAAACCCAGGAAAAACTGGATGAAGCCCTTACCTATTACCATAAAGCATTGCATATATCCAATGCAACAGGTGACAAACATACCAAATCAACAATATTTAGCAATATAGGTTTCATTTATTATTCCAAAGACGATTATCCACATGCAATTGAAAATCTGTATGCAGCACTTGTAATAAAACAGGAACTTGTTGATAAATCGGGGATGATAACCTGCCTTAATATTTTGGGAAACATTTATACGGGAAATAAAAAATATGATAAGGCTAACGAGTTATTTTTCCAGTCGCTAAAACTGAGTGAGGATATTGGAGAAAAGCGTAGCATTGCCATTGCATTAACATGCATTGGCAGTAATCTTATTAAAATGGAATACTATGCAAAAGCCAACGAATATTTCCACCAAAGCCTTGAAATTGCCATTTCTATTGGTGCAAAACCTGAAATCAGGAACAATTACGAGTTAATGGTTATCAGTTATGCTGCCATGAAAGATTTTAATTCCTCCGAAAAATATATCCAGTTGTATAAAGCCTATACCGATTCGCTCACAGTAAATGAAAATGTATTAGTAAGCCAGAAAAGCGGAACCGAAGAAGCATATTCTGAAAACAGTAAATATCGGAATAATAAAGGCTACTGGTTTTTTAATCCTAAAATATACATAGGAGCTACCATTATTTTGCTTATCTTTACCATTGTTTTTCTGCTTTTGCGAAAAAGGATAAAAGAAAACAAAAAACAGGTTAATCAGAATTAAAACATAAATAAATTTCGATACCCCATGCATAGCTCTTCAATAGAGAATACCACAACAATGGAAACATTAAATTACTATGGAAAAAACATTTCAGAAACCATAGAAGGAAGGGAAGCTAAGCCCAACCCTACTCCCAGAGCAGAACGACTCAGGAGCCTTTATCTCGACACTAAATCGTCAGCATCGGTTGAATTTCCGTATTGGTACACTCGGCGCTGGGAAGAACTGGATGGCGAAATACCTGTAATCAGAAGGGCTGAAGCCCTTAAAAGTGCTTTCAGCCACCTTACTCCCGTTATCTATCCCGAAGAATTATTGGTGATGGGAAAAGCATCCTATCTGCGGGGCTCTTATCCTATGCCCTGGCTATCAGAAGCCTATTTTATGGCTACTGAAGACAGAATGTACAACGATGCCATGCAGGCAGGTAAAATCAGCGCGGATACGGTTACTACTATGGGCCAGGGTGGAGGAAATGTTACACAAAGTATGGGCAACGTTCTCTCCATTGCAGGCAAATTCGGACTAAGAAAAGAAGAAATGCCTGTACTGATGAATATTGCCCGCCGTTGGTATAATAAATCCGTGGACGACATCGGACATAAATATGAACAAATGGTACCTGCTTACAAGGAAAAAGAAGCCATCATGCGTTCGGTAATTTGCATGTTCGATTCGGGTTATACCTTGCCACAGGGTCGCGAAGTTATCAATTACTATTACCCGCTCCAGTATGGCATTGACGGTATTATCGCTTATTGCCACCAACGTGCCGCCGAAATTGCCGGAAAGTACGAAATGGACAGACTCTACTTTTATAAAGCTGCAGCCATTACCCTTGAAGGAATACAAAAATGGATACTTAATTACGCCGACGAAGCTCGCTTTCTTGCAGGTTTGGAAAAAGATAAAAAACAACAACTTGAATATGCCGAGATCGCTAATCGTCTGCAATGGATTGCTTCAAAACCACCCAGGAATTTTACCGACGCACTACAACTTATCTGGACATTTCATATTGCGGTACTTAATGAAGATGCCATTTCCGGACTTTCGCCCGGAAGATTAGGAAAGGTATTGTACCCGTTTTGGAAAACTGATTTCGATAAAGGGCTAATTTCTCGTGAAGAAACTCTCGAATGGCTCGAATGTATGCGTGTCAAATTCACCGAAATTGACTGTTTTGCATCCATGGGCGTAGTAGGAGGTGTGCTTTCGGGTAATACTTTCAACAACCTGTGCGTGGGAGGGCTCGATAAAGATGGAAAAGAGGCATCTAATGAGCTGGAAATGCTTATTTTGGAATCAGGAATGCGCTGTGATACCCCGCAGCCAACTCTTTCGATGTTATACGACGAAAAACTCCCCGAAGAATTCCTGTTGAAAGGAATTGAATGCACCAAGATCGGTACCGGCTACCCTGCCTGGGTAAATAATTCCACCGCAATTGATTTTTTACTGAACAACTACGGCGAGGAGGGAATGAAACCAGAAGAAGCCCGCGCATGGTCAATAGGCGGATGCCTCGAAACTTCTCCCGGAAGCTGGATGCCTCTTGACTTCGCAGGGAAAAAATGGTTAATCCCGGGAGGTTCTGCCCCAGCAACCAGCGTAGGCGTGCATTTTATTTCTCTGCCCAAAATTCTGGAAATAGTAATTTTTAATGGCACTGACCCCCGTACCGGACAACGTATTTACCCGGAGCACAACCGAAAATTAGATTCTTACGAAGAAATTTGGACTATTTTTCAGGATTATTTCCGTCGTACTGTTGAAGTTCTTACCTTGACCAACAATATTCAACATGATGCCTGGCGCAAAATTACTCCATCGTTAGTTAACTCGTTGCTAAAACCCGACTGCCTTTCTTCCGGAAGAGACATTGGAAATCAAGGTGCAAGATACAATCGTACCTTTAATGTGGAAATTACAGGAGGAGTGAACCTGGTAAATTCGTTGGCATCCATTAAAAAAAATGTTTTTGACGAAGGACATTTTAGCATCAGCACTTTGCGTGATGCCATAAAAGCAAATTTTGGATACAAATCGGCACTCGAAACCGGATATTATTCTCTCCTTGAACAGGTAAAAAATGAAAATTTTCAATCCTGGTTAAAAATCCACAAGCTATGCATTGATGCTCCAAAATACGGAAACGATAATCCTTATGTTGACGACATCTTTAAAAAATGGACGGAATGGTTCTGCACCATGTGTTCTGATTACAAGTCGCTTTACAACAAGCCATTGTATGCCTGTATGATTTCCGTTTCCACCCATGCTCCCATGGGAGCGGTAACCCTTGCCTCACCCGACGGCAGGCTTTGCGGAACAACTTTTGCTGATGGTTCGCTTTCGGCATATCCAGGCAGCGATAAAAAAGGACCGTACGCACTTTTTAGCTCTGCCACCTGCTACGATCACTCGTTAGCCCAAAACTCTCAGTTAAATATGAAGATTCACCCCTCTGCCGTGAAAGGGAGAGAGGGCAGCCGGAAATTCCTCGAACTCATCAGGTCGTACCTTCGCAAAGGAGCTTTCCATGTGCAGTTTAACATTGTGGATTCCCGTATGCTGAAAGCCGCCCAGTTGCATCCCGAACAATACAGAGGGTTAATGGTCAGAGTGGCAGGTTTTACCCAATATTGGGTTGAATTAGGCAAGCAAATCCAAGATGAGGTTATTGCCCGTACGGAGTACGAAGAACTTTCCTGACACATTTATTATCCAATTTTTTAAACCGTTATTTTACCATGGAAAATGCCCATAAAAATTGCAGATTTTACCTTCCCGTTGACGCTTTTAAGGGTTTCTGCAAACGCGATAAAAATCGTATCAATGCTGATGATTCCTGCTGTGAAAATTTTGAACGGGCAAAACAATGCCAGAGTTGCGCCTATTTTGACCATTTAGAAGAATTTTCAGGAAAATGTATGCAACGTTTCTTTGCCTATCCCGACATGAACGCCCTAACCTGCAGCGATTTTAAATGGCTGACACAAAAAAATTAGAAGGTACCATCTTCGACATACAGGGATTCTCGGTTCATGACGGTCCGGGATGCCGGACACTTATTTTTTTAAAAGGTTGCCCGCTTTCCTGCTCGTGGTGCTGCAACCCTGAGGGCATGAATCCTTTTCCCGAAGTTATGTTCAATGCATCCAATTGCATTTCTGATTTCAACTGTGTGAAAGCATGCAAATTGCAGGCAATAACATGGGAAAATACACATCCGCTTATCCAACGAAACATTTGCCATGATTGTATAATTTTCGATTGCACCACAGCCTGTTATACCGGAGCCTTGCAAAAAGCCGGGTACAAAATTTCACTCGATCAGATTTTACAACAAATCCGTCGCGACCGGAATTTCTGGGGCGACAAAGGAGGCATAACCCTGTCGGGAGGGGAACCCTTAGCCCGACCGGAATGGGCAGTAGCAATCTTACAATACTGTTACAATGCGATGATTCACACTGCGATAGAAACATGTGGCTGTATTCCGTTTACCCATTACGAAAAAGTCCTCCCCTACCTCGACTGGATTTTTTTCGACCTGAAGCATATGGATGATGCCCTTCACAGAGAAAAAACAGGGAAAAGCAACCGGCTAATTCTAAAAAATGCCCTTAGGCTTGCAACACAGTTTACCGGAAGATTGATTTTTAGAATGCCTGTAATAAAGGGATTTAACGACAATAAAGTCCATATTTTGCAATTAGCAACTTTTATCAGAAAAACCGGAAAAAACGAAATCAATATTTTACCCTTACACCATTTAGGAAGGGAAAAATACGCTATGCTCGGAAAAGAGTATCGGGCAAGCCAAATGGAAATACCCACACAGGAGGAAATGGAAAATATCCAGGCTTGGTTCACGGCTGAAGGAATCCGTTGTTATATAGGCAGTAACACACCTTTTTGATTACACGGTTTTAGCAATCCGGTTTTTAATTTTATCCCAGCTTGGTGTAATCAGGAACGACTCTTCCATGTAGTCTATCATTGCCTGAAACTTCGAAAAAGGAAGGGCAAAAGTCAGTATGTTAGCCTGTACATACGGACGAGCCGAGGCATCAAACATCCCGATAACTGCCCGGGGACGTTCTTTACCAATTTCAAGATAGGGATAAAGAACAATGGTTGCACAACCGGCACCAAAAGGGCTGAAAGTGCTGTTAGGTTCGCTCTGATCGAAATTAGCAAGGGTAAATAGTCCCGAAAGCACATCGGGTGTTGCAAAAAATATTACAACTTCCGGATTGTCAAGCTCGCACAGCTTATCCCAGCGCTTAAACAGAATTTTTTGCCCTTGTTTTTTCAATACAGGCATGTTTTCCATTAATTTCTGCACAAGTTCGGGGGTGCGGATATAACGTTCTCCCGCTAACTCGCCGGGGATGCCGCAGGAAAGAAAATAATTAAAATTTTCGCTGATATAAGTTGAAAAACCCAGGTAGCGTTTTCCCCCAAAGCAGCCAATACTCTCAGTATTAAAACATAAAGATTCTCCTTTTCTCACTTTTGCCAAATCACCAATCAGGCAACGATGACCTTTGGTTTTTGATACCTCTATAGCCGAACCATCATTTTCCCCATAATAAAAAACTATCGGAAGTTCGGTTCCCCCGAAGTATTTTTTCCAAAGCTGCAAAAATTTTTCTTTGCGTTGTAAATCCATAATATCGGGTTAAAAAAAACAAGGCAACCCTCAGGGGCAACCTTGTCAAAAAATTATTGTATTAGTTTACTATTGATTAAGCATTACCGGCATCACCAGCATCAGAATATTTTCATCCGAATTTTCTTTTTCAACAGGGAGCAGTATGCCTGCACGATTGGGTTGCGACATCTCTATGCGAATTTCTTCCGATTCCACATTGTTTATCATTTCAATCATAAAACGGGAGTTAAATCCTATTTCCATGTCTTCGCCTTCATAATTACAGGTAAGCCGTTCTTTGGCTTCGTTGGAGTAATCAACGTCTTCGGCGGAAATCATCAGTTCTTTACCACTCATTTTCAGGCGAATTTGGTGCGTTGACTGGTTAGCAAAAATGGCTACTCTTTTAATAGAACTCAGGAAAGGTAAACGTTCGATAGTGAGGATATTGGGATTTAAAGTGGGGATAACAGCCTCATAATTAGGGAAACGTCCATCAATAAGGCGACAGATGAGGTTAAAATTGTTCCAGGTAAAAGAAGCGTTGGTAGTATTGTAATTTACTTTCACATCCGTTTCTTCGTGCATGAGTTGGTTTTTCAACTGGTTCAGCGGCTTTTTGGGAAGAATAAAGCTGGAGGAGATTTCAGATTTCACATCCGTACGTTTGTACCTTACCAGTTTATGGGCATCGGTAGCCACAAAAGTGATATCTTCCGGGGTAATTTCGCAGAAAACACCGGTCATAACCGGGCGCAATTCATCAGTTCCGGCTGCAAAAACCGTTTTTACAATGGCAGAAGCCAATAAGCGCGAGGGCAGGTTTACCGATGAAATGGCATCCATTTCAGGTACTTTGGGATAATCTTCGCCATTGTGTCCGCTGAGTTTGTATTTCCCTTCTCCGGCTGAAATTTCCACACCCTGTGTTTCTTCTGATATAGTAAAAGTTAAGGGAATTTCAGAAAAAGTTTTCAGGATATCTAACAAAATTTTGGCGGGTATAGCTATACAACCGGTTTCTCCTGCCATGGTAAGCTCCAGGCTTACACTCATAGTGGTTTCCAGATCGGAAGCAGTTATTTTTAAGGTTTCATCCTCCATCTCAAACAAAAAATCATCTAAAATGGGTAAAGTATTGTTCGAGTTAATGACCCCGGCAACTGCCTGAAGATTTCTCAACAATAAAGTGCTTGAAACAACAAATTTCATATTTCGTTATTTTTTAAGGAGTTTAAAGTAATTATTCTTTTGTGTAAAAATAAAAAAAATATAATTCCTGCGAATTGCTGTTAATAAATATTTATAAAATTCTATTCCTGCCTGTGTTTTTCAACCGTTTAATTTTTCTTTTTCTTGAAATCAAAGCGATTTTCCTCGCCTCTGAGCAAACGACGGACGTTTTTATGGTGAGTAATGGGAACAAAAACAGCAATTAGTAATGAAAAAAGCATCAAAGCTTTGTTGTCCTGCCCGAAGACAGCAATATCGAAAACAGGAAAAAAAAGGGCTGCTGTGATAGATGCGAGGGAAACATACCTCCATATTACAAAAACTACTACAAATATTACCAGAGCCACGATAAAAGCTTCCGGGAACAAAGCAATAATGATTCCTACCAGAACAGCAACGCCTTTACCACCTTTAAAACCCACATAGATAGGAAATACATGCCCGATTACTGCCAGCACTCCCAACAAAATTTTATAATAGATAAGTGAACCCTCTCCGAACATATTTTCGGGATATAACATTGCCCCTAAATATACTGCCAGCCAGCCTTTGCAAATATCGAAAAGTAACACGGGAATACCCGCTTTTAGTCCCAATACCCTGATAGTATTAGTAGCTCCGGCATTTCCGCTACCCTGTTTGCGAACATCAACCCCGTAAAACCACCTGCCCACCCATACTGCAGTGGGTATTGCCCCAACAAGGTAAGCAAAAAGTAAACCTGAAATCATTGCAAGGTATAGTCCCATATCTTTGCTGAAAATATTTATAATACTACTTTATCTTTTCCCAAAAATTTTGTCTTTTCTGTGCTGCAAAGCTAAACAGAATTTGATAATCTGATTTCCGCGAGAAAAGCCGGAAGCTGTACATAGAAATTTGGACATTGCAGACGGTATTTTTAAATGTTAACCTCGTACACTAAAGAAGTTGTCCCTATAATTTTTTCGTTGTCGTCAAACAATGGGGAATTAAACCAAGTACAAATCAAAGGTTCGCCATTTTTCTTCACATTTTCAAGCCGCAAGTATTTATCGGTGTAGGGTCCGAGAAATGATTGTTTTATTTTTTCAAGGTTTTCAGGGCTATAATTGCTAAAAATACGGTAGAAGGTGTTTTTGGTGATGGCTTCAGTCTTTGAATATCCGAAAATCCGTTCTGCAGAAAGATTCCAGTCGAGAATTTCAAGGTGAGAATCCCATTCGATATAACCCATAGAGGAATGACGAATATGGAGTGCAAGCTTGCGTTCGGAAGTTCTAAGAGCTTTTTCGATAAGTCTTTGTTCAGTAATATCGCGATCAATTCCCCTGTAACCCATCAGGTTACCTGTTTCATCGAAAAAAGGAAGCCCGGAGGTTGCGATATACACAATTTTCCCGTTTTTATGAATATTGGTATTGAGATAATTATGAAAAGAAACCTTCGATTTAACCAGATTTTCAAAGTATTGCTTTACATTTTCCCTTTTTGAGGGGGCTATAAAATGAAACGGAGTTTTCCCTATTATTTCATCAGCAGTATAACCCAACAGATCGAATACCCTTGAATTGGAGTAGGTATATCTTCCCTTAGTATCTACCTCCCAAATCCAATCGTTCACATTTTCAAGTATAGAATGAAATTTTTCCTTTAAAGCCATCAATTCTTGTGTCCTTTTTTCAACCCGTTTTTCTAACTGCGTTTTATGATAAAGTAACTCTTTTTCATCGTTTTTTCTCTGGGTGATGTCTTCCACTATGCCTTCATAATAAAGTGTTTTTCCCTTTTCATCTTTTACTACACGGGCAAACTCGCTTACTATTATTACACTACTGTCCTTTTTAAGCCATTCATTTTCCCAGTCCTTTACTTCACCGTGTTTTTCAATAGATTCAAGAAATTTTTCCCGGTTTTCGCTGTTGCTATAACCTTCCCTCCCAACATTAATTTTCAGAAGCTCATTTTTGGATTTGTAGCCCAACATACGAACAAGCGCAGGGTTAGCATAAAGTATTTTCCCTCCTTTTGTGGTTTGGTAAACCCCAATAGATAACTTTTCATAAAGATCAGCTCTCAGTTGGTGTAAAGATAATCCTGGTAATTTTCCCGTATCCATTCCTGTAATTTTTCCCAGACAAAAGTATAAAAAATAAAAGAAATTCGGGATATCATTAATAAAGCATTAAAAAACAGCTATTTGCTTTATAATTTTCCAATTCATACTTACTTAATGCCTGTTATGGTAATTTCCGTCCGGCGGTTACGGGCTCTTCCTGCCTCCATGCTGTTATCGGCTATGGGGCGGCTTTCGCCATAACCGGTAGCCCTGAGCCGCTGTGCAGCAATTCCTTTTTGCAGCAGGTATCGTATAACTGATTGTGCACGCTGTTGCGATAGTTGCAGGTTATAGGTTTCTTCGCCCGCATTGTCGGTGTGCCCTCCTATTTCCACATGCAGTTGCGGGTTAAGAGCAAGGAATGTTACCAATTTGTTAAGCTCGGTTTCCGATCCGGACTGCAGGGCAAAGGAATCAGTGGCAAAAAAGATATTATACAAGATGGTGTTGCTTCCTATTTCTATTTTTTGCAACGCCACATTTTTTTGAACGGGGTGAACGACATTTGCGGAATCATGCAGCCAAAAACTGTCAGAGTAGAACAAATATCCTGTTTTAGATACGTTCAATGCATAGTTTTTTCCCGAAGGCAGGCAAATGAAGAAGCTACCTGTGAGTGAATCGGAAAAGGCATTAAAAATCTCCATTCCGGTCTGAATGTCCAAAAGTTGAAAGTCTGCCTGCAACGGTTTGTGGGTTTTGCTATCGAAAACTTTTCCTTTGCAATATCCTACAGACAGTGGATGTGCTATTCCGGGCAGCCGAAAGCGGTAAATATCATTTTTGGTTTTTTCCCCTTCTTTGTCCGACGAAATGTAAGCATATTCCCCGGCGGCATCTACCACCATATTCAGTTCATTGCGATAGGTATTAATGGGATAGCCAATATTTACCGGCTGATGCCAACCGCCTTTCCCGTTTTTTTTCACCATAAAAATATCCATCCCCCCCATGCCGGGATGCCCATCTGACGAAAAATAGAGGGTTTGGTTATCGGGATGAATAAAAGGTGCCATTTCATTACCACCTGTGTTGACAGAATCGCCGAGATTGATGGCATTGCCCCATGAGCCATCAGGCATACGGTTGCTGATCCATATGTCGGAACCTCCTTTGCCTCCCTGACGGTTACTTACAAAATACAACGTTTTACCATCAGTGGAGATGGATGGTTGCGTATCCCAGGCTACTGAATTGCATTTATCACCAAGATTTTGTGATAAGCTCCAACCTTCTGCCCTTTTTTCGGAACAATAAATATCATAACTCCGGCTGGTTCCATACGAATAGTTATCAAATATCATGGAAAAAAACAGCAATCTGCCATCGGCAGAAATACAGGCGGCACCCTTGCTCGCATCTTCTGTTCCCGGTATAATTATTTCTTTTGCCCGGAGCCAATCGCTACCATTTGCCTCCGCAAGCATCAGTTTTTCCGCATCATCGCTGCCTCTTGGAGTTTCCCAAAAATATCTTGCACGAGTTAATAGCAATTGATGCCCATCTGCGGTGATGGCATTTACATATTCATTATCAGCAGTATTTACATTATTACCCAATGGCTCCGGATTAAATTCCACCGGATGACTAAGGGCATTCAGGGCAAAAATACAGTTACGTACTTCTTTTTCCACCTCATTGAGGTCCTTTACCCTGCTATGCTGCAAATATATTCGGAAATGTTGCAAAGCCCGGGAATAATCACCTGCTTGTTTTTCCATCGTAGCCATGGTGTAATAGACAGGAGGATAATATAAAGAATCGAGGGAGACTGCTTTATAATAGTCGGCAAGTGCAAGTTTTGTGAGACTATCGCTGCCCGTCCGGGGGATTAAAGCTGCATACACATCGCCACGCAATATCCATGCATCGGTAAAACCAGGATCGGCATATAGTGCGCGCGTGAGTTTTTGCAGTGCCTGGGCAAACTGTTGGTTATTACAATTTTTTTTGGCTTCACGATACAACTCTTCTGCTTTTTTAGAAGTAGTAAGCGGGTTTACCTGTGCATGAAGAACATTTTGCATCAGGATAAGATACAATAAGATACAAAATTTTCCCTTCATTTTATATTTTTTACAAACCTACGCAAAAATGCACTTTCAGGATTGGTAGCAGAGCAACAGTTATTTTTTTGCATTCTTCAATGCAGAAAAGTAAAATTTTTTAATGCTGTTTTTCTCATCCTACCAGTAAAGAAGTCATGGATATTGATCCCAACACCACTTTATCATTAAAAAAAGTGATGTTTTCATTCTCCCGTTGTAAACCGAGTATGTACAAGAGTGGAAGAAAATGTTCTGGAGTAGGTATTGCCATTGTTACGGCACTACCCAACGTTGCATATCCGATAAGTTGCTCGTGTGCACGTTCGAAAATGTATTTTTTCAATAAGGTATTTGCTTCCTGTGCCCAGCCATATCCTCCCTCCGGGTTATGCCAGTCTACCCTGCGAAGGTTGTGCACTATGTTGCCGCTTCCTATTATCAGCACACCCTTTTCGCGAAGTGATGCCAACTCTTTTGTCAAAGTATAATGGTATTGCGGCGGCTGATAGCCGTCGAGGCTTAATTGCAGTACGGGAATATCAGCTTCCGGGTATAAATGTTTTATCACGCTCCATGTTCCATGGTCGAGACCCCATTGCATATCGGACTGTACCTCTGTTTGTTTTATTAACTTCCTGATTTCGTTTGCCAGAACAGGATTTCCGGGAGCAGGGTATTGTACCGCATACAATGCATCGGGGAATCCTCCGAAGTCGTGAATGGTACGGGGCTTTTCCATTGCCGTAACAAACGTTCCCTTTGTTTCCCAATGTGCCGAAATACAAAGGATAGCCAAGGGCTTGGGCATGTTTTTCGCCGACATTTTCCATCCTTCTACAAAGGCATTTTCTTCAATGGCATTCATAGGGCTACCATGCCCTGCGAAAAGCATCGGCATAGTCCTATTATTTGTATGTAGTATATTCATGAGTTTATACCTATTTTTTATTGTAAGTATGATAGAATATGCAAATATCAGATTTTAATGTTTTGTCCCCCGATCCGCCATTTAAACTCTGATAATTCGAAGTATCATACAATTAATCAATGAAATAAATCATGAATTTTTCAATGACAGATTTGGGTTTATTATAAAATTTGATATTTATGGAATTACAAATTCCTTTATGTTCCGAACGGAATTATAAATTCTGTTTAGCCAACGTTGACGGTGTTGGTCGGCTTATAATTGATGTTACGTTTATTTTTGGATTTTATTTTCCAATTCGTCTAATCGGTCATTTGCAGAATGAACCATCATGGTAACACGAACGAAAGGCAACGCCAGAATTAGTAATGCAAACGAAGTAAGCAACTCAAACCAGTTGAAGTTCACAATGTTTACAATAACCCCGGTTAAACCAATCAGAGCTGCTAAAATTCCACCGGGAACTCCCAGCGGACATCTGAGTTTTTTCTTTTCTTTCATTTTTTTAAAATAATGATTAACAACTATTTAATTTATTGATTAATTCTTCTTTTGTCGGCACACTTCTGAAAACTAATCTATTGTTAATTAAAAGTGCAGGAACGGCATGTATACCCAATTTTAATGTTCTAATCATGCCCATTGGCGAACTTGCAAGACTTTTCTTCAACACAAACTTGTTTTCAAACTGTGGCAGAACTTCGTCGAGCATACGTTTCAAAATTTTGCAATTAGGACAAGTTAATGTGTAAAACATTTCGATTAAAATTGGATTTTCTCCTTCCATTTATAAAAATAATTAAATATTCATTATAAAACACGTATAAACATTTTATGTTTCACCATGTATGTAAATAATTTTTATAATTTAGGATTAACCAGCCGTTGCCTTGGTCGTTTTTTATATTTTTAGAAAAAGAAATAGTCAGAAATTGCAGGTGAAACCCCCTTTCCCTCACATACTAATTGTCTATTTATTTCTTAATCCGTAAACTGTCCTGTAATGATAGCCATATACGGTATAGGTTATTGCATCCATAAATAAGCCCGGGCGATGAAATAATGCCCAGATAAAAAATTTCCAGTATTCACCCCGTCCTTTATTTACAATCCCGATAATAAAAATTGATTTAATGAAGGCAAGCAAGTATGAAAATTCAATTTTATTTTGTTTTACGGGGCGTCGTTTATAGTCCAGTAAAAACCGACGAGCCCTTTTATAATATGGCTTTACAGAATATATATTTTTAATTATTGTTTTATAGCCATCCAGTAACTCATTGTTATCCATTTTAGGAATAAAGTTCATGGAAAAATCGGTATTATTACCGCTTGCTTCTATAGTCAATCTGTTTTCCGCCTCCATTCGTTCGTATAATTTTGTGTTTTTGGGTGCATTTAACAACCCAACCATTGCAGAAATAATCCCACTTTGCTGTATAAAGTCAATCTGCCGTTGGAAGACAGTGGAGGTATCACTGTCGAAGCCCACAATAAATCCACCCGAAACCTGCATTCCTGCTTTTTGTATTTTTTTCACACTTTGGAGCAGGTCTCTGTTTTTGTTCTGTATCTTATTACATTCCTGGAGAGATTTTTCATCGGGAGTTTCGATACCGATAAAAGTGGAACTGAACCCGGCATCAATCATCAAAGTCATTAGCTCTTCGTCATCAGCAAGATTAATGGAAGTTTGGGTACTAAACGTAAATGGATATTCGTGACCCTGCATCCATTGTTGTATAGCCGGAAGCAGATTATTTTTAATTTCTGTTTTATTTCCAATAAAATTATCATCAACAATAGATACCGGACCGCGCCAATTCAAATTATACAACGTATTCAATTCTTCCAATATCTGGCTGGTATCTTTCATCCTTACTTTATGCCCGAGAAGCGAAGTAATTTCGCAAAAATCACATGCAAAGGGACATCCACGGGTAACCTGGATATTCATAAAGGCATAGTCCTTCTTCGATAATAAATAGAAATCGGGTATGGGAGTTAAAGTAATATCGGCAAATGCATCGGTTTTATAAATTCTTTGAGGAGTTTGCCCGTTTTCCAAATCTTTCAAAAACGGGGGCAGAGTAATCTCCGCTTCATTCAATATAAAATGATCAATTTGAGGATAGTTGCTATATTCTTGTGTAAAAAGAGGTCCACCCGCAACAATTTTCACTTTATGCTTCATGCATTCTTCTATAACCCTTTTTACCGACTCCTTTTGTATGTACATGGCACTGATAAAGACATAGTCAGCCCAGGCGAAATCACTTGCTTGCAGTGCAGATACATTCATATCAACCAGTCTTTTCTGCCATGTTGAAGGGAGCATTGCCGATACGGTAATTAATCCCAGAGGAGGTACGGCAGCCTTCTTGGAAATAAAACGCAAAGCATGTCTGAAACTCCAGAACGAATCGGGATATTGAGGGTATACCATTAAAATATTCATCGTTTTTTAATTAAGAATAAAACTTTACAAAGTTAATTCTCAATAATTTTTTTTTTAAAAAAAAGGGATTAACAGAAGATAATCAGGGATAAAACCCGCCATATAGTGGTTAATATCACAATGTAAAGATAAGTGGTATTTATCCCCCTAAAGATTAAAGCGTTTCTTTCAGCTTCAACAGATACTGGCGTGAAACCGGAATAAGTTCATCAAATCCTTTGATGGTCAGCCAGTGGTTATTGTAATTCTTGTTGAGTCGTTCAATATAATATGTATTTACAATACATATTCTATGGCAACGAATAAAATTGGAATAGGGCTTTATCTGTTGCTCAACATTTTTAAGGGTATTCCTTATGAGTTTCTTTTTAAAAGTATCGCCTTCCTTATGTATAATTTCCACATAGTTATCGGCGGATTTAATGAAAACAACATCCGCAATAAGAAGGTCTAATTTTTCGCCGCTGTTCTCCGAAATAAATGTTATGTTTTTGTTCAAGTAATTTTCTTCGTATTTTTCGATTTGTTTTTGTATCATTTTTCTTTCTAAAACAAGTGCTTCGTTTTGCTGCTTTAATTTCTTAACCACATCATATAGCCATAAAACTACAGGCGGTGCAAGACAAATCAAAGCCACCTTAAACATTATATAAAAGGTAATACTTACAAATCCCACATAATGCAGATAAAAGGCAAAAGCGACCGAATTTAATGCCAATATCATGAAACCGCCCATATTAGAAGGCAAAATTGATTCAAGTCTGTTTTGGTTATAGTTTTGAATGAGCCAGGGATAAACCAATCTCACCAGTACCATGAACAAAAAGACAATTGCCCCTAACCCGGCGACAAATAGTAAGCTGTTGTTAAAATCAAACCCGTGAAGTGGAAAGGGTTGAAAAAAAAGAACAAATAAAAACACACCCAAACTGATACTGAACAAAAGTCCCAGCTCTTCTTTCAATAAATATAGTAATTGGTTTAGTTTTTTGCTCATCACTGAAAACTAATTAAAATTCGGATTTTTACATCCCGGGTATTTTAAATGATTAAGACCGTTATAAAAGTTGTGTTCTATTTATATTTCGACTCGCTCAATACTAATCATTTAAAAACATACAAAAATAACTGATTTTTTTGTTAAATTTCACCTGTCGTATCTAAAATCCAATAATTAAATTCTGTTCTACCTGGAGAGCAACAATTTTTATTATTCACTAATTAACCCATTAGATAGCCAGCACATTATCCCTTCTTCTCCATCCTGCTTACTTTCAAAACTCCCTTGAGTTTTTTCAATTGACGATAAAGAGTATCCAACTGCTTACGGTCCTTTACATACACAGTAAAATAGCCTTCAAACTTGCCACCTTTGGACGTTATTTGCATAGAACGAATATTCACATGCATTTCGTCGGAAATAAGGTTGGTAATGTTGCTGAGCATTCCCACTTCGTCAACACCTATTATACGAATATCGGCAAGAAAAGCAGTAAGCGTACCAGGGTGCCCCCAACATGCGGTAGTTACGCGGTAGCCATAGCGATTCCGCATTTGCAAGGCGTTAGGACAATCGGCACGATGGATAGTGATGCCTTTCTCCACAGTAATGAAACCAAAAATTTCGTCTCCATACACCGGACTACAACATTTTGCCTTTTTAAAATCGCTGATTTCGGAAGTATCGTTGATTATTACAACCACTTTCGATAAATCTTCTTCCCGTTCGGGCGTTTTTTCCGGTTCTGGTTTTTCAACCGTTTTTTCCGGTTCAACTTTGGGTGCAGACAGAAAAACTTCTTTTATTTCGGTGATGTCAATTTTCCCGGAACCAATGTCCTGGTAAAGTACAAGCGGGCCAGCCAATCTGAAAAAGGCAACCAGTTTGTTTATATTTTCGTCGTTAAACTGGAGTTTTAATTGGGAAAGCTTGCGGGCAAGCATATCTTTGCCCATATTGGCATCCTTACTGAAGAGTTGCTCTTTCAGAGTGCGTTTTATCTTTTGTTTTACCCTAGGTGATACCACCCAGTTAAGCCAGTCAATATTCGGTTTCTGGTTTTTGGAAGTAATGACCTCTACCTTGTCACCGTTTTTCAGTACATGTTTAATGGGAACAATTTTACCATTTACCAATGCGCCGGTACATTTCGAACCTATGATTGTGTGAATGTCGAAGGCAAAATCGAGAACGGTAGCTCCGGAAGGAAGTTTTTTTAAATCGCCATCAGGGGTGAAAACATACACATCACTCGAAAATGTTTTTAGTTTGTTAAGGTCGTTGAGGTCTTTTTCGTCGGAAAGGGGCTTATCGAGCATTTCTCTTATCTTTCGCATCCATTGGTCGCCTTCGTCGCGGTTGCTCGCTTCTTTGTACTTCCAATGAGCGGCATGGCCTTTTTCGGCTTCTTCATCCATTCGCCGCGTACGGATTTGTACCTCCACAAATTTTCCCCGAGGTCCCATAACCGTAATATGCAACGATTCATACCCGTTCAATTTGGGGATGGTTATCCAGTCGCGTAAACGCAGGGTATCGGGTTTATAAATATTGGTAATAACGGTATAAACTCTCCAGCAATCCTCTTTTTCTTTTTTTAACTCCGATTCTATAATAATACGAATGGCGAACAAGTCGTAAACCTGATTAAAATCAAGATGCTGCTTTTGCATCTTGTTCCATACAGAAGGGATGGATTTGGTGCGGCTTTTTATTTCGTAAGTATAACCTGATATGTCCAGTTCTTTGCGTATGGGTTCAACAAAATCGCGAATGTAACGTTCCTGCATCAGTTTGAACTGAGTAATCTTTACAGAAAGATCTTCATACTCATCTGGTTTCGAAAACCGCATACTTAGGTCTTCTAGCTCGGTTTTTATCCAGTATAAGCCTAAACGGTGCGCTATGGGAATGTAAAGCAAGGTGGTTTCCGACAATATTTTTTGTTGCATTTCGGGGCTTAGCGTTTTAAATCTTCGCATGTAATGCAACCTGTCGGCAAGTTTAATCAGGATAATACGTGGGTCTTCCGAATAGGTAAGGAAAAGACTGATAAAGTTTTCGGCATTCAGCGAAATTTTTTCGGTTTGCATTCTGCTGATATTTGCCATTCCACCGAGGATGCCTGCAATTTTTTTTCCAAAAACCTTTTCAATTTCTTTTACCGGGAAATTTCCTTTATGGATGATATCGTGCAGTAATGCACAGATAACAGAAGTAAGCCCTAATTCGAGTTCTTTGGCAACAATACGTGCCACATCTATGGAGTGGATAAAATAAGGATCACCCGATTTACTGGTTTGGGAATGCAAGGTTTGATAGCACAAATCAAAGGCATTGCGAAGCAGTTGGTATTCATTTTTACCGAGAGGTTCGGAAAAAACTTCAAGCAAGTCTGCAAACTGGGAAACGAGTTGTTCCTTTTCTTTTCTGTCTTCTGAAAGCATTCCTGCCCTTTGTATGTTAGTAATTTAACTTCTGTAATTATTTAGGTTCGTTTTTTTGAATCTCGCTTTTCTGTTTGGGATTTTGGGAATCGGCTATTGCCTCCCGCATCTTTGTGTCGGATTTTATATTTTCAAATTTATAATAATCCATCACACCCAGGTTTCCGCTCCGGAAAGCATCGGCAAGAGCCATTGGGATCTGCGCTTCTGCTTCTATCACTTTTGCCCTTGCTTCCTGCGCTTTAGCTTTCATTTCCTGCTCGGTGGCAACAGCCATGGCACGGCGTTCTTCGGCTTTGGCCTGTGCAATATTTTTATCGGCATTTGCCTGGTCCATTTGCAGCATGGCTCCGATGTTTTTCCCTACATCCACATCTGCAATGTCAATGGAAAGGATTTCGAAGGCGGTTCCCGAATCGAGCCCCTTGGCAAGAACCACTTTAGAAATGGAATCAGGATTTTCGAGCACTTCCTTATGCGATTTTGCAGAGCCAATAGCGGTAACAATACCTTCGCCTACACGTGCAAGCACGGTTTCCTCACCTGCTCCGCCCACCAATTGTTTGATACTTGTACGTACGGTTATCCTTGCTTTAACAATTAGCTGTATACCATCCTTGGCTACTGCAACAACAGGAGGTGTGTTAATAACTTTGGGATTAACCGACATTTGCACGGCTTCAAATACATCGCGACCCGCAAGGTCGATGGCTGTCGCCATTTTAAAATCGAGTGAGATATTGGCTTTGTCGGCAGAAATAAGTGCGTTTACTACTGATTTTACCCTGCCACCTGCCAAAAAATGTGCTTCCAGCTCATTTCTGTTCAAAATTAAGCCTGCTTTTGTTGCATTTACTAATGCACTTACAATTACGTTTGGGGGAACTTTTCTCCATCGCATCAGTACAAGTTGGATAAGAGATATTTTAACTCCCGATACTAAAGCTGAAAACCATAAACCTACGGGGATAAAGTAAAAAATCAGCCAAAGTCCGAAAAGACTAGCTATTCCGATTGCTAAAATGATAATGGGTTGCATATTATTAGAATTTAATTGAGAAATCAGGATTCTTTAAGTTTTACAATCAGTTTATTGGCTTCAACTTTCATGACAATAATTTCTTTTTGCTGATCAATAAAATCGCCCTGAGTATGGGCTTCAAAATATTCGTCATTAACAAGCACTTTGCCTGCGGGAGCCAAACGCGAAATGGTAATTCCGGTATCGCCTGCTTTTACGGCATCATTTTCTATTACATTCATTTTGCCTGTAATTTCTGTTTTCAGCATCATACGGTTCCATGTTTTCGAACGTAGGGAAAGGATAAGCAACCCTATACCGGCAACTAATGAAATTGCAAGGGTAACATGCCCTGCCGTGGCACCATATATTCGGTAGGTTTGCCATATGCCCAATGCTATCAGGATAAAGCCCAGGATACCGGCTACAGTAGTACCGGGTAAAACAAGCACTTCGAGAACGATAAATACAATTCCGATAAAAATCAAAAGGGCAATAACGGTCCAGCTCATACAATAGTTTTATTGAATACTAACACTTAATCCCTTGTTCGTCATTTTTTTTGCATAAGGCTCAAGTTTGTCGGGCAAGCCAGTTTTAACTGTGCATTTCCCCTTGAAATGGGCGAGCAATGCACATTGTTCCGCCTGACAAGGTTCGTGTTCACAGATTTCTATAAGAGATTGAATCACAAAATCGAATGTATTTACATTATCATTATGTAATACTAAATCGCTGTAATCCTCATGTTTAGATTCAGATAGAGGTTGGGTGGAGGTTTTTTCGTCGGTTGCCATATCTGTACACATTTTCTTCCACTGTAAAATTACTTTTTTTTCCCATGCAAAATTTGTCTTGCATTTTTTTTATTAACAATCAAAAAACGGAATCCAAACAGCACAAAAACCGGAAAATTATTCACTCCTTTCATTCAATTTTTAAATAATGGAATATCTGTTAAAGAAGGCTATTTATACGGAAACTGTGCACTTTACGAACAACATAGGGATTTCCATATAATGTTTCTACCTGTGCTTCCAAAAATGCCTGTTCATATACCCGTTTACCAGGCGATAGGTGATATGTAATAGTTCCTACCCCATTTTGTGTAGGTATAATTTGCCTTTTTAGCCCCTCCGAGGTTTTCATCAGCTTAAAAAACCTTACGTTTCTGGCTTTATCTGTAGTAGATAGCTGTATAATATATTTATTGTCAGTAGCTATCCGGTTAATAGTTTTTACCACTATCGCTGTTTTATAATCAATCTGTTTACCTTCTTTCGTGTATTCTTTTAAGCCTGGCTGGGGATAATCATTTTCATAAGGAATTTCGGCTGCTACCTTTCCGTTTTTATAATAGCGGATCATCGGTCCGTTTTTTTTCCCTTTGACATAATGAATAAGGGTATTGAGCTTCCCGGAAGTATAATACAGCTTCCCGGTTCCCTCTTTTTTCCCGTTTATATAAATAAATTCATGGCTTACTTTCCCATTTTCAAAATAATTACGGGCAATGCCATCATATTTTCCTTTGTTAATGGTAATTTCAGAAACCAGTGTTCCATTTGCACGAAAAGTGCGTTTTATATTATTTCCCTTTAAATGGTTGGCAGGCAGATTATCATCCGCATTCTGCGTCTGTTGCTGACAGGAAACAAAAAATAGTACGGCAACCAATTGAAAAATAAATAATTTCTTCATGCTTTGCTGATATTATGATATAATAACGGAAATATTTAACTTAAGGTGTTCAAATGTAAAAAGTTTTTTGCCAATTCTGATTTTTTTATACTTTTATCGCCGATTGAAAAAGGGATTATCATTATATCAATTTACACACTATGCTTATAAACTTAATTAAAAAGAACTGGTTATTAATTGTACTTTGTTGTTTTATATCTGTTACACTGCCTTCCTGCGCAAAGAGTGTTTGCCACGGACACCCCACTACACATAAGGTAAAGAAGCACAAATCAGTTTATACAAAGCACAAAGCCAAACAGCACAAACCCATACAAAAAGATTTTATCATCAAAAACAAGTAACATTATATGCGCCGGTTTAGTGTATTATCGGTTATTGCATTGTTATTTTTTTTTATTTCATCGTGCCATATTGCCCGGTTTGTATATTATAATAATGCCGACTTAAACGATTACCGCAAGTTTCCGCAAAAAAATATTCAAAATTCGGGACAAGTTTTTTCATTTTATGACCAGTTACAGAATGCCGGAATTGCGCTTCCCGTCAAATATGCAGGTGATGCCTGTACTCTGGAGTCTTTTCTTACCCGGCATAGCACAGTTGCATTCCTCGTTATCCGCAACGACAGCATTTTGTACGAAAATTACTTTGATGATTATACCCGCGAATCAATAATACCCTCTTTTTCGGTGGCAAAATCATATGTTTCAGCTCTTGTGGGGATAGCTATCCGTGAAGGTTATATTAAAAGTGTGCATCAGCCAATTACCGATTTTTTGCCTGAATTACAAAATCCCGGGTTTGAAAAAATAACGCTGGAGCATCTCCTGAACATGCGTTCCGGAATTCGATTTAACGAAAATTATCTGAACCCTTTTTCACAGATTCCAAAATATTATTATGGGCTGCACCTTGCACACTACATCAGCAAGCTTAAAGTGGAAGAGCCACCGGATTTGCATTATAACTATGTAAGTGTTAATACATTATTACTATCAATGGCTGTTGAAAGAGCTACAAAAAAGCAACTTTCGCAATACCTTGAAGAAAAAATATGGCAGCCTTGCGGGATGGAGTACCCTGCCACATGGAATATTGACAGTAAAAAAGGCAATACAATCAAGGCATTTTGCTGTGTAAATGCCAGAACACGCGATTTTGCACGCTTTGGGAGGTTGTATCTGCATGCCGGGAATTGGAATGGAAGAGAAATCATTCCTGAAGAATGGGTTAAAAAAACACAAAGCGTGATGAACGATTCACGCGACGGGCAGAATTACCATTACACCTATCAATGGAGGGTAACAGATTATGGTGCGACATTTTCTAAGGGTATTTTAGGCCAGTACATTTGGATACTTCCCCAAAAGAATATTATTATTGTACGTCTGGGCAGAAACTACGCAGGTATTGACTGGGCTGATTTTTGCTACGAAATTTCAAAGAAACTGTGATAACCAGGGTAGTTCAATAATGTTTTAGCCGCCTTTTCCGGAAAAGTAAAGTACTGTACATCGGCTTCGGTACATAGCTGCATTTGGTTGTCGAACAATTGCACATGGATATATGCCAAATTGTGTCGGGTATTAATATGCCGGGCATGCAGAGTAATAATGTCGCCAGATGCCACCTGTACTGCCTTTTTAAAACGACTTTCCATCCGGCTTGTTACGCCTCCGGTTTTCAGCTTGGTAAATACAACCCATGACGCTATTTCGTCCATCAAAGTCTGTTGAATACCTCCGTGCAGCACCCCATTCCAGCCTTGGTAATCGGATTGTGCTTTCCATCGGGAAACAATATTGTCCCCTTCTTCGGCAAACTCCATTTTAAGCCCTAAGGGATTATCGGGTGAACAACCAAAACAATTATATCCAGGTTGTTTAACAAAGGGATTAATAATTTTACGCATTAAAATTACTTTGCAATGCCTTTTTTGTATTTTATTTCGGTAACTATCTTTCCTTCTTTGTTAAATTCCTGCCATTTGCCCTCTTTCGTCCCATTGCTGTATAAACCGGTCATTTTTACGCTTCCGTTATCAAAAAACTCAGTAAATATAACTTCATGAACACCGTTTACGTAAATTTCTTCTGTTTGTATTTTTCCATTTTCGAAGAAAGTGAGTTGCTTGCCATCAAAATCGCCTGATTTATAATTATATTCTGCAATAAGTTTCTGTTCTACGCTATACCATTTGGAGGATCCGTTTTTCTTTCCTTCAGAATAAAATGCCTCCTCAAGCATTTTGCCTGGGTAATTATCGTAATAGGTTACCTTCTTACCATTGAGTAAGCCATTTTTATAGTTACATGTCAAAGTGAGGACATTCCCGTTTCCGAACATGCGGTATTGACCATGAAGTTGGTCATTTTTATAATTTTTTTCAGAACTGATGGCACCTTTTTTGTCCAATTCAATACAAATACCGTTTCTCTTTCCATTTTGATAGCTTTCAATTTTATTGGGAATATTTTCAGGATAATAAATTACCCATGTTCCTTCTTTTTTATCGTTTTTATACCATCCGCACACATTAACGCCGCCTATATTTTCTTCCCATCTGGCTTGTTTAAGTTTTTGTTTATCAGTTAAATTAATGGTATCTCCGTTTGCAATTTTAAAAGATTGCGTAAATCCTGCAACAGAAAGCAGGAAAAGTAAATTGATTATTAAAATAGACTTTTTCATTTTTTTAAATTATTTTGAAATGAAACTAATAATTACAACGGCAAATATAAAAAATTGCCGGATTAAATAATACGATTAAACGTAAAAAAAAAGTTAAAATTCTTTAACTATAGATAATTTTTTAAAAAAAGGTGAGATAAATCTGATTTTTTTATTTCTGTCTATCAATCAAATGATTTGACCAAAAAGGTCAAAATCATCGGCAGATGTAATTTTTACCTGTGCAAAAGAACCGGGAGAGGCTTTCTGAAATCCATTTTCAACAAGCACTTCGTTATCCACCTCGGGAGAATCAAACTCAGTTCTGCCCACCAGTATATTATTTTCAGTTCTATCAAATAAGACTTTATATTCTCTGCCTATTTTACCGGTATTTAGCGACAGCGAAATTTGTTGTTGCAGGCGCATGATTTCATCGGCTCTTTCCATTTTAATTTTTTCAGGGACATCATCTTTCAATCGGAAAGCATGGGTATCTTCTTCAGGTGAGTAAATGAAAACTCCCAAGCGATCGAAACGAATATCGCGAATAAAATGCAGTAGTTCCTGAAAGTCCTGTTCCGTTTCGCCGGGAAAACCGGTGATAATTGTTGTACGAAGAGCAGCTTCAGGAATCGCTGTTCGTAAATTTTCAATAAGCTGATATGTTTCTTTTTGCGTAATATTTCTTTGCATCCGTTTCAGGATGGAATCGCTAATGTGCTGCAAAGGCAGATCAAAATATTTGCAGATTTTTGCAGAAGATTGCATTATTTCAACCACGTCCATCGGGAATGCTGCCGGATAAAGGTACTGGAGCCGTATCCATTCAATCCCATTAACGGCAATGAGTTTTTCGAGCAATGCAGCCAGTTTTCTTTTTTTATAAATATCAATTCCGTAATAGGATACATCCTGTGCTATGATTATAAGTTCTTTAACACCTTTTTCCGCTAATATTTTCGTCTCGTCAGCAAGCATATCAATGGGTTGTGAAATATGCCTCCCTCTGATAAGTGGGATGGCACAAAATGCACAAGTACGATCACATCCTTCGGCAATTTTCAAATAAGCATAATGGGGAGGAGTCGTTAGCATTCGCTCTGAAGGGAGAAACGGGTAGTGTTTGTCGAACTGGCTGATGATCTGTTCCATCTGGTTGACACCAAAAATACCGTCGGCTTCTGGAATTTCTTTTTGAATCTCTTCCCTGTACCTTTCAGTTAAACATCCCATTACATACACTGCAACAACAATTCCTTTTTTTTTGGCTTCTATAGCATTAAGAACAGCGTCAATAGATTCTTCTTTTGCATCTTTTATAAAACCGCAAGTATTGATGATTACCACATCACCAGGTGAAAAAGTATCTTCAAATACTACTTTAAAACGGGCAGCTTTGAGTTTTCCCATCAGCACTTCTGAATCCACAAGGTTTTTGGAACATCCTAACGAAATGCAATTAATACGTTGTGTTTTCAAAACCGTTAAAATATAAAAAAATTAATTAAACAAACTATCAACAAATTCATTTTTATTGAAAAGTTGTAAATCCTGCATTTTTTCTCCTATACCTATATACTTTACAGGAACTTTAAACTGGTCGGAAATCCCAATAACCACACCTCCCTTGGCTGTACCATCGAGTTTGGTAAGACACAGAGCGTTTACTTCGGTAGCTGCAGTAAACTGTTTTGCCTGTTCGATGGCATTTTGCCCGGTAGAGGCATCCAGGATGAGCAAAATTTCGTGCGGGGCATCGGGAATTACCTTCTGCATCACTTTTTTGATTTTGGTAAGTTCATTCATCAGTCCCACTTTGTTGTGTAACCTGCCGGCAGTATCAATAATCACTACGTCAGCACATTTTGTTTTTGCCGAATTGAGTGTATCGAAGGCAACCGAAGCCGGATCGGAGCCCATTTGCTGACTGACGATAGGTACATCAGCCCGTTGTGCCCATATGTGTAACTGATCAACAGCTGCGGCACGAAAAGTGTCGGCGGCACCCAGTACAACCGATTTTCCTGCCTGTTTATAGTGGTAAGCCAGTTTTCCGATAGTGGTGGTTTTTCCCACTCCGTTCACCCCTACTACCATAATAACATAAGGTTCCGTTTTTGGAGGGAAATCGAAGCCATACATCTCACCCAATTCGTTTTCAGCGAGCAGGGCTGCTATTTCCTCTTTCAGCAGAGTGTTAAGTTCATCGGTTCCCACGTATTTATCCCGTTTCACCCTTGCTTCTATACGTTCTATGATACGCAACGTGGTTTCCACTCCCACGTCAGAAGTAATCAGAATTTCTTCAAGATTATCAAGTACTTCATCGTCAATTTTTGACTTTCCCAATATGGCTTTCGACAATTTTGAAAAAACGCTGGTCTTGGTTTTTTCGAGTCCCTTATCGAGACTTTCTTTTTTTTCTTTGGAAAATATTGAGAATAAGCCCATATATGAAAATATTTTGGATAATTAAAAATAAAAAAAGCTTTCTTCTTTAGCAGAAAAAAGCCTTAAATTTTATGATGAAATGAATTTATTTCTTTGCCAGGAAATCTTTAACCTGGTCGTTAGGAACAATATTTTCTTTAAAAACGTATGCACCGGTTTTGGGTGAACGAACCATGCGGACTACTTTCGCAAAGTCTTTACCGGAACTGGTTCTCAGGGTTGCAACTACTTTCTTTGCCATGGTATAATTGTATTATTTGATTTCTTTGTGAACGGTAACTTTTTTCAAATACGGGTTGTATTTTTTTAGTTCAAGTCTTTCGGGTGTATTTTTCTTGTTTTTCACCGAAATGTAACGCGACATTCCGGGAACACCACTGGTTTTTTGCTCGGTACATTCCAGAATTACTTGTACTCTTGCTTCTTTATTTTTCTTAGCCATTATTAATTCTTTTAAAAATTCGGGTTGCAAAAATAGAAACTTTTCTGTAAAAAAACTATCTCAGTTTAAAAAAAAATTAATTTTACCGCTATGAACTGGGAAAGTTATATAAATGGCTTCATCGCTTATTTACAATTAGAAAAATCACTATCGCAAAATACTATTGATGCGTACACCCACGATATAAAAAAATTCAGAGACTTTCTTGATGCTTCAGCTATTCAAATTGCAGTAAACAAAGTATCTGTTAACCATTTACGAGATTTTACAGCAGACCTCAAACGTTTGCTGGTGCATCCCACTTCCCAGGCAAGAATCATTTCGGGCATCAGGGCTTTTTTTCACTACCTCATCATTGAAAAAATTATAGATGAAAATCCGGCTGATTTATTGGACTCTCCAAAAACAGGGCGAAAGCTGCCAGAAATTCTTTCGGTAGAAGAAATTGAAAAAATGATTACAGCCGTTGATCTCAGCAAAGCCGAAGGAGAACGCAATAAAGCCATCATCGAACTGTTGTACGGATGTGGTTTACGGGTTTCAGAGCTTACCAGCCTGAAAATTACAGATGTTTTTCTCAACGAAGGCTTTCTCCGTATTACCGGAAAAGGAAATAAACAACGGCTGGTACCAGCAGGAAGACCGGCATTAAAACAGTTACATTTGTATCTTAGCCATATTCGCAATCATCAGGCAATAAAAAAAGGATACGAAAATTACATTTTTGTCAACCGGAACGGGAGCAAACTGTCGCGTGAAATGGTATTTTTAATTGTGAAAGAAGTTGCGGCAAAAGCCGGAATACATAAAAAAATCAGCCCGCACACTTTCCGACATTCCTTTGCCACACATTTGATCGAAAATGGTGCTGACCTTAGGGCTGTACAGGAAATGTTAGGACATGTTTCCATAACAACAACAGAGATTTATACACATATCAGCCAGCGGTTTCTTGAAGAAACTATCAGAAAATTTCATCCACGCAGCCAACAAAAAAAGTAACTCAACTATGGCGCATAACGTACAAAAAAAGTAGTTTGCAGAATTTTTTTGATGTTTTGCCGAAATTTATAGTTGTAATATCCAAAATCTTAATAATTTTCCACATTCAAAAATCTATATTTATATATTATTTAATAAAATGAAAACCAGAAAAATAATTAAAATTGTATCTATGATGATACTTACAACTACGCCGGTATGGCTTACCGGAAACAACACCGGCACTGACCGGCATGGCTTCAGGCTGATAGAAAAACGATTTGTAAAAGAAGTAAATGCAGAATGTTATTTTTTCGAACACATTAAAAGTGGCGCACACTTGTTTAAAATTGCAAGCAACGACCCAAACAAAACTTTTAGCATTGGTTTTAAAACCTTCCCTGAATCTGATAACGGAGCGCCTCATATAATGGAACATTCTGTGCTTAACGGCTCGAAAAATTTCCCGGTTAAAAGCCCTTTCGACATTCTTAATAAAGGCTCGCTCAATACTTTTATTAATGCCTTCACCGGCAAGGATATGACTATGTACCCTGTGGCAAGTATGAACGATAAAGACTATTTCAACCTGATGCATGTTTACCTCGATGCTGTTTTTAACCCACTGATATATACAGAACCCCGTATTTTAAAGCAGGAAGGCTGGCATTATGAACTTACCGAAGTCGAAAGCCCGATTGTTTTTAAAGGTGTAGTTTATAATGAAATGAAAGGTGCGTTTTCAAGTCCTTCGAGAGAACTTTCATACCAGGTATTCAAAAATCTTTTCCCCAACAATGGGTATGGATACGAATCAGGCGGACATCCTGCTTCGATACCAACTCTTACCTATGAGTATTTTATTAATTTTCACAAGCGTTTTTATCATCCCGGTAATAGTTATATTTTCCTCTACGGAAATGCCGACCTTGACAAGGAACTTGAATTTATCAACGACAACTACCTGTCGAATTACGGACAATTAAAGGATAAGGTGGTGGTTGATGACCAAAAACCCTTTGAGGCAATGAAAGACATAACTGCAAATTACTCGGTAATGGAGGGTTCAGAAACAGCCAATCAAGCCTACTTGTCATATAATGTTGTTGCTGGGCATAATATGGAAATCGAACTCACTATGGCTTTGGATATTATTTGTGAAGCCATTGTAAACCAGGAATCGGCTCCTTTACGACTTGCCTTGCAGGAAGCCGGAATTGGGCAGGATGTATATGCCTATAACAATTCGTATAAACAAAATGTTGTACAGATAATAGTACAAAATGCTAATGCTTCCGACAAAGAAAAATTCTATAATATATTAAACAAAATATTCAACGATGCAATAAAAAATGGCATTGATAAAGAAACAATACAGGGTATACTCAACAGGATAGAGTTTCAACTGCGCGAAGGCAATGATGCACAAAAAGGGCTCACGTATATTACACAGTCATTGCCAGGTTGCTTTTTCGCAAATGATCCGTTTGTAGGACTTGAATATGAAAAGTCTCTTGCCAAACTCAAAAAAATGATTAACAACGGGTATCTTGAAAAAGTTATCGCTCAGTATTTCATCAATAATCCACATACGTTACTACTTACCCTTGTGCCCCAGCCGGGTTTGGACAAGGAGAAAAATATCCAGGCTGAACAGGAATTAAAAAAATACAAGGAAAACCTGAACAATTCACAAATAACATCGCTGGTGAATGAAACACAGGAATTGATTGCATATCAAAAAAGAGAAGATAGCCCGGAAGCCTTACAGACCATACCTCTGCTTGATATTAAAGATATTAATCCCAAAGCCGAATGGTACGGTGTACAGGAAAAGCAGATAGCCGGAGTAAAAGTTTTACATCACGAAGAATTTACTAACGATGTGGTGTATGCAAATTTATATTTCGACATGCGGGTGCTTCCCGAAAATCTTATCCCTTATGCCTCTTTGTTATCGAACCTATTGGGACTAATGGATACGGAAAAATATTCTTTTGGCGATTTGAACAAAGTTTTAAACATCCATACGGGTGGGTTTAATACTTTCCTTAGTGCATATGCTGAAGATTTAGACGACAATAAGTTACTTCCCAAATTTGTAGTTTCGACAAAAGCCATGAACGTAAAAGCAGACAAGCTTTTTGAACTCACACAAGAGGTATTACTGAAAACCCATTATAATGATACCGCCCGTCTCCACGCATTGCTTAGCCGTTTCCAGGGACAGTTGGATGCACGTATCAAGAGGAGTGGCGCCAATTACACAAGTACACGGTTCAATTCGTATATTACTAATAAAGGGCAGTTCAATGAATTAACTGATGGCGTTGATTACTATTGGTTTATTACTGATCTTTCTAATAATTTTAATCAAAAGTCGCAACAAATTGCCGAAAACCTGAAAACTATTGCCACTTTGTTGTTTACCAAAGATAACCTTATTGCCGCCAACACCGGTAGTTCCGGCGATGGAGAAGTGTTTAACAAAAATATCAAAGGATTTATTTCAGCTTTACCTGTTAAAAAGTCGGTTTACAACCAATGGACATTTACCCCTGAAAAGAAAAACGAAGGATTGCAAACTGCCTCGAAAGTGCAATATGTTATTCAGGGATACGATTTTAAAAAGCTGGGTTACAAATGGGATGGAAAGATGCGCGTTCTTAATCAAATTCTTTCCACTGACTGGTTGCAAACCCAAATACGTGTGATTGGAGGTGCTTATGGTGGATATTCCACCTTTTCTCCGGGCGGAATCATCACCTTTAACTCTTACCGTGATCCCAACCTGAGCGAAACCCTGAATAATTACAGTACAACCCCCGATTATCTCCACAAGTTTACAGCGGATGAAAAAGCCATGACCCGCTACATTATCGGAACTATTGCCGGAATGGACGACCCTCTGACCCCTTCACAAAAAGGAACACAGGCTGTAAGTTATTACTTCACCAAACGCTCAGCCGAGGACATACAAAACGAACGCAATGCCATTCTATCTACAACACAGGACGATATCCGGGGATTTGCCGGTCTCATCCAGGATATCCTTGACCAAAAAACCTACTGTGTGTATGGAAATGCCGAAAAAATTGATAGCAATAAAGATCTTTTCAAACAATTGGTTAAATTGCAGTAACATATATTATAATCTGATTGATATATAATTATATTCATAAACCCGGGAGGTGGTATCTACAAACAGAACCGCTTTCCGGGTTAATTATTTTTAATAATCAATCATCAATAGAATTCAAACCCGTGCAAAACAATGCAATGTCCTTGGATTTAATTTAAGCCATCTGCCCGTAGAGCATACTTTAAATATCTGTATCTGCACTCCAGTTTACAGAATGTAACTGGTCATTCTGGAAATAAAAATCAATTAAGCCGTCGTCGAATGAGAGACGTTTTTCGCCCCAGGTTTCTTCTTCAGTTTCAAAATCCGGATACCCTTTTTCCTTCATCAGGGCAATAATACCTTTTTTGTTGAGTGAGTGCAAAGGTTTTTCAAAAAGAGTAATATTATTTACGCCTGCTTCAACGGATGTAAAGCTAAAGGTGTCCTCTCCCTCAAAATACAGGCTAAGTTCTGCATTAGCATAATAAAAGACAGTAATTTTCTGACTGTCATATAGTTCATCATCGAAACTTTCCACTTCATCGGGTTTTCCAAGCAGTTGTTCTGCTGTTTCCATTGAGCACCCGAAAGGAATATCCGAAAGTCCTTTTAACAAGTGAATTGCGTAAGTAGTTGTTTCCATAAATATTTCATTTAAAAGGTGACTCAGGTTCTTTAGCCATATGATTATAAGCAAGTGTATCCAGTAATCTGGGGAACCATTTACTCAGAAAGACACTCAGTTTGCCTTCAACAAAAGTAAGAATTAATGTTCGTTTTTTCTTTTCCAGTGCATGAATAATTTTTTCGGCAGTTTTTTCGGCAGTCATCATTTTCGATTCGTCACGTGGAGTTTCTCCCTGTACTGAACCATCGGCTGTACGGGCTCTGAACCGGATATTTGACGCCGTAAAACCCGGTGCTGCAACCAGTACATGCAAACCAGCATGTAGATTTTCAACCCGTAAAGTATCGAGAAATCCCCTGATGGCGTATTTTGAAGCTGAATATCCTGTACGTCCTGGTAGTCCGATATACCCTGCAATAGAAATAATTCCTGCAACCGAGCCTTTACTTTTTAACAGGTAAGGCAAAGCGTATTTTGTACAATATACCGTCCCCCAAAAATTTATGTCCATAAGCTCACGAATAACGTTGATTTCAACATCTTTAAAGAGCGCACGCATGGAAATACCGGCGTTATTGATAAGGACATCTATGGTCCCGAACCGGGCAACGGCTTTTTCAACCATAGCTTTACAATCGGATTCTTTACTCACATCAGTTTCAACATAGATATTTTCGCAACCCTGGTTTTCCAATTGGGCGGATAACTTCGCCAATTTTTCCTGGTTTCTGGCTGCCAATACTAATTTTGCCCCTTTTCGGGAACATACCTCCGCTAAGGCTTTCCCTATTCCGGAAGAAGCTCCTGTGATTATTACCACTTTATTTGCAAGCATGCCGGCGTGATTCATTTTTGCAATAATAAGGATTTTTTTACGACAATTCACCTTAGCAGGTTTTTAACAGAATTTTTGTGGCAAACAATTTAATTGAACGGAAGTATTTTCCCATATCGGCAACTTATTTTTTCTACTTTTGACAATCGAATAATACATCATGATCAGCCAGCGACAATTATTTTTAACTTATTTAGCCCAGACCTCCCCTTCGCCCATAGGCATTGAAATTGAACGTGCAGAAGGCATTTACCTTTACGATACCACTGGTAAACGTTTTACCGATCTTATTTCAGGTATTTCTGTGAGCAATACCGGACATTGCCATCCACGGATAGTGGCTTCCATCAAAAAGCAGACGGAAAAATACCTGCACCTGATGGTTTATGGCGAGTTGATACAATCTCCACAGGTACAATTTGCCTCCGCACTCGCAGAATTGCTCCCGCCAAACCTGCAATCGGTATATTTTGTAAACTCGGGAAGCGAAGCCGTGGAAGGAGCATTGAAGCTGGCAAAACGTTTTACAGGGCGCAGTGAGATTGTCGCTTTAAGAAATGCATATCATGGAAGCTCACACGGTTCAATGAGCGTGATGGGTAATGAATATTTTAAGAATGCCTTCCGTCCTTTGCTTCCTGGCATAAAATTCATTTCGTTAAACGATGAAAATGAGTTGAAAAACATCAGTACCCGAACGGCTTGCGTTATTATTGAGCCTGTTCAGGGAGAAGCCGGGATAAGGATATCCGGAACGGCTTATCTTAAAGCACTGCGCAAACGCTGCAACGAAACAGAAACTTTGCTCATTTTCGACGAGATACAAAGCGGTATGGGCAGAACCGGGAGCATGTTCGTTTTTGAGCAATACGGTGTTATTCCTGATATACTTTTGCTTGCCAAAGGTGTGGGAGGCGGAATGCCGTTAGGCGCATTTATTTCTTCCAACGAAATTATGCATAGCCTTTCTTTCAACCCTGTTCTCGGGCATATTACCACTTTTGGCGGACATCCGGTAAGTTGTGCGGCAGCTTTGGCAAACCTGCAGGTGATACGTGAAGAAGAACTAACGAAAATAGTTATCACAAAAGAAAAATTGTTCAGGGCATTGCTGGAAAACCACCCGAAGATTCGGGAAATACGTTCAAAGGGCTTGTGGATGGCATTGCAAATGAACAATTATTTACAGGTTAAACAATTGATAGATAATTGTATTGAAAAAGGAGTCCTACTTGACTGGTTTCTGTTTTGCGACAATGCCGTACGCATTGCACCTCCACTGATAATTACCGAAGAGCAGATAAAGGAAAGTTGTAAAATTATCCTCGGCTGTCTTGATGTTCTTGTTTAAAATTAAACAATTGATTATAATACGATATAACTGATATTTATCCGATGCACACCTTTCAAATCACCGTCCGCGGTTACGAACTCGACTCGTACGGGCATGTAAACAATGCCGTATATGTAAACTATTTCGAACAAGCACGCTGGGAAGTCCTTCGTGATAAAAAAATACTCGAAAAATATCAAAATTCGGGATATTTCATCGTTGTTGCGGAGAATACCATCCGCTATCATCGCGAAGCAACTCTTTTTGATACCCTGACAATTGAAACCACTATGCATAAACAGTCGCCTTACCTTGTTTTCAAACATAAAATGAAAAATTCAAAAGACGGTCTGAAAACGGCAACTGCCACCGTAAAAACCCTGCTTCTCGATAAAGAAAGGATGATTTGTGATTTTCCTTCCGAATTTTTCGATTAATTTTGCCATTGATGGAAAAAATAGCCCATTGGACCACTAAAGAAGATATAGGGATACTTACACTGAAGAATCCCCCGCAAAATTTTATTAAAGAACCCGATTTTTTAAGCACAGAACGTTTACTTGAACTAACTAAAGACGTAAAAGGTATGCTCATCACCGGGTTCGGGAAACATTTTTCGGCAGGTGCTGACTTGCAATCTCTAAAAATACTCTCGCAGAACAAGGAACTCCTGCTTAGCAAACTCACATATGGCAACGAACTTCTGAAGTGCATCGAGGAATTAAATATTCCTGTGATTGCAGTTGTAAATGGGATATGCTTTGGTGCAGGATTGGAAATAGCACTGAGTGCACACCTGCGTATTGTTGCCAAAAACAGTCTTTTTGCCTTTCCCGAAATAAACCACGAACTGATACCCGGACTGGGAGGCATAATAAGACTGCTTGAAAATATTACGAAAAATGAAGCTGTTCAATTATTGCTTAAAGGAGATGTAATTGATGCAGAAAAGGCGCTCTCACTGCATATTGCAGACGATTTAGTTCCGGCGGCAACCCTGATGGAACATGCAATTCAGCGCATCAAAAGGATGACTGATTGTCGCTCGACTGAAGTTATCCATTGCATCATGCAGGCGATAAATAATACCCGAAAGATGACGCGCGATGATGCAATAGCCGCCGAAACAAGGATGTTTTGTGAACTTGCGGCACGAACAAACCAAATCTTTTAGTCTATGTATACAACCATACACTGGACGATAGAAGATTCTGTTGGCAGACTTGTCCTTACCAACCCACCCTCTAACAAGATGGGCATACTGTTTTTTGATGAATTGTCTGACTTTACCCATAAATTAGACACTAAAAGCATCTCTGCGATAGTGATAAGTGGGAAAGGAAGACATTTTTCCTATGGTGCCGAGTTGCACGAACTATTGAATCTGATGCAAAGTAATGCAAGAGATAACCCTGACAGAAATCATTATTCTCCGTTCTTCAGTGAAAACATCTCATCGTTTAATTTCTTTTACAAACTCCAGATTCCTGTTATCGCAGCAATAAGAGGTGTTTGCCTTGGCTCGGCTCTTGAAATGGCAATGCATTGCCATTTCCGCTTTTGCGGAGAAAACTCGGTGCTCGGGCTGCCGGAAGCTTCTTACAACCTTATACCCGGCTGTGGAGGTATTTATAATTTGCTCAACTTAACTTCGCGACTTACTGCCCTGGAATTGCTTCTGCACGGGAATACTTTCTCTGCACAACAGGCGCTGCAATGGAACATAGCCGATGCTGTGATGCCATCGAAGACCATTATTGACAAGGCTATAAACTTTGCCAGGAAAATAGCAACTGGATATTCAATATACTATAAAAAAGATTACCTGAAACTTTTACAATGAACATTACAAATAACACCAAAAGCAGAAAGGTAAAATTGATTGGAACAGGTGCATTCCTCCCCGGGGAAGCTATTCCATTCTCCCAGGTGGACTATTACCTCGGGCAACTCGACGAAATTCCTGATAAGCTGAAAAAGTGGCTCGGCAGAATGCGTGAAATCATGGAGCAGATGCTCGAAATAAAATATTATCACTTTGCCATTGACCCGCAAACCCGCTGCTTTACCGAGGACAACATAAGCATGGCAGTAAAAGCCGCAAACATTGCCATTGAAAGGGCTGGCATTTTGCCATCCGACATTGACTTTATTGCTTACGGGAGTGCACATCAGCACCAGATGCCTACTGCTTCGGTTCGCATACAGGAAGCACTCGGAATTGAACAATGCGGAGAGATTTCCATTCATGCCAATTGCACCTCGGCATATAAGGCATTGCTTGTTGCCCATGAATTTCTTATGAGTGGAAGGTATAAAACGGCTTTGGTATTATCATCATCCATGTCGTCGTCGGAATTAAGGGCGGAATATTATAACCAGCCTCTCGCAAAAAAAGAAGAACTCTTCCTGCGCTATTTCCTGAGCGACGGAGCGGGTGCATTAGTCCTTAAAGCCACCGATAACGACAAGGAAGGTATTTTTCTTCAGAATACAAGCATGGAATCAATAGGCGGGAAAAAACCGGCTGCCATGCGCAACCTTCGCCCTGCCTACTGGATGAATCCCAAAGAAGAATACGAAAAGGCATACCATCATCTTGCCCAGCTCTTCAACGAACAACTCCGCGAACATTTCAACGAAGCCGGCGGAAGTGTTTTCTATAAAGGCTTGCAACGCATGATTGGAAAATACAATATCGCCGTGGATAAAATCAGGTATTTCCAGGTAAATTTCCCTTCGCGTCATATATCGGAAATTGTGATGGACGAATGCGAAACTCTGGGAATTGCCCGCAGCACATGGTACTCGAAAATGGCAAGTATGGGATATACCGGTCCGCCTATGGCTTTTATCTGTCTAGACCAGATTGTAAACAACGAAACTCTTGATAAAGGCGATCTCATACTAAGTTTTGTTACCGAAGTAAGCAAATTTATGCAGGCAGGTTTTGTTTTTAAAAAAGAATAAATGGATAAAGACAAACGATACAGCCTCTTTCTGATAAGCCCTGCACAAAAATATGTTAACTATCCCGCCCATACCGAACTGAGCCGGATTTTCGGCAAAAAAAGGTTCATGATTCCACTGGCACTGCCCGTAATTGCTGCACTAACTCCCGATAATTATGATATTAAAATCATTGATGAGGAAATAGAACCTATACCAGAAAATGCAACCCCGGATATTGTGGGGATAACTACCCTTGCTTCTACTTCAACACGTGCATTTCAAATAGCAGATAATTACCGCAAAAAGGGTATTCCGGTAGTTATGGGAGGAGCTTATGCTTCGTACCGTGTGGAAGAAGCCCTGAAACATGCCGACAGCATAGTAGTTGGTGAAGCCGAAAATAACTGGAAGCAATGCCTTGCTGATTTTGAGAAGGGAGAACTAAAGCCGGTTTACACTTGCGATACGTTCTGCGACTATAGCGAAGCCCCCCTGCCCCGCTGGGATTTGGTTCCTATGAACAAGATTTTCCAGGCAGCGGTACAGGTATCGCGGGGATGCCCTTTCAACTGCGATTTCTGCATTGTTTCGCAGACCTTCGGAAGGAAAATGCGTTACCGTAACATTGATAATGTTGTTGATGAGATAAGCCGGCTACCGTCGAAATACGTATTTTTTGTTGATGACAACCTCACCATGAACCATAAATACGTCCGCGAGCTGATGCAGAGGATACAACCATTGCATATTTCATGGGGCTGCATGGCAAGTATTGACATTGCAAATGATGATACTCTGCTTACTGAGATGGCAGATGCCGGATGTTTCAATATACTTGTGGGATTTGAGTCGCTGAATCCGCAAAGCCTTGATGAAACACATAAGAAACATAATAAGGGTGCAAGTATTTATGAGGAAGCCATCCGCAAAATCCATAGCCACGGTATTCATATCAATGCTTCTTTCATAGTGGGCTTCGACAATGATACTGCAGAGGAGTTCGACAGGATTTTCGACTTTACATTAAAAAATTCTCTTCCCAATATCAATCTTCATATACTGTCGGCTACGCCGGGAACTCGTTTATACGATAAAATGCAGGCTGAAGGCAGAATGTATCCACACGACTTTGCAATGAACGCCGGACATTTTCCCGTTCTGCACTATATGAAAATGTCGCAATCGGAAATATTTGAAAAATACATGCAAACGATTGCCCGCCTGTATAGTTTCGATACCATTCTCCGGAAGGCAAAACAGTTATTCGGCAATGGAAACTTCGCCAAACCTGGAGCCGACATAAGCACAGGGCTTAAATTCCGGCTTATGGCTATCATCATCGGCAATTTTGTGTTTACAACCGACAAAAACCGCAGGAAACTTCTGTTTTTTATGCTCAGAAACATCCGTGAAGGCAAAATAGCCAAGGACCGTGCATTTGCATTCATGCTTTCGATGCTTGGATATCACAGGCATGTGCAGAAACATCTCCGCCGCATGGATGAATACCGCAACCTGATTAAACCATATGATAAAGGGGCATTTGAGAGTTTCAGATTGCAACATTCCGGTTTGGAATTTTAAGTTTCAGGTATAAGTTTACCCTGACAAATGATGATTATGCTGATGAATACACTCATGAACCGGCTTTCGGTTTACAGGATGAAGTGGTATGACAAGCAAATCAAAAGATAAATAAGCCTTTTGTAAACTTAATACTACCTATTTACTCAGTAAAATGCCCGATGCAAAAGTTAATATGCTAAATATTAAAGTTAAAGCATCAAACTATAAAGTTAAAACATCAGGTTACGAAGTTAATACCTAAGGTTATAAAGTTAAACCATCAGGTTGTGATATTAATACACCATGTCATTAAGTTAAACCATCAGGTTATATGGTTAATACGTCAGGTTGCGATGTTAATACATCAGGTACGGCTAAGCAATTTAATTAGCTAAAAATTTTTGACTAATGATATTAAAATACCATTTAATAACAGATTAATTTTTTGACAAAAAGTTATCAACATCTTATATTTCACATCTATAATACGATATAATGAAAATAAACAATTTTGTTAATAACATTATTTGCAAGTTATTATTTTCAGATTTATTAACTTGTTATTTTTGTTAAAAAAAAGAGTTTTAGCATTCGAACTACTTAAAAACTAACTATAAAGCCTGAATAATTTAAGGTATCAATACATATCAGGGGCTAAAAAGTAAGGTATGGAAATAAATCAAATTACAGAAAAGATAATAGGCTGTGCCATAGAAGTACATAAAAATCTTGGACCTGGTTTGCTTGAATCCGCTTATGAGGAATGTTTGATTTTTGAATTAAGAAATGCAGGATTAAAAGCAGAAAGACAAATTGCTGTTCCTGTGGTTTATAAAGACATAAATATTAAGCTCCGTGGTTCTCCGTACAAGTTAAAATATTATAACACAAAAAAAAAACAAACCTTAGTGCTGCTTCGTGCCTCCGTGGTTTATATTTTTTTAACCACTAAAAGCACAAAAAAACACAAAGAAAAAACAAACCTTAGTGCTGCTTCGTGCCTCCGTGGTTTATATTTTTTTAACCACTAAGAGCACAGAGCTGCGCAGAGAAGTAATAAACCACTTAAATTGAATTATCAACACAAGTTTAACAATTAAAATTAACAAGCCATGAAAAAAAATTATCCTTACCCGCTTTATGTAACACTACAAGGCGAACTGATTATTATCAGAAACTACATGGAACTGCAACCAAATTTTTCAGCCCGTAACCCCGATATGACTGTTGCATACGGACAAGAAATTGAAACACGTATCAACCAGGCAATCATCAGTTTTACTACCGACAAAAAGCAGGAACAGAAAGCAGCAACCCGCGACATTAAAGCCATAATTGCCGAAAGCAAAGTTAAATTATCAGATTTGTTTACCGACATCGCGGTAGTGTTCCGCAGCGACAAGCCCAAAGTTGATCTTTTAAAAAATGAGCTGGGATACACCAGATTTAACCGCAAAGCAAATGAAAATGTACAGGAAGCTATCATACAATATCTTTTTACCTTTGCCGACAACCTGCCAGCCTATCGTAGCGAACTGACAGGAAAAAAGATTCCCGACAGCCGTCTCGACGAAATAATAAAACTTGCCCAGGAATGCAAAAATGCCAACATCACACAGGAACTCAGCAAAAGTAAAAGCAGGCAACTAACCGCCGAACAGCAAGCAGAGGTAAACACACTCTATACCGAGGTGATGGCTATCTGCCGCTTAGGCAAATCCATCTTCCGCCAGGATAAAGAAAAATGGCAATTGTTTAACTTCAAAAGCGTAATAGAAGCTTTTGGCGGAACACGAACAAAAAAAGAAGAAGAAATCGTGCCAACTAACTAATTTGAAGATTTGAAGATTTGGGAAAAGCCTTGTAGGGAATTGGGAGTTTTTATTTGTGGGGGGAATGATAAATAATGAGTAAATAAATGGAGTGAGGGGATTATAGTGATATTGTGGTAATTCTTTGGCGATAGTACGTATCTAAAACTGACTTGCAAAATGGACAATAGTGTTTTCAAAATCTCTGACCAAGTAAATATGGTTAATGAAGAATATAGACATGTAGTTGTGTTAGGTGCTGGTGCAAGCAAAGCATCATGTATAGATAAAGCTGAAATGAGTGGCAAGCAAATTCCATTAATGAATGACTTGCACAAAGTAATTGACTTAAAAACAGAATTAAGTGATCTGCCGATTGATTTACAGAATGAAAACTTTGAAGTTATATTTTCAACACTTTATGACAAAGATCCAAATTCGGATATTTTGCGAACGATTGAGAAAAAAATATACGACTACTTTTCTTCACTCAAACTTCCTGACACGCCAACAATTTACGACCATCTTATTCTTTCACTTCGCAAAAAAGATTTAATCGCAACATTTAATTGGGACCCGTTTTTATGGCAAGCATTTGAAAGAAATTTATCGTTTACTGACAACCTTCCACAACTTGCTTTCTTGCATGGCAATGTTGCTATTGGATTTGACAAAGATACAAAGACATTTGGACCAAATGGATATCTCAACCTTAAAACAAAAAAAACATTTCAACCAACACGACTTTTTTATCCAATAAAGCATAAAAATTACAACTCTGATCCTTACATCAAGAATCAGTGGAATCAACTTTCAATGTTTCTTAAAAATCCAGCAAGAGTTACAATCTTTGGTTACTCTGCACCAAAGACAGATGTTGAAGCAATTAGTATAATGAAAACTGCTTGGGGACTTCCAGAAAGAAATCATCTATTTACTCAGTTTGAAATCATAGATATTAAACCAAAATGCGAACTAACAAAATCTTGGAAGGACTTTATCTTTAGCCATCACTACGAGGTTACAAACAACTTCTTTAAATCATCAATCATGCGGTTTCCAAGACGGACAGGTGAGGTTTTCTTGGCAAATTATCTTGAAGGAAAATGGTATCAGGAAAATTATCCTCCAAAATTTAAAAACTTTAAGGATATGAAGACTTGGTATTCTACATTAATTGATAGTGAACAAAAACCCGGCTGAGCGGAATTTATAATTCCACAGAATTCTTTAAATTGATTATAGGTTTAATCATAATTTTGTATCATTATAAAAAATAAAATTTATTTGAAATGGAAATTTATAAAAACTTAAGCGGAAATTCTGGTATAACACATTATGAAATTGGAGAAGATTATATTGATGTGAAATTCATAGACAATCCAACAATTTATTTTTACTGTAATAAGAAAATTAGTAAAGCACATATTAACAAAATGAAAGATTTAGCAAAAAAAGGCAAGGGATTGTGTACATATATAGCTCAAAATCCAGAAATAAAAGATAATTTCAGCAAACGATGAAGTGAGTTATATCCCCTGCTGCGCGTTCCTGGTTAAACTTGTATCCCGCTCTGAACAACGCGTAATTTATAATTCCGCTAAATAACAAAGAAGAAAGCGAAATAAAACAAATGGAAACAGAAAATTGCAAACTTTATAAGGTTGAGGGGAGGTGCAAATTTCGCTCAGACTGGGGACATAAAAGCAGTAAGACTACGGAAATATATACTCACATAACAACAAAAGGATTTGATAAAATAACAAGTCCATTAGATAATTGGGATATTTAAATTATTTTTATATTTGTGAACGGAAAGCAATAACTAATCACGAAATAACTGCCATAATGGTGGTTATACAGTCGTTATGGGCAATTGGGACGAAGCATTCAACGACATTGAAACAAATTATGCTAAGATATTCATGAGAACAAAGAAATTATACTTCATAATCCTAATATTCTTGTTTACTGGTATTAGTTTATTTGCACAGGAAAAGCCCTACAACTTAATAAAGTTTGGGGTTAAGGGATTTGGTGGAATAACTGATACTTGTTACTTAAACACAATGGTTACAGACTGGTTTAATAAGGTTGTAGATGCTAGTAATGCGGAGTTACAGAGTGACCCCGTTACATTACCTTTTAATATAGAATATGGCTATCAGCCATTCATAATCATCAGACCGCTTCGGCTTCTTCAAATCGGAGTTAAAATGGATTATGCCTTTTCAAGTTTAACTGTTCAATTTCAAAATCAACTAATCAATCAGAATTACGAATTAAATATTAAGAAAAAGTCATACAACCCTGGTGTATTTGCTTACCTGACTTTGGGAAAAATGGAGCTTGGTGGTGGGCTGTTTCGCTCCTATACATATTTAGACATAACTGATGATTTTTTTGGATACAAAGATAAATGGTACGGTACAAATACTGGCTATGAGTTAAGTCTTGGTTTTTCCTCGTCTCGCGAAAAACATGTTGGTTTTACAATGGGTATTAGATACAGGGATTTGCTAATTAATGAATTTGAAGATAATTTAAAAAGGAAAATAACTTATTCAGACAATCAGGAAAATATATCACTCAATATGTCGGGATTTTTTATTGAAATGGGTTTGTATTTTCAGTTTGTAAAAATTAAAAAGCAGAAAAATGAAAACTAATTCAATTACCAGATATTTTTTCGTACTTTTTTTAGCACTTATTTTATGGGGATGTAAAAAAGACGTTCTCAAACCAACGAATGAAGAATTCAAAGTAAAATCCTTTATCAGCAATATTAAAAGCTACAATGTTAATTCTGAGTATAATGATAACATTATGCCTACAGATACTACTTCGGCTGACAAACCTTATGTTTCTGTTCAGTCATGGGTAATAAAAGGGAAAGACATTTTAATGAGTATTACTGTACCAGATGATGCAGAAGAACTTTATTTTGGCGCAATTAACTCCCAAGCGGAATACATGGGACTTAACTTCGAGGGACAAGCACAAAATCAAGCAACAGGTTATTACCGGTTAAAACTAAGTAGTATCTCAAATCCTGATACCGCGACCAATGGATTAAGAAATTATCAGGTTGTATTAAGTTCAAATGAAAATATTCAGATTGACAAGTTCGATTTGCTTGTAAGTTGTAAGACAACAAAAGGAATCAGCAATAAAACCACTGTACCGGTAAATGTAGCTAGCATTGCTCCATATCAGAAAAACCTAAAAGTAGGCTTTAGACCATTGACGGGTTATACATATACTATCAAAGTTTCCACACCATCAGGTGCTCAAATTACCTATTCATACAACAAAAATACCGGAACAGAGACTTTCAATAACTCACAAGTACCAAATACAAGCCTTTCTTATGATTCAGGACTTGATTTTAAATGGATTGATTTTTCTGACCCTGAATTTGGAGGATACTCAATGGCAGCAACTATTCAAATTGATTTGACAGGAGGTTCTCAATACATCTATTTATATCTTGCAATTGTTACAGAAGGCATAATTGAACAAGTCAGTTTAGATGCAAATATTCAACAAACTGGGCAAAATACAGCTGTGGGGACAGCTAATGTTGGATTTAGTTATTTTGCAGAATTCAACGAAATAATTGTTGATGACATCAAAGTAATTATACACAAACCAGATAATTTTCCATTGTACAATGAAAACTATCCTTTTCCATCAACATATGCCCGAAGAATTGAAGTTTTCGAAGGAATGACCCAGCATACATTTCGATCAAACTACAGCAATTACCCTCCAGACAAGCATCTACAATTGTATCACAAAGATGCTTTAACAAACGTAACTGAAAATGGTTTTCAATACGAAAATATCCAGATAATATTAGAAGCCGATATTAAAATTCCATCTAATTTTGATTTATCACAATTAAATGAAGTTTGGAGAGTAATTGAAAAACCAGATAATGTTACAAATATTTCAATAGATAATATCGGAATTGGTAAAGCTTCTGTGACAATCCCACCAAATGGTGGAGTTTATAAGTTTGGCTATAAACCTATTGAGGATGTAATTGAGAGTGAAGCTATTTTTCTTTTACCTCTTGCTAGTCCTGAAGTAAAAGAAATTATTTTGAACGATTTAACAAAAGCAGATGCCTTTGCAAACAAAGTAAACAATTTGTATCAAAATGGCTATTGGCATTTACCTTTACCTCCTCCTGGATATTATGACATATATAAGATTAAACATTGGTTTTTTGACAACTTACATGGTGATTACATAGGCCGTCCGGATTGTTCTCAAAACCCTACAGTCTGGTATTATAATCAGGTAAATGATGAAAACATGCGTGGTGCAATTTTAACATGGTTTGGAATACCAACAAGATTGAGTGATGTTAGTTACTTTCTTGCTGGCTACACCCTAACTAAGATTAACGCTCCAGAGGTTGTAAATTTAATTGCTCAGTATTGGGCTGGTGGATGTAATTATAATGACCAGGCAACTCAGATAGCTTTATTAGCCGGAATTGATTTAGCTAAAGGAATAATCAAATACAATCAAGTGAAAACATTAGTCCAAACTATGTTTGATAAAACTTTAGATAATAAAAATACAACTCTTTGGCCAAATAATTCAATACCGAATAATTATTCAGGTTCATATCCAAATGTACCGCCTTCATTTAATCCTAATACAATGTTTGCATCACCATGTTATACAAATCCAGATTTTGAATTAAAATAAGAAAATAAATGCAATTATTCAACCAACATGCCCATAACAAAGTGTAGCAGCAATAAGGGTTTCAGTTGTAATTCAATCGTTCTGCCCCGCTCTAAATTTGGTATTGGTGGACAGGACAGTAGCCCGCAATCCCTTACTAGCCATACCGCCGACCGTTAGCACCTATTTTAAGACAATGAAACCAACAAACGACATATAATGAAAATTTTGAATCTTATTTTAGCCTTTTTCCTTTTGAATGGATTAAATGTTAATTCTCAGACAAATCATTTTCCAAAAG